>Ga0335074_10000153_pt1 | contig 110245 bp, 97 predicted proteins | sample Lox_Sample_23_FD_206715 | JGI IMG/M metagenome (GOLD analysis project Ga0335074, IMG submission 206715) | Soil microbial communities from Loxahatchee National Wildlife Refuge, Florida, United States - Lox_Sample_2.3 | ecosystem: Environmental > Terrestrial > Soil > Wetlands | place: USA... | reverse complement strand
CACGCGCTCGGTAAAGTGCGCCTGCTCGCTCAAATCTGCTGTTCCCGGGCCGAGTATGGGTCCCGAATTGACCTCGATCGTATCGATGAGGAGCGTCGACCCTTCCCAGCGCCCGATGGAATTTCCCTGCTTGGTCGGCCACAGGTCCTCCTTTTTCGGGTGTTCGCGGTCCGTATAGATATGGCGGACATCCCCGTTCTCGTACAGGAACAACGTCTCCTCGGGTGTCACGAATACCTGGAACATGAGAGGCAGCTCGAGCAGAGCCGGAAACGACACATCCCTGCACAGCTTGCGCGGGGCGGCGCTCCCGCCCACCGCCACGCGGTTCGCTTTGGCACGCTGGGCAAGGAGCCATTCCGGCCTGTAGGGCGGTGTTGCAATGAGAGGGATCAAGCGGGCGAGGTCTGCTGCCTTGCGCGTTGCACCGAAGCTGTCTGCAGGGTACCCCGTCAGATTGTCAGACAACGCGGATACCTTCGATTCCCAGAGACCGTTCCAGTTGGGCAGCGCTGCAAAGATGCGGCCACGCTCGGCCGCACTCCAATGCTCCTGCCCCGAGGCAGCAGCCACGAGCAGCGCCAACGAGAACCCGAGCCCCAGCACAACACCCGCACGGGGGCTCATGATCGCGGCTCCGGTGCAGCCGCCCCGAACGGAGCCCCGCTTGGACCTGTGCCGGAGACGAACTGTCCGCCCTTCGTTCCGTCTTTCATCGGATGAATGACAATCGTCACGTGGTCGCCGGGCTTCAGGGTCCCCGGCCGCCAGCCATTGCGGTAGAGCTGTGAGGGAGCGCCCATCTCGACGCTCCACTCCGTCACCGCTCCGGTCGCAGGCACGAGCACTTGGATCCAGCAGTGCGGATTCGTCCACTGGAAGAGCTTCACCGTTCCGTCGAGCTTCAGAGAGCCCTTCACGTCGAACATCGCTGACGAATGATGAGCCGCGCAAGGCCATGTGAGGAGGGCGAGTGCCGTCGTCAGGGCTGCCGAGAAGAGCGAGGCGCAAGGGTCCCGCTTCCGAGGTTGCATCGGACCGGTGACGATCACCGGTTGGGGGCGCGCTGCGGACCGGGGCGCGGGCGTCCCGTGTCCGCGAGCCACGGGAGGACGGAGCGCCTCAAGGGAGATCGTCACGATCGACGGTTGTGCTGCCACTGCCTTTGTCCCCTTGTTGGAAGGCTTTTTCTTCGGGACTGCAGGGTGCCCCGCCCCGCGTTCTGGGGCGAGTGTATCGCCCTTTCGAGACGAACGGCAAAACGCACGGCGCCGTGCGCAAGACCGAGTGTGCCTAGCGCTTCGGCTCCCAGAGCTCGATCTTGTTGCCTTCCGGATCGAGAATCCACGCGAAATGGCCGTTTGGATCGTTGTCGACGCGCTTCAGAACTGGCACGCCCTTAGCGCGCAACCGCGCGAGCAAGGCGTCCATGTCGTCCACTGCATAGTCGATCACGAACGCGCTGGTCGATGGTGCGAAGTAGTGCGTGGAGGCAGGAAATGCACTCCAAGTCAGCACCGGAGGGTGCTTTGGCGCATCGTAGCGTAGCGCCGCTCCGCCCCAGACTTGCATCGGTAGTCCGAGCACGTCACGGTACCACGCTGCAAGCGCCTGCGGATTTTTCGCCTTGAAGAATACCCCGCCTACGCCCGTGACGTGTCCGGCGGGCTCGGCAGGCGCGGCGCCACCCGAGCTAGCCATCAAGAGAAAGCCCAGGCACAGCACCAGGATCGACCTTACTGCCATCGCTGCGCTCCTCATTCTTTGCTTGATCGTTATGCGTTGACCTCGTGAGCCATTCTACCTCCGTCTGGGCTCGATGTTTGCGCGCGCCTGGCGGCGGACGGCACTGCCGAATACCATTGACGCCCCTCCGCATCCCGGACGCCTATGGAGACCTTACATGAGATTCACGCAGCGGCTGCGCGTAGCGGCCGTGACGGCACTCGCCGGATTCGCCGCGGGCACCACCGCCGCGCAGGGGACTACCGCCGCCATGACCGCCGATAATCCGTTTGCCCAGCCGAGTACGCTGCCGTTTGGGCTGCCGCCCTTCGACCGCATACACGACAGCGACTATCTGCCCGCCTTCGAGGCGGGGATGCGCGCGCAGCTCGCCGAGGTCGCGTCGATCGCGAACGATCCGCAACCACCCACCTTCGACAACACGATCGTGGCGCTCGAGCGCTCCGGGCAGCTGCTGCAGCGTGTCGAGCGCACCTTCTCCAACCTAAACTCGTGCAACACCGATCCGCAGATGCAGAGGGTCGACACCGAGATGGCCCCGAGGCTGGCGGCGCACGAGGACGCGATCTTTCTGAATCCAGACCTGTGGAGGCGCGTAGACACGCTCTACCACGAGCGCGCCGGGCTGCATCTCGATCCGGAGTCGCTCGAGCTCCTCGACCGCTATCACGTGCGCTTCGTGCGCGCCGGCGCGCAACTCTCCGAGGCGGACAAGGCGCGGCTGCGGCAACTCAACGAGCGGATCTCCTCGCTCATGACGCGCTTCAAGCAGAACGTGCTCAAGGCGACCGTCGACGGTGCCGTGGTGGTCGATAGGCTGAGCGAGCTCGAAGGTCTCAGTGCGGTGCAAATCGGCGCAGCACGGGCCGCGGCCGAGCGCCGCGGGCTCAAGGGCAAGTGGCTCATCGCTCTGCAGAACACCACCAATCAGCCGCTGCTCGCGAATCTCACCGATCGTGCATTGCGCGAGCGCATCTACAAGGCTTCGATTGGCCGCGGGTTGACTGCAAGTGCTGACAACCGCCCGGTGATTACCGAGCTGGTCAAGGCCCGTGCGCAGCGCGCAGCGCTCCTCGGCTACCCGAATCATGCCGCCTATGTGCTCGCGGACGAATCCGCGGGTACGCCGGCCGCTGTCAACGACATGATCCGGCAGGTCGCCCCGCCAGCGCTCACGCGCGCCCGCGAGGAGGCTGCCGAGATGCAGAAGCTCATCGACGCGCAGGCCAAGGCGGGCGGCGTTGCGCCTTTCAAGCTCGAGCCGTGGGACTGGTTCTTCTACTCCGAGCAGGTGCGCAAGGCGCGTTACGACTTCGACCAGGCGCAGGTCGCGCCGTATTTCGAGCTCGAGCACGTACTGCACGACGGGCTGTTCTGGGCTGCGAACCAGCTGTACGGGCTTACCTTCAAGGAGCGCAAGGATCTGCCGGTCTACCAGCCGGACGTGCGCGTCTTCGAGGTCTACGATGCCGACGGCAAGCCGCTCGCGCTGTTCCTCGCCGACTACTTCGCGCGCGACAACAAGGACGGTGGGGCCTGGATGAACAGCTACGTCGAGCAGTCGCACCTGCTCGGGGCGCAGCCGGTGGTTGCCAACCACCTCAACATCCCCAAGCCCGCGCCGGGACAGCCGGTGCTGTTGACGTTCGACGATGTCACCGGCATGTTCCACGAATTCGGTCACGCGATCCACGGCATGCTCTCGAACGTACGCTATCCGAGCCTGTCGGGCACCAACGTGCCGCGCGACTTCGTCGAGTATCCGTCGCAATTCAATGAGATGTGGGCACGTGAGCCGGTGGTGGTGGCACACTACGCCCACGACTATCGCAGCGGTGCCCCGATGCCACCGGAGCTGCTCGCCAAGGTGCTCGCCGCGCAGAAGTTCAACCAAGGCTACGCGACCCTCGAGTACCTCGAGGCTGCGCACATCGACATGGCCTGGCACTTGATCACGGCCGCGCACGCGCCGTTGCCGGATGCGGTGCCGGCCTTCGAGCTTGCAGCGCTCAGGGCGGCGGGGCTCGAGTATCCGCCGGTGCCCCCGCGCTATCACTCACCGTACTTCTCGCACATCTTCGCGGGGGGTTACTCGGCCGGCTACTACGCTTATCTCTGGAGCGAGGTACTGGCGCGCGACACCGGCCAATGGTTTCACATGCACGGCGGGCTCACCCGGGGGAACGGCGACTATCTGCGTAAGATGGTACTGTCGCGCGGCCGCAGCGAGGATCCACAGCTGCTGTTCCGCAAGTTCTACGGCCGCGCGCCTGAGATCGGCCCGTTGCTCGAGTATCGCGGGCTGAGCGGCGGCGGCTGACACGATGGGAGCCGAACCCGTGTCCAAGGTCAGAGCGAGCGCCTCCTTGGCGACACGGTCAGCGCCGATGGCGAAGAAGCTCTTCTCAGTCGTGGCTCTTGTTCTGCTTGCCGTGTCCGGACTTTCCTTTGGGCAGGCACCTGGTGATCCCTTGTCCTCTCAGGTCCTGCAGCAGCGAGGTCACGACCTGCGTCGGGATCTCCTTGCCGAGTACAGGCGCCTCCGTGTGGCGGGCCTGATCGTATACAGAAGGAGCTCCCCCGACGTCAGCGCACTCGTGGCAAGATACATTCCGCCGGGTACGCCCTTCCCGGCTGCAATGAATATCTTGGATGCCGCGGGCCGACAACACCGACGCCGGCCTCCAGAGACCGGGCGACTCGAGCCCATGCCGCAGGGCTACATTTATGTGACGATTCTACTGCCGACGTCGATTTTGGAATTCGGAGCCGGTTACTTTTGCGGCATCACACTGTTTCCGAAAACCCCGGGGCAATTGACTGTTGTTGGAGATGTCAAAGCCGCAATCGGCGTCGACTATCTCTAGGCATCCGCACCACTACGACCTCGATGGTAGTCGAGCCTGCAGCCATCGTGCCCCATACTCCGGAGGTCCCCCCGATCGTGGCACTCGAGCGACCTCGAGCTTTCGCGGAAGGTGCACTCGAGTGAGGAGGTCTACCACCGTGAGGTAAGCCTCATCCGCTCGCCGCTGTTCGACACATTGCCTGCCCGAGGGGATCTAATGAGACGAAAAACTCAGTAGCCAGGTCTCAGGTGCGGCTTGTGTGCAGACCGATATCCCGCGGTATTCTCTCCAGCGGGCGCTCGAGCGCGAAATGAGCTGCGCTCCGGCACCTGAGGAGTCCACGATGATTCGCAAGCTGCGCTCCGGTGGATATCGGCTGTATTCCCGGAAGACGGATCCCAGGACAGGTAAGCGCAGGAATCTCGGGACATTCAAGACGCGAGCCGCCGCGCAAAAGCACGAGCGCGAGGTGCAGTACTTCAAGAGGCACTAGGCGGCGGTCCCAGCTGGAGAGCGTTTCATGAAAACCATGCGAGCGATGGCCGTCCCTCGAGCCGGCGCGAAGTTTCAGCTGCAGGAGCGCGAGATCCCAAGGCCTGCGCGGCAGGAGGTGCTCCTCAGGGTTCAAGCCTGCGGCGTGTGTCACAGCGATGCCATGACGGTGGCAGGGCACACGCCGGGCATGAGGTATCCGCGGGTACCCGGTCACGAGGTGATCGGCATCCTCGAAGCTGTCGGTTCCGAGGTTGACGGCTGGCAGGTCGGTACACGGGTGGGTGTGGGTTGGTCTCCGGGGTCCTGCGGTTACTGCTCGCAGTGTCGTCACGGCAACGCGTTCGCCTGTGAGAACATTCAAGGCGCGACGGGCGTGTCGCGCGACGGTGGATACGCTACGCACATGCTGGCACACGTCAGCGCGCTGGCGCGCGTTCCCGCTGATCTCAATGCGGTCGAGTCAGCGCCTCTGCTGTGTGCGGGGATAACCACGTTCAACGCACTGCGCAACAGCGGCGCTCGCGCCGGTGAGCTGGTTGCGATTCACGGTGTAGGCGGACTCGGCCATCTGGCGATTCAGTTTGCCGCGCGATTGGGCTTTCGAGTTGCCGCGGTCAACCGCGGTAGAGACAAGGAAGAGCTTGCGCGCTCCCTCGGTGCCGAGGCATATATCGACGCACAAGCCGGCGATCCAGCGGCTGCGCTGCAGAGCTTGGGTGGTGCAAAGGCAATCCTGGCAACGGTCACCGATGCCGCAGCAATGCAGGCAATCGTTGGTGGCCTTGGAACGAACGGTACACTGATGGTGATCGGTGCCGTGGGAGCGCTCACGGTTGACTCTCTCGAGCTGCTGCGCAAGCGCGCAGCGGTGAAGGGGTGGTACTCCGGGACGAGCGTGGATTCCGAGGACACTCTGCTCTTCGGCGAGCGGCACAAGATCAGATCCATGAATGAGATCTTTCCGCTCGATGAGGCGCAAGCCGCCTATGATCGGATGCTGAGCGGCAAGGCTCGGTTTCGCGTCGTGCTGAAGGTGGACTAGATTCGGACGTGGGTAGGGTCTCGCGATGGATCACGACCCGGTGGTCCATAGGGGGAGATGCCGTTCCCATGCAATGGTCGCCAGGCGCAAGACAGTCGCCGATGCCTCCCAGGCGCCAGCGAGGCTGTGCGCGGTCGCCTCCGGCCCCGCAGATCGCTCAACCGAGGGGTCGGCCTCCGTGATCGCTGAGCGGAGGTCCGTTAGCTCGTCCGCCAGGCGCGGGACGGAGCCATAGCGCGCGACTTTTCCGTCCCAGTCGGGCTCCTCGATCATGAGGTTGTTCGAGAACGGAAGCCAGATGCGCGCGCCGAGAAGAAGCTGCGGGAAGCGTCCCCCGAAACCGCGCCGATCTGCTGCAGCGAAAGCTGCCGCCATCTCTTGGGAGGTCGGCTGCCGCCGACTGATCATACCTGCGAGGCCTGTCAGTCCGTGTTGATCGAGTGCCGCGGCAGCAAAGTGAAGCATGACGTCATCGCCGGTCGCGACGTTCGCCGAAGCTTCGTACGTGCTGCTTTCATCCCAGGTCAGCTCCTCAGCGAGCTGATCGCGATACTTGCTCGCGACGCGCTGGCGCCAGGCCACGATGCTTGCTACCGTCGGTGAGTAGGGGCGCACCGGTGTGAGCAGCCGGTGCAGGGCTGAAACCGTGTATCCCACGCCCATCAGTAGTCACCTGCACCGAAAGCCGTCACGCCGACCGAGGCGCATCTCGCCGCAGAATAGCACCTCGTTCGCCACCTACCCCGGGCGGGGCAATCCGGTGTCGAGGAGCGACCACGCGGCGACGGCCGCGAGCTTCTGGTCGCGTCCCCAGGGCGATGCCGCCAATTTTCCCACCCTCGATACGTCAAGCGACGACGGCGGAATGATGCGCGCGGGGACTTTGCACGCCTCGCAGAAAATATCGCGATAGAAACAACCCTCGGCCGTGTGAATGCGCGTATGGGACGCAAGCGCATGGGTGAGATCACCCTGTTGACCCTCCTTTGCGACGATCGCGCACGCCGTTACGCTCCGCGCGGTGAGTCGCGCGAGCTCCCGTGTTGCGGTGGCACAGGCCTTCTCCCGCATGCGCTTGATCCACTCACCTGCCGCTCGCGGCTCCATCTCCGCGGCCAAGTGAAAGCAGAAGCGCTCATCCTCCCCGAGGACCTCGAGCAGCGCGTTGGCGACGATTTCGGGATGCTCGAGTGATCCCCCGACGACGACACAAGCGCCCCAGCCGGTGTGTACAGTGATGCCCATTGCCCGTTGCACGGACGAAGCCTCCGCGACAGCCGCCCTGGTCACCGCAGCCCCGCGGTCTGCATGAGGAATGCGGCCCGGAAGGTGGTGGTTCGCTTGGACAGCAGCTCGAGCCACCTGGCCTGAATCTCGGTCGCGTCCTCGATCGCATGGAGTATCGACTTCGGAACCTGGGAATAATCGATATCGAGCTTCCCCCAGTCCGGGCGCCGGCCGTCGAGGTCGGTCAGGCCATATTCCCGGGCCACTTCCCAGGAGCTGAAGAGTTGCCCCGTTCGCTCGCGGATCGAGGGATCGCTCGCGAGGGCAACGATCGCGCGCCCGACGAAAAAAGGGGACTCCGATTCGAGGAAATTGCGGTCCTTCCTCTCCCCTTCGCGCCAGTTCTCCTCGGTGACCCCGAAGTGCTCGAGCATGCGCTCGGAGCGCATGAAGCCCGGGGTGATCGCGACCGCGACCACGTCGTGCCTGCGCAGCTCGGCGGCGTAGAGGGTGGCCAAGGCCTTGTGTGCGAATCGCAGCATCTGTGTGACGATGTCGCCGCTCGAGAAAAGCAGGTCATTCTCGGTGACCTCCGCGATGAACCCCCGGCGCCGGCGAACCATGAGCCGCGCGGCGTGCTTCGCGGTCGTGATACGGGAGAGGAGGGCGTGGCGCAGGAGTGCCTCCGCGTTCATCAGGTCTGCCTGCCAGAGCGGCGCCCAGCCGCCCATCATCGGGTCCTCCCCCGCGATGCTGTTGACGAGAACGTCGAGTTTCCCCTCGTCGCGCTCGATGCGCTCGAGAAGCGCTGCGACCTCGGCCTCGATCGCGTGATCCACGCGCAGCGCGACCGCCTTGCCGCCTGCCGCAGTGATGATATCCGCCGTTTCCTCGATGGTCTCAGGTCTGCGATAGGGCGATGGCCGGCCGCGCGCGCTGCGGCCGGTGCAATAGACCGTGGCTCCGGCCTCACCGAGCGCCCGTGCAATTCCGCGGCCCGCCCCACGCGTTGCGCCGGCGACCAGCGCGACCGCGCCCGAAAGCGGTCGGCTCCCATGGTCTACTTGCAGTTTCGCCACGTGCTTCCCCTTTTGAGCCAAGCATAGAGGCCTATATACGACATCCACTGTCAGTTATTTTTGCTAACGTTGCCCGGTGCGCGCCGATCGGCTCATCTCGACTCTGCTCCTCCTGCAGGTTCACGGCAGACTCACGTCGCGTAGCCTCGCCGAGCGTCTCGAGATCTCGGAACGGACGGTCCTGCGCGACATGGACGCGCTGAGTGCCGCCGGCGTCCCGGTCGTTGCGGATCGCGGACCCGGTGGCGGCTGGAGGCTCATCGACGGCTTCCAGACCAAGCTCACGGGGCTCACCCCGGCCGAGATCCAGACCCTGTTTTTCGCGCACCCACCGCAGCTGCTCGCGGCGCTCGGTCTCGGACCCGCCGCAGAGGCCGCGTGGCTGAAACTTCAGGCGACACTGCCCGCGGCGAGTCAACGGCAGGCCGACCGCGCGCGCCGCTCCATTCTGATCGACCCGCGTGGGTGGCAGGAGTCCCAGTCGGTCCCGAGCCTCCCGCTCCTCCTCGATGCCTTGTGGCGCGGTCGTCGCGTGCGCTTTATCTACGAGCGTGCCCTGGGCGAGGCGGGTGAACGGCTCGTCGATCCCCTTGGCCTCGTGGCGCGGGGCAGTGTCTGGTACCTGGTCGCCTCGAGGGGCGGGGAGCTTCGCACGTACCGCGTCTCCCGGATCCGCGATGCGACGCTCGATGAGCGAGAAAGCCTCGAGCGAGATGACTTCGATCTCGCCGCGTACTGGGAGACATCGACGCTCGAGTTCCGTGAGCGTCTGCCGAGGTACTGCGCGACGTTCTTGGTCGCACCGTCAGTCATGCGCTGGGCGCGCTATCGCGGTTGGCGCCTCGAGGAGGAGCAGGAGGAGGGGAGTCGCGTGCGGATCCGGATGCGATTCGACGCGCCGGAGGAGGCTCTGCAGTTCGCGCTTTCGTTCGGTGCCGATGCCGAAGTGATCGATCCGCCGGAGCTACGAGGCAAGGTGCTCGAAGCCGCTCGCGGCACGCTCGGGCGCTACACCTCGACTGAGCACGAGCCTTCGTGAATCTCCATCATCGGACGCCGGTTCTCACCCGTCCATTTCTTACAATCCGTCTGAAGAGGATGCGGCTCTAATTGTCGCTGGTCTGCGTACCACCGTGGCAGGGGAGAGCGCCCGATGCAAGGCAATGTCTCTTTCGTAGAATTCGGCACGACCGAACCCGACGTCGGGAAATCTCGGTCCTTCTTTGAGAAGCTCTTCGAATGGCAGTTTCATCCGATGCCTCAGGGCGGTGGCTGGTTTCAAGCCTCTTCGATGCGTCTCGGTCTTCACGGCAACGATCCCGAACCGCAGGTCTACGTATTCTTCGAGGTCCGTGACCTGGAGCGTGCGATTGCGGTCGTGACAGAGTCGGGCGGCCACGCCGATTCTCCGGTCACCGAGGAGGGCGATTTCGGCAGGTTCGCCTTTTGCCGCGACCCGCAGGGCATCCGGTTCGGGCTGCACCAGCGATCGGCGGCCGAGGTCGCCCGGAGCACCTCATGACGCCTGACGCGTTCCGTAGACTTGCTCTGCGACTCCCGGGTGCCATGGAAGGGACCCATATGGGACATGCGGATTTCCGTGTCGTCGGGAAGATCTTTGCAACGCTCGGCCATCCGAGCGTCGAGTTCGCCACGGTGCTCCTCGCGCCCGAGGAGCAGGCGTCGTTCGTGGCAGCGGAGCCCACATTCGTTCCGGTCAAGGGAGGCTGGGGACGCAAAGGAAGCACGAACGTGCGGCTCAAGTCCGCGAGTCAAAGCGCTGTGGAGAAAGCGCTTCTCCTTGCGTGGAAGCGGAAGGCTCCGAAGCGCTTGGCGGCGGGACTCACCGATCTATGACCAGCTCGTTCGCATGCACGTCCCGTTCCCTCGCGGTGCCCCGACGGCGGCCGACTCGCGCTAGTGAAGCGCGCGCGTCTTCGTGAGGCCGCGCTGCGCCAGCCACGTGATCATGATCTGCGGGTACTCGGGTACGAATCGCTCGGGAGGCGTTGGATCTCCGTTGTATCCGCTCTTCGAAACGATGAGCTGATGCCCGGCGTTGGGATACATCCTGATCGTGACATCGCGGTCGCCGGCGCGCGTGAGATACTCGCGCAGGTGCGCCGCTGAATCAGCGGAATCCACCTTGCGATCGAGCCGGCCGTACAGCGCGAGCGTGGGAGTCGACCCGACATTGAGTAATGTGTGCGTTGGGTCGAAGGTGACGAGTCGCCGCAGTCCCGCGATCATCGCCGGCGATGGAGGAATCGAGATGCCGAGGTCCGGCATCAGCGAATATTGAAACCAGGGTTGTTTGGCGTCGAGGTCGTACAGGCGTTCCGTGTCACTCCACGAGCTCTTGCCGTCCAGCGACTGTTCGAACGCGTGCCAGAGTTCGATCGCCTGCGGAGACGCCACTTCCACATGGTGACGACGCATCGTTTGCTCGACTTCATAGTCGATGTTCTGCGCCAAGGATTCGGTCGGTGCGCTCTTGAGGATCATGAAAGCGAGGGGACGACGCAGCGCCACGACGGGGGCAGTCCAGCCTCCGTTGCTGAAGGCCCAGACGCCGATCCGGCGCGAATCGACGTGGGGGTCGCTGCGCATGGCATCGTAGATCGCGGCAACGTCATCGGCTCGCTGGCCGGGCCCGTTGAGAAACCAGTTGCCGGTGGACTCGCCGGTACCGCGCTGATCGTAGCTGATGACGTTGATTCCGTTGCACACGAAGAAGGGGATGATGAACCCCATTGCTCGCGTTTCGGGATCGTTACCATGGATCAGGATCACGGTGGCGCGGCGCTCTTGGCCCGCGAAGTAAAGGGAGAAGCCGAGCCTGCCTTGGCCGGTTTCGATGATGCGCGGCTCCTCCGAGAGGCCGCGTCGCAGATGCAGGTCCGGGGTCGGATGCAGGTCGCCGGTGTGCTGGGAGGTCGAGTCGAAGAAATCGTTCGATGCCGGGTCGGGCAGCTCGTGCTCGACACCGACATAGATCGCATGTCCGGATGCGACGTAGGAGCCAGGAGCGAGCGTTGACGCTTGCGCCGCGGTACTGAGCGCAAGCATCACGGTGAGGAGGGCGATGGTCTTCGGCATGCAACGTCTACGCCTTCGGTAGGAGACCTCACGGGACCGTCCATAGATACTCGCGCGGGGCCCGAGTGGTTTCAGAAATTTCCGATCATCCACAGGCATCGCACGTGAGTGGGTCGCGAGGCGGCTGCCGCTCGATCGCGATCATCAGCCGGACCCCGTCCCGCGCCGCAAAGAAGAATGCGCACGACGGGCCGATCTCGTCGGCCGTCCATCCAGCGGCGACTCGCGCATCGTGCGCGGCAGTGAGCGCGGCGCGCAGATCCGTTCCCGGCGCGATCTCGGCGTTTTCAAGGACAAAGCCGGCCCTGTTGCGGCTCACGATCCAGGTCGGCGCGTTCACGGGTGCCAGAGGGTCTGGAGCGGATCGCCTGCGGCTGGTGTGGCGCACCCGAGGAGCGTAGCGCGCCGGGCACATCGAACAGCAAGCTCAGCCGCAGCGTACTGGATGCCGGGTCCGGGCCCGTGGCTAACCTCTCACTTCGGAGCGCTGTGAGTCGGCGCCGAGCCCGGCGGCGGTCCCATCCGCGGCAGGCTGCCCTTGACCGCCTCCACCTGGATGTAGAGATAGACCCAGGGGTCGCCTTCGACGAACTGCATCATGCCGAAGGCCGTGCGATCGAACTTCGCTGTGACGTCCGCGCCGCAGACCTCGCGCTTGAAGAAGGGATTGATGATGCACTTGAACGAGCGAATATCAAGCGGCACGGACCTCGTCACCCCATGCAGCGTCAGCCGCCCATTCGCCGCGACCGGCACTCCGTTCCTGAACGTGATCGAGTCCGACTCGTACTTCGCTTGCGGATACTTCGCCACGTCGAAGAGCTGCGGTCCCTTTGCTTCCTCGTTGAGGGCGGGCAATCCGAAATCGACCGAGCTCGGATCGATTGATACGTCGATTTTGCCGGTACGCCGCTCCCGGTCGAGCACGATCGTCCCGCTCGTATGATCGAACTTCCCCCGCCAGAACGAGATTCCCATGTGCGAGGACTTGAAGCTCGGATAGGTGTGCATCGGCTCGATCGTGTAGAGCTGAGGGGTCGCGAGAGCGGCAGCACTCGCTGCGCCGATCGTCGCCGCTAGGAGTACTGCCATCACCCGCTTCATGTGCCGCCACCCGTCTTTCAAAGCACTGCCCGCAAGTCGTGAGCGTCGCCTGCGATTCTACATGATTCGCTAGCGCGCTCCCGCCTGCAGCAGCGCATCGAAGATCGAGAGCTCATGCCGATCCCTCGCAACTTCGAGGGGCGTACGGCCATCGGCGTCAGCGATATTCGGGTCGGCGCCACGCCCGAGGAGTTCGCGCACCGCGGCCTCCTGGCGATTACGCACTGCGAGCATCAGGGCGGTACGTCCATCAGCATCGGGTGCGTTGATCGGGACGTTGTACATCTGCAGGATCGAGCGCACCCACCTAACATCCCCACGGGCAGCGGCCTCGTGCAACAGCTCGCTCGGCGCCGCGGGCTCGACCGGCCGCTCGACCTCGGAGCGCTCGCGCAGCTGCGCTCGCGGTGCCGCGGCGGAAGGTGACTCCAGGCGCGGTGCGGGTGCGCCGGAGGCGTGGCTTTGGGTTCGCCCGGGCGCTGCCGGAAACGGCTCGGGCGCCGGGGTTGCCCGGGTTGGCGCGGAGACCCGGCTCGCCGGCGCCGGGAGTCGTGAACGCAGCTGCGGTTGCAACACGATCGCGGCGAGGGCAGCCGCCGCGACGGGCGCTGCGATCTGCCAGCGGATGCGCGGCCAGCGCGCGACCCGGCGCGATAATTCTGCAAGCGCTGCGAGCGTCGGTGACCGCCGCTCCGGCGCACGGGGCTGAGCCCCTTCCCGAGCGGAATGCCGCTCGTGGGTGTGGTCGGCGAGCTCGCGCGCCCGCTCCAGAATGGCCGCGCGTACGGCCGTGCTGGGCCGGGCGGGATCGTGTTCACTTGCTCTCGTATAGAGCAGATCCAGATCGCTCGCGCTCATAGGCAGTCCTGAAGCAGCTCACGGAGCTTCGAGCGCGCGTAGCGCAGCCGACTCTTCGCGGTCTCGAAGTTGCAGCCACATACCGTGGCGATATCTTCCACGCTCAATCCGGCTTCCTGTTGCAGCAGGAATGCTTGGCGCTGCTCCTCGGGAAGCATCGCGAGCGCGCGCAGTAGCGCCACCAGCTGCTCGCTGGCGAGGGCGGCGGCGTAGGGTTCTGCGGCACCCGCGGTTCCAGTCGCTGCTGCGACGAGCGGTTGCGTCGCCTGCTCGGCGACCTCCCACGCGATCGTGGCGCGAGCCGTCCGCAAGACATCAATCATGCGATGGTGCGCGATCGTGAAGAGCCAGGTGGTAAAGCGCGCACCCGTCGGCTGATAGCGTCGCGCCTCGCGCGCGACGGCGAACCAGGTCTCCTGCAGCGCATCCTCCGCGAGGGCACGATTCCGCAGGTTGCGAAGCAGGTAGCGGAAGACTCTGAGCTCGTGGCGTCGATAGAGTTGCTCGAAGGCGCTCACCTCGCCAGCCGCATACTGCCGGAACAGCTCCTCATCGCTTGCTGCGGCCACGACCTCCATGGGCGGCAGTATGTCACGCGACCGCCGGGACGGCCGCACGAGCGTCTGCAGAGGAACGGCTCGCATGTCGAGAGTTACTGTGGAGCGCCGCTCGCCGGCCCTCGGGGAATGGGCGGCGGATCGAACGGCGGCGGATCCGGCACATAGTCTTGGGTGTCGGTGCTCGGGAAAGGGTCCGGGCTCCCGGCATCGTGGCGATGAGGTCGCACGATGCCCATGGCAATGAGATTCTCCAGACTCCCGTAGCGGATTCGGACGATCTCATCGGGCCGCGAGTGTAGCCGCACGAAGCTCGTATGCGAGACGTACGAGTACTCGCGCTCGCCATGTGCGGTGCCGAGGGACGGACGTCGGGTGCGCGGCACGCCTGCAATCGCGTTGGCGGCGAGGTCGGAGGATCTCGATTCGGAAGGCGCCGGCGCACCCGCTTGGGCACGCTGCTCAGAAAGAGGCGAACGCGGGGCGGATTCGGGCTCCTCGCTCGCGATCGGGGGTGAAGGCTCCGGTAGCGATGCGTAGGGCAGCTGCTCGCGGAAGAGCGCGATGCCGATGACCCCGACATTCTCGGGCCGGCCGGTGCGTGCCGCATACGAGCCGGGCGCTGCCGTGAACGCAAACGCCGCGACCTGATCGTCGCTCTTGCGCCAACCGGTCACCTGATAGCCTTCCCACGGGTCGAGCACGTAGCCTCCCTGGTCCCAGCCGGCGCTCTGCCCGGTAATCACGTTGACGCCGTCCACCGAAGTCACCGCGAGCAGTCGCTCGCCGAGACGGTTACGGATATAGATCGCATAGCGTGCGCCCGGCTCCCCCGCGACCCAGTACTCACCCCGGTGGCAATAGGTCTGGAGCTGCTGACCCGTGTCGCGGTCGACGATCGCGACCTCTGCCAGACGGCCGGTCGCGCACGCCGGGATTGCAAATGCACAACCGGCGAGCAGGAGGGTGGCGCCAAGAGGGGGTTTCATGGGCACTCCGCATGGAAGCGATGTGCCATTAAGCGCGGCAGCAGACAATTTGGGGTTAACCGCGCCGACAGTCGCCGGGCGATCTTCCGCAACGGCATCCGTCGCGCTAGCATCAGCGCACGATGGCGAAGCCCAGGCCTACGATGCAAGGTACATGGCGGTGCGCATTACCGTTCCTGCCATTTGGCTCTCGGCGCTCATGACCCTCGGCTGTACTCCGCTCGTTCAATATCGAACCAACTACGAGCCCTGTAGCAGCGCAGATCCGGCGCACGAATGTGTCGATCGCGCGATTCAGCACTTCATGCCAGCCGCGAGCACGGTTCCCGGAGACGGCTACTGGTTGGGCTTCGTCGAGTTCGATGATCAGGGGCAGCTCTTCGATCGGCGCCAGATGTACGCAGTCCTCGGGCAGATCGCCCTGCAGTCCGCCAAGGATGACTCCATCGTCGTGGTGTTCGTGCACGGCTGGAAGCACAACGCGCGCGAGGGTGATGACAATATCGATCATTTCCGTGACGTGCTCCGGCGGCTGAGCCAGACGGAATATGCCTTCAGCATGTCCCAGGGGTTGCAGGCACGGAAAGTCCTCGGCGTCTATCTCGGGTGGCGCGGCGAGTCGGTGTCCATTCCGGGCCTCGACAATGTGAGCTTCTGGGACCGCAAGAACACGGCGCACAAGGTTGGACACGGCGCGGTTACCGAGGTCCTCAATCGAATCGATCAGATTCGGCAGACGAAGGACGCCGAGGATGGCAGCGGACACAGCCGCAGCCGCGTCGTCGTCGTCGGACACAGTTTCGGCGGTGCGGTCGTCTACTCCGCGCTCGAGCAGATTCTGGAATCCAGATTCGTTCAAGCTTCGAGCACGCCCGGCGTCGTCGGGGATGCCGCCGGCTTCGGCAATCTCGTGGTGCTCGTCAATCCGGCCTTCGAGGCACTGCTCTATGCACCGCTGAGCGATATGTCCACGGAGCGCACCACATATTTTGCAAGTCAGCTTCCGGTCCTCGCCGTGATGACGTCGGTCGCCGACGATGCAACGAAGATCGCCTTTCCGATGGGTCGATGGTTCTCGCAATTCTTCGAGAAGGAACGTACGGAAACGCGGACGAATCCGATCTCGCACGCGACGGAGTCCATCAGCGAGCATCGGGCCGATATCACGACCGTGGGCCATTTCGCGCCGTATTGGACCCACACGCTGCGCGCAAGTGGCAAGACAGCAGCGGAGGTCCACGCCCGGCCGGCGGACGAACGGGCGCGATCGGTGCTGAACGTGGCCCAGAGCTGGGAAGACGATCATCCCGGCAGCACCATCGATTTTCCGGGAAGCGTCCTCGAGCGCACGACGAACTCCGCGGGGCGCAATCCGTATCTCGTCATCAGCGTCGCTGGGACGCTGATCCCGAGTCACGATGCGATCTGGGACCCGCGCGTCGAGTCCTTCATCGCGCATCTCATCCTCGTCACGAGCCAGAGCGGCGATCTGAGTGAGCGCCGCGCGCAGCGCAAGACCGGGCTCAAGTAAAGCCCGGACTGATCTCGAGGTTTCAGACCTGCCTCAGGCCGCAAGCACCGACGACCCCGAGCCGTACGAGCTCGAACGGAATGCCCTCTGGATCTGCGCAGTGATCCTGACCGATGGCGGCGAAGTACTCCCCGCCACGCCCGATGAGCTCCGCGATCTTGCGAGCCCACCAGCGATTGCGCTCGCCGTCCATCACCTCGTAAAGCTCAGGGTATTGCGCGTGCATGCGAAGCATCGTGCGGTCAACGAGGTGCCCCCGCATCCAGTCGAAGCGGTCTCGATTCCGCCCGGCTCGCTCGTCGTCGAACCAATCGAAGAGCCAGTCGAGGTACTGGCTCTGGATGTGATCGGACAGGTCGGCGAGCTTGCGAAGCCATTCCTCCATCGTAAGCTCGACTCGGATCGGCTTGTGTGCCTTCACGGCCTCCCCCGCGAGCACGTACTCGGGTGGCAACTGCGCTGGCCCGGATGGGGTGACGCCTTCGGCATGGCCGAATTTCTTGTCGAAGGCAGCGACGAAGGTGTAGTAGGCGAGCCAGGGTCGAAGGGATCGAACGGTTCGTGGGTCGATGGCGAGCTCCTGCATGTACTTGAGCGCGCGGGACCTCGTCCGCTCATCGAGTGCCTCGAGGAAGGTGCGACCGCTCTCCCGACCCAATGTCCTGTAAATCGCTTTCAGGCGCTCCGGTGGCGGGGGTGCCCCGAGCTCGAGCCAAAGCTCGGAGCTCGAATGCAATGCGCGCTGCACCTTGTGGGTGTACCACGAGCGGTCTCGGGCCTCACCGAATGGGAAGAGGTAGACGTGCCCAGGGCCTCGGGAGACGAGCCACAGGATGGGCCCGTGCACCCTCACTTGCGGGGTAGCGATACTCGAGCGCATCGCGATGGCGGTGCCGATCCCGGCCAAGGCCCGGCGCCGGGTCGAACGGAGGCTTGCCATGCACGTAAGATGCGGCAACGGGGCGTAGGGTCGCAGTCGCCCAGCTCGAACTGCAGGTGCTGCGCAGCATGACCGCCCAAACCTGGAACGCAGAGACCTACGCGCGGAACGCGCGCTTCGTGAGCGATCTCGGCGCGCCTGTCCTCGAGCTCCTTGCGCCTGTCGCCGGTGAGCGTGTCCTCGATGTGGGCTGCGGTGATGGCGTACTCACCCGCAAGATCGCCGATACAGGCTGCTCGGTGGTCGGGCTCGATTCGAGCCCTGAGTTCTGCGCGGCTGCGCGACGGCTGGGGCTCGATGTCGTCGAGTCCGGTGCCGAAGAGATGGCCTTCGCCAGTGAGTTCGATGCCGCTTTCAGCAATGCCGCGCTTCATTGGATGGCGGACGCCGGGCGAGTAGTGAGGAATGTCGCGAGGGCTTTGCGCCCAGGCGGGCGCTTCGTCGCCGAGATGGGGGGGCACGGTTGCGTCGCGACCATTCGGGAGGCGCTGATCGAAGAGCTCGATCGGCGCGGGCTCGACGGGGCAGCCGCAAGTCCCTGGTACTTTCCAACCCCCGATGAGTATTCGGGACATCTGGCCGCAGCCGGGTTCGCGATTGCCTACCTCGAGCTCTTCCCGCGGCCGACCCCCGTGCCCGACATGATGGGCTGGCTCACGACATTCGCGCATTCCTTCACGGCGCAACTTCCCGAGACCGAGCGCATACCGTACCTCGAGCGGGTACGCGATCGAATCAAGCCGCGGCTGTGCGATGCGAACGGCAGGTGGATCGCCGACTACGTGCGGCTGCGCTTCAAGGCGGTGCTCCCCGGTCGTGCGCCTCGACCGGGATCACCTCGAGCTTGAGCCGCCGTCCGCGCCGCACGAGATCGAGTGTGACCGGCAAGCCGATTCGCGACCCGATCAGGGCGCGATGCAGGTCATCCACGCCGGCGATGGGTTGGTCGCCGAATCCGACGAGCAGGTCTCCCGCTTCGACGCCTGCGCGCGCGCTCGGGCTATCGGCCAGGACCTGGAGGACTCGCGTCGCGTGACGCTGAGCGAGCTCGAAGTGACGCCGCAAGCGCTGTGGGATCGGGACGGTCTGCGCTCCGATGCCGAGGCTCGCGCGCCGCACGCGGCCGTGGTGGAGCAGCTCGACGACGACCTGTTGCACCGTATCGATCCCGATTGCAAAGCAGATGCCCTGCGCACTCGGAATGATCGCAGTGTTGATGCCCACCACTCGCCCGCGTGAGTCCACGAGCGGGCCTCCGGAGTTGCCTGGATTGAGTGCCGCATCGGTTTGAATCACGTTCTCGATGAGGCGACCCGAGGTGGCACGCAGCGAGCGGCCGAGTGCGCTTACGACTCCCGCCGTCACCGTGCAGTCGAAGCCGAACGGATTGCCGATCGCGATGACGAGCTGTCCGACCCGAAGCGCTGCCGACCTTGCGAGCTCGATGGCCGTCATCGGCGCGGCGACACGCAGCAGGGCGGTATCGGTGTGGGGGTCCTCGCCCACCAGGTCAGCCTCGAACTCCTCGCCGCGCGCCGAGGTGATGCGCACGGTGCGTGCCCCGTGCACGACGTGACTGTTCGTGAGCACGAGACCATCTGGCGTGAACACGAATCCCGATGCGCTGCCGGGCGCCGATCGACCGCGGCCCGGTGTTCCCGCAGCGCGCCGCTCCACGTCGATGGCAACCACGGCGGGGGTCGCCGTCTCGGCGACGCCGATGACCGTCCGGGAGTACGCATCGAGGATATCGGCATCCTCGAGCCACTCGAGATCGTCCCGACGCTCCGGCGCGGCGCTCACAGGGAGAGCTCCCCGCTGCGGGCGGCGGCGGCGATGGCCTCGGCGCGCGTTGCCACGCCGAGCTTTGCGAAAAGCGTAGTCATGTGGAACTTCACGGTATTGGGTGAGATCCGCAGGCTCCTGGCGATCCCCTTGTTCGAGGTGCCGGCGGCAACCTGCGCCAGAATTTCCCGCTCCCGGGCCGTCAGGCGCCGCTGCTCGCGACTCGGCGCCATGCGCTCGCCGCGCTTCTGGGCCGTCGGCCAGATCATGACCGGGAGCCCCAGGCCGAGCGCTTGGCGCGCAAGTACCGCATCGTCCTCGACCGCCACCACGACGATCGCCTGGCTATCCTGCTCGCGAAGGAGGGCGACCTTCTCTTCCAATAGTCTCGGCGAGGCAAGGTCCTCGTCGCAGGGCAGACCAGAGTCGAGCACCTTCGCCCGCAGTCGCTGGCGAGTGTGGGCATTGGAGGCCGTAACGATCACGTGCACGACCGACCAACATGGTGGCGATCAGCCAAAGGGCAAGGCTCGTTCAGTGTCGCGCGCGGGGCCTGTCCGCCACGGTCACGGTGCGCCGCTCCGAGGCCCCTCCGCGGCGCAGCCCAAGCACGAGCGAAGCCCCGGGCGATGTACCCATCAAGGCCCCTGCGACGGAATCGACCCCATCGACCTCCTGCTCGTCGATCGTCTCGATCAGGTCGCCCGGCTCGAGGCCGGCGCCGGCGGCGGGCGAGTCCGCATCGATTCCAGTAATGACCGGAATGCGTCCCGCGCGACGGCCCAGGCGACTTGCCGTTGCCGGATCGAGCCAGAGGGTCTGGAGCCGCAGCCCGAGGTATGGCCGCGGCAGATAACCATGCTGCTCGACCGTGCCGAGCACGCGCTCGATGGTTTCGGCGGGGATCCCGAGCGACCGCGCGAAGGGTCCCGTGACCCGCATGGCCGCGATGCGTCCGGCCGCATCGGCGATCAAGGCCCCCTCGAGCCGTGCATCGAGCGCGGCAGCGAATTCGAGCCGCTGTGCAATCTGTCCCCCGCGGCGTGAGCGCCATGCGCCTCCCGCGGCCGACACCGTGCTCCATCGAAGCAGCGGGCCGCGTGCGTCGCACCCCACAATTGCGACGGTCTCCCCGAGCCGGAGCACCTCGCGGCCGCTCGGCTTGCCGTGCGCCTCGCTCGCCACGGCATCCCGCGCCCCAAGCACTGCGGAAGCCTCCGTCGGGATCGCGGTATCGCCGCCCGTGCGGATCACGGCAACATCGGTCGTCAGATCCGCGGCAACGACTTCAGCGCGTTGCGGACCCGCGTCCGCCGCAGCGCCCAATCCGAGCGGCGACTGCCAGAGCACGTCCTCGGTGCCTGCGAGGGGCTCTGCCGCAGTGATGAGATAGGGCCCACGCCAACGGATGGCGGATACCGTCCGCCTGCGGCCGACGAAGACCGTAGCGATCGATGGAACGAGGCGGGTCGCGAGCGCCGCACGCTCGGCCGAGAGCTGCTCGAGCAAGGAAGTATCGGGCATCGTGGTCATCCTGGTGACGATACCCGAGAGCTTGCGGCGGCCGCGATGTGTACGGAACTACCCGGATGGGTAGACCCTGTTGCGCCTTTGCGCCCACGCCGCCGCACCACCCGCCGGTACCCGGCAGGTTCGCTGAGCCCGAGTGACTGCCTGGACTCAGTGACGCGGCTGGGGCGCAGGTCTCAAGGCGAGCGCCCCGTCACCGAGCAGGTACAGGGCGATGAGACCGACCGTCCAGAAGGCCGGATACTCCCAACCGCCGCCCCTGTTCGTGAAGAGCCAGCCGTTCGCGCCGTGTACCAGCACGATCGTCGCGAGCATCTCGATCGCGAGCGGCACGGCAAACCAGGCCGCATAGATCCCGAGGATGAGCGCAATGCCACCGACGGTCTCGAGCGCAATCACCCCGTAAGCGGCGATCGCGGGCAGCCCGAGTGAGTGGAAGAAGCCGACGAACCCGGCAATGCCGAACACGAAGAACTTGAGCGCGACATGCGCGAGAAACATGACGCCGAGGCTCACGCGCAGCAGCAGCGCCGCGTAGGGCGCAGAGGACAGCTTGATCATGGTACCCCCTCTGATCGTTCTTTTTACGTACCGAGCCTCAAGTCTAGCGCGACGATCCGCCGCCTGCACGGGGCGGCCCGGGACTCGCGGCAATCGGGCTAGGCGCACGATCCTGCCCGTACAGCTCCTCGGGAGGAGCGCTCGGCGGGTTCCAGGCATGGTGGAGCTCGACCGCGTGGCCGTGGGGGGTGTTGAGATAGGCGCGCCGCCAGAGATTCACGCGCTCGTCGATCTCGGCCTCGGCGACGGAGGCTTTGAGCCGTACGAGCCGCTCGAGGGTTGCAAGCCATTGACGGTGGTAGGCCGCCTCCGCCGCTTCGCCCGCACGCGCGGGTTGGCTTGCGATCTGCGCGCTGAAGGCTTGCACCCATTCCCCCCAGGTGAACAACCCCTTGCGGCTGAGGTGGATCGCGCACGCAAAGGCCCGGGCCTGCCAGGGCTCGGCAAAGGCGCTCGGCGGCTCGGGCTCGATGACGCTCACGTCGGCTCAGGCCCGGCGGTGCTGCGGGGGCCGCGGAAACTCCTCGGCGACACCACGAATCCACTCGCGAAACTGCGCCACCTTCGGCATCTGAAGATAAGGCTGCGGGCAGACGAAGTAGTACGAGGAGCTGTGCGGAAGGACCTCGCGGCCCGCTACCTTGAGAGTGCCCTTCTGCAGGGCGCGCGTGACCAGCGACCAGCGCATGAGTGCAAACCCGAGGCCTTCCTCCGCGGCCGCGAGCACTCCGGCGGAATCGTCGATCGTCGGCGTGCGCGATTCCCATTCGCGTTGCACATCGGCCTGAGACCACACTCGCCACTCGGCATCCTCGCTGTCGAGAAGCGGCAGCTTCTCGAGGTCCGTGTCGCGCTCGAGCAGTCCGTACTGCTTGACGAGCTCGGGGTGAGCAACCGGCAGTATCCACTCGTCGAGCAGTTTCTCGACGTGCAAATCACCGTACCGCCCGCGCCCGAACCGTAATGCGACGTGAATCGGTGCGCGGGAGAAGTCCACGAGCTCTCGCGAGGTGTGAAACCTCAACGTGACGTTCGCGTGCTTGCGGCGGAAGGAGCGGATGCGCGGCAGAAGCCACAGTTGCAGGAACGAGGCCACGAGCGAGATCTGGAGCGGCCCGCCACGCCGGTGCTCCTTGATGTAGTGGAGCGCGCCCTCGAGCTCGCGGAGCCCTGCGCGTACGCGCGGCAGAAGCTCCAGGCCCTCATCGCTTATCGCGACGTGTCTGCCGCTGCGGCGAAAGAGCGGCACCTGCAGATAGTCCTCGAGCGACTTGATCTGCTGGCTCACCGCGGCCGGAGTCACATTCAGCGCCTCGGCTGCCGCACTGAAACTCAAGTGCGAGGCGACCGCCTCGAATACGCGCAGTGCACCGAGTGGGAGACGATCGTAGGCTCCTGGCACGTTAAGTTCTCCTTAACGGACGGTCAGCTTTTCCGTTTGTTCGCTTGGACGCCCACGCGCATCGTAGGCGCATCGAAACCCTCAAAGGAGCACTGCCATGACCGTCAATAGCGCCATCGTCCAGCTGGCCCGCGTCGCAGCCACCGTTGCTGCGGTTGCGACCGAAATGCTGATCGTCTGGAGCGTCCTTCCCAAATGATCTTAGCCGCGCGGCGGGCGCAGCGCCAAGCAGACCCATCGTGAGTCTTGCGCTGCGCCTCGCCAGCCGACCGCGCGGAGCTGATGCATAATGGGAGCGACGTCTCGAGGAGCCCCCGATGAGCTGGCTCACGATGATGGCGACCTGGGGCGATGGCCTGTTCACGCTCGCGGCGGAAGCCATCCGGCAAGATTTCGCGGGCCATGCAGTGCGCGGCCTCACACGCGATGGCCGGGGTGGGGCGCTTGCGATCATCGACAATCGAACGCTCGTGCGACGCAGCGCCAATGCCGAGTGGCGCACCGTCTTCGCAAGCTCGACGGACCTCTCGTGCTGCATCGAGGTGGGTGAGACGATCTACGCCGGCACCGAGGACGCTCACGTCCTGCGCATCGATGCGGAGGGGCGCTGCGAGCCGCTCACGGGATTCGATGCGGTCGCTGGCCGGCACAGCTGGTACGCCGGCGCCGCAATGGTGAACGGCAAGCTCATCGGCCCGCCGCTCGGGGTTCGCTCGATGACGGTAACCTGCGATGGGACAGCCCTGCTCGTGAACGTGCACGTCGGAGGCATCCCGCGGTCGATCGACGGCGGGCGCAGCTGGCACCCGACGATCGACATCGAGGTGGACGTCCACGATGTGTACGCCCACGCCACACGACCGGATCTCGTCATCGCGGCGAGTGCCGCGGGACTTTGCGTGAGTCGCGATGCGGGCGCGACCTGGACCGTCGAGCACGAGGGACTCGATGCGTCCTATTGCTCAGCCGTTGCCTTCGCGGGCAACGACATCCTTGTCGCATCATCGGCCGAGCATTTTGCCCCGCAAGGTGCCCTCTATCGTCGCGCGATAGGGGAGGCCGGCCCGCTGCGTCGCATCGAGGGTCTGCCGAGATGGATCACCGGCATTTGCGATACCGACTGCATGGACGTGAACGGCTCGGCGGTCGCGCTCGCGGACCGTGCGGGTAACGTCTACGTGTCGGAGGATCTCGGTCGCACGTGGGAGTGCCGCGCGACGGGTCACCCGGGTCCGAGCTCAGTGGCCATCGTTTGAGCGTTCTACCGCCAGCCGGCTGCCTGCTGCCCCTCGTACGCGGGTAGCAGACTTGCGAGAATCCGACTCCAGCCGTCGCGATTGCGTTCGAGGTACTCGCCCGGGACGCCCTGGTGGGTCAAGGTGAGCTCGCACCCGTTACCCTCTCGGCGGATCTCGATCGTGACGGTCGTCATCCGCGGATCGAGCTGGGGTACTCCGAAGGAGAAGACGAGCCGTCGCGGCCGATCGATCTCGAGATACTCACCGACGTGACGCACATCGCCCATCTCGGGACGCCGCTCGGTGAACTCGAATCGTCCACCCTCGCGTGGGTCGATCTCCGCGATGATCATCTCGCCTCCCGGGGTGGCGAACAGGAATCGCCGTGCGACTTTCACGTCGAGGAAAGCATCGAAGACACGCTCCGCCGATGCGGCATAGCGATGCGTCACCACGACGCTGGGTGCGGTCTTTGGAGTGCTCATGACTTCGACTTCTCCTTGCTGAGGATCTGATCGAGCTCGCCGAGCCGCCATGTCCAGAGCCTGCGCTGCTCCTCGAACCAGCGGGCTACCGCATCGAGCGGTTTGGGATTGAGCGTCAGCAAATGTTCGCGTCCGCGCCTGCGGCGTCGAACGAGGTTCGCCCGCTCGAGGATACGGATGTGCTTGGAGACGGAGTTGAGCGAGATGGGAAACGGTGCGGCCACGTCGGTGACGCGCGCGGGTCCTGCGGACAAGCGGGCGAGTATGCCCCGCCGGGTGGGATCGGCGAGCGCAATGAAGGTGTCATCCAGCGGCATACGTTCACCCATATGGGTGAATATACTCGGACTCGACATCGGCTACAATGCCTCGCGAGCCGATGAGCAACGCGGAATTCGCAATCGTCGGGGCCGGAGCAATCGGCTCCCTCCTCGGGGCACACCTCGCCCGCGCGGGACACGATGTGCTCATGATCGCCCGTGGGGAGCGCGCCGCGCACCTCGAGCGGGTGGGGTTGAGCGTGCGCGGGCTCAGGGAGTTCTCCCAGCCCGTCAGGGTCCTGTCCGATCCCTCCCGGTTGAGAAGTGCCGAGACCCTCATCATGGCGACGAAGACGTACGCGACTGCGGAGGCTCTCGAGAGTCTTCGCGGGGCACGGGTCGGGGTCGCCTTCTCGATTCAGAACGGGCTCCTGAAGAACGAGCAGCTCGCCGCGGCCTGGGGAAGGGAGCGCGTGCTCGGCGCGATCGCCGACACGAGCGGAGAGCTCACGCAAACGGGCGAAGTCCTCTTCACGCGCAACGAGCAGCTGCTGATCGGGGAGCTCTCGGGAGCTCCCAGCGCGCGTGCGGGGCGGCTCGCCGGGATCATCGACTCCGCGGGGGTGCGCGCGAGTGAAGTCGCGGAGATTCAAAACTTCGAATGGTCGAAGTTCGCGGCGTGGACCGGCCTCATGGTGCTCTCCATCGAGACGCGCGCACCGACATGGCAGTACCTCACGGATGCGGATGCGGCCCGAGTGCTCGCGCGTCTCGTGCGCGAGGTCGGGGCGCTCGCCTCGGCAAGCGGGATCGCCCTCTCCGATCGCGCGCCGCTTCCCGTTGCGATGCTCGTGCGTGGATCGGAGGACGATGCGGTCGCGGTGATCCAGGCTGCAGGCGCACGATTCAAGGCGAGCGCCCCGGAGCACAAGATGTCGAGCCTTCAGGACCTCGAGGCGGGCCGACGAATCGAGGTCGAGGAAACGCTGGGATATGCAGTGCGGCTCGCCGCGCAGGCGCGGCTGTCCCTGCCGCTACTCGAGAGCTCTTACCGCATCGCCTCGAGCATCGACCGCATTCGCCGTTCCCTGGTTCAATAGGGCGGGGCGCGCCGAGCGCGCTGCGTTTTGGCAGCCTCCACCCACCACTCGAGATCGTCCGCGAAGCGGGCGAAGGACCGCTCGAGTTGAGCCCCGGCCTCGCCGAGCGGCTCCCCCGCCGGGCTCAGCGTCTGGGCGATGGGGCCGACCGTGATGGTGCTCGAGACGACGACCATGCCCATCTCCGAGAGCGTGTTGTGCCAGGCATAGCTCGAGCGCGCGCCCGACAGGCGCCCGGCGGAGTAACTTGCAATTGCCGCCGGACGCCAGAACCACTCCTCGAGGAAATGGTCGGTGAGGTTCTTGAGGCCCGGCTGCACCCCCCAGTTGTATTCGCCGACGACGAAGAGGAAGCCATCCGCCGCACGGATCTTCCCGCCGAGCGCCGCCAGCGCTGCGGGCGCCGTACCGGGGGCATACTCCTTCAGCATGCGATCGAGCATCGGCAGTCCGACCTCTTGTGCGTCGATGAGCTCGACGTCATGCCCGCGAGCGCGCAGTCTCCGGAGGGCGAAGTCGACGAGCCGGATGCCCTGTCGCGCGGTGCGATAAGAGCCGTAGAGGACGAGGAGGCGATTCCCCACGCAGCGAGGATAGACGTCTCCGCGGGTATTGCCTATCCGCCCTGCGCGCGCGCAGGCGTAAGATCGACGCCGTGACGGAGAGACCCGCAAAGCGTCAGGCGCCGGAGGAGGCGCTCGAGGTCGGCATCGAGGGTTACGCGCTCGTCAACACGCCGATGCTCAACAAGGGCAGCGCCTTTCCCGATGCCGAGCGCGATCTGTTTCACCTCCACGGGTTGCTGCCCTCGCATGTCTTCACGCTCGAGGAGCAGGCGGCGCGCCGTTTGAAGGTCCTGGGTACGTTCGCGACCGATCTGCAGCGCTACCTTTATCTGCGTGACCTTCAGGACACCAACGAGACTCTGTTCTACTGGCTGCTCACGTCGAGTCTCGAGCGCATGTTGCCGCTCGTGTACACCCCGACCGTGGGTGAGGGCTGTCAGCGATTCAGCGAGATCTGGCGCAAGCCGCGCGGCCTTTTCGTGAGCTATCCGAACCGCCACCGGATCCGCGAGATCCTGTCGGCGCCGCACTTCGCGAAAGCGCGCGTCATCGTCGTGAGCGACGGCGAGCGCATCCTCGGCCTCGGCGATCAAGGCGCGGGCGGGATGGGCATTCCGATCGGCAAGCTCGCGCTCTATACGGCTTGCGCCGGCATCCATCCCGAGCTGACGCTGCCGATTCTGCTCGATGTGGGGACGAACAACGATGAGCTCGTCTCGGACCCTATCTATATCGGCTGGCGGCACGAGCGGGTGCGCGGCGCCGACTACGATGCATTCGTGGAAGAGTTCGTCACTGCCGTCGCGGAGCGCTGGCCCAACATCCTCCTGCAATGGGAGGATTTCTCGAAGGCCAATGCGGAGCGGCTCCTGCTGCGTTATCGCGATCGGCTGTGCACGTTCAACGACGATATCCAAGGAACGGCCGCGGTCGCCGCGGCGACGCTTCTGGCTGCCGTCGGCGTGAGCGGCGTCTCGCTCGGGGACCAGCGCATCGTCATCTTCGGGGCCGGATCTGCGGGATGCGGAATCGCGGCGCTCCTGCTTCAGGCGATGGTGAATGCTGGCCTCAGCTCAGCGGAGGCCCGCAGACACTTCTTCCTCGTAGACCAGCAAGGCCTGCTCATCGAGGGCATGCCCCACATCGAGGCCGCGCAAAGACCGTTCGTGCAGCCCCGCGAGGCGGTTGCAACCTGGAAGCTGCGCACGAGCGGATCGATCGAGCTGCTCGATGTGATCGTCAATGCGCGGCCGACCGCTCTCATTGGGGCGTCGGGGCAGCCGCAGACCTTCACCGAACCGATCGTGCGGGAGATGTCCCGGCACATCGCCCGACCCGTCATCCTGCCCCTCTCGAACCCCTCGTCGCGCAGCGAAGCGACTCCCGAGCAGCTCGTGATGTGGACGGAGGGGAGGGCGCTCATCGGCACGGGAAGCCCATTTGCGCCGGTACGCTACGGGGGGCGGGAGATCGCGGCCGTGCAGACCAACAACTCCTACATCTTCCCGGGGGTCGGTCTCGGCGTGCTCGTCTCGGGCGCGCGCCGGGTGACGGATGGTATGTTCATGGCCGCCGCGCTTGCGCTCGCCGAGGGGTCGCCTTCCCGGAGCGATCCGAGTGGGCCGCTGCTGCCGGCGATCCGCGACCTGCGGGAAGTGGCCGCTGCCGTCGCACGTAGCGTCGCGCTGCAGGCGGAGAAGGACCAGGTCGCGGAGCGCCTCGATGCCCGAGCGCTCGAGGAGCGCATTCGGCGGATGATGTGGACTCCGCACTACCGGCCGTACCGGCGCGCAAGGCCCATCTGAGGCGGCGGCCCCGGACTCAAGCCCGGCGGTCGCGGTACCAGTGGATGAGGGCGTTGGTCGAGCTGTCATGCGCGAGTGCCGCGGCGCGCGCGCCGAGCTCCGGAAGGATGCGTTTCGCGAGCACCTTGCCGAGCTCCACGCCCCACTGATCGAACGAGTCGATCTGCCAGATGCTGCCCTGGGTGAACACGAGGTGCTCGTAGAGTGCGACGAGCTTGCCGAGCGCGGCCGGCGTCAGCTGCTCCAGAAGAAGCGTGTTGGAGGGTCGGTTGCCCTCGAACGTTCGGTGGGGCACCAGCCAGTCGGGTGAGCCTTCGGCCTTCACCTCCTCGGGCGTCTTGCCGAAGGCGAGCGCCTCGCCCTGCGCGAACACGTTGGCGAGCAGCATGTCGTGGTGCGCACCGAGCGGATTCAGCGTTCTGGCGAACGCAATGAAATCGCACGGGATCAGCCGCGTGCCCTGATGGATCAGCTGGTAGAAGGAGTGCTGGCCGTTCGTCCCCGGCTCTCCCCAGTAGATGGGGCCCGTCGAATAGGAGACCGGCTCGCCCGTGAGCGTCACGTGCTTGCCGTTGCTCTCCATCGTGAGCTGCTGCAGATACGCCGGAAAGCGCTTGAGGTACTGCTCGTACGGCAGGACCGCCACTGTCTGCGCGCCGAAGAAGTTGTTGTACCAGATGCCGAGGAGCGCCATGAGGACGGGCAGGTTGCGCTCGAAGGGTGCGCTGCGGAAGTGCTCGTCCATCTCGTGAAAGCCGGCGAGCATCGCCCGGAAATTCTCGGGACCGATCGCGAGCATCGTCGAGAGCCCGATGGCCGAGTCCATCGAATAGCGCCCGCCCACCCAGTCCCAGAACTCGAACATGTTCGCGGTGTCGATGCCGAACTTCGCGACTTCCGCTGCGTTGGTCGACACGGCGACGAAATGGCGCGCCACGGCCGCCCGGTCGCCGCCGAGGCCCCGCAGCAGCCAGTCCCGCGCGGTGCCTGCGTTCGTCATCGTCTCGAGCGTCGTGAACGTCTTCGATGAGATGATGAAGAGCGTCGCCCCCGGGTCGAGGTCCGCGACCGCTTCGGCGAAGTCGGTGGCATCGACGTTCGAGACGAAGCGGAACGTCAGCGCCCGCTCGCTGTAGTGCTTGAGCGCCTCGTAGGCCATGACGGGGCCGAGATCCGATCCGCCGATGCCGATGTTCACGACGGCGCGGATGCGCTCGCCCGTCGCGCCTTTCCACTCCCCGCTGCGAACCCGCCGGGCGAAGGCGCCCATCTTGTCGAGCACGGCGTGGACCTGAGGGACGACGTTCTGCCCGGCGACGATGATCGAGGCGTCGCGCGGGGCCCGCAGCGCGACGTGCAGCGCGGGCCGGTTCTCCGAGACGTTGATGGGCTCGCCGCGAAACATGGCATCGATGCGCTCGCGCAGGCCGCAGTCCGCAGCGAGCTTGAGCAAGAGGCGCAGGGTCTCATCCGTGAGGAGGTTCTTCGAGTAGTCGAGATGAATCCCGGCTGCCTCGACGGCGAGCCGCTCCCCGCGCTTGGGGTCCTCCGCGAAGAGCTTGCGTAGCGAGGTGCGTGCGAGGGCCGGTTGGTGCGCTCGGAGCGCGGACCAGCTGGGGAGCTCGATGAGCGGGGGCTTGTGGTCGCTCATGGCGTGAATCCTTTCATGACAGTGTCATGGGACGGTGCGCCGAGGCTGCGCGGTGCGCAGCGCAAGCTCGGGCTGGACGTGTCGGCTAAGCGAGTACCTTCGCGACGGCTTCGAAAAGTGCCGGCAGTCCGAAGGAAACGTCGACGATGATACCGTTCACGAAGAAGCCGGGGGTCGCCTTGAGGTGACTGCGGCGACCGCCTTCCATCTGCTCACGGACACGCTGCCGGTAGACCTCGTCGTCCATCTCGGCCGTGAAGCGAGCGAGGTCGAGCCCCAGGCGCTCTGCGTAGCTGCGCAGATCCTTGGGCTTGAGGTGGTCCTGGTTGGCAAACAGCAAGTCGTGCATCCCCCAGAACTCACCCTGGCCTCCCGCGCATTCTGCGGCCTCGGCGGCCTGTAGCGCGTGAGGGTGCACCGCTTCCTGAGGGAAGTGACGGAACACGAACAGCACGCTTCCCGCGAAGCGCTCGAGGAGCAGCCTCCCGGTCGGAGCCGCTTGCTTGCAGACGGGACATTCGAAGTCACCGTACTCGACCACGGTCACCGGGGCATCCGAGCTACCGAGGACGTGGTCGGTGGCGTTGACTGGATCGGTGAGGTCGAGCGCATGCCGGCGAAAGATCACAGTGGGCGTACTCACGGCTTCCCCGCGATTTGCGAGAGGTAGAGGGCCAAGGCGCCGATCTGCTCGGCAGGCAGCGGCGCACCATAAGCTGAGTGCATCTTGTTGATCGTCTCGGTCCACTGCGCCGCCGTGCGTGGCGGCTGTGCGAGCACCATCTCCACTGAGTGGCACGTGAGGCATGTCGAGTTGGCGATGGATGCGCCTTCGCCTGCCGGAAAGAGCGCTGTGCTCACGGGCAAGTCCACGGAGACGGTGCTCCAGAGATCGAGGCGGTCCGCGACCCGGCTGCTCGCTGCGTGCCGAGGCTCGGCCGGCACCGAGGCGCTTCGCGCAACCGGAGTCGCTGCGCGAAGGTGCGGTGCGATGCCGAGCAGCACTGCCGCGGTGGACCCGACCACGGCGCCGATCCGCAGGCTCAGGCGCGCGCGCTGGGTTCGTGCGGTTCTCGAATCCACAAGAGCACCTCCCGCGCTACGCGACCTTGATCGAGACCGACTCGACCACGTTGCGCATGTAACCGCCCGCGTTCCAATTGGGCGTCGAGGGCTGCGCGACACCCGCCGTGTTGATCGCCTTCACCATCACCCGCTGCTCACCGGGGGTTGCAAACCGAGTGCCAAACTGCCATTCGCGGAAGCTGTACTTGCCGTGGTTTGCGCCGAGCTGCGCCTGCCGCCAGTGATGACCCTCATCGAGGGATACGAGCACCCGGGCGATCCCGCTGTCGCCGCCGAAGGCGATTCCTCGCACGGTGAGCGAGCGATTCCGGCGCACGACCTGACCGTCGGTCAGGCTCGTGATGAACGAGCGCGGGACCATTCGGCTGATCGGGACCATCCGCACTCCGCTTTGCCCCGGGGTGATGTTGGCGCCGGGCGTGTCGGGAATGAGGTAGGCCTTGCTCATCCAGAAGTTATCGTCCGGCTGATCGAGGATCTCGATCGAGTGGAGCATCTTGACCCAGTATGTCGCATACCAGCCGGGCACGACGAGGCGCAGCGGAAACCCGTTGAGTAGCGGCAGATGCTCCCCGTTCATGGCGTAGGCGATCATCACCTCGCCATCGCGGGCGTGATCGAGGGCGAGGGACTTCAGGAAATTTGGCGTCTGCGGCAGCACGCCCGTGTCGAGTCCACGGAAGCGCACCTGGACGGCGCCGGAGCGCACGCCGGCTCGATCGAGCACGTCCTTCAAACGCACACCGCGCCACAGCGCGTTGCCCATCGCGCCGTTACCCCACTCCCCGCCGACCACGCGCGGGCTGAACAAGCCGCGCGAATTTCCCGAGCACTGATTGACGGCAGCGAGCTCGAACGGCTCGAAATCGCGTACCACCTCATTGAGCCTCAGCGAGAGGGGCTGGCGTACCGATCCTGAGACGCTCAGCCGAAAAGCAGCGGGGTCGATCGTTGTCGGGACGTTGGCGAGATGCCAGCGAACGTAAAACCGGTCGTTCGGGGTGAAAACACCGTGATCGAACACCTCGAAGGGCGTCTCGAGCAACGGGGGGCGGTTCCGTTGCACGATCATGGGGCCCTTCTGCGGATAATCCGTTGCAATGTCGCGGCGCCCGTTGCCAAAGGGGAGGTCGACCGTGGCCGTCTGCGCGGCTGCGCGCGCCGCAAGTCCGGGCACGAGGCCGAGGGAAGGGATCAGGCCGAGGGAACCGCAGGCCGCGAGGAACTCGCGCCTCGAACGCGGGTGAGGGCTCATGCCCGCGGATCGTACGCGAATCGACTCGCCTTGTCCTGCCGGCGCGGGCCGCGGGAACGCTCCCACGTCCCTGCGGGCGTTCAGCCTCCCGCAGGCCGCCCGAGAACACCCTCGATGAGCGAGCGTACGCCGTTCCACATGATCTGGACCCCGATGCAAAATACGATGAAGGCCGTGAGCCGGATCAGCACGTTCGTGCCGGTCGTGCCGAGCTTGCGCAGGATGCGCTCCGCGTAGCGATAGCAAAGATAGATGGACAGCGCGGTGACGAATACGCCGACGACATGGGCAAGGGTCGTGCTGAGCAGTGGGCGAAGGCCGCGGGGCGGGTTCGCCCCGAGCGTGACGGCGACGGAGATGGAGCCCGGTCCTACCGTGAGCGGCATCGTGATCGGATAGAACGCGCGCTGCGTCAAGGGGTCTACCTCGGAGGTGGAAGGCCGGTCGGAGACGGCGGGCGTGCTCGGGCTCGTGAGCAGCGACCAGCCGAGGTAGCACACGACGAAGCCGCCTCCGACCTGCACGGCGGGAATCGATACGCCGAAGAAGTCGAGCACGTAGGCGCCGATCAGGATCGAGACGAGCAGCAGGAAGAAGCTGTTGATCGCGACGAGCTTGGCCATCCGTGCACTTTCCGCAGGCGTGAGCCCCGTGATCATGGCGAGATAGATCGGTGCGCCACCGAGTGGGTCGACGATCGGCAGCAGGGCGCCGATGGCGATCAGGATGGTCTCGACGAACTGCCGTATGCTTTCGATGAACACGATGGCTCCCCTGCGCAGATCCGTGAAAGAATAACTCCATGTCCGGCAAGATCGCTCGGCTCGAAGAGGCGCGGGTCGCCGTGCAGCAGTCGCTCGATGCCGCGAGAAGCCGGGCGGAGCGCAACCGCCTCGGCCAGTATGCGACACCCGGTGCCCTCGCTCGCGAGATGTTGCGCTATGCGATCGGTCTTTTCGCCCCGCACGAGCCGCTGCGCTTCCTCGATCCGGCCCTTGGGACCGGATCCTTCTACGCGGCGCTGCGCACCGTCGCGCCCCGGGGAAGGGTGACGAGCGCTCTGGGATTCGAGGTGGATCCGGACTACGGTGGGGCGGCTCGGGTGCTCTGGGGAGGCGAAGGGCTCGTGCTGCGCGTCGCGGACTTCACACGCGCGCGGCCCGCGGGGCGCTGCAATCTGATCGTCTGTAACCCGCCCTACGTGCGCCATCACCACGTGGGCGCCGAAGACAAGCGCCGCCTGCGGCTCGCGTCCGAGCGGGCGAGCGGGATGCGGCTGAGCGGCCTTGCGGGGCTTTATTGCCACTTCATGGGCCTTGCGCATCCGTGGCTCGCCCCGCGCGGAATCGCCGGATGGCTCATTCCGAGCGAGTTCATGGACGTGGACTACGGGCAGGCCGTCAAGCGCTATCTGATGACGCGCGTCACCTTGCTACACGTTCATCGATTCGATCCCGAGGACGTTCAGTTTGCCGACGCGCTCGTCTCATCGGCCATCCTCTGGTTCCGCAACGCTCCCCGACCGGACGATCATCACGTGCGGTTCACCTTCGGAGGCTCGCTCCTCGCACCGCGCATGGCGCGGGAGATGCCGGCATGTGCGCTCAGGCTCGAGGAGCACTGGACGCGCTTTCCTCGCGGCACGGTGCGCGCCAGGGGCGCCGTTCCGGCGCTGTCGAGCTTCTTTCGCATCCAGCGCGGCATTGCAACGGGCGACAATCGTTTCTTCGTTCTGCCCGAAGGCAAGGCCGTCGAACTCGGTTTGCCGGCTGAGGTGCTCACGCCGATCCTGCCGGGTCCGCGCCATCTGCCCGACGATGAGGTCAAGGCACTTGACGATGGCACGCCCGAGATCGCGCGCAGGCTCTTCGTGCTCGATGTGGCGCTCGCCGAGGAGGAGATCCGCGAGCGCCACCCCGGCCTTGCGGCATATCTCGCGCAGGGCAGAGCACGCGGGGTCCATGCGCGCTATCTCTGCAGCCATCGGGCGCCGTGGTATCGCCAGGAGCGCCGGCCGGCGCCGCCGATCGTGTGCACCTATCTCGGTCGCGTGGCCGGCATACGTGATCGTCCGTTCCGTTTCATCCTCAATGGATCGCGCGCCACGGTGAGCAACGTGTACCTTGCGATGTACCCGACCGGGCGGCTCGCAGGCGCGCTCGCCCGCGATCCGTCCGCGGTCCGGCAGGTATGGTCGATATTGTGTTCGCTCGCCCCCGATGAGCTTCGCGGCGAAGGCCGGGTATATGGTGGGGGTCTGCACAAGCTCGAGCCGCGCGAGCTCGCCCGCGTCCGGGTGCCCGAGCTTGCAGAATGGCTCTCAAAAGCGCGCACTATGCCTTTGGGCGGGCGTGCAATTGGGGAGCCGTAAGCATCGCGGTCGGCACGCCGTGCGCGGTGCATGGGCATGATCCTTGCGATAACTGCGCCATGCCGGCGCTCGCCGCCGCGCTTCGAGCTTTTCGCAAACCGGGAGGATCCATGAGGAGCATCAGGCCTGTTGCCTTGGGCAGCTGTTTGTTGGGTCTGCTGATGGTGTTCGTGACGGGCTGCGTCGTCGAGCCGCGCGAAGGCTATTGGGATCGCGCGCACCATCGGTGGTACCACGATCACGGCTGGGTCGCGTGCGGTCCCGCCGACCCGCACTGTCGCTGATCGACAGCACGCGCTCGCAGTCAGACCCACTGGGTGGCTCGCTCGCCTGCCTTGCGCCCGTACTCGAGCGCGGAGGTCCAGTGCTGCGCGCCGTTCAACTCCGAATGCCCGATCGCGACGCGTCCATATCCCTCGCGGACGCGTTCCAGAGGGCTCGGCTTGCCGCCCGTGCCGTAATGAAATCCCGGCGGCTCGATCAGTCGCGCGTGTCCCCAGCGATTGAGAACGATCGCTGCAATGTCGCGCGCCGGGTCGAAGCCGAGCGATCCGAACAGGCGAACCATTTGCCTGCGGATTCGCAACTCGAAGTCTGCGTACGATGTGGCGAGGAGCCGTGCGCGCGCTGCTGCGCCTTGGGCGGCCGGCGGCAATCCGGGGATCGGCAGGCCCATGTAGAAGGTGAGGAGGGTGGGACGGTCGGGATGCAGCGCCGGGGCGTGCGCTTGGGTCACCATCGTCTGGCGGATGTTGCAGCAGTACCCGAAGCCGTCCTCGTCTGCGAACCAGCGACACGCCGTGACGCCGAGATCGTAGAGAAAGCGCCATTGCCGCAGCGCGACGTTGACGATCAATGCCGGCGCATAGGCGAACTGCGCGTAGGCAGCGCCGAGATCCGGTGGCATGTCGCGCAGCACGTGTCTTGCGACCCAACCGCCGCTCGCCACGACGACGCTGCGGGCTTGCACCGCAAAGAGCCCACCATCCCTTTCGTAAGTGACCCGTAATCGCTCTCCAGGCCCGGTGCCGTGGTGCTCGACACGCAGCACGGTCGCCTTGAGCCGGATGCGCGTGGGCTCCCGGTCGCGATCGAGCGCCGCAAAATCGATCGCGCCATACATCAAACTGTCGAAGTCGCGGCCCGGAAGCGCGAGCGGCGAGATTCCCCGGAGCAGCGCACGCGCAAAGACCGAGTTTCCACCGGGGAAGGACAGGGCGAGCGGCCGATCCGGCGCCTCGACGAGCTGTCGCCCGAGCCGCGCCGATGCCGCATCCGCGCTCACCCCGCTCAGGAGTCCGACGACCGGCTCGACGAAGCGCGTCACCTCAGGGTCGTAGCCGCGCACCCTCTCGAGATAGTCCTTGTACGTGAGCCGATCGAGCTCGCGCGCGCGCGTCTCGTCGATCGGCCCGTGGTCGGCCCTCCAAGCGAGGAGGTCGCGGCGCGCGGCTGCGGAGAACGGAGTGTCCCGCAAGTCGCGGCTCCAGATATTGCGCCGCCATGCACCGGTGGAGACGCCCTCCTTCGGGCCGAAGTAGTAGCCCACATCGATCTGCGTCTCCTGGAACCCGTCCATGTTCGAGTAGTTGTCCGGTGCGAAGCGCAGCGGCCTGAGGTTCGCCTCCCATCTCTGCCAGGCGTAGTCCCGTGGAATGTCGAATTCGGTGAAGAAAGCGTCGGCCGAGGACCCATTACCGGTCTGCGGGACGCCAAAATCGTTCGAGCCCTGCGGCCCGAGCAGGCGCTCGCCATCGACGATCAACTCGTTCTGGCGTGCCTCGCCCCCGATGATCGAATGGTTCTCGAGGAGCAGCGCGCGCTTCGCGCCGCCCGTCGCTTGCGCGAAGTAATGGGCGGCGCTCAAGCCCGCGATGCCGCCGCCGACCACGACCAGGTCGAAATCTCCCGCGGGACGCGCAGCGCTGAAGGCCGCCTCGTCGTACACGCCGTCGCGCAGGCGGTGTCCCGCCTGCACGACCGGCCAGGTATTCCCGTTGGCAGTTGCGTAGTCGCCGACCCCGCCATAGCCGGTGAACGTGTCGATCGCCGCCGACGAGGGCCGCGGCAGAGATCCTGCGAGCGCCGAGGCTCCGGCGCTCACGAGGGCACCGTTCACGAAGTCGCGACGCGTGATTCCCGCGCGAAGGCCGAGTGGGGATCTCCTCTTCAAGAGGATCTTCGCTCGTCTTTGGAAGGGCCGTGCGGCGCGATCGCGGCGAGGGCCTCGAGCGCCTGCTCGATCTCGGCGGCGGTTCCTACCGTGATGCGGATGCTAGCAGGATCGCCCATGGCATCGAGCGGGCGCACGATGACGCCACGCGCCTCGAGTGCGGCTGCGAACGCCCTGGCGGCACCCACGCGCACGCACACGAAGTTCGCCTGCGAAGGAAGCGGCGCGAAGCCGAGGGCGCGCAGGCCAGCGACGAGTCGCGCACGGCCGGCGCGATTGAGCGCGCGGCGCCTCTCGAGCTCCATCGGGTTCTCGAGGCTCGCCATGGCGGCAACCTGGGAGAGCGTCGTGACCTCGTAATTGCTTTGGATCTTGCCGAGCGCCGCGACCAACCGCGGGGCGCCGGCCGCATAGGCGACCCTGAGGCCGGCAAGTCCGTACGCCTTGGAGAAGGTGCGCAGCGTCAAGAGGTTCGGCAGGTGAAAGGCAGCATCACGGACCGTGTCGGGGTAGTCCGCGTCCTCGACATACTCGAAGTACGCCTCGTCGATCAGCATCGCAACGCTCGACGGAACGGACTGCACGAACTCGAGAAGCTGCGCGCGGCGGACGATTCCGCCGGTCGGATTGTTGGGATTGCAGACGTAGATGAGCCGCGTGCGCGGTGAGATGCGCGCGCGCAGCGCGGGAAGATCGTAGGCTCCATCCGCGGTGACCGCGACGCAAACCGTGCGCGCGCCGGCCTTGCGCGCTTCGAGCTCGTAGGCATGGAAGGTCGGGGAGGAGAGGAGAATCTCGTCTTCGGGCTCGAGCACGGCGAGCGAGAGATGGTGGATGATCGCAACGCCCCCCGCGGCCACCGCGATCCGCTCGAGCGGCAGCGCGAGGTGCCGGGAGAGGCGCTCGCGCAGCGTCACGAACCCCGACTCCGGATAGCGGTTGACGGTTGGGGCATGCAGCTGCAACGCGCTCACGACGTTCGGATATGGACCGTACGGCCCCTCATTGGCGGCGAGCGCGGCGATCGGTCCGCTCCAGCGCCTCTGCCCGCGCGCATCCCGCGCGCTGCGCCCGGCGCTATAGGCCGGCAGGTGCTCGACCGTCGAGCGAAGCGCGGGGTGCTTGCCGGAGGAGCCTGCATCGAGTGTCGCCGGCGCTTCCGAGGCGCCGTCGGAGGTCTTCTCGAGTGGCATTCAACGACCTGGGCTTATATAAATTCGTATATGATCTTAGGCCACTCATCATCGACGTGTCGAGCTGCGGCGCCTCCACCGTGACTTCAAGGCTCGTGATACTCGGGTCCGCGGGCGGCCCCACGCCGAAGCTCAACCGCAATGCGGCCGCGCACGCGCTGGTCCTCGGCGAGCACACGAGCGTCATCGACTGCGGCAACGGTGTCGGTGGGCAGCTGGTGCGTGCCGGGATCCCGCTCGCCTCGATCCGGCGAATCTGGATCACCCACCATCACATCGACCACGTGGCCGACTTCGGTCTGCTGATTCACCAGAGCTGGGCGCTGCTCACGCAGCCGGTCGAGGTGATCGGCCCGCCTCCCATCGCGCGGATGATGGAGCTCTACCTCGAGCTCTTCGCGCAGGACATTCGCTATCGCATGGCGGACGAAGGCCGGCCCGACCTGCGCGAGCTCATCAGGGTGCGGGAGATCGCCGAGGCGGGCGAGATCGTCGATGACGAGCAGATGCGGGTGCGCTGCGTGCTCGTGGACCATCCGCCCGTCGAGAAAGTATTTGCCTACCGCTTCGATACACCGAGCGGCTCGGTCGTCTTCTCTGCCGACACCGTGCCGACGCGCAGCCTCGGTGCCCTGGCCCGCGGCGCCGACATCCTCGTGCACGAGTCGCTCTATCTCGACGATGCGGAGAAGTACCTGCCAGCGGCCAGAGTGCTGCCGATCGTCAATCGGATGCTGCGCGTTCACAGCCAGCCGGAGGGCGCCGGGCGGATCGCGCGCGAAGCAGGCGTGCGGATGCTGATCCTCTCTCCGGTCGGAGCCTTCGGCCCGATCGACGAGAAGCGGCTCAAGCGCAGGGCGGCGGCCCACTTCGACGGCAAGATTCTGATCGGCCGGGATCTGCTCGAGATCGACCTGCCCCTGCCTGCCGCGGAGCGCCGGGCGTGAGCCAGGCGATGACGGGCGGCGAGGCTGTCGTCGCGTCGCTCCAGGCGCACGGCATCGAGGTTCTGTTCGGTGTCCCGGGCATCCAGAACGACTGGCTCTACAACGCCCTCTACGATGCCGGTGGTCGGATTCGCGTGATCCATACGCGCCACGAGCAGGGCGCAGGCTACATGGCGCTCGGTTATGCGCTGGCGGGGGGCGACGTCGGTGTGTGCAACGTCGTCCCCGGCCCCGGGGTCCTCAATGCAGGGGCCGCGCTCGCAACCGCCTACGCACTCGGCGCGCGGGTGCTGTTTCTCGTCGGACAGATCCCCCTCGGCCAGATCGGGCGCGGTCTCGGTGTGCTGCACGAAACGCCCGATCAGCCGGGTCTGCTCCGCTCTCTCACGAAGCTCGCGACGCGCATCGAGCACCCTGCCGAGGCGCCCGCGAGGATCGCCGAGGCGATCGCGCACCTCAAGGGCGGGCGTCCGCGACCGGTCGCCATCGAGGTGCCGATGGACGTGCTCGCGCAGCGCTCGCACGTCGCTGTCACTGTCCCGGGGCACGAGCCCGCGCCACCGCCGCTCGATACCGATGCGATCGAGGCTGCCGCCAAGCTGATCGGCAACGCTCGCAGTCCGATGATCTTCGTCGGCTCGGGAGCGCAGGATGTGGGGCGCGACGTGACGGCGCTCGCCGAGCTCATCCAGGCACCCGTGGTCGCCTATCGCACCGGGCGCGGAGTCGTGGACAGCCGTCACCCGCTCAGCTGCGTGCTGCCCGAGGCGCGCCCGCTCTGGTCGGGCGTCGATCTCCTCATTGCGCTCGGCTCGAGCGCGCGCGGTGCACTCACGAGCTGGGGGCTCAAGGACCGCAAGCTGGTTCGCGTCGATGCCGATCCGGCAGTCCATGCGCGCTTTGCCGCCCCGGCGGTCGGCATCGTTGCGCGGCTGGAGGAGGCGCTGCCGGCGTTGCTCGGCGCCGTCGCGCGTCACAACGTGACGCGTCCGTCACGCGCGGCGGAGATGGCGCAAGTCCACGCGGACTGGGCGGAGCGCGCGAGCGTGCTGCAGCCCCAGATTGCGTTCCTGCGCGCGATGCGCACGGCACTCGGCGAAGAGGGCATTTTCGTCGATGAGCTCACGCAGCTCGGCTTCGCGAGCCGCATCGCGCTGCCGGTGTACCGGCCCCGCACTTTCATCTCGACCGGCTACATGGGCACGCTCGGCTATGGATTCCCCACGGCGCTCGGCGTCAAGGTCGCCCGGCCGGACCGCCGCGTGCTCTCGGTGACCGGCGACGGTGGGTTCCTGTTCGCCGCGAGCGAGCTTGCGACGGCCGTGCAGCACGGGATCCGCTCGGTCACGGTGCTATTCAACAACGGAGAGTACGGGAACGTCGGCCAGATGCAGCGGGAGGTCTACGGGGGCCGGGTCATCGCGAGCGAGCTCAGGAATCCGGACTTCGAGCGGTTCGTCACCTCCTTTGGTGCGCACTATGCGCGTGCCGACGATCCCGAGGATCTCGGCCGCGCGCTCGAGAGCGCCTTCGCCGCGCGCGCGCCCGCCGTGATCGAGGTTCGCGTGGGGGAGATGCCGAGCGTGGATCGATTTCGATGAGCGCTGGAGCAGCGGTGCAGCGCGATGCCTTCGCGGAGCTCGAGCTTCGAGTGTCCGAGCTGCGCTGCATCGTCGTCGTCGGCTTGCCGGGAACCGGCAAGAGCTTCCTCGTGCGGCGCGTCGCGAGACTCGCAGCCGGCCGCGCGCGCAGGGTCCACGTGCTGCAATGGGACATCGCGCGCCTCGCGTGGGATACGCCGGCGATCCTCACGCGATTTCCCGAGGTGGACGGGATCACCCACGCGGCCATTCGCGGGGCGCTCGGAATGTGGGTGCGCGCGGCCGCGGCCACGTGGTTCGAGCATCACGCCGCGCAGGAGGATCTGCTCATCATCGAGGCTCCCGTGATCGGCGGGCGTTTCTCCGAGCTTGCCAAGCGGATCGAGGATGCGCTCGAGCCGCACCTCGCCGACCCCAAGACGCTGTTCGTCGTGGTGGCGCCCACCCTCGCACTGCAGCAGGAGCTGCGCCGGCGGCGCGCCGCGCAAGCCGAGGGGAGCGTGCATGTCCTCGAGCGACACAACGCCTCGCTCGGCGTTCTCGACGTGCAGCTCGCTGCGGTCGAGCACGTCGCGCGGCTCTGGGGCAATCCGCCCAAGATCCCGGGAATCTACGATCCGCACCTGTATGTCGATGTGATGCGCGCGGTGCTGCGGCACCGTCACGTGCTCATCGTGCGGCCCGATTCGGCCACCGAGACGCCGGGCTCGGTCTACGATCTCGGCGCGGAGGTCCTGCGCATCGAGGCGCGGGGCGATGAGGTGGCGGGGAGCATGGCCCGGGCGGAGCGCGAGCTCGAGCGATTACGCCAGGAGGTTGAGTTCGGCTGGGCTTTTGTTTAGCCGCTCGCGCTCGAGCAGGCGCCTGACCTGCTTGACGGGCTCGAGCACGTGCTGGCGGGTGATCCGCTCGATGCGCGACGACGGAGCCCGCTGCGCAAGGGCGGCGATGAGCTGGGCGTGCTTCTCGATGATCTGCTTGCCCGTGCCCACGCCGAGTGTGTAGATGATGACGCCGCGCTCGCGCGCGAAGGCGAGCAGGCTCACGCGATCGGCGCGCTGAATGATGTGCTCGATCTGGTCCGTGAGCAGCTCGTTGTCGCAGCGGCTGTGGATCAGCCGGTGAAACTCCCGGTGCGCGCTGGTCCACGCAGAGAAGTCGAGCGCGGCGAGCGCCTCCTCCATGCTGTCCTTGATCTTGCGGAGCGATTTGATCTCCGCCGGTCCGATCCGGGGGGCTGCAGCAGCGGTCGCGTAGCCCTCGAGCACCGCGAGCAGCTCCATCAGCTGAAACCACTGCTCGCGAGAGACGGGAGCGACGCAGGGTCCGGAATTCGCGCTGTAGAGGACCAAGCCCTCCGCCTCGAGCCGGCGGATAGCCTCGCGGATCGGCACCTGGCTGATGCCGAGCTCCCGCGCGATGGAATCGATGACGAGTCTCTGTGACGGCGCGTACTGCGACTGCTCGATGCGCTCTCTCAGGATCTTGTAGACCGTTTCCTGTTTGCTCTGCACTGCCACGCGCGAAGCTTATCACACCGCAGAGTGGTGGTCCGCGCAGCTCGGGCGCACGCGCCACGACCGCAGGTTCACCTGTCCCGTTGCGTTGACATTTGGGGACGCTGCTCCTAGGATCCTATACGAAGTTGTATACGTAAAAACGTCGCTCCGGCAGCAACGAAGCCATCGCGGACCTCGACCAGTGACGCATCCAGGGGGCCGGCACTTCAGACTTCCCGTCATCGCGGCGCTCCTCGGGGCGGCCGCAGCGGCCGGCTTTGCCGGCAGTGCGATCTGCGCTGAGGCTGCTGCAGGGCAGCCGGACTGGAACGGCGTGTGGGTCATCGCCGACAGTTTCATGGACAAGCAGGACGGAACCGAGGTCGCAGCGCCCGGCAGGTTCGATCCAGCGGAGCAGGCGAGTCTCGCCGCCAACACTCCTGCGTACCAGGGCAAGTACCTGCAAGACTATCGCGCCTCGCAGCACGCGATCGCCGCCGGCAAGCCCATCGACGACCGAGGCGCGCTGTGTCTGCCGCAGGGCATGCCGGCCTTCTGGGAAGGCCCCTACGCGTTCGAGATCCTCGAGACGCGCGCGCAGATCAACATCTCGCAGGAGTGGAACGAGCAGACGCGGCGCATCTATCTCGATGAGCGCAGCCAGCCCGCCGACCTCGAGCCCACCTACAACGGCCACTCGATCGGCCACTGGGAAGGCAGCGTTCTGGTCGTCGATACGGTGGGGATACGCGCAGACACCCACATCACGGGCGATGCGGGCGGGCACCACAGCGATGCCATTCACATCACCGAGCGCTTTCGCGGCACAGGCCGGGACCGGCTGAAGGTCACGATGACCGTGGACGATCCGAAGGCGTTCTCCAGGCCGTGGGTGGAGGTGATCGACCTGCACCGCAAGCACGGGATGGAAATGATGGAGTACGTCTGCGAAGAGAACAACCGCAATCCGGTGAGCCCGAGCGGTGTCACCGGCACCATTCTCGACAAGTAGCCCGCGTGAGGGTACGGCACTGGCCTGCGCGATGAGCGAGAAAAGAGGAATCTGGCGGACCCGATGCATGCCCGGCGCCGCGACTCTCGAGACGGCGGTCCTCGCGAGCATGATGCTCGCGACGCTCGGCTCGCGGGTGGCGCTTGCCCATCATTCCTTCAGCATGTTCGATCCGCAGAAGGAGCAGATCCTGGTCGGCACCGTGACCACCTTCCAGTGGACCAATCCGCACACCTGGATCGAGCTCGACGTACGCGATCCCGACGGCAAGGTCACGCACTGGAGTATCGAGGGCGGCAGCGTCGTCGGACTTGCCCGCGAGGGGTGGACGCATCGCACGCTTCAGCCCGGAGACACGATCTCGCTCGTCATGCACCCGCTGCGAAGCGGCGAGCACGGCGGAAGCTTGATGGGTGTGGTGACGGCTCAGGGCAGGGTCCTGGGCGCACCGCTCCATCCGTCGGCGAAGAGAATCACAGAGGCTGCTCACTAGCGGCGCAGCCAGTTTTTTTGGGGAGGTATCCACCGTGAAGGTCAAAGAGCCGAAGAGTACGCCTGCGACGAGTGCGCTCCGACGGAGTGCAGCGCCAGCGGATGCACCGGGATCCGCGGGGCGCACGCTCGGCGCGCGAGCGACGGCCGTTTGTGCGCTCGGGCTCGCCATGAGCCTCGCGCTCGGCGGCGCCGCGCTCGCCCAGCAGCAGCCCTCCGCGGGCGCTCAGGATCAGACCTCGAGCAACTCCGATCAGACCGTTCAGGAGGTCGTCGTCACCGCGACGCGGCACGCGGAGACCATTCAACAGGTTCCCTTCTCGATCCAGGCCGTGACGAACCAGGACATCATGCAGCAGGGCCTGAAGCAGGCCAATGACCTCGATGAGCTCGTCCCGGGCATGTACATCAGCCCGATCAACAGCGGTGGCACCGCGGGCTCGGTGGGGCAGACCTCGATTGCGATCCGCGGCATCAATGCAGAGGGCGTGGGTGCCTCGACCACCGGCATCTACATCGATGACGTGCCGCTTCAGCAGCGCAACGTCCTTGGGCCCGCCCCCGGTGGCACCGTCTTCCCGCAGCTGTTCGATCTCGATCGCGTGGAAGTGCTGATGGGCCCCCAGGGAACGCTCTACGGCGGGTCCTCCGAAGGCGGCACGGTGCGCTTCATTACCCCGCAGCCGAACTTCACGAACTACACGGTGAACGCGCTGCTCGAGGGATCGAACACCCAGTACGGCGATCCCAACGAGGAGGGCGGCCTGACCCTCGGCGGTCCGCTGGTCGATGACACCCTCGCCGCACGCCTCACCGTCTGGGACCGCCACGACGGGGGCTACATCGACCACGTCTCGCAGTTCACCGGGGACCCGCTCGCCGGCGGAGACAACACCAACAGTGAGGACCATCAAGCCCTCAATGCGGCGCTCGCCTGGAAGCCGTTCGGGGCCGCCGTCGTCACGCTCGATTACAACTTCTTCTACAACTTCTTCCGCGACTCGGACGAGTACTGGGGCAGCATTCCGAAGTTCTCGCAGTACCTCGGGCCCGCGACGACTGCAAATCCCAACGGCACGCTCTATACCTACTGTCCGTGCAACTTCGGTCCGTACAAGACGGGGCAGAACACCAACATCGGCGAGAACTTCTATACCTCGGACTCCCAGCTCTCGCCGCTGCTGAGCCCCCACAGCGACTCGCTCAGCCTGCCCTCGCTCACGCTCGAGTATCCGTTCGAGAAGGTCGACCTGAAGCTGATCTCGGCCTACGCCGACACCGTCAACGATGCGGCACCGAATTTCTCGTTCGTCGATACCGCGAGCCGCTCGGTCACGCCCCTCGAGGCACCGTTTAACCTGCTTCCGAACAACGGCCCCTTCATCGCGACGCTGCCGGATTACTCCTCCGTGTTCGCGCAGCATGGCCACACGACCGACCTCACCGAGGAGTTTCGCGCCACCTCGAGCGATCCCGATGCGCGCCTCACCTGGGTCGCGGGCGCCTTCTACGACCTGACGAACATGTCGTCCTGGGCGCAGATCACGGCCAACACGGGCGACCTCGCCGCAGCTTCGCTCCTCGGGCTTCCCTCGGCGGCCGGCACCCCGTTCGAGTCGCTGAACGGGATTGGCTATCTCGTGGACCAGAGCTTCCGCGAGGTCCAGAAGGCGCTCTACGGCCAGGCGACCTTCAAGATCACCCAGGGGCTTCGCGCATCGGTCGGCGAGCGCATCACCTGGGACACGTTCACCTATGCCCAGGAGGCGGGCGGGGCGCTGTTCGGCTATCCGCCCGGCGTCGTGACGCCCGCGGGCTCCGGCACCGTGAGCCAGACCCCGACGACTCCGCTGTTCGGATTGCAGTACGTGGTGGATCCGAATCTCCAGTTCTACGCGAACGCTTCGAAGGGCTTCCGCTCGGGCGGCGTCAACACGGCGATTCCGCCCGCCTGTGCTGCGTCGCTTGCGGCGGTCGGCTACACGAGCGCACCGGAGACCTACAACTCCGACAGCCTGTGGAACTACGAGCTCGGCTCGAAGTGGATCACCTGGGACGGCCGCGCCTCGATCGACGCCTCCGCCTACTACATCGACTGGAGCGGCGTGCAGACCAACATCAATCTCACCTGCGGGCTCACCTTCATCGGCAACGCCGCGAAGGTCGTGAGCAAGGGAGGCAATCTCTCGGCGAAGGCGCTGCTCTTCCCCGGCTTCGAGGTGGGACTCAACGCAGCCTACACCGATGCCCGCTACCCGGACGGTCTCTCGAGCGATGGAATTCTCTTGATCGGTCCCGGGAACGAGATGCCGTACTCGCCGGTGTGGACCGGGAACCTCTCGGCCGAGTATCGCTTCCAGCTCGCCGAGCGATCGACGTTCGTGCGCGCCGACTACAGCTACGAGGGCCAGTTCTTTCAGACGTACGGACCCGGGACGGAGAACTACTTGCCCGATGCCTATCGGTTGCCGGGCTTCAGGATCCTCAACTTGCGCGCCGGAATGTACTTCGGCAAGTTCGAGGTGGATGCGTTCGTCACCAACGTGACGAACTCTCAGGATCTCTTTGCGCTGCTTTCCGACGCTTCCGGACCGGGCCGCGTGGGCTGCAACAACGTCGCGTGCACGAGCTACCTCGAGTACGCCCAGGGCACGATTCTTTCGACGTATCGGCCGCGGACGATCGGCATGGACCTGCAGTACAAGTTCTAGCCTGCGCTCGGTGCCGCTCGCTCAGGCCTTCTGGGCGAGCGGCGCTTGGCGCGGATGGCTCGGTAGATCGTCGGCCGTTTCGAACCAGGGGATGCGGCTCTCCGCGTAGATGTGCATTCGCGGCGGAAAGGCGCCCGGGTCGTCGAGCGATGCCGTGTTGATGCTCACCTCGCCCGGGAACTCCTCGCTGCGGAAGACCATGTAGCTGCCGCACCGGGGGCAGAACTCGCGCCTCGCGCGTGCGGAGGAGGCGTAGCTGCGAGGCTCGCCGGCGGTCCACGAAAAGCTCGCGGCCGGGAAAGTGACCCAGGCGACGACGGGCGCGCCTGAGTTCCTCTGGCACATGCGGCAGTGGCAGTAGCCGCTATCGAGCACAGCCCCTGCGACCCGGAACCGCACGTTCCCGCAGAGGCAGCCGCCATCGTGATACACCATCTGCACCTCCCGGGAGCCGCCGCCGAGTGAGCGTTGCGCTGTAAGCGGGCCGCGGTCGCACCCATAATAGCTCATGGGTACGCTCGTCAGGCGCCTCGGCGGGCTTCTCACCCGCGGACCCAAGCGTTAATTCGGGCGAGGGTTGAGCAAAGGGGAAGACGTATGGTGACGACCTCGGCGCAGCTCGGCTCAGCGGCAAGCGAGTCCGCGCGGCTCGCGCGCCGCGCGCTGATCGGGTTCATTCTGACGTTCATCGCCGCGCGCGTGGTCGTGCTTCTGATCATGTCGCGCCGCATTCCGAATCTCTATTTCTTTCTCCGCGGCACCCACGTCCATCACCTCAACTACGGCATCTTCCTGCTCGCCGTCGTCGCGGCCTACGCGATCTTCGGCAGACCTGCGGAGCGGGCGCTGCGCGTGACGGCGATGCTCTACGGGGTGGCGATGGCGCTCACCTTCGATGAGTTCGGCATGTGGCTGCACCTCGGGGGAAGCTACTGGCAGCGGGCAAGCGTCGATGCCGTCATCGTCATCGCCGCGCTGCTGTCACTTCTGGGGTTCGCATCGGCCATCCGGCGCTTCGAGGCCCGCCACGTGAGAGCGTTCGTCGCGATCGCCATCGCGGTCGTCGTATTCGGTCTGGTGCTCTACGATGCATCGCTGAAGATCGGCAGGGTGGAGGGTCCGCGTCTCGAGGCGCTCGAGTCCGCCTCATCGCCGTAGCTCGTCCCGAAGCGGTATGCTTGCAGCCGGGGCCGCCGTTGCGGGGTGTACCATGCAAACATCGCTGCTGATCGATGGACGTCTCGTCGCCGGCGAGGGTCGGGCCGAAGCCGTGCTGGATGCGGCCTCGGGTGCGACCATTGCTCAAGTCCAAGAAGCGAGCCTCGAGCAGCTCCAGACGGCGGTCGCCGCCGCGGAGCGCGCCTTCGGACGCTGGGCGCGCCTTGCACCGAAGACCCGCGCCGAGCACCTCCTGAAGATCGCGGATCACCTCCAGGCAAATGCCGCGGACTACGCCGCGCTCGAATCGCAGAACACCGGCAAGCCCCTCGCCGCGATGCTCGACGATGAGATGCCATCCATCGCCGATGTGTTTCGATTCTTCGCCGCGGCGGCGCGCGTTCCGAGCGGCATGGCCGCCGCCGAGTATGCACCGGGCGCAACGAGCTTCGTTCGCCGCGACCCCGTCGGAGTCGTCGCGGGAATCGCCCCGTGGAACTATCCGCTCATGATGGCGGCGTGGAAGATCGCCCCGGCGATCGCAGCCGGTAACACCCTCGTCCTGAAGCCCTCCGAGCAGACCCCGCTCACCGCGCTCAAGCTCGCCGAGGGGCTCGCGGAGCTGCTGCCGCCCGGAGTGGTGAATGTCGTCTGCGGCCGCGGCGAGCCGATCGGCGCGGCGCTCGCCGCGCATCCGCGGGTGCGCATGATCTCCGTGACGGGCGATGTGTCGACCGGGCAGAAGGTGCTCGCCGCCGCGACGGCCAACTTGAAGCGCACGCACCTCGAGCTCGGGGGCAAGGCGCCGGTCATCGTCTTCGACGACGCCGATCTCCAGGCGGTCGTCGCCGGCGTGCGCACGTTCGGCTTCTACAATGCCGGACAGGATTGCACGGCCGCGTGCCGGCTCTATGCGGGAGCCCGCATCTACGAGCGGCTGGTCGCCGATCTGACGGGCGCCGTGCGCACCATCAAGGTTGGCACCCAGCGAGAGGCCGGCGTCGAGATGGGCCCGCTCATCTCCGCCGCGCAGCGCTCGCGGGTCGCCTCGTTCGTCGCGCGCGCGGCGGCCGAGCCGCACGTCGAGATCACGACGGGCGGTCACGTGCGGCAGGGCTCGGGCTTTTTCTTCGAGCCGACCATCGTTGCGGGTGCCCGGCAGGGCGACGAGGTCGTGCAGCGCGAGGTGTTCGGGCCGGTGGTCTCGGTCACCCGTTTCGACTCCACCGAGGAGGCGATCGCCTGGGCGAACGATTCGGAGTACGGGCTCGCCTCGTCGGTGTGGACGCAGAACCCGGGGCGGGCCTTCGAGGTGGCCGCGCGGCTTCAGTATGGGTGCACCTGGATCAACACGCACTTCTCGACCGTGAGCGAGATGCCGCACGGGGGCTTCAAGCGCTCGGGCTACGGCAAGGATCTGTCGATCTATGCGCTCGAGGACTACACGGTCGCGCGGCACGTGATGGTGAAGTGGTAGCGAGTCCGCGCTCGCGTCGCATCCTCGTCGCACTCGCCGTGGGGGCGGGGGCGCTGCTGCCTGCGGCCTGCGGCCGCAGTGGCCATCGCGGCGCGGAGAAGCTGCTCTACGTGTACAACTGGGCGGATTACATCGGCAAGACGACCGTTGCGGACTTCGAGCGCCGGACGGGGATCCGCGTGGTCTACGACACGTACGACTCGGATGAGACGCTCGAGGCCAAGCTCATGGCGGGCGATGCGGGCTACGACGTGGTGAGCACCTCCACCGACTTCTTCGGCCGCCAGATCCGCGCCGGAATCTACCAGCCGCTCGACAAGCGCCTGCTGCCGAACTGGAAGTATCTCGATCCGCGCATCCTCGCCATCGAGGCGCGCTACGATCCCGGCAACCGCTACGCCATGCCGTACCTGCGTCACGTGAACGGGTTTGCGTACAACGTGGACATGGTGCGGGCGCGCATGCCCGATGCGCCGACCGACAGTCTCGACATGATCTTCAAGCCCGAGGTGATCAAGCGCTTTGCCGATTGCGGCGTGAGCTTTCTCGATTCCGCGGAGGACGTGCTGCAGCTCGCCCTCAACTACCTGCACCTCGACCCGAACAGCCGCAGGCCCGAGGATTACCGCAAAGCCGAGCAGCTCCTCGATGGGGTGCGGCCCTATGTCCGCGCGTTCGACTCGAGCGAGTACATGAACGGGCTCGGTGATGGGGAGTTCTGCATCTCGATGTCGTGGTCGGGCGACTATGCGACGGCTAGAGCGCGCGCCCGTGCGGCAGGCGTCCTTCTCAATCTCGCCTTCACGATCCCGAAGGAAGGCTCCAACGCCTCCTACGATGCGCTGCTCATCCCGGCGGGCGCGCCGCATCCGCTCGCGGCGCACGCCTTCCTCGACTACATTCTCGAGCCGCGCGTGATCGCCGAGATCACAAACACGATTCACTATGCGAACGACAATCGCGCCGCGAGCGCTTACGTCGATCCGGCTATCCTCGAGGATCCGGCCGTGTATCCTCCGCCTTCGGTCGAGGCGAGGCTGTACCAGTCCGAGGAGGCCGATCCGGCGCTCGAGCGGCTGCGCACGCGCACGTGGACCCGGATCAAGACGGCGATGTAGGGGTCGCCCATCGCTTGCACGAGCATCGACAAACCGAAGGATGAGCGCCATGGCGCACCTCACGATCATCTCCGCGAACGAGCTCGCGATCGAGCTCGACGACGGGCGGCGCTTCGCCGTCCATCCCCTGTGGCTGCGCGAGCGAAGTCGGGAGGAGAGTGTCTACGATGCGCGCACGGCCCAGCGCCTCTACGACCCTTCCGACATCGACCCGGCGCTCACGGTCACCGGGCTGAGCGAGCCGCAACCGGGACGCTATCGGGTGCGCTTCAGCGATGGGCATGCGAGCGAGTTCACCGCGCAGGAGCTCCTGGCGGAGGCGATCGTTGCCGCGGGTGCCGACGACACCCCGCCCATCGAGCTCTGGGACGGGGCTTTGCGGCAGCCGCCGCGCAGGGGCTGGCAGAGCGCCCCCGGCGAGACCGAGCTCGCAGGCTGGCTCGATGAGCTCCTGCGGCTCGGCTTCATCGTGTTCACGGGCGTACCGGCGGAGGCCGGCGCCGTGCTGAAGGTCGCCGAGACGTTCGGCTTCACGCGCGTCACCAACTTCGGTGCGCTCTTCGACGTGCGCTCGACGCCCGAGGCGAGCGATCTCGCCTACACGGCGCTCTCGCTCGATGCGCACACCGACAACCCGTATCGCGACCCCGTTCCCGGAGTTCAGCTCCTGCACTGTCTCGTCAACGAGACGTCCGGCGGGCTTTCGACGCTCGTCGATGGATTCGCGGCGGCGGAGCACCTGCGCGCGTACGACGCGCCGGCGTTCGAGTGCCTCGCTCGCACGCCGGTCCAGTTCCGCTATCGCGACGCTCGAACCGAGCTCACGGCAAGCGCGCCGCTCATCGAGCTCGACGTGACCGGCAGGGTGCGGGCCGTGCACTTCAGTCCGCGGCTCGACTTCTCCCCGCTCAAGCCGCCCCGAGAGCTCGCGGAGTTCTACCGCGCGCGCCGCGCGCTCGATCGGCTGCTGCGCTCGCCCGAGCGCGAGCTGCGCTTCCTGCTCGCGCGCGGGGATCTCATGATGATGGACAACCGGCGTCTGCTGCACGGTCGCACGGCATTCGATCCGGCCGAGGGCGAGCGCCACCTGCAGGGCTGCTACATCGATATCGATGCGCCGCGCAGCCTCTATCGGGTACTGCGGCGCAGGCGCTCGGCGGGTATGGCCGCTCGAGTGGACCGATCGGCACCGGCGCCCGCCGGGGAGGCGGTCGCATGACGACAGCGGACGGACCGATCGATCGCATCGTCTCGTTCCATGCGATGAAGGATGGCACCCGCGAGGACTACCTGCTGCTCGACCGGTCGGAGCGCGACCACGCCGTCGGGCTCGGCGAGCGCGTGCTCGGCGCCGTGCGCAAGCTCGATCATTCCCTCGAGGGCTACCCGGTGAGCCGTCTCACCCATTCGCTGCAGACGGCGAGCCGCGCACTCGCCGACGGGGCGGACGAGGAGCTGATCGTCGCCGCCCTGCTGCACGACATCGGCGATGAGCTCGCGCCCTACAACCACGCGGAGGTCGCCGCGGGCATTCTGCGTCCGTACGTGCGGCCGGAGGTGACCTGGATCGTCGAGCAGCATGGGCTCTTTCAGACGTACTACTACGCACACCATCTCGGTGGTGATCGCTATGCGCGCGAGCGGCTGAAAGGTCATCGCTGGTACGAGGCGTGTGCGGCCTTCTGCGAACGCTGGGATCAGGCTTCCTTCGATCCTCGCTATCCAACGCGGCCGCTCGAGGAATTCGCGCCCGCCGTGCGCAAGATCTTCTCCCGCCCGCCGCACGACCCCCGATACGCGCAGGTCGGCTGACCGCCGTGAGGCGGGGGCGCGCCGCGCTCAGCGTCCCGCCTCGGCCATCTGCGCCTCGAGCGCGCGCCGGCGCTCGGTGCGACGCATGAGCACTCCGGCTGCGATCACGCAGCTGCCCACGATGCCGATGATCAAGGTCGCGAGCGCGTTCACATCCGGACTCACGCCGAGCTTCACCTTCGAGTAGATGACCATCGGCAGGGTGTCCGCCCCGGGACCCGAGACGAAGCTCGAGATGACGAGGTCGTCGATCGAGAGCGTGAAGCACAGCAGCCAGCTCGAGATCAGGGCGGGCGCGATGATCGGCAGCGTGATCTCGAGGAAGGCGCGCTGCGGCGTGGCGCCGAGATCCATGGCGGCCTCCTCGAGCGAACGATCGGCGGCGGCAAGGCGCGATTGGACGGTGATCGTCACGTAGGCGGTGCAGAACACCACGTGCGCGAGCACGATCGTCGTGAAGCCGCGATGCGGCCATCCGAGCAGCTGCACCATGGAGACGAAGAGCAGCAGCTGCGTGATCCCGGTGATGATCTCCGGCATCACGAGGGGCGCGTTCACCATGCCCGTGAGCAGCAGTCGGCCCGGAAAGCGTGCGATTCTCACGAGCGCGATGGCTGCGAGCGTCCCGAGCGCGAGCGCGAGCGTCGAGGCGGCGACCGCGACCTCGAGGGAGAGGAGCGCGGCATCGAGGAGCTTGCTGTTGTGCGCGAGCTCGGAGTACCAGGCGGTCGAGAAGCCGCCCCAGACATTGACGAGGGGCGAGGCATTGAACGAGTAGGCAATGAGCACGAGGATCGGCAGATAGAGCAGCACGATGCCGAAGCACAGGACGGGCAAGAGCACTGCCGAAGGACGCTGCGATTTGGCGTTGGCGCGCATCGGCTCAGTGCTCGAGCTGGCGGACGTTGTAGTACTGGTACACGGCGATCGGTCCAACGAGCAGCACGAGGAAGGCGATCGCGACCGCCGAGGCGACCGGCCAGTCGTGATTGCCGAAGAACTCATCCCAGAGCACCCGCCCGATCATGAGGGTGTTGGGACCGCCGAGGAGCGAGGGGATCACGAACTCCCCGACCGCCGGGATGAAGACGAGCATCGAGCCTGCGATCACCCCGGGCAGCGAGAGCGGCAGGGTCACATCGAGAAAGGCCCGCCAGGGCGGACTGCCGAGATCGGCGGCAGCCTCGAGGAGTGTCGGGTCGAGCTTCTCGAGCGTTGCGAAGAGCGGCAGCACCATGAAGGGCAGGTAGGAGTAGATGATGCCGAGATAGACGGCGAGGCTCGTGCGCATGATCCGCAGAGGGTGGGAGATGAGCCCGAGATGCATGAGCACCGTGTTGAGGATGCCGTTGTCGCGGATGATGTTCTCGAGCGCGTACACGCGCAGCAGGAACGACGTCCAGAACGGCAGGATGATGATGAGGAGCAGGATCGCCTGTGCGCTGCGGCTGGTACGTGCGATGGCATACGCCATGGGGTACCCGAGCAGCAGGCAGATGAGCGTCGAGAAGAACGCGGTGCGCAGCGAGTAGAGGTAGGCGACCCCGTACACATCGTCGGTGAGGAGGTACCTGTAGTTGGCGAGCGTCAACGCCCAGTGCAGGTGACCGTCCGCCGCGCGCGCGAGCGCATCGGTGAAGGGTGGCACGCGCACGGCGGTCTGCGCGAAGCTGATCTTCAGCGCGAAGGCGAACGGCACGAGAAAGAAGATGATGAGGAACGCGAGCGGCGGCAGGATGAGCAGCCAGCGGCTCGGGCGCCAGGTCGGTCTCATGGTGGGTGCGGGAAGAATGCTCTGCGGGTATTCTGCACGCTGGAGCGGATCGAATGCAGCAAGTTTCCCACTCGGCGCCCGGTGGCGCCCCGGAGCGCGCCACGCGCGTGCGCCAGCGCCAGCGCCTGATCGATGCCTGCATCTCGGCGCTGCACCTCTACGGGCCATCCCGCACGACCGTCGAGAAGGTCGTGGCGCTCGCGGATCTCTCCCCCGGAATCGTCCGATTCTATTTCGATTCCAAGGATGCGATGCTCGTTGCCTCGCTCGCGCATCTTGCGGCGGAGTTCGAGCAGCGGGTGCTCGTGCCCGTCGGGGCGCTCAAGGCCGATCCGGTGCGCGCCCTCGAGCGGCTCGTCGAGCTGTACTTCGATCCCGAGATCGCGAGTCCCCGCAAGGTCTCCGTGTGGTACTGCTTCTGGGGCGAGGCGAGCTCGCGCGAGGAGTACTACGAGATCTGCGGGAAGAAAGACGACGATTTCGCGGCCCTCGTGCGCGAGCTCATCGAGGGGCTGATCGGCGATGCTCGCGAGTCCCGCCTCGATGCGGATGCAATCGCCCTGGGGCTGATCGGCGTGCTCGAGGTGCTCTGGCAGACGATCGCCTTCCAGCAGGAAGCGAACGTCGACCGCGCCGCTGCGCGGCGGCGGTCCATGGCTTATCTGCGCTCGATCTTCCCTGGGCGATTCGACCCGGGCGACGCCCCCGCGGCTGCACCCCAGGGCCCCGCGCCCGCATCCCCCGCCCCGCGCGTTGGTGCGGGCGCCTCGGGAGCCTTGCCGGCCGCGGCTTATGCGGATGCGGCGCTGCTCGCCCGCGAGCGCACCGAGCTGCTGCGTCCGTCGTGGCAGCTCGTTGGCCATCAGGCGGAGGTCGCGCGGCCCGGCGGGTTTCTCGCGCGGGACCTCGCCGGCGAGCGCGTGCTCCTCGTGCGGGACGAGGCGGGGCGCCTCAACGCGTTCCGCAATGCCTGTCCGCACCGCCCGCATGCGCTGGAGCACCGCGAGCACGGGCACCTTGCAGGGCCGATCCGCTGCGCCGCTCACGGACTCACCTTCGGCTGGGACGGTCGGCAGCTTGCGGGCAATGCGGCGGGCGCACTCGCCGCGCTCGAGTGGATGCAGCGCGGGCCGCTCATCTTCGTGCGCGGAGCGCGGCCGGCCTCCGGAGCGGCCCCCACATTCGAGTCCTCGGTGTTGCACCTGATCGAGGAGGTCTCCGCGAGCTTAACGCCCCGCGAGGTACGCGAGCTCGCCGTGGCCGCGGACTGGAAGCTGCTCGTCGAGTCATGGCTCGATACCGCCGCGGCTCGCGAGCCGGGGGAGCGCGGGCGGGGGCGTACCGCGATTGCCCGCGCGGTGCTCGCGCCCAATCAACTCATCGAGCGCACGCCCGGTGCGCTCGAGGTCCTGCAGGTGATTCCGGAGGCCCCGGGCCGCTGCCGCCTGCGCGCCCTCCGGTATGCGTCCGCTCGAGATCGCAGGCCGCAGCGACGGTGGCCGGAGCGGCGCCTCGAGGCGGAGATTGCCGAGGCGGAGTCAACACAGCGCGGGATGGCGCTCGGTGAGCAGAATCCCGAGTCGCTTGCCGGAGCCGCACCGGAGCTCGAGGCCTTTCGCCGCGCGATTCGCGCGCTGCTCGCCGCCCCCACGGCGCCTGCGCAGCGCCTCTGAGGGGCTCGTGCGTGCTCAGGCAAACTGCGCGGGCGCGTGCGGCAGCCGTACCTCCGGGATGCGCTCGCGAAGCAGCTCGTGGAACTCGAGCATCCAGCTCTCGAGGCGTGACAGCGGCCCGGGCTCGTAGCTCGGTGAGGCAAGGCCTCGCTGCACACGAGCGCAGAGACTGCGATCCTCGCTGTTGATCTGGCGATTGAGCCGCGCGCCGAGCCAGCGTGCGATGCGCATCTCCCGCCGCTCGTCGGGGAGCGCGAGCGAGCAACCCCGGATGATGCATCGACCGGGGCCGTTCGGTAGCACCTGAAAGAAGTCCATCTGCTCGGGGAACACGTCGATCCCCAGATTGGGCAGGACGCTGTAGAAGCGCCAGCACTTGCGGTGCGCAGCGGGCAGCGACTCGCTCACCCGGCCGACGAGGCTCTGATACGCCCGCTCGCTCCAGCGCGACGACGGCGCATCGCGCAGCCAGCTGTTGCCGCGGGCGACGCCGTGGGGAAGCTTGCGCTGGTCCTCGTAATCGGGTGTGAACATCCGGTTCAGCCCCGGATGGCCGATCGGCACGTGGTAGGACTCGAGGTAGTTGTCCATCGCGATCTTCCAGTCCGCCTCCCAGTGCTCGGTGGTGATCGGGCCGCACGCCACCATGTCCTCCAGGCGGTACGCGGCGAGCTCCTCGCCGATGCCGCGCCAGATCTCCTCGAGCGGCGGGGGATCGCCCTCGAGGCAGACGAAGACGAACCCGAGCGCCTGGCCGCTGCGCACGGGCTTCAGGCCGAACTGCTCGCGGTCGAGTCCGGGGAAGCTCTCACGCTGCGGCACGCCGACGAGCTCGCCCGAAAGCCGGTACGACCAGCCGTGATACGGGCACACGACCATCCTCGGGCAGTGCCCCTGCCCATCGAGGATGTGCGCGCCGCGATGGCGGCACACGTTGTGAAACGTGCGAATGCGCCCGTCCGAGCCGCGCACCGCGAGCACGCTGTCTGCCCCCAGATCGAGCGTGACATAGTCCCCGGGCGCGGGAATCGAGCTCACGTGGCAGATGATCTGCCAGCTCGGCCGCACGATGCGCTCGTACTCGAGCCGCGTCATCTGCGGGTGGCTGTACACCCAGGCGGGGAGGGCGCGTGGGGACGTGCGCGTACGGGACTCCGCGCCAGACACGGTGAGGAGTTCGGCTGCGGGTTCGGTGCGGCCGTCGAGCGATTCGCTGGGTCGGCTAGAGGCATTCATCAGGATCTCCCGGGCGGCGCGGCGCGGAGGCGAGAGACTATACAAGTATTTAATTATACCCGAAGTTGTTATATGATTATATAGACAGCGGTCGCGACTCGACGGCCGTCCGCGTTCCGCAATCCTACCAAGGGAGGCCGGCCATGCCCCGCACGCTCACCCGGAGCCACGCGCATTTCCGCCGTGCGCTCACCCGCTTGCCGCTCGGCGTCGCATCGAATTTTCGCTACTGGGGCGAGGAGCGCACGATCTACGTGAAGTGCGGGCGCGGCGCGCGCATCACGGACCTCGATGGCAACGGCTATGTCGATTACCGCATGGGGTACGGTCCGGCCATCCTCGGCTACGCGGACCCGCGGGTGGATCAGGCGGCGCGTGAGGGCATGGAGGTCGGCGGGGTGTTCGCGCTCTCGACCGAACGGGAGTACCGCGTCGCCGAGCGCATCGCGCAGATGGTGCCCGCCGCCGAGCTCGTGCGCTTCTCGAACTCCGGAACCGAGGCGGTCATGGCGGCGCTGCGCCTGGCGCGAGCGCACACGCGCAAGGACCACTACATCATCCTCGAGGGCAGCTACCACGGCCTCTTCGATGCGGCCATGTGGTACACCCCGATGGACAAGTGGAGCCAGGTCGGGGAGCCCGAGGTGTACCCCTACAGCGAGGGCGTGCCGGTCGGGGTACGCCAGTTCGCCCATTTCGTGCAGGCGAACGATGCAAACCAGCTCGAGGATGTGCTCAAGCGGCGGGCGGACTCGATCGCCTGCCTGCTGATCGAGCCCATCATGGGCAACTGTCTCGGCATCGCGATGGACCGCGAGTACGTGCGCGCGGCGCGCGCACTCTGCGACCGCTACGGGGTTCTCATGGTCATCGATGAGGTGAAGAGCGGCTTTCGCGTGGCGCGCGGGGGCGTGCAGGAGCTCTACGGTGTCAAGGCCGACCTCTGCACCTTCGCCAAGGCCGTCGCGAACGGCTACCCCATCGCGGTGCTCGCGGGACGCGAGGAGATCATGCGCAAGATCGGCCGCGGTGTCGCCCATGGCGGCACCTACACGGCCCACGCGGTCTCGCTCGCGGCGGCCGAGAAGACCCTCGAGATCATCGCCGAGACCGACGCGCTCGAGCGCATCGCGCATTACGGCACGCGGTTGCGCCAGGGGATGAGCGCGCTCCTGAAGTCGCGCGGCATCGCGCACAGCTTCGTCGGCCACCCCTCCATGAGCGGGCTGTACTTCGCGAGCGAGCCGCCGCGCAGCTACCGCGACTGGAAGAGGAGCGACTACAGCTTCTACGATGCTGCTGCGCGCGTGCTGCACGACGAGGGCGTGCTCTGCGAGCCGGACTCGCGCGAGCCGTGGTTCGTCTCGGCGGCGCACGATGACTCGTGCCTGCGCGACACGCTGAGGGGTTTCGAGGTCGCAATCGATACGACGTTGCGCGCCGCGGGCACGACGCGCAGGATGCCCGCTTAAGCGCGCGACCGGGGGGATCGACTCTGATGCCACGCGCCCACGATGTGATCGTCGTCGGCTCCGGGCACAACGGGCTCATCACGGCGTGCTATCTCGCGCGCGCGGGGCTCGATGTGCTCGTGCTCGAGCGCAACGACTACGTCGGCGGTGCCGCCGTGAGCCGGCAGCTGCATCCGAGCTTTACGTACTCGAGCTGCTCGTATGTCTGCGGCCTGTTGCGCACCGAGATCATTCGCGCGCTCGACCTGCCGCGCTACGGCCTGCAGGTCGTGCCGTACGAGGGCAGCTGCACCCTGATGCGCAGCGGCGGCCACCTCGCGTTCTGCGACAACAAGGATGCGCTGCGGCGCGAGATCGCGCGGCACTCCGTGCGCGACGCCGAGGCCTACGACCGCTTCCTGCGCGACCTCCTGCGACAGTGCCTGTTCATCAAGCCGCTGCTGCTGCGCGTGCCGCCCGACCCCACCTCCTTCAAGCCGCGCGACATTCTCGAGCTCATCTATCTCGGGCGCCATTTCGCGAGGCTCGGCGAGGAGCGCATGGCCGAATGCTTGCGGTTCTGGACGATGAGCTGCGCAGACTTCCTCGACGAGTACTTCGAGAGCGAGATCGTCAAGGCGCATCTCGCCGGCAGCTCGATCGTCGGCACCGCGCTCGGCCCGCGCTCCCCGGGAACGGCCTACGTCCTGCTCCATCACTACATGGGGAGCATCGACGGGGCGGTCGGCGCGTGGGGGTTCGCCCGCGGGGGCATGGGGGCGGTCACGGCCTCGCTCGCGCAGGCTCTGCAAGCGAGCGGCGGGACGGTGCGCAAGGCGGCGCCGGTCGAGCGGATTCTGGTTCGCGGGGGACGCGCCACGGGCGTTGTCCTCGCAAGTGGAGAGGAGCTCCGCTCGAGGCTCGTCGTCTCGAATCTCGATGTGCGGCGGACCTTTCTCGAGACCATGGACGCGAAGGACGTGCCCGCGGAGTTTCTCGAGCAGGTCCGCCGCTTCAAGATCCGCGGCTCCTCGGGCAAGCTCAACATCGCCCTCGACGGCCTCCCGAGCTTTCCGGCGATCCCGCAGGGCTCCCCGGGGCTGCGCGGAGACATCTACGTCGCCGATACGATCGATACCCTCGAACGGGCGTACGATGACTGGAAGGAGGGCCGCTGGTCGCGCGCGCCTTATCTCGACACGATCATCCCCTCGCTGGTGGACCCGACGCTCGTGCCGAACGGCAAGCACTACATGTCCGTGTTCGTCCAGTACTGCCCTTATCGCCTGGCCGACGGGCCCTGGAATGCGAGCCGGCGGGAGGCATTCGGCGCGACGGTGATCGACACCCTCGCGGCGCACAGCCCGGATTTCAAGAATCTCATCCTGCATGCCGAGATCCGCACGCCGTGGGATATCGAGAATGAGGTCGGCCTGACCGAGGGAAACATCTTCCAGGGCGAGCTCACGCTCGATCAGCTGATGTTCAACCGTCCGGTCCCCGGGTACGCGCAGTACCGGGCACCGGTGCGCGGCTTGTACATGTGCGGATCGAGCACGCACCCGGGCGGTGGCGTGATGGGTGCTCCCGGAGCAAACGCAGCCGGGGTGATCCTGCGCGACCTCAAGCGTGCCGCATGAGCGAGCCTCCGGCAGCACGCGCTGACGTTGCGGTGCGCGCACCGCTCGCCGGGCGCTACGACTCAATCGTGATCGGCGCCGGGCACAACGGCCTCGTGTGCGCGACGTACCTCGCGCGAGGCGGCCGCACCGTCCTGGTGCTGGAGGCCGCAGGAGAGGTGGGCGGAGCCTCCGTCACGCGCGAGTTCGCACCGGGCTTTCAGGTGTCTGCCTGCGCACACCTGCTGCACCTCATGCCGGCGGCGCTCATCGAGGAGCTCGAGCTCGGGAAGTTCGGGCTCGCGCTCGCCGCGCAGCGCATGCCGACCACCGCGCTCGTGCCGGGCTCGGTGCCGCTCCGCATCGACCCGCTCGATGCCGCCGCCCTCGGCGCACATTCGCCGGCCGATGTTGCCGCACTTGGAGGCTACCAGGATCGCATGGGCCGCTACGCCCGCGCACTCCATACCCTGCTCGAGACGGTGCCCCCGCGCTTGAGCGCGGCGAGCTGGGCCGAGCGTCTCGCATTCGCGCGACTCGCCTGGCCGCTGCGCAAGCTCGGGCGCGCACGGCTGCGCGAGCTGCTGCGCATCGGCGCCATGTCCGTGTGGGACCTCCTCGATGAGACCTTCGATAGCGAGTGGCTGAAGGGGGCGCTCGCGCTCGATGCGGTGCTCGGCACGAACTTCGGGCCGCGATCGCCGGGCACCGTATTCACGCTGCTGCACCGGATGGCGGCCTCCGGCACGGGCGCACCCACGCTCGCTCAGCCGGCCGGCGGCCTCGGATCGCTCACGCAGTCGCTCGCTCGCGCTGCCCTTGCGGCCGGTGCGGCCATTCGCACCGGTGCCGAGGTCGAGCGTATCCTCGTTCGCAACGATCGCGCCGCCGGCGTCGTGCTGCGATCCGGAGAGCAGATCGCCGCTGCGAGCGTGATATCGAGCGCGGACCCCAAGACGACTTTTCTGGGCCTGCTCGGCAGCGAGTACCTCGACATCGGCTTCGTCCGCCGCGTGACGCACCTGCGCACCCGCGGGCTCGCCGCAAAGCTGCATCTCGCGCTCGCGGAGCAGCCGCGCTTCACGGGGCTCGCGCCCGAGGCACTCTCGGGACGCTTGCTGCTCGCGCCCTCCCTCGAGTACATCGAGCGGGCATTCAATCATTCCAAGTACCGGGAGTTTTCCGCGGCCCCCATCCTCGAGATCACGGTGCCGACGGTGAACGATCCGACGCTCGCGCCGCCCGGCAAGCACGTGCTCTCCGCCGTGGTGCAGTACGTGCCATACGATCTCGCTGCCGGGGCAGACGAGGACCGCAAGGCGCTCACCGATGCAATGCTGCGCGCGCTCGAGGCCTCGGCGCCCGGGATCGCCGCATCGATCGAAGACCTCGAGGTGCTCACGCCGCGGGACATCGAGCGGCAGTTCCGGGTCCGCGGCGGTCACTGGCACCACGCGGAGCTCGCACTCGATCAGTTCCTCTGGACGCGGCCAGTTGCGGGCGCGGCACAGTACCGCGCGCCAGTCGCGGGGCTCTATCTCTGCGGTGCGGGCTGCCATCCGGGCGGCGGCGTGATGGGGCTCGCCGGGCGCAATGCTGCGCGGCAAGTTGCGCGGGAGGCGGCCTGATGCTCACCGAAAGCGAGCCTGCGTTTCGTAAGCCGCTGCTCAAGACGCCCTTTCACGAGCGTGCGCGCGCGGAAAGCCAGGTCGACAGCTTCATCCCCTGGTCGGGGTATACCACGGTCGATGTCTTCACGAGCGTCGAGCAGGAATATTTTGCAATCCGCAACGCGGCGAGCCTGTACGATCTGACGCCGATGGTGAAGTACCGGGTGAGCGGCGTCGATGCGGTGCGGTATCTCGATCGGCTGATGACCCGCAACATCGCGCGCTTGAAGCCCGGTCGCGTGGCGTACACGGTCTGGTGCAACGACAGCGGCCACCTGATCGACGATGGCACCGTGTTCCGGCTGAGCGAGAGCGAGTTCCGGCTCTGCACGGCGGAGCGCCAGCTCGACTGGCTCCTCGATGCCGCGATCGGCTTCGACGTTTGCGTGAGCGAGGTGACACACGAGATCGCGGCCCTCGCACTGCAGGGCCCGACGTCCTGCGCCGTGCTGCGCGATGCGGGGATCGCCGGCATCGAGCGCCTGAGGCCCTTCGAGCTTGCGGCGTTCACCTGGCCAGGATTGCCCCCCGCGTGCGCGGAGGTGCTGATCTCGCGCACCGGATTCACGGGCGATCTCGGCTACGAGCTGTGGATGGCCCCGACGGTCGCCGAGCAGGTCTGGGATGCGCTCATCGAGTCGGGACGCACGCGCGGCATCCGCCCGGTCGGCTCGAAGGCGCTCAATATCGCGCGCATCGAGGCCGGATTCCTCATGCCGAACGTCGACTTCGTCAATGCCGAGCACACCCTGCGGGTCGGCACCGCGCGCACGCCGATCGAGCTTGGACTCGAGTGGCTCATCGACTTCGAGAAGGGTCACTTCACCGGCCGGCGCGCTCTCATCGGGCAGCGGCGCCACGGCGCCCCGCGCCGGCTCGTCGGGCTCGATGTGGAGGGTACCAAGCCTGCGGTCAACGCGCTCATTTACGCGGAGCGGGCGGGCAAGCATGCGGTGGGGAGCGTCACCTCCGCGGCCTGGGCACCTACCTCGAAGCGCAACGTCGCCTTCGCAATGCTCGATGCGCCGCATTTCGCGCTCGGCGACACGGTGTGGGCGGAGATCTACTTCAGTCGCGAGCTCGTGTGGGAGCGGCGCATGGCGCGCGCCCGCATCGTCGAGCGCGCCTTCTTCAATCCGGAGCGGCGGCGCGCGACCCCGCCACGGGATCATTGAAGGCGGCACGACCCATGATCGCAACGAACTTGAAGCCCGTCGCCGATCGACCGTGGCTCGACCCCGCCCAGAAGCCGCAGATCCTCATCGAGGGCGTGAGCAAGCGCTACGGCGACTTTGTCGCGGTGGAGAGCCTCGACCTGGCAATCTTCAAGGGCGAGATCTTCGCGCTCGTCGGCGCATCGGGCTGCGGAAAGACGACGCTCCTGCGCATGCTCGCGGGGTTCGCGCAGCAGAGCACCGGGCGGATCAGCATCGACGGGGTGGACGTGACGGAGGTTCCCCCACACGAGCGGCCCGTCAATATGATGTTCCAGTCCTACGCGCTCTTTCCGCACATGACGGTGGAGCGCAACGTGGGCTACGGATTGAGGCGCCTGCCGCTCGATGCGCAGACTCGCGCCCGGCGCATTCGCGAGGCGCTCGACATGGTGCAGCTCGGCCCCCTCGCGGAGCGCAAGCCGCACCAGCTCTCCGGCGGTCAGCGGCAGCGCGTCGCGCTCGCTCGCGCGCTCATCCGCCGCCCGAAGGTGCTGCTGCTCGATGAGCCGCTCTCCGCGCTCGACAAGAAGCTGCGCGAGCGCACCCAGTTCGAGCTCATGGATCTGCAGTACCAGCTCGGCATCACCTTCATCGTCGTGACGCACGACCAGGACGAGGCGATGGCGCTCGCGAGCCGCATCGCGGTGATGGACCGGGGCAAAGTGCTGCAGGTCGGGACGCCCTCGGAGATCTACGAGTTTCCGGGGAGCCGCTTCGTCGCCGACTTCGTCGGCACGACGAATCTCTTCGAGAGCACCGTCACCGAGCGGGCCGGGCAGGTGATCCGCGTGACCTGCGCGGAAACGGGCTGCGAGCTCACGGTCGAGGAGACGGGCACCTTCGCCGCCGGACAGCGTGTGTGGCTCGCACTTCGCCCGGAGAAAATCCGCCTCAGCAAGGAGCCGCCCCCCGCCGAGTGCACGAACCGCCTGCGCGGCACGGTCTGGGAGCTCGGCTACCTCGGCAATCGCTCGACCTATCGGATAAAGACGACGAGCGGCAAGCTCGTCACGGTATTCTCGCAGAACGAGCGGCGCACCTCCTCGTTGCCCATCGATTGGGGCGATGAGGTGTACCTCAGCTGGGGTGCGGAGGCCGCGGTGCTGCTCGAGTCGTGACGAAGACGGGAAAAACGAACAAAGGAGTCGGGGGAGATGACTCATCACATCGGCAGAAGGCTCGATAGAGGTTGGCGAATCCTGGGGTGCGCACTCGCACTCGGGTCGCTCGCGTGCACGGGCGCGAACGCGTGGGCGGCAAGCGACGGGACAGCAGGGAGCGGGACACCCGCAGGCGCAGCGCCCGCGGCTGCTGCCACGGCCCCCGCCACGATGCCTTCCGCACCCGCCCCGCAGAGTGCGGCGAGCGGCGCCGCACCTGCGGCCGCGGCACCCGCGAGGGGAGCTCCCGGCGAGAGCACCGGCCCCCTGCAGCAGGTGATCGTGACGGCCACTCGGCGCGAGGAGTCGGCGAACACCGTGCCGATCAGCCTCACGGCGCTCGGCCAGGAGCAGATGGATCAACTCGGTGTCAAGAACTTCGACGATCTGGTGCGCTTCGTGCCGGGCGTGTCGATCGATACGAGCGGCACCAATGCGATCTCGATTCGCGGCATCTCCTCCTCCGCAGGCGCCGGTACGACCGGGATCTACATCGATGACACCCCGATCCAGATGCGCGACATCGGCTTCAATCCGGACGACACGCTGCCACGCACGTTCGATCTCGAGCGCGTGGAGGTGCTGCGCGGGCCGCAGGGCACGCTCTTCGGCGCGGGCTCGGAAGGCGGCACGGTCCGCTACATCCTCACGCAGCCGAGCGACACCCAATCGAGCACCTACGTGCGCAGCGAAGTCGACTACACCGAGTACGGCGACCCGAGCTACGAGCTGGGCGCGGCACATGGGGCGCCGATCATCGACGGCACACTGGGCTACCGGGTGAGCGTGTGGTACCGGGAAGATGGGGGCTGGATCGACCGTGTGGACCCGACGACGGGCGATACCCTGCAGCACAACATCAACACCGACGGCACGCTCATGGCGAGGCTCGCGGCGATCTGGCAGCCGGCCTCCTCGCTCACGGTCACCCCGAGCATGCTCTACCAGAATCAGAAGAAGGGGGACGAATCCACGTATTGGCCTGCGTACTCGAACCCCGACGCCGGTCAGTTCAACACGGCGACGCCGGAGCACATGCCGGTGCCCGACGAGTACTATCTGCCCGCGCTGAAGATCGAAGTGGATCTCGGGGCGAGCCAGATCATCTCCGATACCTCGTACTACCACCGCTGGGAGCAGACCGCCTACCAGGGAACGGTGTACGACCTGAGCTTCTACCAATCCTTCGGCTGGCCCGACAATCCCCTGACCGGCGGGCTCAGCTGCGGGCCGGCGGATCAGCCCGCGCCCCCCGCCGCGCCGGTCGCCGCGATGCCATGTCCTTGGTATCCGCTGCTCGATGGGAGCGGCCTTCACCTGCCGCCCGGCTTCGAGAACTACGAATCACCGAACATCATGACCAACCGGCAGGACAGCTACGTCGAGGAGATCCGCTGGCAATCGGCCGATCCCGCGGCCCGCTTCAACTGGACGGTGGGTGCTTTCTGGCAGCTCGCGAAGGAGGGGAGCATCGAGGAGCTAAAGGATCCCGAGATCAACCAGCTGTTCGAGGCGCTCTACGGCGTCTCGGCGATCGACGAGTTCGGTCCGTACTATTACTGCAATGGAATCGGCACGCCCTATCCTGCGATTCCCCAGTGCGACGTGTACTACAACTCGAACACGACTTTCGACCGGCAGATCGCAGGTTACGGCGAGGTGAGCTATGCGTTCACCAGTCAGTGGAAGCTCACACTCGGCGAGCGCGTGGCTCACACCACCTTCTCGCTCGATCACTACGCGGACGGTCTCGAGAACTACGGTCCGAGCCCCGCGAGCGCGAACGAAAGCTCCAACCCGAACACGCCGAAAGCAAGCCTTTCTTACCAGGTGGATCCGAAGGATCTCTTCTATTTCACGTACGCGAAAGGCTTTCGGGTGGGAGGTGGCAATCCCCCGCTGCCGCCGTACTGCAACTCCAATCTGGCGCAAGAGGGGTTCCCGAATGGGGCGCCGCTCACCTACGCGCCGGACACGACGCAGGACTACGAGGTCGGCTCGAAGGACGTCTTCGGCAATGTCCTGCAGCTTGCGACCAGCGTGTACTGGATCAAGTGGAACAACATCCAGCAGAACGTCTACGTTGGCGGGGATTGCGGACTGCAGTTCACGGACAATCTCGGTACGGCCGTGGCAAAGGGCTTCGATCTGCAGGCGACCGTCCTGCTCGGCGACTTCCACGTGGACATGGCCGTTGGCTATACCAATGCCCGCTTCACGGCCGTCCCTACCCGCATCGCCTGCGTGAGCGGCGTGTGCACGCCCGTTGCGCCGCTCGTCGAGCCGGGGGATGCGATCTCCGGCCAAGCCTCGATCAACTATGCCCCGGGCCTCAATCCGCCGTGGAACCTCGCGATCGGCCCCGAGTACGATTTCATCCTCGCAGAGCACGATGCGTTCGTGCGCGCCGAGTGGACCTTCCAGAGCCGCAATCCCTGGCCCTCGGCGCTCCAGGACACGCGCACGGCGCAGTACTACCCCTACACCTACACGCTGCCCTCGAACAGCTTCACCTCGCTCCGCGCCGGCATCAATCTCGGGGACTGGCTCGTCTCGGTATTCTGCGACAACGTATTCAACTCCCACACGATACTCAACTATCAGCTCTCCACTTCCGATCCCTACAATCCGGCGGGCTCACCCTCCGTGCAGGAGAACGACTACACCTACCGCCCGCTCACGGTCGGCATCGAGGCGACGCTGCACCTGCGCGGTGGGTCGTGAGATTACCCATCAAGGCCCACATCCGCCGCGCAGGCACGCCGGCGATCGGCTTCGAGGTCGAGGGAGCGACAGCTGAGGAGATACACCGCCGCAGCGATCGGCAATCCGACGAGCATCGCGATGTCGGCGCCCCCCAGCGCGCGGGCGACCGGCCCCTCGTACAGTGCGGTGCTGAAGAATGGCGTCATTGCGAGGAAGCCGATGGCGTAGGCGGCGAGGCCGCGCCAGTTCCAGGTCCCGTACATACCGCGCCGGTTGAAGATCTCCCGCACGGAATAATGACCCTTGCGCACCCAGTAGAAGTCCACGAGGTTGATCGCCGTCCAGGGTGTGAACAGATACAGGAGGACGGCGAGCAGGTCGCCGAATCGATCGATGAAGTGGCCCGAGGCCTCGAGCGCGATGAGCGTCGCGGCGAGCGCAGCGCTCCCAAGGCTCACGAGCCGCACGCGCACGCTGCGCTCGATCTTCTCGAAGGTGTCAACGACGCTCACGAGGGTGAGAGAGGCGCCGTAGAAGTTGAGTGCGGTGATCGCAACGAGGCCGAGCGTCGCGCCGGCGAGCAGCACGGTGCCGAGCCCCGGGAGCACCCGGTCCGCGCACTGTTGCATCGCCGCGGACACGCCGAGTGCCGGCGCCATGGCCGCGGCGACGGTGCCGACCAGCATCATCCAGGCGCCCCCGATGAAGGCGCCGAGAAAGGTCCACCAGAAGGATGCGCGTACACCCACATCGCGCGGCAGGTAGCGCGAGTAATCGGAGACGTAGATCGACCAGCTGAGCTGATACGAGGCGGCTGCGAACAGCTGCACGATGAACGGCACGGCACGCAAGCCACGCGGATCCCACGCCTGCGCCGGGAAGCGCAGCTTCCAGGCCGCGCCGATCGAGAACACCGCGAGGATCGCGATCATGAGGTACGCGAAGCTGCGCTGCACGAGGTGGATCTTGTCGTAGCCCACGGCGGCGATCGCGGCGGCCGCCGCGGCGAGCAGCACGATCACCGCGCGCGAGCTGGGCGGCACCGCCGGTGCGAGCTGATGCAGCGCCTGGGCCGCGAGCACCTGATTGAAGGCGCTGTAGCCGACGTAGGTCACGAGCGCGACGCCCCACACGAGCAGGGCCCCGACGTAGCCGAACTGCGGGCCGGACTGGATCATCTGCGGCAGCCCGAGCTGCGGACCCTGGGTCGAGTGAAAGGCCATGAAGAAGGTGCCGAGCGCGCACCCCGCAAGGACCGCCACGGCGCTCCACAGGAGGTTCGCCCCGAGCGCGATGCCGAGCACCCCCACGGCGAGCGTCGCGAGATGGGCGTCCCCGGAGAACCAGACGGGCCACAGATGCCAGACCTTGCCGTGCCGGTCGGCGAGCGGCACGTAGTCGATCGAATGCCTCTCGATGAGGCTGCGACCGGGGAGCCCGTGGGACGGTGAGCGAATTTGCGGTGCGTGGGCCGTCAAGCGTGCCTTCCTATTATATTATTGCGAGCACATTATAAACCGCGAAGGTTCGCGGACGGTCGGCGCGCGTATGAGACAGGTCAAGACGCTGGGGCTTCTCGGAACCGGGGTGATCGGGGCGGGCTGGGCGGCGCGCGCGCTTCACTTCGGCATCGACGTGATCGCCGCGGACGTGAATCCGCAGATGGAGAGCTGGCTGCGCGGCGCGGTGGACACGGCGCAGGGGGCGCTCTCGCGGTTGACCCTCGCGCCGCTGCCGCCGCCCGGGCGGCTCGAGTTCACGACGGACCTCACGGCGATGGAGCGGGGCGCGGACCTGATCCAGGAGAACATCCCGGAGAATCTCGAGCTGAAGCAGCGGGTGCTCGCCGAGGCGAGCACCCACGCCCCGGCGGATGTGCTCATCGCCTCGAGCACCTCGGGGCTCATGCCAAGCGATCTGCAGCGCGACATGCACGCCCCGGAGCGCTTGCTGGTTGCGCACCCCTTCAATCCGGTCTACCTGCTGCCCCTCGTCGAGCTCGTCGGGGGCGCGCGCACCAGCGTCGAGGCGCTCGATGCGGCCGCGAGCTTCTATACCGAGATCGGCATGCATCCCTTGAGGGTGCGCCGGGAGATTCCGGGTCATCTCACCGATCGGCTGCAGGAGGCGCTGTGGCGGGAGATTCTGCATCTCGTGAACGATGGCATCGCAACGACGGGGGAGCTCGACGATGCGATCGTCTACGGCCCGGGCCTGCGCTGGGCGGCGATGGGGACCAACCTCATCTATCACCTCGCAGGCGGCGAGACCGGCATGCGCCACATGCTGCGCCAGTTCGGTCCCTGCCTCAAATGGCCGTGGACCAAGCTCGAGGCGCCGGAGCTCACCGAGCAGCTGATCGATCGCATGGTCGAGGGGACGCAGGCGCAGGCCGCGGGACGCTCCATCCGTGAGCTCGAGCGGCTGCGCGATGAGTGTCTGCTTGCGATCCAGCAGGTGCTGCGGCAGTACGACATCGGTGCCGGAGCAACGCTGCGCGCGCTCGAGGAGCGGCTGTACCGGCGCGCCGGCCGAGCGGCCGAGGGTCACTTCCAGTCGAGCCCGCAATCCGCGACGGAGGAACCGTTGCGGCTCGTCGATACCCGGGTGCGGCCGGAGTGGGTCGACTACAACGGACACATGACGGATTCGCGCTACCTGCAGCTCTTCGGGGATGCGACCGATGTGCTGCTGCGGCACGCGGGCATCGACGCCCAATATCGCAAGTCCGGCCGCTCCTTCTACACGGTCGAGTCGCACCTCACGCATGGGACGGAGGTCCGCGCGCTCGAGCCCGTGTACGTTCTCACGCGGGTCCTCGCCGTGGACGACAAACGCGTGCACCTCTTCCACAGCCTGCTGCGCGGCCGGGACGCCGCCGCGGTTGCGACCGGCGAGCAGATCTACCTGCATGTCGACACCGCCGCGGGCAAGGCCGCCGCGATGGATGCCTCCGTGCGCGGGCGCTTCGAGCGAATTGCTGCCGCGCAGGCGCATCTGCCGGCTCCGCGCGAGGCCGGGCGCAGGATCAGCATGCCCGTTCGCTGAGCCGCCCGCCATGCCCAAGATCGTCGATCACGACCAGCGCCGCGACGAGATCGCCCTCGTCGCCTGCCGCGTGGTCGCCGCGCACGGCTTCGGTCGGGCGACCGTCGCGCGCATCGCGCGCGAGGCCGGGTACACCACGGGGATGGTGGCGCACTACTTCGACAGCAAGCAGGACATCGTCATCGCGGCCCTGCGGCTCATCCTGCGCCGGATCGAGGAGCGACTCGCGCGGCCGGCGACGAACCTGCTCGTGCTGCTCGCGGAATCGCTCCCGGTCGACACGCAGCGCTACACCGAGTGCGCATTCTGGACCGCCTTCTGGGGCCAGGTTTCCACCGACAAGCGCCTCAAGCGGATCAACGCCTGGGTGCACCGCGAGTACATGCGCCTGTTCGAGCGCTGCCTCGCGCAGAGCTGGCCGCAATGGACGACGTGGTCGGCGGCCACGCGTGATCGGGTGCTGCGCTCGGTCGTTACGTTCATCAACGGCATCACGGCGAGCGCGGTCGCGAGCCGGGCGGACTGGCCGCCGCAGCGGCAGATCGAGCAGCTGCGGCTGCAACTCGAGCTGCTGCACCGCTGGGCGCTCGAATCGGCACGGCAACTGCCGCAGGACGGCGCGCGCTCGCGACGCCAGAGCCGGCGGGGGGAGATGCGCAATGGATTTCAGCCTGAGCGATGAGCAGCAGATGATCGTCAAGACCACGCGCGAGTTCGTCGAGCGCGAGCTTTATCCTCATGAGCCGGAGATCGAGCGCACCGGGGTGCTGCGTGATGCGTTGCGCGAGGAGCTCAAGGCAAAGGCCATGGAGGCGGGGCTCTACGCCGCGAACATGCCGACCGAGGTGGGCGGCGGCGGACTCGATGCCGTCACCTGGATGCTCTACGAGAAGGAGCTCGGGCGTGCGAGCTACGTGCTGCACTTCGCCTGCGTCGCGCGGCCCTCGAACATCTTGCTCGCCTGCCTCGGCGCGCAGCGCGAGCGCTATCTCGAGCCCACCGTGCGGGGCGAGCGTACCGAGTGTCTCGCGATGACCGAGCCGGGCGCGGGCTCGGACCTGCGCAGCATGCGGACCTGCGCCGTTGCGCAGGACGGCGGCTTCCTCATCAACGGCACGAAGCACTTCATCAGCCACGCGGACCACGCCGACTACGTCATCCTGTTCGCGGCGACGGGCGAGGAGGAGAGCCCGCGCGGCAAGCGCAAGCTCATCACGGCATTCCTGATCGACAAGGGCACGCCGGGTTTCCAGGTGCGCCCGGGCTACGCGAACGTTTCCCACCGGGGCTACAACAACGCGATCCTCGAGTTCACGGACTGCGCGGTGCCGCGCGAGGCGGTGCTCGGGGAGGTGCACCGGGGATTCGAGGTGGCGAACACCTGGCTCGGCGCGACTCGCCTGCAGGTCGCGGCGAACTGTCTCGGACGCGCCGAGCGCGCGCTCCAGCACGCCAAGCAATGGGCCGTCGATCGGGTGCAGTTCGGACAGCAGATCGGCAAGTTCCAGGGCGTAGCCTTCAAGCTCGCCGACATGGCGGTCGAGCTGCGTGCGGCGGAGCTCCTCACGCTCGAGGCAGCCTGGAAGCTCGAGCAGCGCGTGGCGACCGACATGGACATGGCCATCGCGAAACTCAAGGCGACCGAGATGCTCGCGATGGTCGCGGACGAGGCGCTCCAGATCCACGGCGGCATGGGTCTCATGTCGGAGCTGCCGCTCGAGCGGATCTGGCGCGACGCCCGCATCGAGCGGATCTGGGAGGGCACGAGCGAGGTGCAGCGCCACATCATCTCGCGCGCGCTGCTGCGGCCACTGGGCGGCTGAGCCGAGGTACACTCTCGCCCTCGAGCTGTGCTCGAATCACCACGCAGGGAGCCGCGCCCACCCGTGAATCCCATTGCCGCCACCTGGCCGCTGCTGCTCGGCATGGGTGTGCTCATGCTCGGCGTGGGGCTGCAGAGCACGCTCTTGTCGCTGCGCGGCAGCCTCGAGGGATTCGCCTCGCCGGTGATCGGCGTCATCATGTCCTGCTACTACGTGGGGTATCTCGCCGGCACGACCGCAGCGCCGCGGATGCTGCGCCAGGTGGGGCACATCCGCGTGTTCGCAGCGCTCGCAGCGGTCGCCTCGGCGGCCGTGCTGGTGCAGGGCGCCTTCGTCCACCCCGTCCCGTGGGCCGCCATGCGGCTGTTGAGCGGTCTCTGTCTCGCCGGTATCTACGTCGTTGCGGAAAGCTGGCTCAACGATCGCGCGAGCCGCGCCAATCGCGGTCGTCTGCTCGCGATGTACATGCTCGTGCTCTATGTCGGGCTCGGCTCCTCGCAATTCCTGCTGCTCCTCGGAAGCCCGCGCTCGGTCGCGCCATTCATGCTCGTCTCGGCGCTCATCTCCCTGGCGATGGTTCCCATCGTGGTGTCCTCCCAGAATGCGCCGGAGATCGCCGCGCCGCGCAAGGTGCGCTACCGCGATCTCTATCGAGACTCGCCGATCGGGGTCGTGGCGGTCAGCGCCTCCGGGCTCATCTCCTCCATCGTGTACTCGATGGGTCCGGTGTATGCGCGCCTGAGCGGCTTCTCGACCGCCGGAATCGCAACCTTCATGGCGGTGAGCATCTTCGCCGCGGTCGCCACCCAGTATCCGGTCGGCCGGCTGTCCGACCGTGTCGATCGGCGCACCGTCATCGCCGTCGTTTGCCTTCTGGCTACCATCCTCGCAACGCTGCTCGCGGCCTTCGGCGATATGCCCCATCCGCTGCTGCTCGCGCTCGCCGCGCTCTTCAGCGGATCTGCCTTCACGCTCTATTCGCTCGCGGTCTCGCACGTCAACGACAAGCTCGACTCGCGCGAGATGGTCGCGGCGAGCAGTGCGCTGCTGCGCCTCAACGGCCTCGCGGCTGCGGTGGGGCCGCTCCTCGCCGGAGCGCTCATCGGGGTGTACGGGCGAGCGGCCTACTTCGCAACGCTCGCCGGCCTCACGGGTGCGCTCACACTCTATGATCTCTGGCGCAAGATGCGGCGCAGACCCGTGCCGCGGGTGCAGAAGGGGCCGTTCATCCCGACGCAACCCCCGATCGAGTCCTGCGCGGAGCTCGCCCCGAGACCTTCTCGAGGGCCGCCCGCCCGTGAAGCCGTCGAGCAGATCGAAGGGGTCGAGCCGCTCGCGTCGAGTCGTGCGGGAGTCGATCGCTCATCCGGCGGCATCGCCGGGAGCGAGACGCTTCAGTAGCGGCGCCCGCAGGCGCTGGGCGCACGCCGATGTCGAATAGCGCCACGCCGCAAAGTGCCGTACCGCAAAGCGTGACCACCTCCAAGCGTCTCGTCCTGCTCATCGCGGCGGCCCTCCTCATCAACTACGTCGATCGCGGCAACCTCGCAACCGCAGCGCCGCTCATAAAGGACCAGCTGCACCTCACGAACAGCGAGCTTGGACTGCTGCTCTCGGCGTTCTTCTACACCTACGTTCTTGCGATGGTGCCCCTCGGCTGGGTTGCCGAGCGGTACGGCGCCCATCGGGTTCTCGGGGCCGGTTTCGCCGTCTGGGCGGTTGCGACGCTCCTGACGGGATTTGCCGGCGGTTTCGTCTCGCTTCTCGTTCTGCGCCTACTGCTCGGTCTCGGCGAGAGCGTCGGGTTCCCGAGCAGCTCGAAGCTCGTCGCTGCGGCCGTCGAGCCGAGCCAGCTCGGAGTCGCCAACGGACTCATGGCATTCGGCTACCTCGTCGGGCCGGCGGTCGGCACGGTCGCGGGCGGCGTTCTGATCAGCTACTTCGGCTGGCGGGCGAGCTTCCTCGCGTTCGGCGCGCTCTCGCTCGCGTGGCTCTGGCCGTGGTGGCGTGTCCGCGCAGTCGATGCGCGCAGACTCAAGCGGGAGCCCGCGGGCGAAGCCGGCCCAGGCTTCGCGCAGATCCTTCGCGAGCGCGGGCTGTGGGGCACATCGATCGGGCTTTTCGCCTCGAACTACAATTTCTATTTCATCCTCGCGTGGCTTCCGGACTATCTGGTGAAGGCGCGTGGTTTCTCCATCGGGTCGATGGCCGGGGTCGCGGGCGCAGCTTACCTGATCAATGCCCTCACGGCGCTCGCGAGCGGGTGGGCGATCGACCGCTGGGTCGCATCGGGCCGGTCAGCGAGCCTCGCCTACAAGACGACCATGGTTCTCAATCATGTCGCCTCCATCGCGGCGATGGCGGGGATGGCGTTGCTGCCCGTGCGCGGGTGCATCGCGAGCTTGTTCGCCTACGAGGTGGTGCTCGGGATGTCCTCGCCCGGGATCTATGCGATCTCGCAGATCATGGCGGGACCTGCTGCGACGGGTCGCTGGGTCGGTGTGCAGAACACCTGCGGCAATTTCGCCGGGATCCTCGCACCGTTCCTCACCGGGATCCTTGTCGATGCGAGCGGCAGCTTCTCGAGCGCATTCGGTCTCGCGGGCCTGCTCAACGTCGTAGGAGTCGTGGCCTGGGCATTCATTCTGCCCCGCGTCGTGCCGCTCAAATGGAGGACGGCGGACGATCCGCAGGTGCCGGCGCCCCCGATTACTCAAACTCCGTATCGAACACTTCGATCAGCGTCGGGCCTTTCCGAGCAAGAGCCGCCTTGAGCGCCTGCGTGAGCGCCTCGGGCCCGGAGGCATGCACGGCGTCCGCCCCGTAGGCCCGCGCGAGGGCCAGGAAGTCCGGGTTTCGGCCGACCACGCCGAGCGGCGCAATGGCCGCCTGCTGCATGTCATCGCGGATCTGGGCGAGGGCGTGGTTGTTCCACACGACGATGGGCAAGCTCAATTCCAGCTCGACGGCGGTCGCGAGCTCCTGCGAGGTGTACTGCAGGCCGAAGTCGCCTGCGAGCGCGACAACGGCACGGGCGGGCTGGGCGACCTTCGCGCCAAGGGCTGCGGGAAATGCGAAGCCGAGCGTGCCGTAACCGGATGGGGCGATCCAGCTGTCCGTGCGATCCACCGGGAAGGCGTAGCCGCCGACGTAGGTGATCTGGGTCATGTCGCCGAACACGACGCCCTCCATCGGCACGGCGGCGCGAATCGCCTGCAATGCGCGCACACACGCGCGCACGGGTCCATCGAGCGCACCGTCGAAGCGCGCGCGGGCACGCAGGGCCGAGGCCCCGCCGAGCTGCGTTCGAAAGCCCTTGCGTGGCTCGATGAGCTGCGCGATGGCTTTGAGGCTCGCTCCCGCCTCGCCCCAGATCGCAAGCTGCGCGCCGTAGTGGTCCGCGAGCTTGAGTGGATCGATATCCACCCGGATGAGACGCCCCGAGAGCGGCAAACGCTGGATGAAGTAGAGATCGGTCTCGGAAAGCTCGGTCCCGACCGCGAGCACGACATCGCACGAGGAGGCGAGCTCGCGAAGCGGAGGAAAGGGCAGGGAGGCCCCGAGACAGGCCTCATGGGTTTCGGGCAGCACGCCCTTGGCCGCAGTCGTCGTGATGACGAACGCATCGAGCCGCTCTGCGAGCTCGCGCAGCTGCGCGCCCGCCGCGCGCGCTCCGCCTCCCGCGATGATGAGCGGACGGGTCGCTCCCGAGAGCCAGCGCGCCGCCTCGGCGATCCCGCCGGGATCGGGTAAGGGCGGACTCGAGCCCTCAGGGAAACGTTCCGCGCGGCGCGTCGTGGGCTCCGCGAGCAGATCGAGCGGAATGTCGAGGTATGCCGGACGGGGCCGCCCGCCCTGGAACGAGGCGAAGATCGTGCGCAAGTGATCGCAGACGTCGTCGGCCGAGCGCGCCGTGTGCGCGATGCCCGCCGCGCCGGCAGCGAGCGCGCGCTGATCGCGCAGCTCGTGCAGCACGCCCCAGCCCTTGCCGAGCGTTGCGCGCGCGGGTGTGCTCGCAACGACCAGCATCGGCACCGAATCGGAGTAGGCCTGGGCGAGGGGGGTGAGGACGTTCGTGAGGCCGGGGCCCGAGATGACGAATGCGGCGGCGGGCCGACCGCTCACGCGCGCGTAGCCATCCGCCGCGAACCCGGCGCCCTGCTCGTGACGGACGAGGATGTGGCGCATCCCCGTTGCCGCAAGTCCGCGGTACAGCTCGAGGGTGTGTACGCCGGGAATGCCGAACACGGTATCGATGCCGTTCGCCGCGAGCAGCTCGACGAGATAGCATCCGACTGTCCAGCGCTCCGCCATCTACCGTATCCTGCACGAGGTCACGCTTCCGGACAATCGGTCATCGGCGTCACGGGGTGAGCTCGCGTGAGCATCGGCAAGATCGGATTCATCGGCCTCGGGAACGTCGGTGGCAAGCTGGCCGGAAGTCTCGCGCGCCACGGCGTTGACCTCACGGTGCATGATCTCGCCCCCGAGGCCGAGGCACCCCTCCGCGAGATGGGAGCGGCGCGCGCGAGCTCACCGAAGGCGATGGCGGCGCAAGCGGATGTCATCATCACCTGCCTGCCTTCTCCGGCGGCCACAGCGGCGGTCATGCAGGGTCCCGATGGCGTCCTCGCTGGTCTCTCGAGCGGCAAGATCTGGCTCGAGATGAGCACGACCGATGCCGAGGAGGTGAAGCGCCTGGCGGCGCTCGTCGAGGCTCGGGGGGGCGAGGCCATGGACTGCCCGGTTTCGGGCGGCTGCCACCGCGCGGCAACCGGCAACATCGCCATCTTCGCGGGCGGCAGTCGCACGACGTTCCAGCGCGTCCTGCCGATCCTCGCGATTCTCGGGCGGCGGATCCTGCACACCGGCCCGCTCGGCTCGGCCTCGATACTGAAGGTCATGACGAATTACCTGTGCACCGTGCACCTCGTCGCGCTCGCCGAGGCGTTCGCCGTCATGAAGCGGGCCGGGCTCGACATGAACACGACCTACGAGGCGATCCGGATCTCCTCCGGCAACTCCTTCGTCCACGAGACCGAATCGCAGCTGATCCTGAACGGCAGTCGCGACGTGAGCTTCACCATGGACCTCGTCATCAAGGACGTGGGGCTCTTTGATGCGATGGCACGCTCGCTCGCTGTGCCGCTCGAGGTCTCCCCGCTCGTGCTCGCGATCTTCAAGGACGGCGCACGGCGCTACGGATCGCGCGAGCTTTCGACCAACATCATCAAACGGCTCGAGGAGGCCTGCGGGATCGAGGTGCTCGGGGAGGGATTCCCGGCGCAGCTCGTCGATGAGGAGCCCGAGGCTGCAGGCTACGAGGTGCTACCCAGAGGCCGCACCGACAACGCATCGGGCGGGCCCTCCTGATGGCAAGCGCTTCCCCGCTTCCGGCGCTCGAGGTACCGAACACCACCTCGGCCGTGGTGCGCTGGTACGTGCTGCTCATGATGTGCCTGGTGTACACGCTCAGCATCGTCGACCGCTACGTCGTCTCCACCGTGCTCGATCCCATCCGGCTCGATCTGCACCTCACGGACTTCGGCGTCGCGATGGCGACGGGCGTCGCGTTCGCGGCGTTTTACGTCGTGCTCGGGTTTCCAATCTCCTGGCTGATCGACCGCCACAGCCGCCGGCTCATCATCACGGTATCCATGATCGCCTGGTCGGCGATGACGATGCTGACGGGGCTGTCGTACGCGCCGTTGGAGTTCGTCCTGGCGCGCATCGGCGTGGCTGTTGGTGAGGCGGGCGGCACCCCCGGGGCAAATTCGATCCTCTCGGATTACTTTCCGACCAGCCGCCGGCCGATGGCGCTCACGATCTTCTCGCTCGGTGCGCCGATTGGCGCCTGGATCGCCACGGCGATCGCCGGGCCCATCGCGGACCGTTACGGGTGGCGCGAGGTCTTCCTCGTGCTCGGTGTGCCCGGCGTGATCGCCGGGCTTTTGGTTTACTTCACGGTCCGTGAGCCACGGCGCGGGCAGCTCGACCACAGGGGCGAGGAACCTGCCCCCTCGTTCCTCACGACCTTGCGGTTTCTCTGGCGGCAGCGCTCGGCGGTTCACGTGATGGCCGGAACCTCCGTCAACGCGCTCTGGGGCTGGGGCCTCATGTACTGGACACCGACCTTCCTGCAGCGCACCTACCACATGAGCGTGGGCGCATCCACGGACATTCTCGGGCCGCTGAATCTCTACGGAGGCGTCGCCGCGACGCTCTTTACCGCCTGGCTCATCGCCTGGCGCCCGATGACGCACCCCTGCCGCATCGTGCGGCTGATGGGCTATTGGATCGGCGTGGCGACCGTCGTGTCCATCGGGATCTACTTCACGCACTCGCTCGCGCTCGCCAAGGCGCTGCTCTGGGTGTTCGTTCCCTCCATCTATTTCTACATAGGACCGGGCTTCGGCGTGCTGAACAACCTCGCCGAGCCGCGCATGCGCGCGATCTTCTGCGCGATGGTGCTGTTCCTCGCGAACGTGGGCAACCTCGTGATCGCGCCGGCTTTGGTCGGTTGGTTGAGCGATCTGTTTGGGGGGAGCTCCGGGCCGGATGCCGCATCGCTGCGCCTCGCGATGCTGTGCCTTGCGCCGACGGGATTCTGGGCCACCGCACATTTTTTCCTGGCGCTCCGCGACCTGCCGGCCGATCAGGAGCGCGCGACCGGAGTTCCGGTCTAGCGCCGAAGGAACCCTTCCAATGAAGCTCTCCGACATCCGCACATTCGTCGTCGGCAATCCTCCGCCGCATTACGGCGGGCGATATTTCGTCTTCGTGAAGCTCACGACCGAGGATCACGTGAGCGGCGTCGGGGAGGCCTATGGCGTGCCTTTCGAGCCGCATCTCGTCGCGCGCATGATCGAGGACGTCTTCGCGCGGTTCTGCCACGGCGAGGATCCCCACCACATTGAGACCCTGTGGCGTCGCGTGTACTCGGCGGGGTACACGGCGCATCCCGATCTCGCCATGATGGGCGTGGTGAGCGCGCTCGAGATGGCCTGCTGGGACATCATCGGCAAGGCGGCGGGTCAACCCGTCTACAATCTTCTCGGCGGACGGGTCCACGAGCGGCTGCGCTCGTACACCTATATCTACGCCCGCCCCGGGGACCCCGTTGACGTCTATCGCGACCCCGACCTCTCCGCCGAGCGCGCTGCGCAGTACGTGAAGCAGGGCTTCACCGCCATCAAGTTCGATCCGGTCATGCGTTACTCGGCGTTCGATGGCCGGCAGCTCTCGCTCGAGGCGCTCGACCTGGCCGAGCGGTTCGTGCGGCGCATCCGCGAGGCCGTCGGCTCGAGCGCCGACCTGCTCATCGGTACGCACGGCCAGATGACCGCCGCCGGTGCGCTGCGCCTCGCGCGGCGGATCGAGCCGTGGGATCCGCTCTGGTTCGAGGAGCCCGTGCCGCCCGATGCGCCCGAGGAGATGGCGAAGGTTGCGCGTGCCACCCGCATCCCGATCGCAGCGGGCGAGCGTCTCACGACCAAATACGACTTTGCGCGCCTGCTCTCGCTAGGCTCGGCCGCCATTCTGCAGATGAACTTAGGGAGAGTGGGGGGCTTGCTCGAGGCGAAGAAAATTGCCGCGATGGCGGAGGTGCATCACGTGCAGATCGCTCCGCACCTCTACTGCGGGCCCATCGTGGGCGCTGCGAGCATTCAGCTTGCGGCCTGCAGCCCCAATTTCTTGATACAAGAGGGGATCGAGCGCTGGCAGGGCTTCCATGCCGATCTGCTCGTGAAGCCGATCGAGTGGCAGGACGGCTATCTGCTGCCGCCAACGGAGCCTGGTCTCGGGGTCGAGCTCAACGAGGAGATCGTGCACCGGCATCCCTACACGGGCACGCGTTTGCATCTCGAGACGGGTAACAGCCCGATCTCGGGCTAGCTCCGTGCTAGCTCAGGGCCGCGCTGTCCTCGAGAATGAGGTCCGCGGCTTTCTCGCCGAGCATCATGACGGGGGCATTCGTGTTGCCCGAGGTGAGGTTGGGGAACACCGAAGCGTCCACGACCCGCAGACCGGCGATGCCGTGGACGCGCAAGCGCGCGTCGACCGCGGCCCGGCCGGGGTCCGGCCCCATCGCGCACGTCCCGCAAGCGTGAAAGACCGAGCCCGCGCGCTTCACGAAATCCGCGAGCAACTCGACGTCGGACTGAACCGAGGCGCCCGGGAGCACCTCGGACTCGATCGTCTCGGCGAGGGGAGGGGTGGCGGCAATCCGGCGCAGGAGGCGCGCTCCGGCGTACACATCGGCGATGTCCGCCTCGCTCGAGAGCGCGTTCGGCCGAATGGCCGGACTCGCGAGCGGATCGGGGGAGCGGATGTGCACCGTCCCGCGGCTCACGGGGCGGCAGGTATTGAAGGACATGAGGAATCCGGAGTACCGGTCGGGCTCTAGGAGTCTGCGCCGTGAGCCGAGCGTCGTGGTGCTGTAGCTCGCGGGGTTGAAATAGACGTGCATGTTCGGGCGCTGCAAGCGCTCGGCAGCGCGGTCATCGATACCGGCTCGAACGAACGCGCCCGCTTGATTCACGCTCATCGCGAGGGGACCCCGCCGCGTCGCCAGGTAGCGCAGGCCGGCCTTCACTTTCCCAAGGAGCGGGGCCAGCTCGTCGTTGAGCGTCCGCACGCGGGAGCGATAGTAGTAGTTGACGGCGAGATGATCCTGCAGTCCGCGTCCCACTGCCGGGACCGCTACGCGCAGCGCAATGCCGAGCGGCGTGATCACCTGCGGGTCGCCGATCCCGGAAAGCTCGAGCAGCTGCGGAGAATTGATCGAGCCTGCGCTCAGGATCACTTCCCGCCGCGCGACGGCGCTCTGCTCGGACATCCGCCACAGAAACTGCATGCCCACAGCGCGCGAGCCGTCGAGCAGCACGCGGGTTGCGCGCGCCCGCGTCTTCAGCACGAGATTGGCTCGGCCGAGCGCCGGGCGCAGGTACGCGTTTGAAGTCGACGCCCGCACCCCATGGTCGATCGTCACCTGCCAGAGGCCGACCCCTTCCATGTCGCGGCCGTTGAAGTCGCGCGTGGCTCGAATACCGAGCCGCTCGCAGCTTGCGATGAAGGTTGCGCACAGCGGATGCACCTTGCCCGTCTCATCGCTCACCCGCACCGGGCCGCCCACGCCGTGGAATTCCGAGGCCCCGTGAGGATGGTCCTCGAGCTTCTTGAAGTAAGGCAGCACGTCTTTCCAGCCCCAGCCCGGATTGCCCGCCGCGGCCCAATCGTCGAAATCGCCGGGCTGTCCGCGCACGTAAACCATCGCGTTGATCGAGCTCGAGCCCCCGAGCACCTTCCCGCGCGGCCAGAAGGCGCCGCGGCCTCCCAAGGTCGGGTCCGGCTCCGCCTGGTACATCCAGTTGAAGCGCGGATCGTTAAAGGTGCGGCCGTAGCCGATCGGGATCTGAATCCAGGGATGACGGTCGGAGCCGCCGGCCTCGAGGAGCAGGACGCGATGACGACCGCTCGCGCTCAGGCGGTTGGCGAGAATGCAGCCGGCCGAGCCTGCCCCGACGATGATGTAATCGTACTCGTCTGCCGACATATCCCGCCGTGCGCTCAAGTCACTGTCTCGGATCGCTCAGCGATATGCCGTCCAGATCGTCTTGAGGTCGGTGTACTTGTCGATGGCGTGCGCCGAGCGGTCGCGCCCGAACCCCGACTGCTTGAAGCCGCCGAACGGCGTGGACATGTTCGAGCGGTCGAAGGCGTTGACCCAGACCGTGCCGGCCTTGAGCGCGCTCGAGACCCGATGCGCGAGGTTCATGTCGCGGGTCCACACCGCGGCTGCGAGCCCGTAGACACTGTCGTTCGCCATGCGGACCGCATCGGCATCGTCGCCGAAGCCCGTTACGGCGAGCACCGGTCCGAAGATCTCCTCGCGCGACACGCGCATCTCCGGGCGTACCTCATCGAGTACCGTCGCCTCGACGTAGTAGCCGCCCGTCTGCTCGAGCGCTCGCCGGCCGCCGAGCGCGACTCTCGCGCCTGCGTTGGTGCCGCTGTGGATATACCCGAGCACGCGCCGCATGTGGGCCTCGTCGATCAATGCGCCCATCTGGGTCGTGGGGTCGAGCGGGTCGCCGAGCGTGATGCTCTTCGCGACCTCGGCGATCGCTGCGAGGAGCTCCTCGCGCACGTCCGCCTGCACGATGAGCCGCGAGCCCGCATGGCAGGTCTCCCCCGAGTTGTAGTAGATACCCCAGGCGATATCGTGGGCGGCGGCCCCGATATCGGCATCCCGCATCACGACGTGCGGGGTCTTCCCGCCGCACTCGAGCGCGACACGCTTCAGATTCGACTCTCCGGCGTAGCGGAGCATGAAGCGGCCGACCTCCGTCGAGCCTGTGAAGCTCACCATATCCACATCGCCGTGCAGAGCGAGGGGCTTGCCCGCGTCTTCCCCGAAGCCGGGGACGACATTGAACACCCCCGGGGGGATCCCGGCCTCGCAGGCGAGCTCGGCCAGTCGAATCGCGCTCAAGGGCGACTGCTCGGCAGGCTTCAGAACGACCGAATTGCCCGTCACGAGTGCGGGGCCGAGCTTCCAGGCGCTGATGATGAGCGGGTAGTTCCACGGCACGATCGCGCCGATCACGCCGAGGGGCTCACGGCGAACGAGCGCGAGATCGTCGGGTCCGGTCGGCGCTACCTCATCGAAGAGCTTGTCGGCGAGCTCGGCGTAGTAGGCGATGCACTCCGCGCAATTCGCGACGTCCACCTCGAGCGAGTTTGCGATCGGCTTGCCGACATCGAGTGTCTCGAGCAGCGCGAGCCGCTCGACGTCAGCGCGGATGAGCTCGGCGAAGCGCAGCAGGATGCGCTTGCGCTCCCGCGGCGGCGTGCGCCGCCAGGCGCCGCGCTCGAACGCGGCGCGGGCCGAGGCGACCGCGGCATCCACGTCGGCCGCACCGCCCCGCGCGACCTGGCAGATCACCCGTCCATCGATCGGGCTCACATCATCGAAGGTACGTCCCTCGCGCGCCGGAACGAGGCGCCCGTCGATGAAGGCGCGTCCTTCCGGCCGCAGCGAGGCGGCGAGCCCCGCCCAGTGGGCACGATCGCGCTTGGGGGCAGTTGCGGGCATACGGTGCTTGGACGAGACTTCCACAGTCGGCTCCCCATTTCAAAGCCTACAAATTGAATACCCTTATCGAAAAAAGGCATTGGAACCGGTGCCCCATTTCGCAGGAGTCTTGCTCCCATGGCTAGATCGATCGGCCGGCGCTGGCTGCCGCTCAATGCGCTCCGCGCCTTCGAGGGCGTGGCCAAGCACGGCACCTTCACCGCCGCCGCCAACGCGCTCCTCATCTCCCAGAGCGCCCTTTCCAGGCACGTCATTGCGCTCGAGCAGCTGCTCGGCTGCCAGCTCTTCGAGCGCCGGCCGCATGCGCTCGTCCTCACCAAGGCAGGTCATTCGCTGCTCCCGGCGATCGGCAAATCGTTCGATCGGCTGGAGCAGGCAATCGATTCCATCCGCAACGAGGCTACACCCGCCACGCGTGTCCTGCGAGTGCGCATGCCCCCGAGCTTCGCCGTGCGGCTCGCGGTGCCGCTGCTGCGGGAATTCCGGCACACCCACTGCGAGGTGGAGATCGACCTCGTGAGTCCGGCTGCAAGCGAGGCGCCGCTCACCGATGCCGATGTGGCCGTCACGTACTCGACCCCGATGGTCACGGACTTGGTGACGGACCTGCTCTGGCCCGAGCGCCCGAGCATCCTGTGTCATCCGGATGTCGCCGCGCGCCACGCGAACAAGAGCCTGACGGAGTTCATCGAGGCGAACGAGCTCGTGCACGTCCGCATCGGCAATCTGCCCCGGCACCATGTGTGGGGGGAGTTTGCGCGCCAGGCGGGGCTCGCACACGCGAACATGGAGCGCGGCATCGTCTTCGATACCGCCGTGCTCGCCGTGGAGTACCTGGCGAGCGGGGAAGGCATCGCGCTCCTCGATCCCAACCTGTTCGTCGAGGAGCTGCGCACGGGACGCCTCGTGCAGCCCTTCGATGTGACGCTCGCCCACGGCTATGGCTACTACCTCATCACCCACCCGGAGGACTTGAGCGACACGGCCATCGCGATGTTTCGCTCCTGGCTCATCGAGCGCTTCGGACGGCGGCCCGCCGCGGAGTCGCCGCGCGTGCGGCTCGCCGTATCGAATGACTAGCCATCCGGTGCACCTGCAGCGCCTCGCGTGGGGCGCAGCGGCCTCTCTCGCATGAGATCTCACGCGCAGGCCGTGGTGATCGGAGGCGGCGTGGTCGGCGCGAGCGTCCTCTATCACTTGACGACGGCCGGGTGGCGCGAGGTGCTGCTCATCGAGCGCGCCGAGCTGACCTCCGGCTCGACCTGGCATGCCGCAGGGGGGATGCACACGCTCAACGGCGATCCGAACGTTGCACGGCTGCAGCAGTACACGGTGGGCCTCTACCGCAAGCTCGAGGAGCTCACGGGCCAGTCCTGCGGACTGCATCTCACGGGCGGCGTGATGCTGGCGGGTACGCGCGATCGACTCGAGTGGCTCAAGATGGCGCAGGCGCGCGGGCGCTATCTCGGGATGGATCTCGAGGTCCTCTCGGCCGAGGAGGCCGCGCGGCGCTATCCGCTCATGGACAAGAGATATTTCACGGGCGCGCTCTACGATCCGATGGAGGGCCACGTCGACCCCTACGGCGTCACGCACGCCTATGCCAAGGCCGCACAGCTCGGCGGCGCCGAGATCGTGCGGCAGAACCGCGTGACGGACTTGAAGCCTCGACCGGATGGCTCCTGGGACGTGGTCACCGAGCACGGTAGCCTCCGCGCCGAGCACGTCGTCAATGCGGGGGGGCTCTGGGCGCGCGAGGTCGGTCGGATGGTCGGACTCGAGCTGCCGGTGCTCGCGATGGAGCATCAGTACCTCGTCACGGAGGACCTTCCCGAGCTCGCCGGGCACCGCGAGCAGCTGATGTGCATCGATTTCGAGGGTGAGATCTACCTGCGCCAGGAGCGCAGCGGAATGCTGTTCGGAACCTACGAGCGCGCGGCAGTACCCTGGAGCGAGCGCACGACCCCGTGGGACTTCGGACAGGATCTGCTCCCGAACGACCTCGAGCGCATCGCGCCGAGCCTCGAGGTCGCCTTCGAGCACTTCCCGGCCCTCGGGCGCGCCGGCATTCGCAAGATCGTGAACGGCCCCTTCACCTTCGCGCCCGATGGAAACCCCCTCGTCGGGCCGGTGCGCGGACTCAGGAATTTCTGGGTCGCCTGCGGGGTGATGGCCGGATTCAGCCAGGGTGGAGGCGTTGGACTTGCGCTCGCCCACTGGATGGTGGATGGCGATCCGGGCGCGGACATCTGGGGCATGGACGTTGCCCGCTTCGGCGACTGGGCGACGCAGGGCTACACCAACGCGAAGGTGCGCGAGAACTATTCGCGGCGGTTTCGCATCCGCTTTCCGAACGAGGAGCTCGAGGCCGCACGGCCGCTCGTCACGACGCCGATCTACGATCGGCTGCGTGCCGCGAACGCAATGTTCGGCGAGTACTGCGCGCTCGAGCATGCCCTGTGGTTCGCGCCGTCCGGCACACCGGCGAGCGAGACCGTCTCGTTCCACCGCTCCAACGCGCACGAGCCCGTCGGTGCCGAGTGCCGCGCCGTGCGTGCGGGCGTCGGGCTCATCGAGACGTCGAACTACGGTAAGTTCGAGGTTTGCGGGCCCGCCGCGGCCGAATGGCTCTCGGGGATCATGGCCAACCGCGTCCCGCCGGTCGGGCGCATCGCGCTCACCCCGATGCTCAACGAGCGCGGCAAGCTGATCGGGGACTTCACGTTGTGCCGCCTTGCGGAGGATCGTGTGTTCCTGATCGGCACCTACGCCGCGGAGAGCTACTACCGGCGCTGGTTCGAGAAGCATCTGCCGCCCTCCGGCGTCACGGTGCGGCCCCGTGCGATGGAGTACGCGGGTCTCTCACTTGCTGGCCCGCGCTCGCGCGAGCTCCTGCAGAGCCTTACGCACGAGGACCTCTCGAGCGCAGCGTTTCCTTTCCTCTCGTTCCGGCGCATGGAGATCGGGATGGTGCCGGCGCTCGTCGGCCGGCTCTCCTTCACCGGCGAGCTCGGTTATGAGCTCTGGGTCACGAGCGAGTACCAGCGCGCGCTCTATGACCTCCTCGTTGCCGCCGGGCGGCCGGTGGGGTTGAAGCTCTTCGGTGGACGAGCCCTGAACAGCCTGCGCCTCGAGAAAAGCTTCGGCACGTGGGCACGCGAGTACCGCCCGATCTATGGACCTCACGAGGCGGGCCTTGCACGGTTCATCGACTGGGCGAAGGGCGAGTTCATCGGCCGCAAGGCAGCGCTCGAGGAGCGCGACAGCGGGGGCAAGCTGCGCCTCGCCGCCTTCTCGGTCGCCGCGCGCGATGCCGATGCGAATGGCGACGAGCCGGTCTGGCACGACGGGCGCGTCGTCGGCTGGGTCACCTCCGGTGGCTATGGCCACACGGCCGAGATGTCGATCGCTCTCGGCTACATTCCCGTCGAGCTCGATGCGGCGCAGGACGGCTTCGCGGTCGAGATCCTGGGCGAGCGCCGGCCGGCCCGCAGGCTGCGCGCTCCGGCCGTCGATCCAGCCGGCGCGCGGATGCGCACCTGAATGTTCACAACCCCTTGACCGCTCTCGAGCGCACTCGAGAGCTCCGGAGCTCAAACATGACGAACACGACTTCCGCGCGCGGCGCAAGAACCCCGACCAAAGGTGGCGGCAAGGCCGGAATCGAGCGCGACCTCAAGGCGCGACTCGATGCGGGCGCCGTGATCTGCGCGGAGGGCTATGTCTTCGAGCTCGAGCGCCGCGGGTACCTGCAGGCCGGTGCGTTCGTGCCCGAGGTGATCCTCGAGCATCCCGAGGTCGTCGAGCAGCTGCACCTCGATTTCGTGCGTGCAGGGTCCGATGTCACCCAGGCGCTCACCTACTACGTCCATCGCGAGAAGCTGCGCGTCATCGGCCGCGAGAAGGATCTCGAGCCCATGAACCGCACGGCGCTCAAGATCGCAAAGTCCGTCGCGCGGCGCACCGGGACGCTCTTCGCCGGCGACATCTGCAACACGAATATCTACGACCCGACGGACAAGGCCTCGATCAAGGAAGTCGAGCGGATCTTTGCCGAGCAGGTCGGCTGGGCCGCGGACGCGGGCGTGGATTTCATCGTCGCCGAGACCTTCTCCTGGGGCGCGGAGGCGCTCCTTGCGCTCGCGGCGATCAAGAAGTACTCGAAGGTCCCCGCCGTCGTCACGTACGCGATTCATCGGGAAGTGCCGACGCGCGAGGGCTGGTCGCCGGTCGAGGTGTGCAAGCGCCTCGAGGCCGCCGGTGCCGACGTGGTGGGCGTCAACTGCCACCGCGGGCCGGCGACGCTGATGCCGCACATCCGCAAGATCCGCAACGCCGTGAAGTGCCACGTGGCGGCACTCCCGGTGCCCTACCGCACGACGCGCAAGGAGCCGAGCTTCATGTCCTTGACGGACGCGCACCTCGGCCATTGTCGTGCCTTCCCGGTCGGGCTCGATCCGTTTCTCTGCACGCGTGCGGAGATCTTCGAGTTCGGTCGCGAGGCCTTCGCGCTCGGCGTTCACTACCTCGGGGTGTGCTGCGGGGCAGGGCCGCACCACATCCGCGCGCTCGCGGAGAGCGTCGGACGCCATCCCGAGGCGAGCAAGTACTCGGTGGACATGTCGAAGCACGCGTTTTTCGGGACGGACAAGCGCATCAAGCAGATCCAGCGGGAGTACACCTCCAAGCTTTGAGACGGTCGTCGAGAGCGCTCGCCCGTGCCGTGCAGCCGGGCCGCGGCAGGCGCGTGCAGGGCTGCGGCAGGGGTGCAGCCCGGGCGGCTTGAGGGCATGATGGCGCTTTGAGTGTGGCTCCAAGGAGCCTTCCCATGGCGGCCCCCGGCCCCGTCCTGCGCACGACGCGCTATGCGTTCCTGACGCTGGCGAACTACTCGATGATCGCGCTCGCAAACGCGGTCGAGCCCCTGCGCATGGCGAATATCGTGACCGGGCAGAAGCCATACGAGTGGTCGATCGCCACGCTCGGTGGCGAGCCGGCCCTCGCGAGCAACGGCCTCACGCTTTCTCCGACGGTCGCGCTCGAGACGCTCCATCGCGTGGACATCCTTTTCGTCTGTGGCGGGGTGGAGGTGCATGCCTCGGTCACGCCGCAGATCCTTGCGGCGCTGCGCCGCGCTGCGGAGCGCCGAGTCGCCCTCGGCGCGCTCTGCACCGGAGGGTACGCGCTCGCGAAGGCGGGCTTGCTCGAGGGCTACCGCGCGACGATTCACTGGGAGAATCTCTCGGCCCTGCGCGAGGAGTTCCCGCGCGTTCACATCCGCGATCAGCTCTTCACCATCGACCGGGACCGTTTCACCTGCTCGGGGGGCATCGCGCCGCTCGACCTGATGCTGACGCTCGTGCGCGAGAAGCTCGGCGCGCGCACCTCGCAGCTGATCTCCGAGCAGTTCATCGTCGATCGGATCCGCGACGCCCGCGACCGGCAGTACGTGCCGCTGAGGGCGCAGGTCGGTGCGAGTCATGCGAGCCTCATCGAGGTGGCGCAGCTCATGGATCAGCACATCGAGGAGCCGCTCTCGCTCGACCAGATCGCATCGCGCGCCGGGCTCTCGCGCCGTCAGATCGAGCGGCTCTTCAAGCGCCACCTGGGTAGCGCGCCGAAGAAGTATTACCTGCAGACGCGCCTGAAGCGAGCCCGCGAGCTGCTGCTTCAGACCTCCATGCCGATCCTCGACATCGCGACGGCGTGCGGCTTTCGCTCCTCGCATCACTTCTCGAAGTGCTATCGGGCGCACTTCGGCTGTCCGCCGAGCACGGAGCGCCAGACGAGCGCAGGGAGCGAGCGCCGCGGCACCGGGCCAGAGGGCTCCCCGGGAAGCTCCCCGGGACATTTGACCTAATCGGCTCGCATGTCGTGATTCGACATGCGCTCGTCGCGAAGCGGGTAGTCTAGCCCGCGACCCACCCTTACCATGAATGCGGGTCTGTCCGGGTGCGATCGCAGACGCTGCGCGCGCGCTCGACCTGGCCTGTAGTTACGCGGCTATGTCCCGGATTTTCCCGGAGAATCGAGGATGACGGAGACGGTCACTGAAGAGGCTCCCGCCGACGCGTTCGACCTGCGCGACCTCAACGATCAGGAGCTCATCGAGCAGGTCCACGACGACCTGTACAACGGCTTGAAGAGCGAGGTGGAGGAGGCGACTCACATCTTCCTCGGGCGGGGCTGGAACGCGGAGAAGGTGCTGAACGAGGCCCTCGTCGAGGGGATGCGCATCGTCGGGATCGACTTCCGCGACGGCATCCTGTTCGTGCCGGAGGTGCTGCTCGCCGCGAATGCGATGAAGGGCGGCATGGAGATCCTGCGGCCACTCCTTGCGGAGACCGGAGTTGAGCCGATCGGCAAGATCGTGATCGGCACCGTCAAGGGCGATATCCACGACATCGGCAAGAATCTCGTCTCGATGATGCTCGAGGGCGCGGGGTTCGAGGTGATCGACCTCGGAATCAACAACCCGGTGGAGAAGTATCTCGATGCGCTCGAGAAGCACAAGCCCGACATCCTCGGCATGTCGGCGCTGCTCACGACGACGATGCCGTACATGAAGGTCGTGATCGACACTCTGAAGGAGAAGGGCATCCGCGACCGCTACATCGTGCTCGTGGGCGGCGCCCCGCTCAACGAGGAGTTCGGCAAGGCGGTCGGCGCCGACGCCTACTGTCGCGATGCCGCCATCGCGGTCGAGACGGCGAAGAGCCTGCTGAGCGCGCGCCGCGCGGCTGCCCATGCCTGAGGCACGCGCGAAGGTTCTCGTCATCGCCTGCGGCGCCCTCGCTCGCGAGATCGTGGAGCTCACGCGCGCAAACGGCTGGAGCGCGCTCGCGGTGAAGTGCCTGCCGCCCGAGCTGCACAATCGCCCCGAGCGCATTCCCGCGGCGGTCGAGGCGCAGATCCTCGAGCACCGCGCGCGCTATCGCGAGATCTTCGTCGCTTATGGCGATTGCGGCACGGGGGGACGGCTCGATGCGCTCCTGAGAGCGCACGGGGTGGAGCGCCTGCCCGGCGCGCATTGCTACGAGGCGTTCGCGAGCGCGGGTGTCTTCGCGGAGCTCTCGGCGGCGGAGCCCGGCACCTTCTATCTGACCGACTTTCTGCTGCGGCACTTCGAGCGCCTGGTGAGGCGCGGCCTCGGCCTCGATCGCCACCCGGAGCTCGCCTCCGAGTACTTCCGCCACTATCGGCGGCTCACGTACCTCGCGCAGCGCGAGCAGCCGGAAGCTTGCGATCGCGCGCGCGCGATCGCCGAGTCGCTGGGGCTCGAGTTTCATTATCACTTCACCGGCTACGGCGAGCTCGGGCGCACGCTTGCCGTGCTCCACGATCGGCGCCTCGCTCCACGGCAGGCATGGCCGCTCTGACGGTCATTTCCTGGCGGAGCATTCCGGCGCAGGTCATCGTGAAGCGCGGGCGCGAGACCGCCAAAGTGCAGCTGTCTGCACGGTTCCAGGAGGCGATCGATCGCGCCGCGATGCGTGCCGGCAAGGGCAGCTCGAGCGCCTACCTCGCCGACTGGGGGCGCAGCGCCCCACGGCCGTGCGGGGAGAGCCTGATGGTCGAGGCGCAGGCGGAGGCCGAGCGCCTCGAGGCGCGCTATAGCGATGAGGAGCTCGAGCGGCTGGTGCGCAACAAGGGCGTCGCGCCGCCAAGCGAAGGCGCGCCGCAGAGCGAAGGGGAGAGTCGATGACCGAGACCGTGGTGAGCTCCGCAACCAAGACCGTGGTGATCGGCTTCGATCGGCCCTTCGTCATCATCGGGGAACGCATCAATCCCACCGGGCGGAAGATTCTTGCGGCCGAGATGGCCGCTGGCGATTTCACCCGCGTCGAGGCGGATGCGCTCGCCCAGGTCGCCGCCGGCGCTCAGATGCTCGATGTGAATGCCGGGATCCCCCTCGCCGACGAGCCGGCGATCCTCGCAAAGGCCGTTCAACTCGTGCAGTCCGTGACCGACGTGCCGCTCTCGATCGACTCCTCGATCGTCGCGGCGCTCGAGGCGGGGCTCGCCGTGTACAAGGGCAAGCCGCTCGTCAACTCCGTCACGGGCGAGGAGGAGCGGCTCGAGAAGGTGCTGCCGCTCGTGAAGAAGTACGGTGCCGCTGTGGTCGCGATCTCGAACGATGAGACCGGCATCTCGGAGGACCCCGACGTGCGCTTCGCGGTGGCGAAGAAGATCGTCCAGCGAGCAGCCGACCACGGCATTCCCGTCGCCGACGTGGTCGTCGATCCTTTGGTCATGCCCATCGGGGCGATCAACCGGGCCGGCGTTCAGGTGATGCATCTCGTGCGGCGGCTGCGCTCCGAGCTCAAGGTCAACACGACCTGCGGCGCATCGAATGTGAGCTTCGGGCTTCCGCAAAGAGAGGGCATCACCAGCATCTTTCTCACGATGGCGATCGGCGCGGGGCTTACCTCGGCGATCGCGAACCCGCTCCATCCGGAGGTGCTCAAGGCCTGCCTGGCCGCGGATGTGATGATGGGCCACGATCCGGATTGCGCGCGCTGGATACGCGCGTTTCGCGAGCCGCCCGCCGCGGGTGGCGAGGGCGTCACGCGCGGCAGGCGCGAGGGCGGTCACCGGCGCCGTGTCAGCTGACCAAGCTCTCGTCGTTTTCACCCCTTCCGGAAAGCGCGGCCGCTTCCCGCTCGGCACACCGCTGCTCACGGCAGCTCGCGCGCTCGGCGTGGACGTGGATTCCGTCTGCGGTGGACGCGGACTGTGCGGACGCTGTCAGGTGCTCGTGATGGAAGGCGAGTTCGCCAAGCACGGCGTGCAGTCGCGCGCGGTGAACGTCTCGGCCCTGAGTGCAGCCGAGGAGCGCTTCGCGGCGCGCCGACCCCTCGGTGCGGGCCACCGGCTCTCGTGCTCGACGCAGGTGCTCGGGGATCTGGTCGTCGATGTCCCCGCGAGCAGCCAGGTGCACCGGCAGGTCGTGCGCAAGGAGGCCGACGCGCGCGACATCACGCTCGATCCGATCGTGCGTCTGCACGAGGTCGAGGTGGAGCAGCCCGACATGCGCAACCCCTCGGGCGATCTGCGCCGGCTCATGAGTGCGCTCGAGCGCGAGTGGCACCTGTCCAATCTCACCTGCGACCCTGGCGTTCTGCCCGGCCTGCAGGCAGCGCTGCGCGCCGGGGACTGGCAGGTGACGGTCGCCGTGCGCGGCGGGACACGCATCATCGCCGTGTGGCCCGGCTTTCATGAGCGAGCCTGCGGACTTGCCGTGGACGTGGGCTCGACGACGATCGCGGGGCACCTCTGCGATCTCGGCACCGGGGAGGTGCTCGCATCGAGCGGCATGATGAATCCGCAGATCCGCTTCGGGGAGGATCTGATGAGCCGCGTCTCGTACGCGATGATGAACCCCGGCGGCGCCGCGCAGCTGACGGGCGCCGTGCGCGAAGCGCTCGGTGCGCTCGCGGGGCAGGTCGCCGAGCAGGCGGGGATCGCGCGCGAGGAGATCCTCGAGGTGACCCTCGTCGGCAATCCCATCATGCATCACCTCGTGCTCGGGATAGACCCGGTCGAGCTCGGGGGCGCACCCTTTGCCCTTGCGGTCGATCAGTCCGTGACCACTCCAGCACGCGATCTCGGAATCCCGATCCATCCGAACGCGAGCCTCTATGCGCTTCCTTGCATCGCGGGCCACGTGGGCGCTGATGCGGCAGGGGTGATCCTCGCTGAGCGCCCGGACCTTGCCGAGGAGCTCACGCTGGTCGTGGACGTAGGCACCAATGCAGAGATCGTCCTCGGCAACCGAGAGCGGTTGCTCGCCTGCTCGAGCCCGACGGGTCCGGCATTCGAAGGCGCCCAGGTGAGCTGCGGCCAGCGCGCCGCGCCCGGTGCCATCGAGCGCGTGCGGATCGATCCCGCGACGCTCGAGCCGCGCTTCAAGGTCATCGGCAGCGAGCGCTGGTCGGACGATCCGGGTTTTGCCTCGGCCACCGCACGCAGCGGCATCACGGGCGTGTGCGGGTCCGGGATCATCGAGGCCATCGCCGAGATGTACCTCGTGGGAATCCTCAATCAGGATGGCGTGATCGATGGCGCCCTGCGCGAGCGCAGCGAGCGGATCGTGCCGAGCGGTCGCACCTTCGCGTACGTGCTGCACCGGGGCGAGGTGCCGCTCGCGGTCACGCAGAACGACGTGCGCGCGATTCAGCTTGCGAAGGCGGCGCTGCACGCGGGTATTCGCCTGCTCATGGAGCACCTCGGCGTGGAGCGGGTCGACCGCATCCGCCTCGCGGGCGCCTTCGGCAGCCACATCGACGTGAAGTATGCGATGGTGCTCGGGATGATTCCCGACTGCGACCTTGCGCACGTGGGAGCGGCCGGCAACGCCGCGGGCACCGGGGCGCGCATCGCGCTACTCGATGCGCGCGCGCGCCGGACGATCGAGGAGCTGGTGCGCAGGGTCGAGAAGATCGAAACCGCCCTCGAGCCGCGCTTTCAGCAGCACTTCGTCGAGGCCATGGCGATCCCGCACAAAACGGCGGCGTACCCGAACCTGCGCAAAGTGATCGAGCTCCCCGAGCCGAAGCGGGTCGCGCGTGCTGAGCAAGGCGAGCGGCGGCGTGCGCTCGCGAGTCGGCGGGCGCGGAGCTGACGCGCGCGGCCTGACAGCTCGGCCCTAGTTGTAGTTCTTGAGCTTCGGCCACAGCTCGCCGAGCGGAACCTTCAGGCCGCGCAGGACGTAGATCGGCTGGTCGCTCTCGTAGGGCATCGCGTAGGGACTGTCCGTTCGGCCTGCGACCTGCACCGAGCGGAACTGCTCCTCGTACCTCGCTCGGTCGCCGCCGATGATGATCAGCACACTGCCGTCATGGCCGCGCGGCCCCCAGAGCCAGTAGTTGTTGTGGTCGCCGATTGCCGGGGGCAGGCCGAGCTTGCGCCCGAATAGATCGATGGCGGCCGCCTCGCCGTAATTGCGCCCGAAGAAGGCGGCCTGCGCACGCTCCGCCGGCGGGAGTGCCGCATAGACGCCCGCAACCCTCCCCGCCATCTCCTTCCAGCCGTGCTGGTCGGCGAAATGCTGCGGCAAGAGGCCGAGCCTCTGATGCTCGGCAGCGAGCGTCGCGGGGCCGAGACCGAACTCCGCCGCGTATTCGATGTAGGTCTTCTCGGGGAGGACTGGAACCGCGAACGGCACGCAGACCACTCCGGCCACCGCAACCGCCGCGGCCGCCGCGATTCGCGCCGCGCGACTGTGCAGCCACTCCTCGAGCCGCACGGCACCGACGCCGAGCAGGACCGGATAGCTCGAGGCAAGGTAATAGGCCTTCCCGTGAGAGGCTACGAAGAAAGCGAAGAGTAGTACATAAGTTATTGGAAATACTAAAAATACTCTGCAGGTTGGTCGCCGCAGGCACGCCCACAATCCGACGCTCCACACGGGCGCTGCCAGAGGTCCGATCAAGATCAATTGCTGCGCGAAGAAGGCGCCGGGCGATAGTGCGAGGTTCTTCCCGTTCGCTGCGGCTGCGCCGAGCTCGAGGAACGGCCAACCGTGCGCCCGTTGCCAGAGGATGTTCGGCAGGACGATCAAGAGGGCAATCAATGCCCCCGCATATACCCACGGACGGCGCAACGAGCGGCGCAGCGGGGTCGCGAGGAGTGCGAGGGCCAAGGCGAGCAGATAGAACCCGATCAGGTACTTGCTGAGCAGGCTCAGGCCCACGGTCACGCCGAACGCGATCCACCCGCGTTCTTGTCCCGTTTGCTCGAGGCGCATGAGAAACCATCCGCAGGCGAGCCAGGTGATGGGTTGAAACGTATCCGTCGTGAACAGGAGCCCGATCGCGAGAAAATACGGCGCCGCGAGCACGCAGAGTCCGGCAAGCCACTGGGAGAACCGTCCGCCCCCTACGGCGCGCGTGAACTCCGAGGTGAGTGCGACCGTTGCCGATAGCGCAAGCGCGGGCACCAGGCGAAAACCGACCAGGTGATCTCCGAAGAGGCCGTACGAGGCGGCCGCGAGCAGCGGCACGAGCGGGGGCTGATCGACGTAGCCCCACGCCGGGTGCTGGCCGCAGACGATGAAGTAGAGCTCGTCGCGAAAGAAGCCGTAGCCGTGATTGAAGGCGAGATGGAAGGCGAGCGTGATCAGGCCGAGGACGAGCGAGGGTCGCAACCAGCCGGGCGCGGCCCTCGATCGATCCGCGGTCTGCGGGGTCACACGGCGCTTAAACGTTCGAGTCGGGGAAGGCGGCCTTGCGCCGATTCATGTAGTCCTGCAGCGCCTCGTCCACTGCGGGATCGAGCGGCGGAGCCTCGTAGGAGGCGAGCATCTGCTTGTAGAGGCGATTCGCACGCTTGGCCATGTCCGCGGCACCCTCGGCCTCCCACTGCTCGAAGCTGTTGTTGTCGGCGAGCGGGGAGCGGTAGAAGGCGCTCTCGAAATTTGCCTGTGTGTGGGCGCAGCCGAGGAAGTGCTTGCCCGGACCCACCTCGCGAATGGCACTGAGCGCCTGGCCGTTCTCGCTGAGATCGACTCCGGCGAGGAGGGTATGCATCATGCCGGCCTGATCGGCATCGATCATGAACTTCTCGTAGCCCATCGCAAGCCCGCCCTCGAGCCACCCGGCCGTGTGGAGCACGAAATTGACGCCTGCAAGGCACGTCGGGAGCAGCGTGTTCGCCGATTCGTACGCCGCCTGCGCATCGGGAATCTTCGCGGCACAGAGCGCACCGCCCGAGCGAAACGGCACGCCGAGCCGCCGCGCGAGCGCCGCCATCACGAAGAGCACCAGCGCGGGCTCGGGCGTGCCGAAGGTGGGCGCGCCCGACTGCATCGAGAGCGAGGAGGCGAAGCTGCCGAGGATCATCGGGGCGCCCGGATTGAGGAGCTGAATGAGCGCGAGGCCCGCGAGCGCCTCGGCGAGGGTCTGTGCGACGGTGCCTGCGACCGTGACCGGGGACATCGCGCCTGCCAGGATGAAGGGCGTGACGATGCACGCCTGATTGGCGCGGGCGTAGACCTTCAAGGCACCAAGCATCGTCGCATCGAAGGTCATCGGGGAGTTCGCGTTGATGAGACTCACGACGGCCGTGCGCGGGCGCCCGGTTGTGGGATCGATGAAGTCCGGGCCGAAGAGAATGCGCGCCATCTCCACCGTGTCGGCGGCCCGCTCGTGATGCGTCACCGACCCCATGAAGGGCTTGTCGCTGTACTTGATGTGGCTGTACACCATGTCCAGGTGGCGCTTGTTGACCGGCAGGTCGACCGGCTCGCAAATCGTTCCGCCCGAGTGGTGCAGCGAGTTCGAGAGATAGGTGAGCTTCACGAAGTTGCGAAAGTCCTCGATGCGGGCGTAGCGGCGCCCCTCGTCGAGGTTGCGCACGAAGGGCGATCCGTAAGCGGGGGCGAACACCGTGTGGTCGCCGCCGATGGCGACGCTGCGCGCCGGATTGCGCGCGATCTGCGTGAACTCGCGCGGCGCCGAGCGCTGAATGATCGCGCGGCACATGCCGCGCGGCATGCGCACGCGCTCGCCGTGCACGTCCGCACCGGCATCCTTCCAGATCTTGAGCACCTCCGGGTCCTCGCGAAAGTCGATCCCGATCTCGGCGAGGATCGTGTCGGCATTGTGCTCGAGGAGCTCGAGCCCTTCGGCGCCGAGCACCTCGTAGCGCGGAATCCTGCGCGTGATGTAGGGGACGGAGGCTGCCGCCCGCGCTGTGCGCGCTGCACGCTTGGCTTCGCGGCCGCTCGGCCGGCGGGCTCTCGGTGAGTGATCCAGCTGGGGATCCATAGGCAGCCTCCTGCGCCGCTCGTGGGAGCCGCGCAAAACCAGGTGCGACGCTGCTACGCCCGCAGGTCGCGGTTCTCCGGATCATACGGCGAATCGGGCAGCACGCTCGCGCGCTTGCGCTCGCCGAGAATCTCGATCTCGAGCTCGGTGCCGACAGCGGCGAACTCGGGCTTCACGTATCCGATCGCGAGACTCTTGCGAAGCGTGTGCCCGTAGTAGCCCGCGGTCGTGCGGCCGATCATGGCGCCTGCCCGAGCGAACAGCGGCTCGTTGCCGAGCGGGTCTGCGTCCACGACGCCGTGAACCTCGAGCGTCGCGAAGCGGTTGGGCACCCCGCGCGAGCGCTGCTCCGCGAGCGCGCGCTTGCCGATGAACTCCGGCTTCTCCATGCGCACGAACCGGTCGAGCCCCGCCTCGAAAGGCGTGTACTCGCGCGTCATGTCCGAGCCCCACATCCGATACGACTTCTCGAGGCGCATCGACTCCATTGCCCGCATTCCGACCATGCCGATGCCGAACTCGGCGCCGGCCTGGAACAGCGCATCGAAGATGTGGTGCGCGTACTCGAGCGGAAAATGCAGCTCCCAGCCGAGGGCGCCGACGAAGTTCACCCGCAGTGCGTAGACCTGCGTCGCGAGCCCCACCTCGATCACCCGGGCCGAGAGCCACGGAAACTGCGTGTTGTCGAGCGGGGTCGAGGTGAGCTTGGCGAGCACCGCGCGCGAGCGCGGACCGGCGAGCACGAAGCAGCCGCGCGCGCCCGTGATGTTGCGCAGGTGCACGGAGCCGTCATGCGGCAGCTTCTTGTGCAGATAGTCGCTGTCGTAGCGCTCCGCGGCGCCGGCGCTCACGACGTAGAAGAGCTCGCTCGCGAGGCGCGTGATGGTGAATTCCGAGCGAATCCCGCCACGCGGCGTGAGTGCGTGGCAGAGCGCGAGGCGTCCGATCTGCGCGGGGACCTTGTTGGCAACGAGCGCATTGAGCCAGCTCTCGGCCCCCGGGCCGCCGACCTCGTGCTTGGTGAAGGGCGTCAGGTCGATGATGCCGACGCGCTCGCGCATCAGGCGCACCTCGTTACCGACGTGCTCGAAGTAGTTGGTGCGGCGAAAGCTCCAGCGGTCCGCGCGCGCGATGCCGGGGGGCGCGAACCAGTTGGCGCGCTCCCAGCCGTAGCGCTGGCCCCAGACCGCACCGAGCCGATCGAGCTTGTCGTAGACCGGGCTCGTCTTGGCGGGCCGGGCATCCGGGCGCTCCTCGTCGGGGAAGTGGATCGTGAAGACGTTGCGGTAGGTCTCCTCGTTCTTCGCGATGAGATACCCCCGGCCGGCGTACGCACCGAAGCGGCGCGGGTCCACCGCGAGCATATCGATCCCCGGCTCCCCCTCGACCATCCACTCGGCGAGCTGCCAGCCGGCGCCGCCCGCCGCCGTGATCCCGAAGCTGTGCCCCTCGTTGAGCCACAGATTGCGCACGTTCCACGCAGGTCCGATGAGAGGGCTGCCGTCCGGGGTGTAGGCGATCGGGCCGTTCACGATGTCCTTGATGCCGCAGTGCTCGAGCGCCGGCACCCGGCGCTGCGCGGCCTCGACATGCGGCAGCAACCGCTCGAGATCCCCCTCGAAGAGGCTCTTGCCGAACCAGTCGGGCACGCCATCTGCGAAGCGCGCGGGCGCGCCGCGCTCGTAGGGCCCCAGGATCCAGCCCATGCGCTCCTCGCGCAGGTAATAGGACTTGTCCGACTCGCGCAGCACCGCGAGCTCGCGCCCGCCCGCGCGCCGGTACGCCTCGAGCTCGGGGCAAACGTCGTAGACGATGTATTGATGCTCGACCGGAACCGAGGGGATCTCGAGTCCGACCATGCGCCCGCTCTGGCGGGCATAGTTGCCCGTCGCAAAGACGACGTGCTCTGCAACGATGTCGCCTTGCGACGTTCGCACCCGCCACTCGCCAGAGCCGGTTCGCTCGAGCGCGGTCATCTCGGTGTGCTCGTGGATCTCGGCGCCGCGGCTGCGCGCGCCCTTGCGCAGCGCCATCGTCAGATCCGCCGGGGCGATGTGGCCATCGTCCGGGTGATAGAGCGCGCCGACGATCGCCGGGGCATCGGCCCCGCCTCCGAGCTCGATGAGCGGCCAGAGCTCCTTCACCTCCCGCGGCGTGATGATCCGGAAGGGCACCCCGATCGTGTTCGCGGTCCCGCAGTACTTCTGGTACTCGTCCATGCGCTCGCGACAGGTGGCGAGGCGCAGGTTCCCGGTCACGCGAAAGCTCACGTCCTGGCCCGTCTCGGCAGGCAGACGCTTGTAGAGATCCACCGAGTACTTGTGCAGCTGGCCGACCGTGTAGCTCATGTTGAACAGCGGCAGCAGCCCCGCGGCATGCCACGTCGAGCCTGCCGTGAGTTCCGCGCGCTCGATGAGCACCACGTCCGACCAGCCTTTGCGGGTGAGGTGGTAGAGGGTGCTGACTCCAACCGCCCCGCCTCCAATGACGACCGCTCGAGCATGAGTTTTCACCGGACTAGTCTCAAGGATCGGGTGCTCACCGGGTTGGCCAAAAGCGACGAGCTTGGATACGGGAGCGACCGGGGTGCCGAGCGCTCAGGCGCTGGCAGCGAGCTCCTCGGCGGCCTCGAGGAGCAGCCGGGAGACATATCCTGCGTAGGAGCGGGCCGCCTCGAGTCGGAAGGCTTGGGGCGCGGTTCGCCACAGGATGATCTCGGCTTTGTTGAGCACCGTGCGCGTGCACATGCCGACGGGGAACGCTCCGGGGTGCAGATCGAGCGGGCAGCCCACATTGAGCGCCGCGGCCGCGTGGGGTCCCGTCACCTCGAGGGCGATCTGCCGATGGCTCACGTCCACGAGCGAGTGGGGCACGCTCGCGAGCGCACGCCTGAGTGCGTCCAGCATCGCCTCGGAATCGCTCTCGGGTCCGAGCAGCAGCCGCTCATCGGGCCCGAGCCACAGGCTCGCGCGGTCACCGGTCAGCTCGGCCCGGCATGCGGCCGGCGAGGGTGCGAGGCCGAGTGCCATTGCAGCCGCTGCGAGCGCCTGCGGGTCCCCTTTGAGCAGGTAGCGGGACGCCGCGGGGAGCGCATGCGACAAAGCGCTTTCGAGGACGATCGGTGCGTGGCGAGGAGCGCGCGCGCGGGGCGCGGGCGCCGTGCTCACATCAGGCCTGTGCGGATTGCCCATCATCGTTGTCTCGCGCTACCCCTGGAGGCGCTCGCCGGAGGGGTCGTACAGGATCGGCGAGGTGACCTGCACTGGCACATCACCGCCCGGCATCGCGACATAGAGCGTTTGATCGATCTGCGTGCGGCCGCCCGCGACCAGCGCGAGCGCAATGGGTCGATCGAGCGCCGCGCTCGGATACGAGGAAGTCACATGCCCGAGCGCACGTCGTGGCGCACGTCGGCCCGGCTCGGGAACGACCTGCGCGCCCTCCTCGAGGAGCGTCCGCCCATCGAGGGTCAGCAGGCCGACGAGCTGCTTGCGATCGGACGCGACGAGCGCCGGCCGCGCAAGCGAACGCTTGCCGACGAAATCGGGCTTGCCCTTCCCGATCGCCCAGCCGAGGCCGACATCGTCGGGAGTGACCGTGCCGTCGGTTTCCTGACCCACGATGATGTAGCCCTTCTCGGCCCTGAGCACATGCATCGTCTCGGTGCCGTAGGGTGTGATGCCGTAGCGCTCGCCGGCGGCGAAGATCGCCTCCCAGACCGCGAGCCCGAAGTCCGCCGGCACGTTCACCTCGAAGCCGAGCTCGCCGGTGAAGCTCACCCGGAAGAGCCGCATCGGCACCCCGCAGATTCGCCCCGCCGCGACACTCATGTGGGGGAGCGCCTCGGGTCCGATATCGATTCCTTCCACGAGTGGCTGCAACACTTCCCGCGCGCTCGGTCCCTGCACCGCGATGACTGCCCATTGCTCGGTGATGGAGGTGAGCCAGACGCGAAGCTCCGTCCATTCGGTCTGCAGGTAATCTTCCATCAGCGCGAGCACGCGCGCCGCACCCCCCGTCGTGGTGGTGACGTGGAAGCGGTCCTCGGCGATGCGTGCAGCAACGCCATCATCGAGGATGAAGCCATCCTCCCCGAGGAGCACTCCGTAGCGGCAGCGACCCTCGCGCAGGCTCGTCCAGGTATTGACATACATGCGGTTCATGAAGGTCACGGCATCCGGCCCGACGACCTCGATCTTGCCGAGCGTCGAGGCATCGAAGAGGCCGCATGCCTTGCGCACGGCCCGGCACTCGCGAGCGACCGCCGCGTGCATCTCCTCACCCGCTTGCGGGAAGTAGCGAGCACGCTTCCATTGGCCGACATCCTCGAATACCGCCCCGCGCCGCGCCGCCCACTCGTGAGTCGGCGGGGTGCGCACGGGATCGAAGAGCTCTCCGCGGTCGGTGCCGGCGAAGCTGCCGAAGGTCACGGGCGTGTAGGGCATGCGGAAGGTCGTGAGTCCCACATCCGGCAGGGGACGCGCGAGCTCGCGCGCGACGATGCCGAGCGCATTGAGATTGGAGGTCTTGCCCTGGTCCGTGGCCATGCCCGTCGTGGTGTATCGCTTGATGTGCTCGATCGAGCGGAAGCCCTCGCGCGTCGCGAGCTCGAGATCGCGCAGCGTCACATCGTTCTGCCAGTCGACGAAGGCCTTGGAGCTCGAGCGGGGAGGCGCGGTACGCACGGCGGCGCTGCCGGCCGAGCCCTCGGATCCCGTGCGCGCACTTCTCGAGACGCTCGCCTGCGCAGGCACTCCCCGGGCGCCCGCGAGTCCTCCCGCGCGAGCGGCCGCTGCCCCAGCCTCTGCGCCATCCTCGATGCAGGCCTCGAGATCGAAGACACCACGACACGCGCCGGCCGCGCGCACCCGCTCGGCGGGCGCCGCGGGAATGAAGGCGAGGAGGCTCTCATCCCAGGCGAGCTTGCCTCGGGACTGCGAGTACAGATGAACGCTCGGGGTGAAGCCGCCTGACATGAGCACCAGGTCGCAGGCGATGGCGCGTGGGCTGCCGCCGGCGCCCGATGCGCCGCTCGAGGCAACCTGCACCCGGCTCACGCGCAGCCGGCCGCCGGCGCCGAGCACGGTGCTCTGCGTTTGCACCGGCAGCCCCGCGCGTCGCGCGGCATCGAACCAAGCACCCCGGACCTCCGCGCGAAGGTCGGCGATCAACTCGACCGAGATGCCGGCCACATGCAGATCGAGCGCCGCGCGATACGCTTCATCGCAGTCCGTTACGACGACCGCGCGCCGCCCGGGAAGCACGCCGTACCGATTGAGGTACGTGCGCGCCGCGCCCGCGAGCATGATTCCGGGGCAGTCGTTGCCGGAGAAGACGAGCGGGCGCTCGATCGCGCCGCTTGCGAGCACGACCTCTCTTGCCCGCACCTGCCACTGGCGCTCGCGCGGCTGACGAGCAGTCGGAGCAGGCAGATGGTCGGTCAGGCGCTCGTTGAGCGCCACGAAGTTGTGCGTGAAGTAGCCGAAGGCAGTCGTTCGCGGCAGGAGTGTCACGCGCGCATCGTGCTCGAGCGCAGCGAGCGTCTCGGTGAGCCAAGTGCAAGCGGCTCGCCCCGCGATGTGCTCGGCGCGCTCGGCGCCGTCGGTGCCGGCGCTCGTGCTGGCCAGGAGCGAGCCCCCGAGCTCCGGCTGCTCATCGCAGAGGATCACGCGCGCGCCGCTCTGCGCCGCGGCCGCGGCGGCCGCAAGGCCCGCCGGGCCCGCGCCGATCACGAGCACGTCACAATGCGCAAACCGGTTGGCGTAGCGATCCGGATCGGCCCGGGAAGGTGCCCGGCCGAGACCTGCTGCCGCGCGAATGTAGGGCTCGTAGAGCGCGTGCCACGCCCGTCGCGGCCACATGAAGGTCTTGTAGTAGAAGCCCGCCGGGATGAAGGGCGACAGCAGATCGTTTATCGCGCCGAGGTCGAGCGCGAGACTCGGCCAGCGGTTCTGGCTCAACGCCTCGAGCCCCTCGTAAAGCTCGACCTGCGTCGCGCGCAGGTTCGGGGTGTAGCGGGCAGCGTCGCGGCGCACCGCAACGAGCGCGTTCGGCTCCTCCGAGCCTGCGGCGAGAATCCCCCGCGGACGGTGATATTTGAACGACCGACCGACGAGGTGCACGCCGTTTGCGAGCAGCGCGGAGGCGAGCGTGTCGCCCTGCAACCCCGTGTAGGAGCGGCCATCGAATGTGAAGCGCAGGGGCCGCGTGCGATCGATGCGGCCGCCCTTCGGCGTGCGAAAGGGGGACGCGCTCATCGGGCGGCCTCGACCGCGGGTCGCGGCGTCCCGATCTCGTACGTCGCGAGAAACCGATCCGAGGCGGTGTCGCGCAGCGCGTTGAAGAAGCGCCCGCAGCCATGCACGTGGCGCCAGCGCTCGGCGTGTACGCCCTTCACGTTGTCGCGCCGGTAGAGGTAGTCGGCCCACTGCTCGTCCGTCAGCTCGCTCGGCGCTTGCGGACGGACCAGGTGCGCCTGGCCGCCGTAGGCGAACTCGAGTTCCGGGCGCTCGCCGCAGTAGGGACAGGCGATGAGCAGCATGGCGGCCTTCAGTGCGCAACCGCCGCCGCGGCCGCCTCGTTGATCATCCGTCCGTCGCGGAAGCGCTCGAGCGTGAACGGTGCATTGATCGGATGAGGCTCGTCGTGGGCGACGGTCCACGCAAAGAGGTGAGCCGAGCCGGGGGTCGCCTTGAATCCTCCCGTGCCCCATCCACAGTTGACGTAGAGCCCGGGAACCGGCGTCTTCGCAACGATCGGCGAGCGGTCCGGCGTGACATCGACGATCCCGCCCCACGCCCGCAGCATGCGCAAGCGGCGAAACATCGGAAAGAGCTCGCAGACCGCCGCGAGCGCGTGGTTGCTCACGTAGAGCGCGCCGCGCTGCGTGTACGAGGTGTAGGCGTCAGTGCCGGCGCCGATGACGAGCTCGCCCTTGTCGGACTGGCTCACGTAGGCGTGGATCGTGTTCGACATCACGACGCAGGGGAACACCGGCTTCACGGGCTCGGAGACGAGCGCCTGCAGCGGGAAGCTCTCGAGCGGCAGACGCAGGCCGGCCATGCGCATGACCACGCTCGTGTGGCCGGCCGCAGCCACTGCGAGCTTGGGCGTGCGGATGAGGCCGCGCGTCGTCTCGACCGCGTCGATCGCGCCGCTCGTGCCGCGGCGGATGCCCGTCACCTCGCAGTTCTCGATGATGTCGACGCCGAGCGCATCGGCCGCGCGCGCGTAGCCCCAGGCAACCGCATCGTGCCGCGCGGTGCCGCCGCGCCGCTGGAGCGCCGCGCCGAGCACCGGATAGCGAATGCCATCGGTGGTCAAGGGCGGACAGAACGCGCGCGCCTCGGCCGGCGTGAGCCATTCGTTGTCCACCCCGTTCGCGCGGTTCGCGTGGATGTGGCGCTTCGCGATCTGCACATCGTGCACGCTGTGCGCGAGCATCATCACCCCGCGCGCGGAGAACATCACGTTGTAGTTGAGAACCTGCGAGAGGCTCTCCCACAGCTTGAGGGCGTGGTCGTAGAGCGCGGCGCTCTCGTCGAAGAGATAGTTCGAGCGGATGATCGTCGTGTTGCGCCCGGTATTGCCGCCGCCGATCCAGCCCTTCTCGAGCACCGCGATGCGCGTGAGGCCGTGCTCGGCTGCAAGGTAGTACGCCGTGCCGAGACCGTGTCCGCCTCCACCGCAGATCACCGCATCGTAGGCCGCCTGCGGCTCGGCTCGACGCCACTGCGGGCCCCAGCTGCGATGGCCGGCGAGGCCACGCGAGAGGAGCGCAAGACCCGAGAAGCGTTGCATCGGTGCGCGATCCGTGAAGCTCGACGTCGAGAGGTGGCGCGGCATCATGCCCGCGCCCGCAGATCAACACCAGTATTTGCTCGGCGCCAGCTTTGAACGGACCCGACATCACGAGGTCGTGGGCGCCCCTTTCATCACGGTGTTCGGGTTCACGTGCCGGACGAACTCCGCCACGTAATCGTTGACGGGGTGTGCGACGATCTCGGGTCCGCTGCCGCTCTGCACGATGCGGCCGCCCTCCAGGATCGAGATGCGGTCGCCGAGCTTGAGCGCCTCATCGAGATCGTGACTCACGAACAGGATGGTCTTCCTGACACGCGCCTGTAATGCGAGAAGCTCATCCTGGAGCCTGCGCCGGATGAGAGGATCGAGCGCGGAGAAGGGCTCGTCCATCAGCAGAATGTCGGCGTCGGTCGCGAGCGCGCGCGCGAGTCCGACCCGTTGCTGCATTCCGCCCGAGAGCTCGCTGCAATAGCGGTTCGCCCACTCGGCAAGCCCGACGAGCTCGAGATGCTCATCGACGATGCGCTGGCGCTCGCGTGCGCTTTCCCCACGCAACTCGAGGCCGAACCCGACATTGTCGCGCACCGTTCGCCAGGGCAGCAACGCAAACTGCTGGAACACCATCGCGATGCACCGCCGGCGCACCTCGCGCAGCGTTCCGGGATCGCAGGCGGCCACATCGATCACCTTCGCGCCGTGCTGGATCAGCACCTTGCCGCGCGCGACGGGGGTGATCCCGTTCGCGGCTCTCAGGAGCGTCGACTTGCCCGAGCCCGAGAGCCCCATGAGCACATGGATCTGCCCGCGGGCGACCGCGACGTTCGCGTTTGCAACCCCCACGACGATCCCGGTCTGCTCGCGGATCTCGGCACGGCTGCGGCCCGCATCGAGCGCGGCGAGCGCCCGGCGCATGAGCTCGCCCGCGCGGCGATTGGCGGGTGCCCCGTAGAGGATGTCCACGCCTGCGAGCTCGAGGGCCGAGCTCATCGCCTCTCCGCAGGGCGGCTCAAGCGATCGAGGATGATGGCGAGCAGCACGATCACGAACCCCGCCTCGAAGCCCATGCCGATCTGCACCGTGTTGAGTGCCCGCACGACCGGCACACCGAGCCCGCCCGCCCCGACGAGCGCTGCGATCACGACCATCGAGAGGCTGAGCATGATGCACTGAGTGATGCCGGCAACGATCGTCGGGGCTGCGCTCGGCAGCTCGACCTTCCACAGCATCTGCAGGCGAGTGGCTCCGAATGCCTCGCCCGCCTCCTTGAGCGGCTCGGGCACCGAGCTCACGCCGAGCTGGGTCAGGCGAATCGGCGCGGGCAGCGCGAAGATGATGGTCGAGATGAGGCCGGGCACGACGCCGAGCCCGAAGAGCACCAAAGTCGGAATGAGATAGACGAAGGTCGGCAGCGTCTGCATCAGATCGAGAATGGGCCGCAGCGCGGCCGCGAGGCGCGGCCGATGCGCCGCCGCGATTCCGATCGGCACTCCGATCGCCGCGCAGATCGCGACCGCGACGATGACGAGCGAGAGCGTCTCCAGGGTCGCGACCCAGTAGCCCTGGTTCATGATGAAGAGCAGTGCCACCGCGACGAATGCACAGAGCGCGAGCGAGCGGCGCAGCGCCCATGCAAGCGCGACGATCCCGAGGATCAGCAGCGGCGAGGGAATCGCCCGCAGCAGGCGCGTGAGACCGTCCACGCTCCCGCGGCCGAGCGCCGAGACGGCATCGAACCCGAGGCGCCCATGGGACTTGACGTACTCGATGGCGACCGTGACCGCCGTACCGACCGGGATCTTGTGCCCGCTCACCCAGCCTTCGAAGCTCGTCGCGCGGTGGCTCACGGCAGGATTCATGAAGGCGGCGAGCGCGGGGCGGCCATCGAAGGTCTCGACGCCGTCGAGCCAGGTCGCGACGACCTGCGGATGGGCGGCGATCCAGGCGGTTGCGACCGCCTCGGGCGCTTCGTGTCGATCGAGGATGCCCGCCATCAACTCGCTCTCGCCCCGTACGGTGAAGCTCAGATTGCGCAGCAGCCGCCCGAGGTTGGGGCATTGCGCGCTGTAGCCGGTGCGCGTGTTCGTATACACGGCGGCGCCGCCGAAGTTCGGACCGAAGACCGCGTCCCCGCCGGTGAGATAGCGCAGGTCGAAGCGCATATTCATCGGATGCGGCTCCCACGCGAGAAACACGATGGGCGCGTGCGAGCGGTAGGCGCGCTCGACCTCGGAGAGCATTCCCTGCTCGCTCGACTCGATGAGCTTGAAATCGCCGAGGCCGAAGAGGTTCTGCTTGATCATGCCGAGCACGAGCCGGTTGCCGTCGTTGCCGGGCTCGATGCCGTAGATCGAATGATCGAGCGCTGCGGCGAAGCGGTGAATGTCGCGGAAATCCTTGAGTCCCTGCGCGTAGGTGTAGGCGGGCACGGCGAGCGTGTACTTCGCGCCCGTGAGATTCGCGCGAATCACCTGGACCGAGCCATCCGCAACGTAGGCGTTGCGATCCGCCCGCATCGACGGCATCCAGTTGCCGAGGAACACATCGATGTCCCGGTTCTTCATCGACGCATAGGTCACCGGCACCGAGAGCACGGTGACCTGCGGGTTGTACCCGAGATCGCGCAGGAGGACGCTCATGGTGGCGGTCGTGGCGGTCACGTCGGTCCAGCCGATATCGGACATGCGCACCGTGCGGCACTGCGGGCCGTCGCGCGCGCTCACGGGATGGGCGAATGCCGCGCCGAGCAGGCACGCTGCAGCCACCACCACCGTATGCGCGTGCACCATCCGGACTTGACCCCACCGCGGCCGCGGCCACATCATCCGCCGCACCATCTTGAATAACCGTTCAAGAGAGAAGCTGTCAAGGGAAGTAAGTGGCGTAAGGCCTTGACGCACAAAGCGGATAGGACGACGGCCCGCCTGGGCGCCCCGCACGGAGCGAGCGCGGTGCCGCGCTCTGGATCAAGACCTTGAACAACTCGTCAAAATCCACCTCCTCGGAGGCTCCAGGCCGGCGCGATGCGCTCGACTCACCCGATGAGCTCGCGGAATCGAGACGACGGCAGCTCATCGAGGTCACGATCGACAGCCTCTCCGAAGTGGGGTACGTCGGCAGCACTCTGGCACAGATTGCCAGCCGCGCGGGCGTCTCACCAGGGCTCGTCGCGCATTATTTCGGGGACAAGGACGGCCTCCTCGCCGCTGCATTCCGCACACTCGCGCGCCGCACGATGCAGCGACTGCGCAGCCGGCTTGCCGCGGCCGCAACGCCGCGGGCGCGCATTCAGGCCGTCATCGACACCTATCTCGCGCCGGACGAGTTCGATCGGCGCACGGGCACGGCCTGGCTCGCCTTCTGGGGTGAGGTGCTGCACGTCGAGAGTCTGGGGCGGATCCAGCGCATCTATCAGCGCCGCATGCTCTCGAACCTGAGCCATGCGCTCCTCACGCTCGTGCCGCCCCGCGAGGCTCGCAATCTCGCGGCGATGATCGCGGCCATGATCGATGGGGTATGGCTGCGCGCGGCGCTCTCGGGCTGGCGCGAAGCCGACAGTGGCGGAGCACGCGCGCTCCTCGCCGCGTTCGTGGAAAGCCGGCTCGGTGAGCCCGCTCGCGCCGCAGTCGGTGGCGCCGCTCGCACCGCGCACGCCGACCGCTCGACGCTCACGACATTCAATCCGGCGACGGGGGCCGTGCTGGCGCGCTTGGCCGTCGACGGTCCTCGCGAGATCGACGCTGCTGTCGCCCGCGCACAGAGCGCCCAGGCTCAATGGGGCGCGCTCACGGGCGCCGAGCGCGGCCGGTTTCTGCGCCGGGTCGCAGAGCGCCTGCGTGCGCGCAACGCGGAGCTCGCCGAGCTCGAGACGCGCGACACCGGCAAGCCGATCCAGGAAACGAGCCTCGTCGATGTACTCTCCGGCGCGGAGTGCTTCGAGTACTACGGCGGACTTGCCGCGGGGCTTGCCGGCGAGCACATCGACCTCGGGCCGAAGGCCTTTGGTTACACCCGCCGGGAGCCCCTCGGCGTCGTCGCGGGGATCGGCGCATGGAACTACCCGCTGCAGATTGCCTGCTGGAAGAGCGCTCCCGCGCTCGCCTGTGGCAACGCGATGATCTTCAAGCCCGCCGAGCTCACTCCGCTCACGGCGATCAAGCTTGCCGAGGTGCTGCGCGAGGCTGGCGTGCCGGATGGAGTCTTCCAGGTGGTGCAGGGCTTTGCCGACACCGGGCGGCTCCTCACGCGCCATCCCCGCATTCGCAAGGTCTCCCTCACCGGCGAGGTGACGACGGGCCGGGCCGTGATGAGCGATGCGGCGGCTTCCCTCAAGTCCCTGACCCTCGAGCTCGGAGGCAAATCCCCGCTCGTGATCTTCGAGGACGCGAGCCTCGAGAACGCGGTAGCGGGAGCGATGCTCGGCAACTTCTACTCGGCGGGCGAGGTGTGCTCGAATGGCACGCGCGTATTCGTCCATCGCCGCATCAAATCGGCGTTCCTCGCGCGCCTTGCCGACAGGACCGCCGCGCTTCGCGTGGGTGACCCACGCGATCCCCGCACGCAGGTGGGCGCGCTCATCTCCGAGGAGCACATGACCAAGGTGCTCGGCTACATCGCCCGTGGGCGTGCCGAGGGGGCACGGCTGCTCGTCGGTGGGCAGCGCCTGAGCGATGGCGAGCTCGGCCGCGGATTCTTCGTCGCCCCGACCATCTTCGAGGGCTGTCGCGACGACATGACCATCGTTCGCGAGGAGATCTTCGGCCCGGTCATGTCGGTGCTCGAATTCGACGACGAGGACGAGGTGATCACGCGCGCGAATGCGACGGACTTCGGGCTCTCGGCCGCGGTGTTCACCCGGGATCTCGCGCGTGCGCACCGCGTGATCGCGCGTCTGCAGGCGGGGACCTGCTGGATCAATCACTACAACGTGACGCCCATCGAGCTGCCCTTCGGTGGCATCAAGCTCTCCGGCCTCGGACGCGAGAATGGGCGCGCCGCCCTCGAGCACTACACGCAGCTCAAGAGCGTGTACGTCGCGCTCGGCGACATCGAATCGCCGTATTGAGGCGCCACTCGGATGGATGAAGTCTTCGACTACGTGATCGTCGGAGCGGGCTCTGCCGGGTGCGTGCTCGCCGATCGCCTGAGCGAGGACGGCCGCCACAGCGTGCTCCTCCTCGAGTACGGCGGCTCGGACCGGTCCATCTACATCCAGATGCCGACCGCGCTCTCGGTGCCGATGAACAGTGCAAAGTACGACTGGGGCTATCGGACCGAGCCGGAGCCGCATCTCGCGGGGCGCCGCCTGCACACACCGCGCGGCAAGGTGCTCGGAGGATCCTCCTCCATCAACGGACTCGTGTACGTGCGTGGCAATGCGCTCGATTTCGAGGAATGGGAAGCGCTTGGCGCGGCGGGTTGGGGCTACCGTCACGTGCTGCCGTACTTTCGCCGGGCGGAGCGCTGGGCGGGCGCGGGCGATGAGTACCGCGGCAGCGACGGACCGCTCGCGACGCGTTACGGGCTGCTCTCAAACCCCTTGCATCGGGCGTGGCTCGAGGCGGGCCAGCAAGCCGGCTACCCGCTCACGGCCGACATGAACGGGTTCCAGCAGGAGGGGTTCGGGCGCCTCGCGATGACGGTCGGCGGGGGGCGGCGCTGCAGCGCCGCCAATGCGTATCTGCGCCCAGCGCTGCGCCGCAGAAACCTCACCGTGCGCGCGCATGCGCTCGCCGAGCGCGTGCTGCTCGAGAACCGGCGTGCGACGGGCGTGCGGTACCGCCGCGGCGGTGAGTCGCGCCTCGCACGCGCACGGCGCGAGGTGATCGTGAGCTGCGGGCCGATCAACTCGCCGCAGCTTCTCAAGCTCTCCGGGCTCGGGCCGGCCGAGGAGCTGCGCGGCTGGGGAATCGAAGTGGTCCGCGACCTTCCTGGAGTCGGCGAGAATCTGCAGGACCATCTCGAGTTCTATTTTCAGGTCGCGTGCCGCGAGCCGGTCACGCTCTACTCCGAGGTGCGGCCGTGGAGAAAGCTCGGGATCGGCCTGCGCTGGGTCCTCACCAAGCGCGGACTCGGTGCGACGAACCACTTCGAGACCGGGGCCTTCGTTCGCAGCCGCGCGGGGGTTCCTTATCCGGACATCCAGTACCACTTCCTGCCGCTCGCCGCGAGCTACGATGGCTCCTCCCTCGCGCGCGAGCACGGGTTCCAGGCGCACGTCGGCCCCATGCGCTCCAAGAGCCGCGGCTGGGTGCGCCTCGCCTCGAGAAGCGTGCTCGAGGCTCCACGGATCTTCTTCAACTACATGTCGCACGAGGAGGACTGGATCGAGATGCGGGCGTGCGTGCGCCTGACGCGCGAGATCTTCGCGCAGCCGGCGTTCGATCGCTTTCGCGGA
>Ga0335074_10000151_pt1 | contig 110747 bp, 89 predicted proteins | sample Lox_Sample_23_FD_206715 | JGI IMG/M metagenome (GOLD analysis project Ga0335074, IMG submission 206715) | Soil microbial communities from Loxahatchee National Wildlife Refuge, Florida, United States - Lox_Sample_2.3 | ecosystem: Environmental > Terrestrial > Soil > Wetlands | place: USA... | reverse complement strand
GAGAGCGACAGACCGGAGAGCGAGGCGTTCGCGGCCGCAATGTCGAGCACCGGGACGGCGCCGCTCAGCAAGTGCGCATCGATCTCGCCCGCACCCGGATGCGCAACGATCGCGATGCCGTGGGAGTTCACGATCGGGGGTAGGGGCGTCTCGAGCACGACGCGCGGCACGACGAGCGTGATTCGCGCAGGCCCCGGAGCGGTCGCGACGACAAAGAGCGCCTCGCGCAGCGTTCCGGGACCGCGGTCGGCGCCATTCGTGACGCGCACGGTGACGGTGTTCGAGCCCGCGAGCGCCTCGGGAGCCGCGCGCCGTACATCGTACCAGCGGCCCGCGGCCAGCAGTCCCGCGACCAGGGCGAGCACGAGAAGGGCCGCTATCTGCCGGCGTGCGAGACGCATGGGGAGTCTCCTGCGGCGTGCTGCAGAACGAACACCGCGTGCCACGATCGCTCGCGGGCGAGGCGGCCGAAGAGTGCATCGATCGGTGCCGAGAGCCCGGTCGCCGCCGCGAGCGCCGCGAACGCGAGGGCGCGCGGCAGGCGCGGCAGGTGGGGCAGCAGCCAGCGCTTGAAGGGCGCCGGGTCAACGCCCGAGAGCGCGCGCACGCCGAGGCCGCACTCCCGGAAGAGGCGCAGATAAAACTCCCGGTGGCGTGCTCTGAACACCGTCGTGTTGCATTCGTTCGCGACGCCGACGGGAGCGGCCTCGAGCACCACGAGCCGGCCGGCGGGGGCGAGGTGCGAGACGATGGCCCGCAGTGCCGAGGACAGTGCGCTCACATCGAGCATGTGCTGCAGCACGGTCACGCACAGGATCAGGTCGAAGGACTCCCCGATGTGCAGCCTCGATGAGTCCTGCACGAGGAACCGGCAGCGGTTCGCCAGGCCGTCCTCGCGCGCCCGGCGCTGCGCCTGCGCAATCATCGTCGGACTCAAGTCCACGCCGGTCACGGTGGCTCCCCGCGCGGCGAGCATGCGGCTCCATCGCCCCACGCCGCAGCCCACATCGAGTACCCGCGTATCTGGCGTGATCCGCAGCCAGGGCTCGAGCGCGCGCCGCTGGCACCAATCGATGAGGCGGTTGTAGAACCCCGGCATGCCGTACGAGCAGACCGCTGCCAGACCGTCGCCCTGCGCGGCGAAGCGCCGCGCGCGATCCTCCCAGTACGCGGCAGGCCGATAGTGCTGCGGCGCCGGCAGCCCCCCGGCGATCACCGCAGCCTCCGCGCGAAAAGAGCGAGTCGAACCGGCATCCCCGCGCTGCTCTCGGGCTCGTAGTGGTCGCGGTAGAGCCGCCGGCCAATCAGCTTGACCGCGATCCAGTTCGCGTAGCCGACCGACATCGGCACGATGTGCACGAGTGCGTAGAGCAAGTAAAGCGGCACGATGGGCGCGGCGTAGGCGCGCTGCGCACGCGGCACGGCGACGAACAGCATCACGACGCCGAGCAGCAGATAGCTTGCGACCGCAGTCATGAAGTAGATCGGGCTGGCCCACGGCTCGGCTGGCACGAGCCGCACGAGGAATAGGTTGCCGAACCCGCCGATGAAGCTCGTCAGCAGCAGCGCCGCGCTCAGGATCTTGAGCAGATGCAAAGCGATCGTGAGCCCGCCGATGTAGAGCCCATAGTGATAGAGCGAGAAGGGCGTGCGCCGCGCCACGCGCCAGATGGCGCCGAAGCGCTCGACGTACACCCGGAGCAGGCCGTGGTACCACCCGACGCGCTGCGAGAACCAGCGGTGGAATGCGCCCGGTCCCTCGGTGCCGACGACCAGCCGTCCGTCGTAGTAGATGCGCTCGCTGTGATCGAGCAGAACCACGGCGTTCTCGAAGTCCTCGGCGTACACCGACAGGGAGTGCTCGGCGAGCGCGCGCTCGAGCGCATCGCGGCGGTAGAGGGAAACTCCAGAGGTGATGCTGTAGTCGGCGAGGCTCTGGCGACCCACGCGAAACGCGAGTGCGTACTCGAAGGCCTGGAAGCGGGCGAGAAAGCCATCGGGCTCGATCATGACCCGCGGACATGCGGCTGCCGCCCCCGAGCGCTGGAAGTCGCGCACGAACTGATCCAGATCGATTTCGCTCCCGGCTCCGGGGCGCAGGATACGGATGTCCGGGTCGACCACCAGCACGGTCTCGAGGTACTCCGGCAGCGTCTCGAGCAGCCGCCGCAGCGCGGCGGGCTTGCGCCGGTTGAGGCCGTCATCGAAGCAACGCCATCCGGCCTGGCGCAACCGCGTCACGGTGTGATCCGTCGAGCCGTCGCTGATCAGCCACATGCGATCGCGATAGGGCGCGTACGCGGCGAAGAACTCCTCGATGTGCTCCTCGAGATTGAAGACCGAGGCGAGGATCGCGTACTGCGGGGCGGGTCCGGCGAGTGTCGTCGCAAGATCGATCGAGACCTCCCGCTCGCGTCCCGTGCCGCGCGCAGTCGCCGTGTGGCGCCGCTTCATGTAGAGCCGCAGCGCGAAATCGAGCGCATCGGTGTACACGATGAGGTTCGCGAGCCCGTAGAGCAGGATGGAGAAGCTCGCCGCCTGCACGTTCGCGGCCGAGAGGGCGATCCAGGCGGCAAGGAGCGCGCAGACCGCGAGCGGAGCGGCGATGCTCACGAGTCGTCGGGTGGTCATGCGGTCGCCAGGGCCGCGAGGCCCATCGCTCCTCGTGCACGAGGCAGTCGCGCCTCGAGCTCGGCTTGCACCTCCGAAGGCGCGGCGATCCTCATGCCGTGCTCGGCAAGGACCGCCAGGGAGCAGAGAATCCACACGAGCGATCGAACGCGCGAGGGAAGGTGCGCCACGTCCTGCTCGAGCGACTCCACCGTCTGCTCGAAGCGCTGCTCCATCTTGAGCACCGCGGCGCGCACGACCGGGTCGATGGGCAGGATCTTCGCCGCCTGATCCCACTCGATCTGCGTGCCCGCGACTCGCCGGCGCGCCTGAACGGTGTGGGGCGCGAGCGCCGGGTCGCGCGCAAAGGCGGCGCCAGAGAACGGCACGACGTAGGGATAGATCCCGATCTCGCACCCGCGCCGCAACCAGCCGTAGGCCGCACGCAACGTCTCGGCGAGATCCTCGAGGGTTGCGCGCGGGGAGCTCAGGATCAGATCGAGGAAGGGCGTGATCCCGAGCTCGAGCGCCGCGCTGAGCACCGGGTCGATGTGCCGGTAAATGCGGGCCTTGTTGAACTCCGCGAGGATGCGCGGCGAGAAGCTCTCGATGCCGAACCCGAGCACGCGAAACCCGGCACTGCGCATCGCCACGAGCCGCTCGGGGGTCATGGCGTCGATGCGATTGGTCGAGATGAACTGCAGCTGCGGCGGGATGTCGCCGCGGGCCTTCGCCGCGAGGATCGAGCGGGTGAGCGCCAGGACGCGCCGGTCCTGCGTGAAGGCGAAGATATCGTCCTGAAAGATGATCGTGCGCACTTGCGGTTGCGCGGCGACGATCCGCTCGATCATCGCAAGGCACTCATCGGCTTCGAGGCGCGCGACGGGGGCGACCTCGCCCTGCGCCTCGTGCAGGAAGTTGGTGGCGGAGCAGAACGTGCAGCCCATGGGGCAGTAGTTGAGGGTGATGAGGCGCACGGAGCGGATCTCCGCGAGGCGTGCCTCGCGAGCCGCCTTGGTTGGCAGCTGCCCGATCCGGTAGGCGTGCTCGAGGCGCCTCCAGTAGGCCGCGTACGGCATCCTCGCGTAGGGAGTGCTGAAGATCGCCGCGCGCAACTCCTCCCGGGTGAGCGCGCGCTGCGTGCGCTTGATGAGCCCGCAGGCCGCGGCCCGCTCGACCGTTCCCGCGATGCCGCCGAGCGGCGCGCCGTGGCGCAGCCGATCGACGATCTGCGTGAGCGGGCGCTCGCCTTCCCCGAGCACGACGAGATCGAACGGCCCGAGCTCGTACATGAGCTCCGGCCTGAAGGTTGCCTCCATGCCGCCTGCGACGATGAGGGCGCCGGGCGCGAGCCGGCGCGCGAGGTGCGCAAGCTCCAGGTCGAAGCGCAACGTCATGCCGGTCGTCGATACGCCAATCAGATCCCAGCTCGAGTGGAGGATCTCGCGCTCGAGCGCCCGCTGCGGCGGCATCGGGGAGCAGTTCGGGTCGAACACGCTCACACGCGCTCCGCGGGACTCGAGCACGCCCGCGAGCCGCCATACCCCGAGCGGCGGCGCGAGGAACGTGTACTCGCCGCAGTGCGGATCGTAGGGTCCGATCAACAGGACGTTCGGCGGTCGTCCGTTCAGGCTGACGGCCGCATCGATGTTGCTCATGGCGTGGTGTATCGGTAACCCCCGGCCGGTTTAGGCCCATGGAGCAAGCCGCGTGCCCGACAACGCGATCCCCCTGGACGCGGCGGGTCGCGGGGAGATAAGTTCACACTCGGGGCGAGCGGGGGAGCTACAAATGACGATTTCGCGGGGGCGTTCGACGACCGGGACGGATGTCGTTGCGCTCGGGGCCGCCGCTTGCATCCTCATCGGCTGGTTCGGCATGAGCACGCTCGTCACGGAGCTCGCGGGCGTGCACTTGACGTTCCACTTCTACAACATGTGGAGCGTGGTTGCGAATCCCACGCGCCTGCTCACCGGACTCGGCGACGGCGACAGCGTGCGCGGTTTGCTCTTCGGCGTGCTCTGCCTCGCCATCGGGCTCACGGTGTTCGTTCCGTACCGTCTGCGACAGCGTGGGGCCTGGCTCCTCTACCTGGCTCCCCTCGCACTGATGCTCGCCTGCGGCGCACTGCTCTACGAGAGGACCGCGACGGAGCTGTTCGCGGACACGGGCCGCTACGGGGCGATCGAATCGCAGTTCGTGACGTTCGCGAACAAGATTGCGGATAGCATGAGCCGCTCCCTCGCGCAGCACATCACGCTCGGACTGGGAGCGTACGTGTCGTTCGCCGCAAGCCTGGTTCTCGCCGCGAGGGGCGTTGCGAGATTCCGAGCTCCAGCACCGGATTAGGCTCCCCCGTGTCGAGCGCTCAGGGCGGCGCTGCAACGCCTGCCTCCGTGTGGTCTATCGCTGCCTGCCTCGCGACGGTGTACATCGTCTGGGGCACCACCTACTTCGCGATCAAGGTGGGCATTCAGGGCCTGCCCACCTTCTTTCTCGTCGGTACGCGCTTCCTTGCAGCAGGAGGCGTGCTCCTCGGCTGGCAGGCGCTGCGCGGGCGGCGCATGCCGGGGTTGCCCGAGTGGCGCGGCGCGGCGCTGCTCGGATTGCTGTTCCTCGTGCTGGGCAACGGTAGTGTTGCGGTGGCCGAACATCGGATCAGCTCCGGCGCGACCGTCGCACTTGGAAGCGTCATGCCGCTCGCAACTGCGCTATGGTCGGGTGTTTTCGGGCAGTGGCCGCGCCGCATGGAATGGCTCGCGATCGCGCTCGGCGGCCTCGGCGCTGCGATCATGCTGCTCGGGCGGGATCTTCAGGCGAGCTTGGCGGGCGCGCTGATCGTGCTGTTCGGGGTGACGAGCTGGTCACTCGGAACCGTCCTCTCGCGCCGTATCCGCGGGCCTCACGGCGCGACCGGCTTCGCGGCGGAGATGATCTGCGCCGGTGTCGTGGGGCTTGCGCTGAGCGCAGCGCTCGGGGAGCGCTGGTCGCTCGCTCACGCGCCACGGGTGTGGCTCGCGTGGGGCTATCTGGTCGTGTTCGGCTCGCTCGTCGGCTTCTCCGCATTCCGGTATCTCGTCGAGCGAGTCTCCGCGACCCTCGCGGCGACCTACGCGTACGTCAATCCGCCGGTTGCGCTGCTCGTCGGATGGGGGCTCGGAGGCGAGTCGTTTTCTTCCAGCCTGTTCGTCGGCTTGCCGATCGCGCTCGCAGGCGTTGCGCTCCACGGGTGGGTACATGCCAGGGCCGGGGCTGAAAGGCTGCGAGGCGCGCTTCGGTCGCCGGAGGTTGCAAGGGCATCACGGATGGTCAAATGATCCACGCGCGCTCTGCGGCCTGTGCGGCTCTCGCGCTTCTCGCCGCGTGCGGCGCGCACTCCGATCGCAGCGCGGACGTGGTCCGCGCGAGGCTCGTCTTCGTCGGCCCCGATCTGCGGACCCCCGTGCCGGCGCTCCCGGCGAGCGTGCTGCGGCTCTGGTGTCCCTTCATTCTCGGAGACCTCTACGGTGAGCCGGGCACGGGGGATCTTGCTCACGCCGTGCTGCACCCCGACCTGACGCTCGAGATCGATCTCGAGCGCAGCCTTGGCGATCTCGAGCGCTCGCTCGAGCCGACCGAGTTCAGCCTCCACTTTTTGCGGGCTGAGCCCGCCGAGGCGCGTATCGCCCGCCTCGCCCCCATGGTGCTTCAGGCGAACGGCATCGAGCCGCTCGGCAGGACCTATTGGATCGATGCCGACACGCAAGAGCGGCTCATGCTCATCTTCGCTGACCGCCCCGTGCGCATCACGGGGCAGGATCGCGCGCGCGGCCTCACGCTGAGCTATGACCTCCTGATTGCGCGAGCCGGCTATGTGTGGGTGCGCGAGCGCGTCGCCTCCACGGGCGATCTCTCGTATCGCGTCACGCCGCGGCCGACGCATCTCGAGCTCGCCGTCGAGCACCCACCACGCTGAGCAGGCAGGCCCGAAGCGCGTTCAGCTCTTCGCAGGCCGATCCACGCTTCCGGGGACCGCGGCCTCGGCCGCCTTGAAACCCGTCTTGCTGTGCGTTCCGTCGCAGAACGGCTTGGTGGTCGATCCGCCGCACCGGCACAGCGCGAACGGACGCTTGGCGATCGGGTAGGTCGCGCCGTTCCAGTCGACCGTCGTCACGTCATCGCCCTGGACGAGATAGGGACCGTTCTGCAGTACTTTGATCGTAGCCATCGACCGCTCCTTCGCGCGCGAGTGTCGCGTGATTATGACGCGGAGAGGGCGGGGCGTGTGAGCACGCCGTCCTCGGTCACGATCGCATCCATGGCGATATCGTGCTCGAGCGGGTGGATCGTGCTCAGGGCGGCCTGCGAGTAGCCGATCCCGAAGGCGCGCGGACGCCGCGCAAGGGATGCGAGGGTGCGATCGAAAAAGCCGCCGCCGTAGCCGAGCCGGTAGCACGCGGGGTCGAAGCCGACGACGGGGGCGATCACCACGTCCGGGACGACGACTGCGGCGCGCGAGCTCGGCACCGGGATGTCCCACACGCCGCGCTCGGTCGGATCACCGGGCGACCAGAGCCGAAACAGGAGCGGCTTGCCGGGCGCCACGACGACGGGCAAAGCGGTGCGGCCGCCCCGAGCGAGGATGCTCTGCAACAGATCGCGCAGCACGGGCTCGCCCCGGAACGGTGAGTAGGCACTCACGGTAACGCCCTGGACGTTGCCGACCGCGCGGTGCAGATGGGTCTCGATCAGTGCACTGAAGCGGCGCCGATCCTCGGCGGGCGTGGCGAGGCGAGCCGCGATGAGCCGCTCGCGCTCGGCCTTGCGCCAGCGCAGGATTTGAGCTCGCTCCTCGGTCAAGGACTCACGACTGCCTGCTCGTACTGCCGCGATCCGAGATCGCCGTTCGCGAAGATCTCGCGCGCTGCGATCCACTCGCGCGAGCTATCGAACGCCTCTCGCGTGTAGGGCTCGAACACCAGCCGCTCTCCCGGTCCCCAGCGCCGCGTATCCATGGCGGCGTGGTAGCGCACGGGAAACTCGCGCTTGTAATAGTGCGTGTAGCGCTCCGGCCGCAAGTCGATGTCGCGCTGTGCGCGGCGCAGTGCGTTGAAGTACTTCTTCAGATCCTCGGGATCGGGATCCCCGCTCACGATTGCGGCGATCATGAAGGTGGTATCGATCACCTTGCGAAACCCGAGCTGCTCGGCGAAGTAGTAGGGCCCGCTGAACAGCGCCGCGGCCGGCACGCGGCGCTCGAGGAGAAGCTCCATGCGCCTGAAGAGCATTCCGTCATTGAAAGACAGCTCGATCCGCTCGCGCGGCAGGTACTGCTCGAGCGCCTGCAGGCTCGAGTAGTGGCTCCCGGACTGAAAGCCGACGGAGATCGGGATCCCGGCGAGATCGGCGGGGTCTTGCACCGCGGAGTCGGCGGCAACGAAGATGCCTGCGGGTGCGACGGAATAGGCGGCCCCGTACAGCCGCCCGTGGCCGCTCGAGGCGGCGACGTTGACCGTCCAGTGGCAGGCGCAGCTCACATCCGCGGGGCGCCCCGACTCGAGCGCCTGGTAGGCGCCGACCTTCGCCCCCTGGTCGTGAATCTTCCCGTCGCTTGCCTGCACCTCCTCGCGGAAAAGGTAAGTGAGTCCCTCGGCGGCGAAGTAGCCTTGTTCCTCGGCGACCCACTCCTGAAGTCGAAAGTGCGGCTGAATCACGAACGGTTGCATCGCAGCTCTCCCGGTTGTCGAGCCCGATCGTATCACCCTGGATTAGACTTACACCCTCGAGCCGATTGGGAGGGGAGATCGATGCCCGTACGGGTTCCCATGCGCGCAACGGTGCTGCTGGCGGCGTTGCTCGCCGCAAGCGCTCCGGAAGCGTTCGCCGCGGCCGCCGCCCACTGCGACCGCGCGTGTCTCAAAGGTCTCATGGACCAGTATCTCGCGGCCCTCGCCGCCCACGACCCCTCGCGGTTGCCCACTGCCGCCGCCGTCAAATTCACCGAGAACACCAACCGGATGGCCCTCGGGGACGGGCTCTGGCATACGATCGACGGTCTCGGCACGTTCAGGTTCTATATCGAGGACCCCGCCACCGCGCAGGTGGCCTTCTACGGCACCGTCAAGGAGAACGGACTGACGGCGCTGCTCAACGTGCGCTTGAGGGAGCGCAAGCGCCGCATCACCGAGATCGAGACGTACGTCGTGCGGCAACAGACCGGGATTCACGGCACCTTCGATGCACTCGTCAAGGCCGACCCGGTCTGGGACGAGCCGGTCCCTCCCGCGGAGCGCAGCTCGCGCGAGGCGCTCGTGCACGACGCCAACCAGTATTTCGAGGGCATCGTGCACGGCAACGGCGACATCGTCCCGTTCGCGGCCGATTGCGTGCGGATCGAGAACGGCGCGCAGACCGCGCCGACGCACGCGAGCGCCTCGCGCCCCTCGATGAGCACCCAGGCGCAGTTCAACACGAAGATGTTCGACTACATCCACGAGATCGACCATCGCCGGTTCCTGCTCGTCGATCCCGAGCGTGGCATCGTCTACGTCACCGCGACCTTCGAGCATCCAGGCAACATCGACACGCCACTGCGCAGAACCGCAAGCGGAGCCATCAATCCGAGGAGCCTCGGCTCCTATCCCAACACGACGGGCATCATCGAGACGTTCAAGATCCGGGGCGGCAAGATCCACCACATCTTCGCGTACGTGACGCTGCTGCCGTACCGGCAGCAGCCCGGCTGGTAGGGAGTTGCATCCAAGGCGGCGCCCTAGCCCTTCATCTCCCGGTTCTGGCTCTGGTACCCCGCCGAGAAGGTCGAGTAGACCTTGTGCTTGGTCGTGATGAACTCGAGGAAGGCGGGGTGTCCCTCCTTCGTCGCCGCGATGCCGCGCAGCAACGCATGCGTCACCTGGTCCGGGTCGGTGACGCGCTCGGAGTACCCGCCGAGGGCGCGCGCCCAGTCCGCGTAGTTGCCGGAGATGTCGGTCGAGTGATACTTGAGCGTGGACAGCTCCATGTGCGGAATTTCCATCGCCATGGCGTGGTTGTTGAAGAGAATGGACAGGATCGGGATGCGATCGCGCACCGCGGTCTCGAAATCCATTCCCGTCATGCCGATCGCCGCATCGCCCCACATGTTGATGCACAGCTTCTCGGGGTGGGCGAGCTTCGCGCCCATTGCGAGGCCGAGTCCGTAGCCGAGCTGAGTGGTCTTGCCCCAACCGATGTAGCCGAGCGGGGCGGTAGGACGCCAGAACGGGGAAAGCTCATCACGCGGGCTGCCGGCATCGTGGGTGATGATGGTGTTGTGCACGTCGGCGACCTGCAGCAGGTCCCAGATCACCCGGTACGGTGAGAGCGGCTTGTCCTCACTCGTGAGGAGCGGCATCCACTCGGCGAGCCAGGCTTCCCGCGCCCGCTTGATGTCGGCCGCGCGCTGCGCGGCGAGCCCGCGGGGCTTTCCGCCGAGGCGGTCCTTGAGCGCCTCGTGCAGCATGGCGAGCGTGAGCTTCGCATCCCCGATCAGTGCGTGATCGGTCGGGATATTCTTGTTGATCTCCATGGGATCGACGGTGTTGTGAATGAACACCTTGTCCTTGGTCGGGAAGTGGATTCCGAAGCCGGTCGCCGTGAAGCTCACCCCGACGCCGAACACGACGTCAGCGCTCTGCACGTGGTCGAAAACCGGCCGCGGCATCGACACCCCGCCGGAGCCGAGCGCGAGCGGGTGGGTCTCGGGGATCGCACTCTTGCCCTCGAGGCTCGTGCAGACGGGCGCCTCGAGCAACTCGACCACCTGGCGCAGCTCGTCCCAGCCCTTGGCGTAATGCACGCCCTGGCCGGCATAGATGAGCGGTCGCTTGGCGTTGATCAGCACCTCGGCCGCCGCATCGACCGCGGCGGGATCGGGCGCGAAGCGGAAGCGCTTGACCGGCACGTAGTCGAGCTCTCCGGGGACTTCCTGATTCCACATATCGCCCGGAACCTCGAGCAGCACCGGGCCGGGGCGTCCGTTGCGCGCCATGGTGAATGCGCGGCGCATGGCGGGCACGATCATCTGGGGAGTCGTGATGAGCTCGCACGTCTTGGTGATGTGCTGATAGCTGAGCGTTGCATTGAAGTTGGGCCGCACCCAGCTCAGCTCGCGCGGGTAGCCGCCCGGCATGACGACGAGCGGTACCCCTTCGGAGAAGGCCTGCGCAACCGCGCCGAAGGAGTTCTCGCATCCGGGACCTACCTGCTGGCAGAAGACTCCGACCTTGTCCCCCGAGGTCTGCCGGCTGATGCAGTCCGCCATGTGAAGCCCGATGCGCTCCTGCCGCACGATGATCGGGCGGATGCCGACCGCGGAGCAGGATTCGGTGAGCGGGTTGAGAGGGTAGGCGAGGAGGTACTCCGTGCCCTCACGTTTCATAATCTCGGCAGCTACTTGTGCTACGTTCATCGCGCGTCTCCGAAGTACCGGTCGTCTGTGCCGGTCGTGAGGGGGGCCTAACCGTGAAATTGTGGCACGGCGGCCGGAACCGGAAAGTATAAACACCTTTCCTATCGAGGCACGATCCGGGCGCGCGGCGCCTCGCACCGCCTCGCCCACGACCGATCCGCTAGCTGCTGCTCTTCGTTGCGGCGCCCTGCGGGCGCCTGTCCTTGCGTTGCTCTGCGCCGGCGAGCGCCCGTGCTTGCTCGCCCACGTAAGCGCGGACAGCCTCCACCTGAGCCGGGCTCATGAAGCGCCGCCAGCCGACCATGCCATGATCGGCGAGGGCGCCGTCCATCACGATCGCTTGCCAGGCACTCGGATCCGTGAGCACCGGCGAGCGGCGCAGGTCGGGAATGACGTTGGACGAGTCGGCGCCGACGCCGTGGCAGCGAGCACAGTAGAGCCCGAACTGCGTCTCGCCGGCAGCCACCTCGGCGGCCGCAGCGCGCTCGCGCGGTGGATTGGCCGACGGCGCGAGCGGCGGGTCGGGTGGCAGCATCGCGGTACCGTCGAGCTTGAAGGCGACCAGATGGCCTTCGTTGAGGATGCGGGGCTCGCCGCGACTCATGAGCGAGGCCCCGGCGGTGGCCGCAATGTACTGCTCGCCGTCGACGCGATAGGTAATGGGCCCTGCGACGATCTCGTTCGGAGTGGGGTAGTGCCACAGCTCGGCTCCGTTGTCCGCCCGAAATGCCGCGAGCTCGCCGAGCAGCCCGTCGCGGCTTCTGCCTTGAAAGACGAGGCCCCCCGCCGTGGCGAGCACGCCGCCGCCACCGCCGGGCGCGCGCCAGGCGGCGCGCTGGATGAGCGGGTTCCAGGCGAGCAGGTACGCTCTTGCCCGGTGGCTCGAGCGCGCAGGCGCGGCCCCTCCCGCGCCGTGCTGCGCGCCAAAGAGGTTCACGCCGAGGTTCGGCAGTCCCTCGATGACCTCGTACGAGCTTTCCGGGCGGTACGTGGTGGAGGTTTCGGTGACCGGGATGTACAGCAGATTGGTTTGCGGACTGAAGGCGACCGGAAACCAGTTGTGCGCACCGCCGCCGCCCGGTATGCCGGTCCAGGGCTTGAGGTGATAGCGCGCGTGCGCGGTGATCTGCGGCCGCCCGCTCGCAAGGTCGATGCGGGTCGCCCAGTTGATGCCGGGGACGTACGGCTCGGCGGAGAGGAGCTTCCCGGTGCGCCGCTCGATCACGTAGAAGAAGCCATTCTTCGGCGCGTGCAACAGCACCTTGCGCATGCGCCCGCCGAACGGGAGGTCGACGAGCGTGATGTCGGCGATCGCATCGAAGTCCCACGAATCGCCCGGGGTCTCCTGGTAGTGCCAGCGGTACTGCCCGGTGTCGGCATCGACCGCGACGATCGAGCTGATGAACAGATTGTCGCCCTTGCCCGCGGAGCGGAAGTTGCGATTCCACGGATAGCCGTTCCCCGTGCCGAAATAGATCTGATTGAAATCGGGGTCGTAGACGAGCGCGTTCCACACCTCCCCGCCGCCCCCGTAGCGGTACCAGTCGCCGAACCAGGTGGGACGGGCCTTCTTCGCGAGCACATCGTCGGAGGCGGCGCCGTCGGGCGGTGCCGAGGGGGCGCCCGGGACGGTATAGAAGCGCCACACGAGGCGGCCCGTTTGCGCATCGTAGGCGCTCACGTAGCCGCGGCCACCGAAGTCGGAGCCGGCGTTGCCGATATAGACCTTGCCGCGCGCAACGCGCGGGGCGCCGGTGATCGTGTACGGACCCTGAGGCGGGACCGTGAGGACGCTCCAGATGGGCTTTCCCGTCGCGGCATCGAGCGCGATGAGCCGCCCGTCCACCGTGCCGACGAACACCTTGCCGTGGTAGACGGCGGCGCCGCGATTGTTCACGTCGCAGCAGGCCGGGAATCCGGCCGGTCCCGGCACCTTTGGATCGAAGTACCAGATCTCCCGCCCCGTGCGCGCATCGAGCGCATACACCTTGCTCCAGGCGGTCGTCACGTACATCACGCCGTCCACCACGAGGGGTGTCGATTCCTGCCCGCGCGAGGTGTCGAATTCGAAGGACCACGCCGGGCGCAGCCGCGAGACGTTCCCGGGGTTGACTTGAGCGAGCCGCGAGTAGCGCTGCTCGAGCCAGCTGCCGCCGTAGATGAGCCAGTTCGCGGCGTCGCGCGCCGCGTGACGGAGTCGCGAGTCGTCCACGGCCCCGGGGTGCGACGGCGCACCGGATGCCTCAACGCACGCTGCGCCCGCGCAGAGCGCGAGCGAGAGGGCTGCTACGCGTGATGCTCGTCCACGCATTCGGTGTGATCGACCTGGATGGTCGAGTGGGTGATGCCGAAGCGATGCTCCAGCCTGCGGTTGATGGCGGGGACCACGGTATCGAGATCCGCGCCCGGAACGGTGCGCACGTGCAGCGTGATGAATTGCTCTTCCTGGGTCAAAGACCATGCGTGAACGTGGTGAACGTCGCACACGGCGGGTAAGGCCGCAAGGAGATCCTCACGCACCAAGGCCGCATCGAGCCCCACGGGAGTCCCCTCGAGCAGGATGTGCCCCGATGACCCGACGATCTGCAGGGCGCTGCGCGAGATGAGCGCGGCGACGATGAGCGAGAGAATGGGGTCGACGCGCGACCAGCCCGTGAGCAGGATGATCACCGCAGCGATGACCGTGATGCCGAAACCCAGGAGGTCTCCGAGCACGTGCAGCCAGGCGCTGCGGACGTTGAGATTCTCGCGGTGGCCGCCGCTCAGGATCAGGAACGCAGCGGCGTTGGCGATCAGGCCGGCAACGGCCACGGCGAGCATCGAGCGCCCGTGGACCACCCGCGGCGCCGCGAGTCGCCAGCAAGCCTCGAATGCGATCCAGGCCGTCACGACGAAGAGCGCGCAGCCATTGGCAAAGGCGACGAGCACCTCGAGGCGGCGGTAGCCGTAGGAGCGCAGCGGGTCCGCGGGACGCCTGCCGATTCGCAAAGCCGCCCAGCTCATGCCGAGCGCGAGGGCATCCGAGACCATGTGGCCGGCGTCGGCGAGCAGTGCGAGGGACCCGGAGATGATCCCTCCCACGACCTGCACTGCGAGGAACACGACGATGATCCCGAGCGCCCACGCGACGCGTCTCTCGTCGGCGCCGGACGCATGGCCATGGCCGTGGCCGTGGCCATGGAGCGAGTGTTCCGCGTGGTCGTGCGAAGGGGCCATGGGGCGATGATATCGCGCCTATTTTGGAATCATCCACGGCAGCACGTACTGCTGCAGTACCACGAGCAGCCCGAGCAGCACGGTGAGAATGATGCTGTGGATGAAGGTCCTCGCAAGCACGGCGCCCTCCTGGCCCTTAAGCGCCGTCACGGAGGCGCCCGTCGCGAGATTCTGGGGCGAGACCATCTTGCCCATCACTCCGCCCGCCGAGTTGGTCGCGGCGATGAGGACCGGATTCAGATGCAGCTGATGGGCGGCGACCACCTGCAGGTTGCCGAAGAGCGCGTTGCCGGAGGTATCGCTGCCCGAAAGGAAGACGGCGATCCAGCCGAGGAACGCCGAGAGCAGGGGAAAGGCGAGCCCTGCCGAGGCGACGCCGAGCCCGAGCGTGTAGTTGAGACCCGAGTAGTTCATCAGATACGCGAGGCCCACGATCAAACCGACCGTGAGCACGGTCAAGCGGCTTTGCCGCCAGGTGAGCGAGACCGCCCGCAAGAACTCGCGGGCGCCGCAGCCGACGAGTGCGGCGGTGAGCAGCGAGGCGCCGAGAATCGCCGTGCCCGTGGCAAAGGGCTGGAAATCCCACACGGCGGCGTAAGGCTTGCCGTAGAGCGTGATGAAAACCGCGTTGTGGAGGTGCGGCCACGGGAGGCGCCTCTCGAGGAGGCGCGGCACATCGAGACTCGTCCAGGCAATCACCACCACGCTCACGACGATCCACGGTAGCGAGCCTTGCCAAGCCGAGACGCGCGGGGCGCGAGAGGCGGGCTGCGCGCCAGGTAGCGCGCCCGTGGGTGCGGCGTCGCGCAGCAGATCGCGGCGCACGAGCACGGCGAATGCCGGGTCGCGCTGCGGTTGCCAGCCGCGCAGGAAGAGCACGGTCGCGATGAGTGACCCGAGCGAGGAAAGCACATCAGCGAGCACGTAGCTCACGAAGTTCGATGCGAGGAACTGCATGAGGGCGAAGCTCCCGCCCGCAACGAGCAGCACGGGCCAGAGTGCCGCGACGGAGCGGCGCCCGCCGTAGAGGGCGGTCACGTAGAACGGGAGAAGCAGCGCGATGAACGGCAGCTGCCGCCCGATCATCGCCCCTAGGGTCACGTCCGACAGATGAGTGACGGCGCCGAGCGTCGTGATCGGCACGCCGAGCGCCCCGAACGCGACGGGCGCGGTGTTGAAGATGAGCGTGAAGGCGAGCGCATCCTGGGCCTTGAAGCCGAGCATGATGAGGAGTGCGCTCGTGATGGCGACGGGAGTTCCGAAGCCCGAGATCCCCTCGAGCAGCGCCCCGAAGCAGAAGCCGATCACGACCAGGACGACTCGCCGGTCGTCCGGGAGATGCTCGAGCACCCAGTCGCGAAAGGCCGCGAAGCGCCCGGACACGAGCGCAATGTTGTAGAGCAGGAGCGCGTTGACGACGATCCACATGACCGGCCAGACGGCGAACACGAATCCCGCCGCGAAGGAGTCGAGCGCGAGTGCGAGCGGAAAGCGCCACGCGAGCACGGCGATGGCAAGGCCGGCGACGACGCCTCCGAGGGAGGCGATCCAGGCCGGCAGGCGCACTACGCCGAGCAGGATGAGCACCGTCGCGATCGGGAGCGCGGCCACCGTGAACGAGAGCCACAGGTGACCGGCAATCGGGGTGAGGAGCTGGTGAAACAAGCTGGCGGGATCTCGTTCGGGTGAGCGAGGATACGGGATACGCGCGGAGGATTGGGCACGGCATGTGCACCGGGAGGCCCGCTGCGCGTTATGCGCAATGGGGGCCGGCCGGCTTTGGGAGGCCTGCGCCTGTGGAGGTATCACTCATGAAAGACTCGGGTCGACGCTTCTCGGGGCGGCGAGCGTTGCTTGCCGCGCTTGTGCCTGCCGGGTTCCTCCTCGCGGCCGTCGCGGTCCTCGCCGCCGCCCGCGCCGCGGCGCAACCGAACGGGGCGCCGCCGGCCCCGGGAACCGCGCAGCCGGCTCACTGGGTTCAGAAGAAAATTAACTTTGGTTATCTTGGGTTTACGACGCACTACTCCTGCGAAGGATTAACTGACAAGGTCAGGGAGATTCTGCTCGAGCTCGGGGCGCGCAAGTCGACCCTCAACGTGCACGAGTTCGGCTGCACCGTCCGGCTCGGGGCACCCGCCCCGTTCCCGTCCGTCGCGGGGACGTTCGAGGTGCTCGAGCCCCTCACCTCGCAGAGCGAAGCAGGCTCAGCCGGTTCGGGCGCAGTCGTCGCGGCCCACTGGCAGCCGGTGAACGTCCGGTTCGATCACGCCGGGCTCGACATGGATGGGCAGTGCGAGCTGCTCGAGCAGGTCAAGTCTCACATCGTTCCGCTCGTCACCGCGCGGAATGTCCAGTTCAAGTCGACGTGCGTTCCGTATGAGCTCACGCCGGGCGGAACGAGCCTGCGTCTCGAGGTTCTCGTGCCCGATGTCAATCCCGCACGGAGAGGATGAGTTTGCCGCGGGTGTGCCCTTCGCGGTTGAGCGTCCAGGCCTCACCCGCGCGGTCCAAAGGAAAGACGCGCTCGACGTTCACCTGGTAGCGCCCCGTATCCGCGAGAGTCGCGATATGCCGCAGGTACGGCGCCGCCGGCTGGCCGCCGCTCGAGCCGGGTGCGGAGCAGCGGATCCGGTGAGCCGCGCACTCCTCGGCGGGCATGAGCCCCACGATCGAGACCAGTATCCCGCCCGGCTTGAGGGTGCTCATCGCACGGATCCCATCCTGCGGGCTCACCGTATCGAGCACCACGTCGACATCCTTCACCTTCTGCTCGAACGGCCCCGCCGTGTAGTCGATCACCTCATCCGCGCCGATCGAGCGCAGGAACTGCGCGTTGCTCGCGGAGGCGGTCGCGATGACGTACGCGCCTTGAGCCTTGGCGATCTGGACTGCCGCCGATCCCACCCCGCCGGCGCCGCCGTCGATCAGGATGCGCTGGCCCTTTTGCAGGTGGGCTACGTCGATGAGTGAGCGCCAGGCCGTGATGCCGGCGACGGGAATGCCCGCTGCCTGAGCGAAGCTGAGCGCGCGCGGCTTCGGCGCGATGAACTCGACCGGCGTGACGGCATACTGCGCGTACGCGCCGTGGGGCGGACGCGTGAGCGCGATGACCTCATCGCCGCGCTTCCAACCGGTGACGGACGGCCCGACGGCATCGATCACTCCCGAGGCGTCGAGGCCCAGGATCGGATCTGGACCGAAGCGGGCCGCAACGCGCGCGAGCTTCCAGTCCGCGGGGTTCACCGCGGCAGCGCGGATGCGGATGCGCACCTCGCCGGCTCCGGGTTTCGGCTTTACGACCGACCGCATGACGAGGTGTCCGTTGCGCACGACCATCGCGCGCATCGACTCGGCGTTGCGCCCCTGGGCCCCGAGCGGCGCGAGGAGGAGGGCGAGGGCAGGGAGAAGGGCGAGCGCTGGGCCTCTCATGTGCGCAAGGGTACAGCACGCGCATTTCGCCGCCTATACTCGGGGCCGAGAAGCCGCGGCGGGTGATCGCCGCCCCCTGCGGCGTCGATTGGGGGGCAGTCATGACCGGAATCCTCATGATCGCGGTGTTCGTCGCCGCGCTCTTCGCGCTTTCGATCTTCTTCGGATCGTTCTTCACGATTCAAACGGCGCACGCCGGCATCATCCAGCGTCTCGGGAAGTTCTCGCGGATCGCCGCGCCGGGACTCAACTTCAAGATCCCGTTCGTCGAGTCGCTGGTGCGGACGCTCAGCCTGCAGGTGCTGCAGCTCGATGTGAAGGTGGAGACGAAAACCAAGGACAACGTCTTCGTGCAGATCCCGATCGCCGTCCAGTACCGGGTGAACCCGGACAAGGTGTTCGAGGCGTTCTACAAGCTCTCCGACCCCATCAAGCAGATCGAGTCGTTCGTCTACAACGTGATCCTCGGCCACGTGCCGAAGATGACGCTCGATGAGACCTTCGAGCAGCAGACGCAGATCGCCGTGGACGTGCAGACGAGTCTCGATGCCTCGATGAAGGAGTTCGGCTACAGCATCGTCAAATCGCTCATCACCGACATCGTTCCCGACAACAAGGTCAAGGCGGCGATGAACGACATCAACGCGGCGGCGCGCGAGCGCGAGGCGACGGTCTCGCGCGCGGAGACCGAGAAGATGCTCCTCGTGAAGAAGGCCGAAGCCGAGGCGGAGTCGAAGCGCCTGCAAGGCGAGGGAATCGCCAATCAGCGCAAGGCCATCGTCGATGGCTTGCGGGAGTCGATCAGCAAGTTCTCCGAGGCGATCGAGGGGGCAAGCGCGCAGGATGCCATGGCGCTCGTGCTGCTCACGCAGTACTTCGACATGATGAAGGAGGTCGCCGGGACCAACCGCAGCAGCACGATCATGATGCCGCACACCCCGAATGCGCTTTCGGACCTGTTCGCGCAGTTCCGCAACGCGATCATCACCGGAGAGATCGCCGCCGGCGCGCGGGCCGCGGGCGCCGGACTGCCGCCGCGCCCCGCGGCGGGAGACGCCGTGCGCTAGCTCACCGCAGACCGGCGAGCTCCGTCGCGAGGTTGAGCGCCATCGCCCCGCCACGCGGGTCGGCGCCGAGAATGGCGGCGCGGTGCAGGTAGTCCTCGAGCGTCCGCGCCTGCGCGGTCGACTCGCACACATCGATCAGCCGGCCGTCGCTCCCGGTGCGCATGAGCACCGCCTGCCACGCGCGCTGCACGGCGGCGGAGTAGGGGTCGCGGGGCAGCCAGCCGTGCTCGACTCCCTTCAGCATGGCGAACGCGATCATCGCGGTGGCGGAGTACTCGGAGTAGCTGCCGCGAAAGTCGATCACGTTGCGCCACATGCCATCGGCGTCCTGAAAGGCGAGGAGTTTCGCCATGAGCGACCGGTAGGCCCCCACGAGCCGCTCGTCATCCGGATGCAGAGGTGGAAAGTCCGCGAGCGTGAGCGCGAGACCGAGCGCCGCGAAGGCGTTGCCGCGTCCCCAGGCCACGTCCGTTCCGGGGTGGTGGCGGTACAGCCCATCGGGGCGCAGATCGAGACGCTGCATGTAGGCGATGTGACGCGCGGCCATGTCGAAGTACCTGCGCTCGCCCGTGAGCGCCCCCGCCTGCGCGAGAATCACGGTGCCCATGAAGAGCGAGTCGCTGAATCCGCCGCTGAAGGGCATGGCCTCCTTCGGGTGCCCGTCCGCGTCGAAACCGTACGCGGCGGCGGCCTGGAGGCGCGCGAGGTAGCGCGGATCGTGGGTGCGTCGCGCCAGCTCGCCGAAGATGATGTGGCCCGCGAACACGAGCGAATTGGGCCGCGCGAGGCTGTCACGGGAGCCATCGACGTAGGGCTCGACGAGCTGCTCGACCTCGCGCAAGTGTCCGAGGCGCAGCTGTCCCTCGAGTGCGATGGCATTGATGTAGATCGGCAGGGCGAAATCGTGTCCGTAATAGCGTGCGAGCTCCCGCGCGAGCCCGAGCGGTGAGCGGGCGCGCCGCCGGTCCATCTCGCGATGCGCCTGCGAGGACTCGATCTGCCCCGCGCGCAGTCGCAGGAGATCGCCCGGCGCGAAGTGGGCGCGCGCGGGGATGCGACCCACCTCGGCAACGGCGCCGTGGGAGAGCGCGCGCGCGAGCCCGACATCGTCGCGTCCCGCGATGAGCACGAGGTCCGGGGCGTGAACGCCGATCCAGCGCCAGAGCGCCTGGGATTCGGGATGATCGCGGTAGGCCGTGCCCTGCGGGGGAAACTCAAGGTGCGCCGCCGCCGGATTGGCGAGCGGAATGGCGATGATGCGCAAGTCGCGGCGGTCCTGCGGCACGCGCGCGTAGGCTTCGAGCGCACCGCGCACGACTGCGACGCTCGCGTCAGGGCCGCGCAAGCCACCGAGAAGCAGGACGGTCGGTGCGGCGCTCGAACGTGCCGCAAGCTCGCTTCCCTCGATGAGCACATCGCCCGTGCCGAGGCCGATGTCGAGGGGTTGCGGGGCCTGCGCCGCGAGAGCCGAACCGCCGAGCGCCAGGCCCACGAGGATCGCGAGACGGGCCGCCGCCCGCACGGCGCGCATCTCAGCCGCGCTTCCGCGCAGGCACGGCGCTCAGTGCACCTGCGGCACGTTGATCGGGCCGCCCCGACGCCGGGTGGGATCCGCGAGCGTCCTGCCGTTCGGTAGCGTCACCGAGACGAAAAGCCCGCCCTTCGTGCCGTCGCGCAGGGGATTGATCACTACCGTGACCTTGTCGCCGGCGCGCATGGTGTGCGAATGCCAGCCCTGGCGCTCCAGGTTGTTCGGGCTGTTGAGCTCGACCTTCCACAGGTCCACGCCTCCGCCCGCGTTGGGCACGTCGAGATCGATGAAGGCGTGCGGGTTGGTCCATTGAAAGTCATGGACCGTCCCCTTGAGGGGCAGCTGCTTCGTCTGGTCGAACATGGCGAAGGAGTGGTGCGCGAACGCCGCGAGGCCCCACATCAGTGCCCCAGCGGCAAAGCATGCCGCCCATCCGGTTCTCATTGCGCCACTCCAGAGTCTTTCCCGAGGGTCTGTCATGTACGGCGTCCGTGATGACATGTCAAGGCGAGCTCGCCCGGCACGTGCGCTGCGATTGGACTTATACTCGCACCGTGTCTCGCACCGCGAATTGTACAGTCTCAGCGTGCGAGCGACTCGAGGAGTGAAAATGAAAGCCCGATACCTGCTCGCGGCGGCGCTCGCGAGCGTGGCATGCGCGGGGGCCGCGCTCACGAATTCCTCCGCCGATCCGTCGGACCACGCCTACCCGGCTGCTTTCCCGAAGGGCCATTACGGGGCGCTCAATGCGCTCCCGGACTGGGGTGGGATCTGGACGCTCAACTTCCCCGCGCGCGGGGCCAAGCGCGAGCAACCGGCCCTCAAGGGTAAGTACCTCGCGGACTACCAGGGGTGGGTGCGGGAGGTGAAGGCGACGAAGGGCAACGTTCCCCACGAGGGTTCCTACTGCCGCCCGCCCGGAATGCCCGGGATCATGGGCGTCGGGCAGTATCCGATCGAGTTCCTGTTCACCCCGGGACGCGTGACGATCCACTTCGAGGCCTGGATGCAGTGGCGCAACATCTTCACGGACGGGCGCAAGCACCCCGATCCGGACGACCTCGACGATACGTTCTACGGTAATTCCATCGGCCACTGGGACGGGGGCACCCTCGTCGTGGACAGCATCGGATTCAAGACCATCACGCAGCTCGGCATGGGAATGCAGCACAGCGATCAGATGCACATCATCGAGCGCATGCATCTCGTTGAGGGCGATCCCAACACGCTGGTCGATGAGATGACCGTGGAGGATCCGGTCGCGCTCGAGAAGCCCTGGCACACGAGCTTCACGTATCACCGCTCGCGCGACATGAACCTGCTCGAGTTCATCTGCGAGGAGAACAACCGCAACCCCGTCAACGCTCAGGGGCAGACGGGCTTCGAATGATCGCAGTGCCGGGTAAGCGAGGGGTCGTGCGTCGGCTGATGAGTCTCGGGCTCCTCGCCCTGGGGAGCATCATCGCGAGCCTCGCGAGCGCCGCCGGGACAGAGCGCGCGACGGTCGCGCCCGCCCCCATCGTAAGCTCGCCGGCCTTCACGGCCCGCGAGCTCATGGCGCCCCCCGCCGCTGCGTGGATCACGAACGGCGGCGATCTCTTCAATCAGCGCTACTCCCCGCTCACGTTGCTCAACCGGGAGAACGTCTCGGGCTTGAGGGCCCTGTGGCGCACCGGCATGGGATCGGGAGCGAGCCCCGGCAACTCCGGCCAGACGCAGATCCTCGAGTACCGCGGGACGCTCTACGCCTCGAACGGCGCGGACGATGTGTTTGCGGTTGACGTGAAGACCGGCCGGATCCTCTGGAGCTACCGCGGCCACCCCGATCCGAGGAGCGGCAACCCCATCGGCAGATCGAACCGCGGGGTCGCGATGGGCGACGGTCGCATCTACCTCGGCCAGCTCGATGCGAGGCTCGTCGCGCTCGACCAGCGCACGGGCAAGCTGCGCTGGGCGGTGCAAACCGAGCCCTGGCAGGACGGTTTCAGCATCACGGCCGCGCCGCTGTATTACGACGGGCTCGTGATCATCGGCTTGAGCGGCGGCGAGGAGGGCACGCGCGGGCGCATCAAGGCCTACGATGCGCGCACGGGCAAGCTCCGCTGGACCTTCTACACCGTACCCGGGCCGGGCGAGTTCGGCCACGACACCTGGCCCGCGAACTCCGATGCCTGGAAGCACGGCGGCGCCGCCGTGTGGCAGACACCCGCCGTCGATCCGAAGCTCGGTCTCATCTACTTCTCGACGGGCAATCCGGGGCCGAATTTGAACGGCAGCGTTCGCCCCGGTGACAATCTCTTCAGTGTCTCGATCGTCGCGCTCGATGCCCGCACCGGAAAGTACCGCTGGCATTTCCAGCAGGTGCACCACGACCTGTGGGACTACGATTCACCGAATCCGGTCGTGCTCTTCGATGCGCCGATCAGCGGCCACATGCGCAAGGGCCTCGTCGAGGTTTCGAAGACCGGCTGGGCCTACATTCTCGATCGCGTCACGGGCAAGCCCCTGATCGGCATCGACGAGCGGCCGGTCCCGCAGGAGTCCCGTCAGGCGACCGCGGCGACGCAGCCCTATCCGGTGGGCGATGCGATCGTTCCGCAGCAGATCGATATTCCCCCCGAAGGGGCGCCGCTCGTTCCCGGCACTGACGAGCTGCCGAACCACGGCAGGATCTTCACGCCCTACTGGACGACTCCGGTCATGGTGAAGCCCGCGAGCATCGGCGGGGCCAACTGGCCGCCGAGCTCGTACGATCCGACGACTCACCTGCTGTACGTGTGCGCGAGCGACCGGATCAATGCCTACGTCGTGAGCAAGCATCTCGAGTCCCCGGAGCCGAACCGCACGTACATGGGCGGACGATTCACCCCGGCCGAGGCGAACGATAGCGGCATCCTGGCAGCGCTCGATGTCACGACGAACCGCCTCGTGTGGCGCCAGAGATGGCGCGAGATCTGCTACAGCGGCTCGATCGTCACCGCCGGCGGGCTGCTCTTCGTCGGCCGCAGTGACGGCCGGCTCACGGCCCTCGACAGCCGCACCGGCGCGAAGCTGTGGGAGTTTCAAACCGATGCCGGCGTCAACACCACCGCCACGACGTTCGAGGACCAGGGCGAGCAGTACGTGGTGGTGCACGCGGGCGGGGGCGTCTTTGCCAACGGCAAGCGGGGCGATGGGATCTGGATGTTCTCGCTGAATGGCAAGATTCCGTCGCTGATGCCGGAATCGGCCGGCGGTTCGCGCGGCGCCATGGCGGGCGCATTCGGCGGACCGAGAGCCGCAGCCCCGGCCATGCCGGTCGCCACGCGTCCGCCCAATCTAGAGAATGGCGGCAGGATCTACCGCGCCGCGTGTCTCCCGTGCCATGGCGATAGCGGCGAGGGTGGGGTCGGCGGTGGACCGCCGCTCGTCAATGGCCTCAGCCGCCCGAGCATCCTCTCCGTCGCAAGCGCGGGCCGGCACAACATGCCGTCGTTCGCCTCGGTCTACTCGGCCGATGAGCTCAACGATGTGGCGAGCTACATCGTCGGCGTTCTCGCGCCTCAGAAGCAGTCGCACTGAGCGGAAGCTCAGCGCTTAGCGGCAATCTGCAGCACGTAGGTGACGAGGTCGTTGAGGTCCTGCGCATCGAGGGCCGACCCAAACGCAGGCATCTGGTTGCGGCCGCGCGTGACCGTGGCGATGATCCCATCGCGCGTGAGCGCATGGGTGAGCGCCGGACCGCCGTGCCCGCCACCGCCCTGTCCGGTCTCGCCGTGGCAGACACTGCAGGCGGTCGTGAAGATCTCCTGGCCATTGCGCAGGTTTGCGGGGGCCGCTGCGGCCGTTGCGTGCGCAGCCGTCGGTGCGCCGGCCGGCGCGCCCAGTGGCCCCCCTCGCATGCGAGTGGGGTCCGCGGAGCCGCGCGGCAGCGAGGCGATCGTGCCGTCGAGCGAGAAGAGCCACAGCCCGTCGTTGCGCTTGCTGCCCGCGAGCGCCGTGCCGCCTGCGAGCACCACGACGTACTCCTTGCCGTCGTGCTCGAACACGCTCGCGGGCGCATTGACGCCGCCGTCGGTCTGGAATTCCCACAGCCGGTGACCGTTCAGCTCATCGAGTGCCGTGAGGCGCCCGTCGTTGCGCCCGACGAACACGAGGCCTCCGGCCGTGACGACGGAGCCGCTGTAGCAGGTGTCCACCCACTGCTGGCGCCACACGAGCCGATTGGTGGTCACGTCCAGGGCGGCGAAGATGCCGCGCCGAGGCGCGGCAAATCGCTGCACCACGCTCCCTGAATAGAGCGCACCGGGCTCGACCGGGTAGTTCGGGTCTCCGCCGACCGCGCCCCAGAGCGAATCCGTCGCGCAGATGAACATCGTGTGGAGGCGCGGATCGTAGGAGCTCGGCGGCCAGTTCACGGCGGCGAGAGGCTTCCAGACCGCCGGATGCTTCGCGAAGGGCGTGAAGATTCGCCCGCCATTCACGAGATCGTAGCCTTCCGGCGCGATGTCGATCGATTGTGGCACGAGTGCATCGCCGACGGGGAACGGCTGGGTGGGCGAGGTGTGCTGCTGAGCAAGCTGCATCACCGGGCGCTCCTCGATGCCGATGAGGGGCTTGCCGGTGACCCGGTCGAGAATGTAGACCCAGCCCGTCTTGGCCGCCTCCGCGATGCCCTTGCGAAGCTTCCCGTCGTACACGGCATCGAACAGGATCACCGGATTCGGCGAATCGTAGTCCCACAGGTCGTGGTGCACCTGCTGGAAGTGCCAGCGGTACTTGCCGGTCCGCGCATCGATCGCGACGATCGAGACACTGAAGAGATTGTCGCCGGCGCGGATCGCGCCATCGAGCACCGGGCCAGGGTTCGCCGTGGAAAAATAGATGAGCCCGAGCTTGGGATCGACCGCGGGTGTCTGCCACACCGCGGCACCGCCGTGCTGCCAGACGTCGGAGTCGCGAGGCCAGGTGTCGTGTCCGAGCTCACCGGGCCCAGGTACCGTGTAGAAGGTCCAGCGGAGCTTGCCGGTGCGCGCATCGTAGGCCTTCACGCGCCCGCGCGTGCCGAGATCGCTGCCCGCGAATCCCGTGATCACCATCCCGTCGTAGTAAAGCGGAGCGCTGGCGATCGAATAGCCGGCGCGGGGATCCTCGGCCTGCACGGACCAGCGCACCTTGCCGGTGCGCTGGTCGAGCGCGATCAGCCGCGCGTCGAGCTCTCCGACGAAGACGAGCCCGTCGCCGATGGCAACGCCTCGCCCGGGCCAGCCGCAACACGGCCGTGCAACCTTGGGGTCCACATTCGCCTTGAATTCCCAGAGCACCTTGCCGCTCTCGAGCCCCACGGCAAAGGCATCTCCGTCGCCCGTCATGATGTAGATGACGTTGCCGTACACGATCGGTTGGGCCTGATTGCCCGCCCGGGGGCTCAACCCCGATCCGTTGAGCGAGGCTCGCCAGCGCGCCTTGAGCTCCGAGACGTTGCCGCGATTGATCAGATCGAGCGGCGAGTAGCGCTGATTCGAGAGACTGCCACCGTTTGTCCACCAGCCATCCTGCGGATATGCGGCGAGCTGCGCGGCGCTGAACGCCGGTATCAGGCTCTCGGCAGCCGCGCTTTCTGCCGCCTCCGCGAGCCCCGCGCCAAAGCACGCCGCGAGGAGCAGGGTTGACATGGCAACTGTGCCGATGTTGCGAAAGGACAACGGAATTGGATTCATGTTGCTGCGACCGGGCACACAGTGCAGACTGTAACAAAAGCGCGCGGGTCTCACATCGCGCGCAGGTCTTACATCGTGCTCGATCGAGGGGGGAATCTCATGAGCAGAATGTTTGCGCGGCGTCATACTGCGAGCACCGCGACCGACACGGCTGGTATCACAGGAGCACGCAGCTTGCGGCTCGTTGCTGCCGCAACAGCCGCCTTCTGGTGCGCCGTGGGGCTCGCGCAGCAGAGCGCCCCGGCCAACCCGCCCGCGGGGAGCACGAGCCCCGTGGTCGCGCAGGCGACGCAGGCCGCCGTTGCGCAGGGGCAAACAACTCCCGCACCGGCAGCCTCCGCCGCGCCGACGGACCAGAGCGGTGAGCTGCAGGAGGTCGTGGTGACCGCGCGCTATCGCCAGGAGAACCTGCAGCAGACGCCGCTCTCGATCACGGCGATCACGGCGGCCGACATGCAGGAGCAGGCGCTCGAGAGCGTCAACGATCTCGGCGACGAGATTCCGAACGCCTACTTCCGCCAGCCGGTCAGCAACTTCGGACCCACCGAGACGATCGGCCTGCGGGGGTTCACGCAAACCGATTTCGACTACTCGTTCCAGCCGACGGTCGGCGTGTACGTCGATGACGTCTACCAGGGGTCGCTCACCGGCTCCTCGCTCGATCTTGCGGACCTCAACCGGGTTGAGGTGGAGAACGGGCCGCAGGGCACGCTCTTCGGCGTGAACTCGATCGGGGGCGCCATCCGCCTCATCACGAACAAGCCGCAGGACAACGATTCGGGCTCGGTGCAGCTCACCTATGGCGAGAAGCATCGGTTCGAGTTCGTCGGGATCGGCAACGCATCCCTCATTCCCGAGAAGCTCTTCGTGCGCGTGGTTGCCACGGAGCGGGAAGAGGACTCGATCGGCCATTATCTCGATTTCACCTGCGAGATGAAGGCGCAGGGCCAGCCTGCCTCCGTCTATGGGACGCTCCCGGAGTCGGTCTCGCCCCTGGAGGGGACGGGCTGCGCACTCGGGGGCCTCGGCGGCTACGATCACAAGCAGATCCGCGGCATGCTGCGCTATCTGCCCATGTCCGGCATGGAGATCAACGTCAACGCGTTTTACTACAAGCAGGCGGACGATCCGCCGCTGCAGACGCTGCTCACACCCTACGGTGGACCATACGATCTGGCCGACAACTGCTACAGCCAGGGCTGCACACTCGGGCCGTTCCACCTCCCGGGGGTCGTCTTTCCGCTATTCGGCATGAACTACGCGGGCAATTGCGGGGGGGTATCTTGTAATCCGCATTTCGTCTCACCGAGTCCGTGGGACAACTACTCCTCGTTCGGCGACATCGTGACGGGCCAGTCTTACAACCCGCAACAGCTGCTGGACGAATCCGGCACCTCCGCGACGCTCGACTACGACATCACGGACTCGATGCACTTCAAGTACATCTGGGCGTACCGCACCTATACGGCGAACTGGATCAACGACAGCGACCTGACGCCGTTCGGGCTCACGCAGACCAACTACCTGCAGGGCCACCGGCAGTTCTCCGACGAGGCACGGTTGACAGGCGACCTCTTCGACAAGCGGCTCGAGTACACCATCGGATTTTTCTCCTACGATGCGCGAGAGCTCGAGACGAGCGGCACCAACTTCGATGCGGACGCCTATCTCGGGGAGCTACCGAACTTCGAGAACATCCAGGGCTTCACGACCAACAACGAGGCCGGGTATCTGCATCTCAATTACAAGCTGACCGATAAGTGGTCCGTCTCGGCAGGCGCGAGAGACACGGATCAGTACCTGACGGAAACCTTCACGCACATCAGCACGGTGCCGGCGGATAGCATCTACCTGCCCGGGCAGGTCGTGCGGTCGGGCAGCCGCGGCGACTGGAGCGGCAGCCTCAATTACCAGCTCACGCCGGACATCTTCCTCTATGCCGAGTCCGCAAGCGGCTACACCCTTCCGGGCTTCAACGCGCGCGTGGAGACGATCGGGCAACTCGAGGAGAACGTACCGGGGCAGGAGGCGGTCAACTACGAGATCGGTGCGAAGACCGAATGGTTCGACCACCGCCTGCGGGTGAACGGCTCGGTGTTCTACGAGGACTACAAGTCCTACCTAAACCTCGCGCTCGGAACCCAGTGCACGCCCGCCTCCTCGCCCACCGCGGGGACGCCGGTCTTCGGGTTGCCCCCGGGAGCTCCGTGTCCCGCCGGGACACCCCTCGCTGGCGTTCCGGGTTTCTTCCCCTATTTCTATTACTCCGGGGTTCCGGCCTACATGCCGGGCGCGGAGATCGAAGCGTATGCCGAGCCGATCGATCGGCTGGTCCTGAACTTCACGGGCGGCTGGGAGGAGTTCCACAGCAAGATCTCCGATGTCACCAGCCCGGATTACATCGCCCCCTCGGTCCGGCTGCAGCCGGAATGGGACGCAAGCGGCGGCGCGCAGTACGGGCTCATGCTGCCGAACAACGCCACGCTCACCCCCCGGCTCGATTGGCGCTACCAGAGCTACCTCACGAACGGCCCGACGAACGCGTACCAGATCCCGCAGTGGAGAGTCCCCGGATACAGCCTCTTCAATGCCTCGCTCTGGTATGCGCCTGAGGCTGCGAAGTGGAAGGTGGGGTTGCAGGTACTGAATGTGTTCAACAAGTTCTACTGGCAGCAACTCGGGGCGCCAACGTCGCTGATCAACTCGGCTGCGCCCCCGACCGCGAGCAATCTGTACCCGACGTACGCACAGGTGGGCACCCCCGGCCTGCCGCGCGAGTGGATGGTGACGTACACGATGAGTTTCTGAGCCGGCAAAGCCGGAACTCCCACCGGGCAACGATGCGCGTGCGACACGCGTGCAAGGTGGCGGACCGAATGCCCGGCCGCCGTTGAGTTATCATCAGCACGGGCCGCAGAGGCGGCCCGTCGCATCACCGATGCTGGGTCATGCCGCCGCCGGGGAATGAGGCGGCAGCGCAGGAGAATCATCATGCCGTCACCCGTGGACTTTCGAGGTCATCCGCTCTTCCCGCCGGGATTCAACAGCCCCACGCGCTTCGAGGCGGATGTCTTCGACTGCGAGGTCTGGGGCGAGATCCCGAGCGACATCGAGGGCAACTTCTACCGCATGCAGTGCGATTTCGAGTACCGCCCGCCGATGAAGGAGTGGATGACCGGCTTCAACGGCGACGGACATCTGAGCCGCTTCCGCTTCAAGGACGGCCATGTCGATTTTCGCGCCCGCTACGTGAAGACCGCGCGCCTGATGGCCGAGCGGCACGCGCGGCGGCGCCTGTTCGGGGTGTACCGCAACCGCTTCACCGACGATCCGAGCGTTGCGCACATCAACCAATCCGCCGCCAACACGCACATGTACTGGCACGGCGGCAAGCTCTACACGCTCAAGGAGAACGCGCTGCCCTTCATCGTCGACCCGCAGACGCTCGAGACGCTCGGCGACTGGAACTTCGACGGTGAGTGGACCTCCGACACCATGTCGGCCCACCCGAAGATCGACCCTGTGACGGGCGAGATGCTCGCCTATGGCTACATGGCCAAGGGGTATCTCACGAAGGACGTCTCGGCCTGCACGGTGAGTCCCGAAGGAAAGGTCACGCGGCAGTGGTGGTTCACTGCACCGTACCTCGGGATCATGCACGACCAGGCGATCACGCAGAAGCACATCCTGATTCCCCTCATCGCGCGCACGACGAGCATCGAGCGCCTGAAGCAGGGATTGCCGATGTGGGACTGGGACGGAAGTCTTCCGACGATGATCGCCGTGCTGCCGCGCGACGGGGACTCGAAGGACGTGCGCTGGTTCAAGGGACCGGCGCGTAACACGCTGCACTTCCTCAACGCGACCGATCGCGGCGGGAAGATCACGATGGAGCTGCCCACCTCGAGCGGGGAGCGCGATCCGTCGCAGATCCGCCGCTGGACCTTCAATCTCAACTCCAGGAAGGACACCTTCGAGGAGGAGGTGGTGTCGACCACTCCGGGGTTCCTCCCGCGCATGGACGACCGCTACCTCTCGCTCGACTATCGCTACGCCTTCCTGAGCAGCCACGATCCGAGCGTCACTCCCGACGTCGAGCGCGCTCCGGCGATGGCCAAGATGGGTCGCTTCGCGATGAACGTGCTGCAGAGGCTCGATGTGAAAACGGGCGAGATCAAGCAGTGCCCGGTCGATCGTGTCCTCGCCTTGCAGGAGGCCATGTTCGTGCCGCGCAAGAACTCGACCGCCGAAGGCGACGGGTACGTGATGGCGATCGGCAGCAACTACGAGTCGACCTCGTCCGACCTGCTGATCGTCGACGCTCAGCGGATGGAGCAGGGAGTCATTGCGACCGTGAAGCTTCCGTTCCGGCTGCGCAGCGGCACGCACACGAACTGGTACCCACAGTCCGTGCTCCCGCCCGTCGGGGACGAGTACACATGAGCACGCCATCCCCCGAGCTCCCGGCAGGCGAGGTGCCGGCGTTCGACCGCCGGGCGTTTCTCGGCACAGTCGGCGTGGCGGCCGGCGCGCTCGTCGCAACCTCGGTGGTGCCGTTTTCCGTTGCTTGCGCTGAAGGGCTTCGCACCCGGGAGGAGCCGAGCGGGGCGGGGAGCAGGTCCGCTCCCACGGACGAGGAGGGCTGGCACGTCGATGACATCTGCGGTCACCGTCCGGGCTACGCCCATCCGATCCCGCACGGGCCGGCGCGCACCTCGCCGGTCCTTTGGGAGCGTGTGGACCCGATCGACTACATGCTCATGATCTGAGGCTCACCCCGCTCCATGCGACACCCGTTCGCAGCGCCGGCGCTCCTCGCGGTGATCACGGTGGTCCTTGCGGGGGCCGCACCTGCCGCGCCTGCTGAGGCGCAGGCGCACGCTTGCCTGAGGTCCCCCATCGATCGACTCGCCGCCGAGGTCGCGGCCGCTGAGGACGTTCTCGCGATCGAGAAGCTGCAGCGCGCCTACGGCTACTACGTCGACAAGGGCATGTGGGAGGACGTTGCCAATCTTTTCACGGCGGATGCGGTGGCCAACTATCCCGCCGGAGTGTTCGTCGGATACAAGAGCATCCGCGAGCACCTCTACATGAACGTCGGTGGCAAGCACATGGGGGAGCTCGGGCTCGGCGACGGACGACTGTATAACCACATGAACATCCAGCCCGTGATTCACCTCGATCCCGGGGGCCACACGGCGCGCGGACGCTGGCGGGCCCTCGCCATGTTTGGAAACTACGGCGGAGGCGCGGTTTGGGCCGAGGGCGTGTACGAGATCCACTACCGTAAGGACCACGGCGTGTGGAGGATCCAGAAGCTCGACTATTACGATGGCTTCGGCGCCCCGTATCAGACGGGCTGGGCGGCCCCGGCCGCGCCGGTCGGTCGGACAGCGGGGAGAGGCGCAGCGGGCGGCTCTGGGGCGCCCGCCGCAGAGCCGCGCCGCGCCTTCCGCCATCTCGCCCATCCTCCCGACCGGCCTCGGGAGTCTTGCGGCGGCTTTCCGAAGGCCTGCATTGCACCGTTCGACTACACGAATCCCGGGACGACGGCATCAGGGGCCGAGGTCTGGACAGTCGCCGCCCAGGGGGTGGACTGCACGCACGGGGATCCGCGAGCGGCGCACAGAGCGGCGCAGCTCCTGCATCGCGCGACGCTCCTTCTCGATGCGCAGCAGATCGAGAACCTGCAACGGATCTACGGCTACTACCTCGATCGTGCGATGTGGGACCAGGTCGCGGATCTCTTCGCCAACGATGCCACCGTTGAGATGGGTCAGCGCGGTGTGTACGTCGGTAAGGCGCGCATCCGGGAGTTCCTCGGGCTGCTGGGCCACCACGGCCTCACCTACGGTTGGCTGAACGATCACATCCAGCTGCAGCCCATCGTCGATGTCGCCCCTGACGGCAAGACGGCCCATCTTCGCAGCCGCGAGCTCGACATGACCGGCGTCTACGGCAAGTGGGGAAAGTGGAGCGAAGGCACTTACGAGAACACGTTCGTGAAGCAGGGCGGTGTGTGGAAGTTCAAGTCCCTGCATTACTACCCGACCTTCATCACCGATTACGACAAAGGCTGGGCGAAGGACGCAGAGCCTGTGCCCCAGGCGAGCTCGACGCTGCGGCCCGATCGGCCGCCGAGCGAGATCTACGCGATCTACCCAAAGGCGTTCGTGCCTCCGTTCCACTATCGCAACCCGGTCACGGGCGAGCCCCCGCACTACCCGCCCGTCGGAGCGCCGAGCGCGGAAGCTGCAGCGGCGGCGCTCGCGCCCGCCGGTGAGCGCTGGAATCCGCCGCCCGTGCGCAACGTCGACGCCGCACTCGCCGAGGCGGAGCGCATCATCGACCGCGTGAAGGACTACGACGAGCTCGAGAACCTCGAGGATGCCTACGGGTACTACCTCGACAAGGATCTATGGACCGATCTTGCGAATCTATTCGCCGAGCACAGCTCGATGGAGCTCGCCCAGCGGGGCGTGTACGAAGGTCGCGAGCACATCCATCAGTTTCTGCTCAAGGGGCTCGGGCGCGGCCACGAGGGTCCTCTGCCGGGGATGCTCGGTAATCACTTGCAGCTGCAGCCGGTGATCGACGTGGCTCCCGACGGCAAGACGGCCAAGATCCGCAGCCGCGCTCTGCAGCAGATGGCATTCGGGCCGCGGGCAGCGATTGCCGCTGGGATCTACGAGAACGAGGCGGTCAAAGCGGGGGGTATCTGGAGGATCTCGAAGGACCACGTGTACAACACCTTTGCCGCGAGCTACGTGGGCGGATGGGCGCATGCCGCTCAGCCACGGGCGCCGGGGGAGAGCAAGGAGGTTCCGCCGGATGCCCCGCCGACGATGGAGTTCGAGATGTTCCCGGTCGTCTACGACATTCCCTTTCATTACGCGAACCCCGTGACCGGCCGCACCGAGGTTCCGCCGCTTGCGCAGAACGAGGAGGCATCCGTGAATCGAGCTGCGGGCCCATCCGCCGACGCCCAGGCGGACCCGGCGTCCGGCCACGCCCCTCCTGGCATGTCACCGGCCATTGCAGCGGCCCTGCGCGCGATTGGACCCAAGATCGACGGTCCACGAACCGCGGCGCTCTACGCGCCACTTTTCCCGAGTGAGCCGTATCCGAATGTCTCACTTACGCGCGACATTCACTACGGGCCTCACGAGCGCAACGTCCTCGATATCTTCACCGCGCCCGTGAAAGGTCGCGGCAAGCCAGTCATCGTGTTCATCCACGGTGGCGGCTTTAGCCGCGGGGCCAAGCACACGCCGGGCTCCCCGTTCTACGACAACATCGGCCTGTGGGCCGTCGCACACGGCTTGGTCGGGGTGACGATGAACTACCGGCTAGCCCCGCAGTTTCAATTTCCCTCCGGGATCGAGGACGTGACGGCCGCGGTGCACTGGCTGCAGGGTCACATTGCCGCCTACGGCGGCAACCCGCACGAGATCTTCCTGTGGGGCCACTCGGCGGGCGCCGCGCACGTCGCCGACTACGTCGCGCACGTGACGCGCATCGGCGCGCAGCCCGGGATCGCCGGCGCGATTCTCACGTCGGGGTTCTACGACCTCGGGCACGAGGTGTCGGTGTGGAAGGACTACTATGGAAGCGACGTAGCGAAATACGCCGCGCGCTCCTCGCTCCCGGGTCTCCTCAAGACGAGAGTTCCGCTGCTCGTGACCGATGCCGAGCTCGACCCGCCGATGATGATCGAGCAGACGGACGAGCTCACCACGGCACGCGCGCAGGCCGGCAAGCCCGTCGAGCACGTATGGCTCCCGAACCACTCGCACATCTCCGAGACCTATGCGGTCGGCACGGCCGACGAGTCGCTCTCGGGGCCAGTGCTCGAGTTCATTGACCACACGGCCTCGGCCCGGGCTGCGGTCGCGGCGTCGCGCTGACCGGTCGACTCAGAAGTCGAACCCTTCGGAGGCTGCTGTGGCAGCGGGGCGGGGCGGAGCTGAGCTCCACTCGGGCTGCACGTCGAGGTCGATCGCCTTCCCATCGCGCTTGTAGATCACGCCGGCCTTCATCACGAAGCTCACGTGCTTCATGGTGCCGATGTCCTCGAGCGGGTTGCCTTCAACGGCAATGACATCCGCGAACTTCCCCGCGGTGACGCTCCCGAGGTCCTTGTCCTTCTTGAGGAGCTGCGCCGAGTGCATGGTCGCGGCCTGCAGGACGAACATCGTGGGCATGCCCGCCTGAACCATGAGCTCGAGCTCGTGGGCGTTCTCGCCATGCGGGTATACCGCGGCATCCGTTCCGAAGGCGATCTTCACGCCGGCTCGGTACGCACGACCGGCGGTTGCGAGAATCCGGGGACCGATCGCGGCAGCCTTGGCCGCGACCTCGGGAGGATAGTATCCCGGCACCTTCGCCATCTGTGCGACGAAGGTGCCTGCGATGATCGTCGGCACGTACCAGGTGCCGTGCTCCTTCATGAGCCGCATGTCCTCGTCGTTCATCAGGGTGCCATGCTCGATCGAGTCGACGCCGCCGAGCACGGCGCGGCGAATGGCCTCGGCGCCGTGCGCGTGCGCAGCGACCGTAAAGCCGTAATCGTGTGCGGTCGAGACGACCGCCTTGATCTCCTCGATCGTCAGCTGAGGATTGTCGCCGTTCGAGCTCTCGTCCAGGACGCCCCCGGAGGGCATGATCTTGATGAGGTCGTCGCCGAGCTTGTAGTGCAGGCGAACGGCCTTCACCGCATCCTCGGGACTGTTGATGACGCCTTGCATCACGCCGGGGTCGCCGGCGAGGTCCATGCGATAGCCGTTGGTCGGGTCGGCATGGCCGCCCGTCGAGCTCAAGGGGATCCCCGCGGTGAAGATGCGCGGACCGACGAGGATGCCTGCGTTGATCGCGTTTCGGAGCGCGACCGACTCGTTGTGGGAGTCGCCGACATTGCGCACCGTCGTGAAGCCCGCAAGGAGTGTGCGCCGCGCGTAGACGGTCGAGCGGACGACGTAATCCGCGAGATTCCAATGAAATCGATCGACGTAGCTCGAAGGACTCGTCTGATCGGTGAGATGGGTGTGGTCGTCGATCATGCCGGGCACGCAGGTGAGGGCGGAAAGATCGACCTCGATCGCGCCCGGGGGCACCTGGCTGCCAGACTCGACGGCCTTGATCCGCGTGCCCTCGATCAGCACGGTCGTCTCCCCGAGCAGGCGACCGGCAACCGTATCCACCAAGTGGCCACAATGCACCGCGGTGAGACCGGCTGGCGCCCCTTCGGCCGAGGCGAGCGCCGGGACAGTCATGCACCCGAGGATCAACGCAACGGGCATTCTCATTGTTGCTTCTCCACTCAGCACGCGCTGCGGGGTTATCGAGGCGCGCATCTTAGCGCGGCGGCGGGTTGGGAGTATTCAACGGCCGCAAGAAACATCAAGCGCCAGAATCTCCGCGGCCTATGATGTCCGCATGCACCGGCACGAACTGCTCACCGTCGTGCACGACCTCGCTCATCGCTCCGAGAGCCTGCAAGGGCTGGCCGACCGCGCCGGATGGTCTGCCTTCCACCTTCACCGGGCCCTACGCAGGCTCCTCGGTGAGACTCCGAAGCGCTACTCGCTGCGTTTGCGGCTCGAGCGCGCGGCATCCGAGCTCCTGACCAGCCGGCGAGAGGTCAGGGCGATTGCCGCGGAGGCGGGATTTCGCAGCCATGAGGTCTTCACGCGCGCCTTTCGCAGGCAATTCGCGAGCACTCCCCGCGACTACCGCGCCCGACAGCTCGTGGGCGCACGCCGAGGTGCCTGGTCGCGCCATGCCGCCATCGTGTCGCGTGCAAGTCCGTGCATCCGGCTCTTCCATGTTCCGCTGAATCCACCACCGAGGGCACCCGCCATGTCGCTCACCGTCGCTCGCAAGGAGTGCGCGGAGCAGCCACTCCTGCTGATTCGCCGCCGTGTCGCGCGAAGCGAACTGCCGGCGATGCTCGCCGACTGTTTCGGAACGCTCTTCGGCCACGGTCAACGGGCCGGTCTGCCGATTGCCGGCTGGCCGCTCGCCCGCTATGCGGCGATGGGGCCCGGCCTCTGGACGGTGGAGGCGGCCATGCCACTCGCCGCACCGGCTGCGGCATCCGGCGAGATGCAACCGGGCAGCCTGCTCGCCGGGTCTGCGGCGTTTGCCGTTCATGTGGGTCCCTACGAACGGCTCCCCGAGACTCACGCGGTGATCGAGCGGTGGATCGAAGCACAGGGTTATGCGGTCGCGGGCGCTCCGTGGGAGTCCTACGTCACCGATCCAGCCGAGCACCCCGACCCGGCTGATTGGCGCACCGAGGTCTATTGGCCGCTCGCTCGCGCGTCCTCGCGCTGAGAGCCGAGTGAGCCTGTCGATCTCGAGGTGATCCGTCCGACACGCGCACGGCTCCCCGGTCCCCTCGAGCCTTGGGAGCGTTGGATGGCGCATGCCGGATATCTTGCCGAGGGGGTGCTCTACCTCCTGATCGGCGCCTTCGCCTTGCTCGCGGCACTCGATGTGCGGCGGCACCCGAATGGCACCCGGGGCATCATGGTCACGCTCAGCTTCAACCCCGCCGGGGAGATATTGCTCGGTGCGGTGGGGATCGGGCTGACCGCGTACGTGCTCTGGCAACTGCTCGTCGCCATCCAGGACCCGGAGCACCGTCACGAGCGCGACCGACCCTACCGCCGCATGGTGCGAGCAGGGCACTTGCTCAACGGAGCGCTGCACAGCGTGATCGTGCTCGAGGCGCTGCGAATCCTGTTTGGTCTCGGTGCCGAAGAGAGCGGCCGAGAGGCGCAGACGAAGTGGATCGCGCGAGCCCTTGGAGCACCGCTCGGGCGCTATGTCGTCGGCGCCGTGGGCATCGGGATCGTGCTCTATGGCCTTTACCAGTGTTATCGCGCCGTCACTCGCCACAAGGACAGCCGGGTCGATCTCACACGCACCCGGCTGCGCCCGCTCATCGATGTCCTCGGAGTCTATGGCCTGCTCGCACGCGGCGTGATGTTCGTCCTCATCGGCATCTATCTGATCGATGCGGCTTGGAGGCTCGACGCGCGATATTCGGTCGGCGTGGCCGGAGCGCTCGCTACGCTGCGGCAGCAACCTTACGGTGCATGGTTCCTCGGTGCGGTGGCCGCAGGCCTGACGGCCTACGGGCTGTGCCAGATCGCCAAGGAGCCCTTCCGGCTGCTGCGCGACAGCTGACTCGATCGAGCCTTCCAGTCCGGAGCCGAGCTTGCGCTCAGCGCGAGCGTCGCAGCACGAGCGCGAGCACGTAATAGAGGGGCCCGGTCACGGCGAGACCCACGATCCAGGAGACATCCGCCTCGTGCAGATGCCGGGCAACGCTGCCCGTATGGAGCGGAGTGGACATGAACGGGATCTGTACGATGATGCCGAGTGCGTAGCAGGCAACCGCAACGATATTGATGCGGCCGTAGAGGCCGCCGTCGGCGCGGAAGAAGGATCCGACGTCGTATTTTCCATGCTGCACCAGGTAGTAGTCGACGAGGTTGATGGCGGTCCAGGGCACCAGCACGTACAGCAGCAGCAGGATGAAGTTGGTGTAGTTGACCAGGAACGAGTCCTTGCCCAGAACCGCAAGCGCGATGGATGCCGCAAGCAGCACTGCCGCGACCAGGGCACGCGCCCTGGCGCGTGGCGACCAGCGCGGAACGAACGCCTGCCCGAATGTCATCACCGAGAGCGCTCCGCAATAGAGGTTCATCGCATTGGTTGCCACCATTGCGAGCGCGAACGTGATGAATACGGCTGGCGCCAGGCGGCCCGTCAACTCACCAAGGCCTCCGATCACGTCATCGCCCTTCACGCAGGCACCGACCGCAGCGCCGAGCAGCATCGGCAGCGTCGAGCCGAGCGTGCAGCCCCAGTACGTTGCCCAGAACGCCGATCGGACACCCGTCTCGGCGGGCATGTAGCGTGTGTAATCCGACACGTAGGGCGCATAGGCGATCTGCCAGAGCGCAGCGACCGATACCGTACCGAGCAGGCCGGCAGCGCTCGCGACGCCCCGGTCCCAGAAGTCGTGCGGCAAGCCGTGCACGAGCGGGACCCACAGTGCGGTGAGCAGCAGCACGATTCCCGCCGCGTAACTCATCGCGCGCGCGTACGCGTGAATCAGATCGTAGCCGAAGATCGCCGCAACGGCGCTCACGAGGCCGATCAGAATGATTCCACCCATGACGCTGAGCGGTGTCACGGCCTCGAGCGCCTGGCCCCCAAGCACGAGGTTCGAAGCGAAGAACCCGACGTACATGACGATCACGAGGCCGACGACCAGCAGCGCTCCGAGCGAGCCGAACTGCCCGCGGGTCTGCACCATCTGCGGCACCCCGAGGATCGGGCCTTGCGCGGCGTGCAGCGCCATGAACACCGCGCCGATCAGATTGCCCGCGATGAGCGCGCCTGCGGCCCAGGTGAACGGCAGATGGAACACTGTCGCCCCGAGTGCGCCCGTGACGATCGTGAGCAGCATGATGTTCGAGCCGAACCAGACGGTGAACAGGTCTGCGGCTCGCCCGTGCCGCGCGTCGTGCGCGATCGGCTGAATCGTATGACTCTCGAGACTCGCGGGCTGCGCGCGGCCTTGCGCGCGGCCGGAAGGTCCGCGGAGAGAATTTGCGCTGCGCGGCGGGAGGGTTTCGCGCGGCGCGGAAGAGGAGTCTTGCACACGCCAAGTTTCGCACGGCCCGCGGAGCGCGGCGCAGGGACCGCGCGATTCGGTCTGCAGGCGCCGAGCCGTGCACGGGATTGGTGCGCATGGATCGGAGAGGACGCAAATCTGCCCCATGACGGTGCCCGCGACGGTCCAAGCAGCGGGGGCGCTTGCAAGCTTTCGCGAAGCGCGCTGAGATTGCAGTGTGCTTTACCGCGATCGTCAGGCCGCAATCGCCAATACCGTCGTGCTGGTGTGGACCTCTGCGAGCTGGCTCGCCTCGTTCGCGCTCATGCAGGCGCCGCCCGCCGCGCTCAATCTTCTCGGGATCGTGCTCTGTACGCATGCGATGGTGCTCGCGGCCTATCTGATCCACGAAGCCGCGCACCAGACGCTCTTCGCCCGCGCCCTCGCGAACCGCTGCGCCGGCGAGCTGATGAGCTTCATCGCGGGCTCCGCTTACGCCTCGTTCGAGCGCATCCGCCACATGCACATCCGTCATCATGTGGATCGGGCCGATGTCGCCTGTTTCGATCTCAAGGACCTCCTGCGGCGCAGGCCCGGGCTGCGCAAGGTGCTCGAGTGGCTCGAGTGGCTCTACGTGCCCGCAACGGAGATCCTGATGCACCTGCAGGTGATCTGGCGTCCCGTCGGCGTAAGCTCGCAGCGAGCGTATCTGCCACGCGCCACCGGCATGCTGGCGGCCCGCTTGAGCCTGCTCGTGTTGCTCGGCCTGTGGTCACCGAAGGCGCTCATTCTTTATTTCGTGGCGGTCCTGCTGCTGCTGCACGTCCTCAACTTCTTCGATGCCTTTCACCACACCTTCGAGCAGTACTTCGTTGCGCCCGATGAGGCAGTCCCCATGCGCGGCCGTGACCGCGCGTACGAGCAGGCGCACACCTACTCGAATCTCATCTCGCGCCGGCACGCGTGGCTCAACCTTCTGACGCTCAACTTCGGCTACCACAACGCGCACCATCACCGTCCCCAGGTCCCCTGGTACCGCCTCCCGGCGCTCCATCGGGAGCTCTACGGCGATCGGGACCTGTGTGTCATGCCGCTTCGCGAGCTGCTCTACACCTGGCATCGCAACCGCGTCCGGCGCGTCGTCGAGGTGGATTACGGCATGCCGGGCAGCGGCCCCGGGCGCGCCGACCGCTTCGTCGGTGCGCATGCGGTGTCTTTTCTCACCGTGGTCTGAGCGAAAGTGACGAGCGGAGCAGAGCGATCGCGACCGTCCCTCGAGGATCTGCGGGCGGTGATCACGGGCGCTGCCGGCGGCATCGGCCGAGCGACCGTACGGCGGCTGCTCGCTCAAGGCGCCACGGTGCACGGTCTCGACCGCGATCGCGCGGGGCTCGAGGCGCTCGGCGAGGAGCTCGCAGATGTAGGGCGGTTTCACGCGCAGGCCGTCGATCTCACGAGTCGGCGCGATACGGAGCGCGTTCTTGGCCGCTTGAATGAGCGGCTCGGCGGCCGCTGCGACATCCTCGTGAACAACGCCGGCATCTCGCGATTGCGCGCCTTCGGGGATACCGACGATGAGCTGCTCGAGGAGCTTCTCGCCGTGAATCTCACCGCGGCCTTCCGCATCACCCGGGCGTTGCTGCCGTCCCTGCGGGCGAGCGGGCGCGCAGCCGTGATCAACATCGCCTCGGAGCTCGCGCTCGTGGGTCAGGCCGGCTATACGGCGTACTGTGCGACCAAGGGTGCCGTGCTCGGGTGGACTCGTGCGCTTGCCGTGGAGCTCGCGCCGAGCGGGATTCGAGTCAACGCGCTCTGCCCGGGACCGATCGATACGGCGATGCTGCAGGCCGAATTCGCAGCGCTCGGTGACCCCTTGCGGGCGCGGGCGCAGGAGATCGCGCTGGTGCCGCTCGGCCGGCTGGGCGCACCGCAGGACATCGCTGCGGTGGTCGAGTTTCTCGCAAGCGACGCTGCGGCATTCGTGAGCGGGGCAGCCTGGTCGGTCGATGGCGGCAAGACGGCGCGGTGAGCACGCCGGAGGCAGCCATGATTCGAAACCCGGTGCCGTGGCCGAACGGCGCACGGTGCGCGGTGTGCTTCACGCTCGACATGGACGCGGAGAGCATCCTCTATCTCGCGCATCCGCGGCGCGCTCACGGCATGGTCTCCGCGGCCTCGATGCTGCGGTACGGACCGCAGGTCGCGGTCCCGCGCATCCTCGACAGCTATCGTCATTATGCAATTCGCCAGACGTTCTTCGTACCAGGCTGGTGCGCAGAGCGCTACCCGCGGGCCGTCGAGGCGATGATGCGCGACGGCCACGAGGTCTCGGCGCACGGCTACCTGCACGAGCACCCGAACGAGCTCGGCGATGCGCAAGAGCGCGACGCGCTTCAGCGCAGCATCACGGCACTGCAAGCCGTGAGCGGGGAGAAACCAGCGGGGTGGCGCGCGCCGCTCTATAACTTCTCACACCGCTCGGCGCAGCTGCTGCTCGAGACGGGCATCTCGTACGATGCCTCCCTCATGGGTGATGATGTGCCGTACCTGCTCGCAACGCCGCGCGGGAGACTCCTCGAGCTTCCCTCGCACTGGGGGATGGACGACTGGCCCCCCTTCATGCACAGCATCGAGCTCGCCTTTCAGATGCCCATTCAATCGGCCGAGCGCGCCTGGGAGACCTGGTGGGAGGAATTCGAGGCGATGTGGGCGCACGGGGGCCTGTGGGTGCCGGTATGGCACCCGTTTCTCTCGGGCCGCCTCGCACGCTGGCGTCACACGCACGGGATGATCGGCAGGATTCTCGAGAAGGGCAGGGTGTGGCTCGCGCCGATGCGCGACATCGCCGCCCACGTGCAGCGCTGCATCGCCGAGGGCACGTGGACGCCACGCGTGGAGTCGCTCTCGGCTCAGGGACTCGGCACGATGCGTTGAGAGGTGCGGCGCCCGCGATCAGACGGCCGTCAGGAACGAGACACCCACCGCGCCGAGGAACCCGCTCGCCCGCGCGCCGTCGGTGCCCACCTCGCCGTAGTGGGCGCACAGGACGCGGCCCACCCGGTGGCGGTGAAAGCTCGCGAGAAGCTCGCGGCAAGTGATGACTTGCCGGTCGGCGGGGCCGTAGAGCGAGCGGTGCAGGGCGCGCAAGCGGTACCAGGGAACTCCCGGACGCTCGTGGTGAGCGTTGTGGTAGGAGAAGTTGAGTACCAGCAGATTGAGGAGTCCCCAGCGTTCCGAGAGCAGATTCGAGTAGGTGTTGAGGTACTCGTAGCGCCGGTCGCGCCGCGGGTCGTGGGGGGCCGCCTCGAGCGACCGGCACACGAACACCTCGTAGGTGTGCTGGAACGCATCCATGAAACGCAGCACGGTCAGGAAGAGCAGGTACGCGAGCGCGTAGAGCAGCACACCCTTGAGCGAGACCAGCGCAAGGAGCGTGAAGAGTGCGGCGCGCACACCGAGCAGGAGGAGCATGCGCGCGCGCTGCGCCGGGGTGCCGTCGCGGAACGGCATGGCGATGATCATGCCGCGCATGAGGAGCTCGACGGCAGGGACATACGCCCACTCGAGGAGCAGCACGCCACGACTCACCCAGCTCGGCGCGGCCCTCAGCGCGGCGCGATAGTCGAACGTGACCACATCGAGCCGATCGGCGTGGTGGCGCAAGTGCTTGCGCTTCAGCCGCCCGTAGCTCGCAAGGCACGCCCCGTTGATCCAGCTCATGAGAACGCCCAGCCGATCGTTGGCGCCGCCCGTTGCGAACATGGCGTGGTGCGCGCAGTCGTGCAGCAGGTAGCCCGAGCAGACGAGGGTGTGGGCGGTGAGCAGCACGCCCGCCGCGTTGGCCACGAGCTCGGGGCGGGTGAGCAGCCAGATACCGAGCGGCCATCCCACAGTTGTGTAAGCGATGACGAGCGCGTGCGGCCACGCGTCCGCATACCTCCAGATCCTGCTCATGGGGGGTCTCCGGCAGTCGCTTGCAGCGCGGTCACGAACCGGGCGTCGTAAGTCTCCTCGATCGAGGGCAAGCTGCGGATCTGGCCCTCCTTCTCGAGGAGCGTCCCGATGATCCTGCCGCTCACCGCGAACGAGGGCAGGGCCCGGGAGCGGCGGAACACGTCCCCGAGCCTCGCAAGCGGTGGATTCTCGATGTTAGGCAGCTGTGCGACCACCTCGGCCGGAGAGATCTCGAGCGCTCTCGCGATGATCGATGCAGCCCGGTCGGGCGCGCTGTGCATGAACGCGAGCCCATCGAGCGTACCGCGGATCAAGGTGCGCACCAGCTCGGGATCCTCGGCGATCCGGCTCGCCTTGAGCACCAGCACGTCCGTGATCATTCCCCGCGCATCGCGCGAGGAGAGCAGCACGTGGTAGCGTCGTCCGCCGTCGAGCTTGAGGATCATCGATACGTTCGGCTGATAAGTGACGCCTGCAGCGACGGCGCCAGCCGCCATGATGGCCGCCACACCCTCCGGGGTGGAATTGACGGCCTCGATATCCTTCTCCGAAAGTCCGGCCCGGGCGAGCGCGTAGCCGAGCAGGAAGTCCGAGGGCGAGAGTGGCTGAAAGGCGACCTTGCGGCCCTTGAGGTCGGCGATGCTCCGCACGCTTGCAGCGGCGAGGATGGCGTCGCCACCCGTCGAGTAGTCAACCGGCATCACCACCTCGAGCTTCCAGCCACGGGCGTCCGCGATGATCACCTGGTCGTAGGTGAGCGTCGACGCATCGAGCTCCCCGCCCTCGACGGCTCCCGCCATGAGCGAGTTGTCCGAGAACGTCACGAGCCGCACGTCACGGCCCTCGCGCTTGTAGTACCCATTCGCGGCCGCGCAGTAGATCGGCCCGTAGCCGATCCAGTTGACCACGCCAACGGTCGCCGTCCCGGCATGGACAGCGGCACCGAGCGCGGGCGTCGCCGCGAGCGGCGCCGCCACCAGGGCAAGCGCCCGCAGAGCCCAGGTGAGATGACCTAACGCGCGCCTCACGTGCTCGCCTCCGGAATGCCCGCCTCGGCGAGCTGGCGGCTGAGCGGTTGAAGCTGCACGCGATAGTGGCGCCACAGCTCGACCGAGGTACGGTAGAGGGGCTTGCGCACCTGGGCCGCGCTTGCGGTGGTCGTCGGCGCCGGGTTGCGATGGAACTCGAGGCACGCCTCGTCCCATCCGAGTTCGCAGAACTCGAGGAGTCTGCGAGTCTCGGCGCGCGGATCGGCGATCAGCGCCTCGTAGCTCACATCGCAGATCGTCCCGGGGAGCGTTGCCCGCCAGTGCTGCATCAGCCGATGGTAGGCGATGTAGTATCGACCGAGCTCCTCGAGGTCGTACGAATAGGGATAGCCGCTGTCGAACAAGGTCTTGTAGATCGCGTAGCAGGCCGCCATCGGCGCGCGGCTCACATGGATGATCCTCGAGCGCGGCAGGGCGCGGTGGATGAGGCCGCAATAAAGATGATTGAGCGGCATCTTGTCGGTGAAGCGAGCGCCCGTTGCCCCTGCCGCCCGTGCGCGCGCGAGGTAGTCGCGCCCGAGCGAGGCGAAGTCGAGCCGCGCGGATTGCGCAACGAGCTCGCGACGGGAAGGCCGTTCGGTCCCGAGTTGGCGGCTCGCGGCCTCGACTACTGCGAGGGCGAAGCAGTTGAGCTCGCCCGCGGAGGTGATGGCCGAATGACTGCTCAGGATGCGATCGACAAGCGTCGAGCCGCTGCGCGGAAGTCCAACGATGAAGATGGGCGAGTCGCCGGCACCGTCTTGACCTCGATGCAGCGCAGCCTTCTCGCAGTGCACTGCGGCGGGAAAGGCCTCGATGAGCCAGTCGACGGTCGCCACGTCGACCGCCACGTCGTAGCGCAGATGCTCGCGTCGCAGCCGGGCACCGCGCTGCAGATGCTCGAATGACTGCGCGTAAGCGCCGAGATCCTCGTATTCCTTGGCGAGGGCGAAACGGAGCTGCACCTGCGCATGCCACTCCCGAACGCCCTGCGCGAGCAGCGCTTCGAGCTCGGCGGTGTGGTTGCGCTCCAGCGTCTGGGTGCGCAGGTCCGCCCGGTTGCGGTAGGCCTCGCAGTCCGTCGGATCGAGTGCGATCACCCGGTCGTAGTCGGCCTCCGCCTCTGCGAGCGCGCCGACGAAGCGGCGTACCGTTGCGCGGTTGAACAGGAACCGCGGATCGTTCGGTGCCAGGCGCACGGCGCGCTCGTACGCCTGAAGGGCCCGACCATGATCATTCGCCCGGCTGAAGAGCGTGCCCACCGCATCGAGGATTTGGGCATCGTCCCCGGCGCTCTGCTCGGCGGCTGCAGCCGCCGAGCGCGCCTCGGCGAGCTGCCCGAGCGAGAGATGGCGCTGCGCGCGAAGCAGCAGCGATCGCGCGCGCTCAGGCTGGATCATGGCGCACCGCCCGCCACCTCGAAGCCCGGCGCGTGGGCTGGATCGACTGCTCGACGCACATAGTCCTCGATCTGCGGCGCATAGCGCTCCCAGATGCGCGAGAGCTGCGCGACCGGATCCTCCTCCGTCCAGTCTACCCGCAGATCGGCAATCGGCCAGCTCACATCGCGCACGATGAGCAGGCCCGCGGAGTGAACGGCTGCCGCTTCGCCTCCCGCATCGAGTCCCGCACGGAGCGCGCGCAACAGGCGCGCTCCAAGATCCCCCGTCGTGCTCTCGAAGGTCTCTAGCATGGCGGGTGGCACGCCGCGGTGTGCGAGCAGGTTACCGGCCGCTGCGGCATGCGTGCTGTGCGCCGCTGCCGCCGTGCCGAGTGCGCGCTCGCCGGAGTGGATGGCGGGAGGGCCTCGCCGGCCGATCACCGCAAGCTGGCGATACGCTCCGAAGGGCGTTGTGCGCAACGCCTGCGCGAGGGCAGCCTCGGCGGTGGCGCCGTGTGCGAGCGCATCGAGGATGAGCGGCCCGAGCGCCGGATCGGTCAGGTTTTGCGTCGCAACGGCGCCCGCTGCGGCACGCGCATGCGCACAGCGTGCGGCGACCGCCGGGGACGAGGAGGCGATCGCGATGCCCATCGTGTGCCCATCCGCGATCCGCGCGACGATCGAGAACGTCATCGCTCAGCCCCGTCCGGAATCACGGCGATCACGTCCACCTCCACGAGCCACTCGGGGCGCGCCAGCCCGGCGACGACGATGCCCGTCGAGACCGGATAAACCCCTGTCAGCCAGCGCCCGATTGTCCGGTAGACGCTCTCGCGGAATCGGGCGTCGGTCAGGTAGATCGTGACCTTGCAGATGTGCTCGAGGCTCGCTCCCGCCTCGGCGAGCAGCTGCTTCACGTTCTTCATGGCCTGCTCGGCCTGCACCGCAGGGTCCCCGACGCCGACGTTCGCCGCAGTCTCGAGATCCTGCCCGACCTGCCCCCGCACGAATACCATTCGGCCCCGCGCGATGACCACCTGGCACAGATCGTTATCGAGCCGCTGCTCCGGATAGGTATCGCGGGTGTTGAACTTGCGGATACGCGTGTGCACTCGCCGGCTCCGGCACGCTTCAGGACCGCTCCGCAGTCACCGCGCGGCCAGGCCCCGGCGGCTCGCGTGCGCCGTACGACGCCTCGCGTGGGCCGTGCGCCGCGAACCACTGTGCGACGGCCCGGTCCCCGGGCGGGCGCGCGGTTCGCGCCATCACCCGATCGGAGAGATCCGCCGCCTTGCGGGCGAAGTCGAGCGGGCCGTTCCAATCGAAGCTGCGGTACACCGCGGCGAGATGCGCGAAGGGCGGCGATTGGGCGAAGAGCTGGAAGGTGAGCCGGTGGCCGGCGTAGTCGGAGTTGAGCGCATCGCGCGCGAGCGCGAGTAGCTTGCGGCGGTCCTCGGCGACCCAGTTCTCGTTGACCGAATAGTACTTCTCGAGCCAGGGCCGGGTGTGCGGCGAATCGAACGCGGCCTTGTCGGGGGTGATGCAGATCTGCCCCCCGCAGAGCTCGCGCGCGAGGTGCATGAACTCGTGCAGCTGCGAGCAGGCGAGCACCCGCCCCGCGTACAACAATGATTGATTCGGCATGAGAAGCCCGGCTGGGCTGCGCTCGGCGAGGGTGATCGCCGCGGTGAGGTGCGCATTGATGCCCTCCCGGTACACGGCCATCTCAGCGAGTTTTTCCTGCACCGCCTGCTGCTTGTCGAGGCCGGTCTGTCTCACGTTGAACAGCGCCGCACCGATCACGAGGTCCGCAAGCTTCAAGTTGCGCTGCACGAACGCGAAGGCCGAGTAGCGGTGCAGGGTGGCGCGAATGAAGGTCGCCGCCTTGGTGTGGCGGTAGAACAGGACGTTCTCCCACGGGATGAGGACATCGTCGAAGATGACGAGCGCGTCGATCTCGTCGAAGCGGTTGGCGAGCGGATAGTCGACAGCCGGCGCCCGTCCCGCGAATCCCGTGCGGCAGATGAACTTGAGATTGGGCGAGCTCAGGTCGCAGATGAATCCCACGGCGTAGTCCGAGAGCGCCTCGTTGCCCCAGTTGGCGATCGTCGGCTTCGTGAAGGCCTGGTTGGCGTATGCCGCGGCCGTCTCGTACTTGGCGCCCCGGACGACGATGCCCGCGTCGGTCTCGCGCACGACGTGCAGGAGCATGTCCGGGTCCTGTTCCTGGGGCGCCTTGGAGCGGTCCCCTTTCGGATCGGTGTTGGCGGACACGTGGAACGGGTCCCGCTCGATGACGCCCTGGACGTGACGGCGGATGTTGGTGGCGAATTGCGGGTCGAGCTCCGTGAGCACGTCCTGCCCGTCGTAGAGCGACCAGACCTCCCCCACGGTCTCGTCCCCGACGCGCGTCACGATGCCGCCGAGGCTCTCGAGGATGGTGTCGGTCGCGCGGCGCTTGTCCCACCAGTCCTGCTCGGTGCGCGGCAGTTTGTTCGCAACCGCATTCCACTCACCCCCCTCTCGATAGGCGAGAATCTCGCGCGTCGCGCTCTCGTGCTGCATGTCGTAGATGCGCGCCCGGATGTCGACGAGCGGCTTGAACATCGGATGACGCGCGATGTCCTGCACGCGCTCCCCGTCGATGTAGACCTCGCGCGCATCACGGATCGAGTCGAGATAGTCGCTGCCGGTGCGGATCATGCGCTGCTCCTAGGTCAAAAGCTCCACGAGCGTCTCGAGCATCGCATCGCAGCGGCGCAGCTGATCCAGGGCGAGGAACTCATCGGCCCGGTGCGCCTCGGCGATCGACCCCGGTCCGCAGACGACGGTCGCGATCCCGAGACGGGCGCTGAACAGACCCGCCTCGCTGCCGAAATCGACCTTGACCGTCTCGCTGCGGCCCGTGATCTGCGCCACGAGCTCGAGGACTCTCGAGTCCGCGGCGGTCTCGAGGGGCGGGTACTCGTGGAGAATCTCGAGCTCGACACCGGCGGGGGGTGGCGCCTCGAGGGCCTGCGCCACCGCGGCGGCATCCGTGCGGATGCCCGCGACGATGGACAGGGCATCCTCTGCCGGGAGATTGCGGATCTCGAGCTCCACCTCGCACTGCGCGGGAACGATGTTGAGCGCAGTGCCGCCGTGAATCACCCCCACGTGCAGCGTCGTGTAGGGAACCCCGTAGGCGCCATCGCGCGCGCCGCTGCGCTCGATATCGGCCTGGCGGTGGCGTACGGCCGCGACGAGGTCGCACGCGAGGTGAATCGCATTCACCCCGCGGGCCGGCGCTGCCGAGTGTGCCGCGACGCCGCGGCAGAGCGCCCGAAGCGCCGTCTTGCCCTTGTGCCCACGGGCCGCTGCGAGCAGCGTCGGCTCCCCGACGATGCAGAACTGCGGTCGGCGCCTCCAGGTCTGCATATCCTCGATCAGCGAGCGCACGCCGAGACAGCCAACCTCCTCGTCGTAGGACAAGGCGAGATGCAGCGGGGCGCGAAGCGCGCGGCGGCAGGCGCGGTCCATCGCGCGCAAGGCACAGGCGATGAAGCCCTTCATGTCCGCAGTCCCGCGCCCGAAAAGCTGTCCACTGCGCTCGGTGAGCCGGAAGGGATCGGACGTCCAGCGCTGGCCGTCGACGGGGACCACATCGGTATGCCCCGACAGCAGCACGCCGCCATCGACCGGCGGTCCGATGCTCGCATGCAGATTGGCCTTGCGTCCGGTGGCATCCGGATAGAGCCGTGAACCGATCCCGCGAGCCGCCAGAAACTCCCGGACGTACTCGATGAGCTCGAGGTTCGAGTCCCGGCTGACCGTCGGAAAGCCGACCAGGCGCTCCAGGATCGATAGGCTCTCCATTCCTCCCGCTACTCGTTGAGTGCGTAGTAGAGCGTCATGCCGACGGTGCGCGGCGTCGACACGATGGCTTGAAAGCGGTTTCCGTAGAGTGCCGGGTCCGAGTACGACTGGATTCCGAGCGTGTTGGTGACGTTGTCGAGATAGAGCGTCCAGGTCCAGTGCGAGCGCTGGAAGCTGAGTCGGGTATCGAGCATGGTGTAGCCCGCAACCGTCGGCACCGTCGCCGAGAGGGCAGGCAGCAGCGAGCTTTGATAGTGGGCGGTCACATCGTAGCGCATGTCCCAGCCGAGGACCTGCGTGTGCAGGTACTCGAGCGTGACCGCGAGGCTGTTCTTCGGCGTGCCGGGCAGGGGGCTGCCGACCGCGGGCGGGGGCGCAGACACGTTCGGGTAGACGAAGAGCGGGTTGAGCTCGGTGAGCTTGGTCTGATCGTACGTGTAGTCGATCTGCGTGTTGAAGTGCGAGCTCAGAAGCGCGAAGAACTCGAGCTCGGCCCCGCGGCTGACGGCCTGACCCACGTTGAGCGAGGCGGGCAGCACGAGGGGAGTGAGCTGCACACCTTCCTGGACGTTGTGCCACTGCATGTCGAACAGCGCCGCCGAATAGCGAAAGCGATTCTCGAGCGTCCCCTTGAATCCGACCTCGTAATTGTCCACGGTATCGGGCGCGAGCTTCGTGAGCGCGGGCGGCGTGACGTAGCTCTCGCCGGGCTCCGCAGCGGGGAGCGCGTTCACCCCGCCGCGCCGAAATCCCTGTGACCACGTGGCGTAGATGAGATTCTTGTCGTTGAGCTGGTAGGCGATGTTGAGCTTCCACAGCGCGCGGCTCCAGCTGTCACTCAGCGAGCTGTTCGCGATCGGAGGGATCGCCCCGAAGAACGGCCCGCCGTCGAACAGCAGTCCGGTCTGCTGAGCCTGGGTCACGTCCTGCTTGAAGACCCGCGTGCCCCCGGTGAGGCTCCACGCCTGGGTGATGTGCCAGGTCACGTCTCCATAGGCGGCCATGTCGCGGAACTTGGTCTCGAAGTCGCCGATGTAAGTCTGGTCCTTCACGATCGGGATTCCGTCGACGGACGTGCTCATCGTGGGGTCGTAGGCGGTCTCGCCGACACCGCAGTACGAAGGTGACACCCCGTTGCCGCTGCTCTGACCGTAGATCGGTGCGCACGCGTTGTAGAAGTCGAGATAGCCGGGATAGTACTCGTGCTCCTGGATGATCGTTTTCTCGTAGCGGTAGAAAAGACCGCCAACCCAGTCGACCGGTCCGCCCGTCTTGGAGGTGAACCGCAGCTCCTCCGCCCACGGCCGATCGTCGAGCTCGTCGTGCCCGATCACGTACGAGCGGGGGTTCTGCCCGTAGAGGCTCTGATAGAAGGAGAAATTCGTATAGACCGCGGTCAAGTCGTCCGTGGAGCGATTGAGGTGGTCCGCGTAAGAGGTCGATGAGGTGATCGTCGCGAATCCGAGGTCACCCTCGAGCGTGAGCGCTCCGAGGCCGACCTTGTCGGTGGCGCTCTCCGGAGCGTTGTCTGCGTTCGAGAGGGAATCGACGCCGGGAGGGACCGGAGCGCTGTACAGCTGTAGCACGAGCGGCGGATTGGTGAAGGTGCCCGAGGGCTGGGTCGCGGGACTGATCCAGTTGTTGTAGGCCGCAGTCTGGGTCGCCGCGTACGGGAATCCGCCCGCCTGCATCTGTTGATAGTAGTAGTTGAACTCGGCGTGGAAGCGGTCGTTCGGTCGCCAGAGCAGCGCGAAGCGCGCGTTCTGGGCCGTGTTGTGATTCGTGCCATCCTCCGAGTACTTGACGGGTGGGCTCCACACATCGCCGGGTACCGCAGAGATCGGCGCGCCTGTCGAATCGAGCCGGTAGAGGTTCGGCTGATTGATGAATCCGGCATCGTAGGAATAGCCGGCGTTGAGGCGGATCGCGAGGGTCGGCGCGAGCGGGATGTTGAGCATCCCGTGAGCCTCCTCGTTCCCCGCGTGGGTGTGTGCGGTGTCGCCCGCGCCGATCTCGCCCTGGGCATCGAAGGCGGTCGGATCCGGTGCGTTCTGCACGAAGCGTATGGTGCCGCCGAGCGATCCGGAGCCGTAGAGGGTGCCCTGGGGACCGCGCAGGATCTCGACGCGATCGAGGTCCTGCAGCTGCAGATTGAAGAAGAGGGGGGTATCGTCCACGTACGTCGCGACCGGCGGTACGACGGGTGAGGCAAGGGCAAGCTGCCCGGCCGTCTGCTCGCTATTCAGGCCGCGGATGATGAGCGTCGAGCCGTTGACCCCGCCGAATGCCCCCTTGTCGGTGTAGTTGATGCCGGCCACCGACTGCGCGAGGCTCGCGATATCCTCGATGCCCTGTTGCTGCAGCTGGTCACCGCTGATCGCCGTGATGCTGATGGGCAGGTCCTGCGCATTGACCGTCCGGCGGGTGGCAGTGACCATGACTTCCTGCAAAGCGCTCGCATCCGCTGCGGGTGCATCGGCCGCCGCGCTCGCTGGCGCAGGTCCTGCGGCAGCGTCGGTCGTCGCGGTGACCGCTGCCGCGTCCGGGCTCGGGGCGCTGCCGTCTGCGAGGCAGGGCGCGCCGTAGAGCGCGGTGAGCACCGCTGCCGTGAGCGAGGTCATCCGGTCGAGTCGTATGATCCTCGCGCGCGGGTCGAGCAGTGGCCGCCGCGTAGGGCGAGAGCGGGTGGTAGAACTCCGAGCGTCGTTGAACTTCACAGCGAGATGTCTCCTCGAACTCGATGCCTCAGCGCACCGTCGTGGAGACTCGAGCGATTTACGGGACTTTCCTCTATACGGAAGATCGTCCCGAGGATGCGAAAGTCTCCCCGTCCTGAGATCTCCCGGGCTTTTATCCCGCCGTGTATCCGGATCGCAGGAGCGCTCGCGAGCCTCTCCAGCAGACCTGGACTGCCTCTCTCGGACCAGTCGCCCGCGCATGCGGGCCGGAACCCTAGACGCACATTGTGTGATTGATAGTGCAAGCCGCATGCCCGCGCGAGGGCTGCCGGCGGCGCAGGGTGCAAATGCCGGCAAAACCAGCCCTTTGACATCGAAAGATCGCCGGCGCACGCGGGAGGCACGCGCCTCGCGTGCGCGAACTCGCACCAGTCGGGCGCGAGCGGCGTGGTCCTGCGCCGTTGTGGGGCATCGCCGGGGGGTCAGGCGTCGACGGGGTTAGGCGTAGCCAGGGTCAGGCGTGGACAGCGTCAGGCGTGGCCAGGGTCAGGCGTCCGCGCGTCGCGAGAGCTTCTGCAACAGCTCGCTATCGGTCTTCATGCCCGAGGTGGCGCGGATGCGCTCGAGTATCTGCTTCTTCAGATCGAGGAAGGGACGCGTGTGCTTCATGTCCTGCAGGCGTCGCGCGGGTAGCGGCACCTCATAGATCGAGTCTATGCGGCCGGGTCTCGGGGCCATCACGACGACGCGCCGCCCGAGATAGATCGCCTCCTCGACATCGTGCGTGACGAAGATGACCGTGCAGTGCTCGAGTTCCGAGACGTACAGGATCAGATCGTGCATCACCTCGCGCGTTTGTGCATCGAGCGCGCCGAAGGGCTCGTCCATGAGCAGGATACGCGGGCGGCTCATCAGGGCGCGTGCGATGGCGACGCGCTGCTGCATGCCGCCGGAGAGCTGGTTCGGGTAGGCGTTCGCCACCGTGGCGAGCCCCATCAGCCGCAGAAGTGCTTCGGCACGCGCCGCGGCAGCCTCCACGTCCGAGGAGGCTCTATCGCGTGTATGCGCGGAGAGCCGCCGCGTGAATCTGATGTTTTCGGTTACCTTGAGCCACGGGTAGAGGCTGTAGTCTTGAAAGACCATGGCTCGATCCACGCCGGGGCCTGCGATGGGAGAGCCGCTGGCTTCGATCTCGCCGGCCGTGTGAGCCTCGAGCCCGGCGAGGGTGCGCAGGAACGTCGACTTGCCGCATCCCGAGGCGCCGACGAGCGTGACGAACTCGCCCTCGGGGATATCGAGACTCAAGTTCTGCAGCGCGGTCACGCGCGAGGACCCCGTATCGAAGACCTTCCACACGCCCCGGCACTGCACCGCGCTCGCCACGCTCAGCTCCTCTTGTACAACCAGGGAAAGGCGACCCGGTGGATCAGCCGAAAGCCCTGATCCATGGCGAGCCCGATCGTGCCGATGAGGATGATGCCTGCGAAGATCTTGTCCGTTTGCAGGAAGCGCTGCGCCTTGATGATGGCGTAGCCGAGGCCGGAGTTGGCGGCGACGAGCTCCGCGACGACCAGGTACGTCCACGCCCAGCCCATCGTGATTCTGAGCGTATCGAGCAGCGCCGGCTTGGCAGAGGGTACGATCACCTTCGCGATGATCTCGAGGCGCGTCGCGCCCATGGTCTGCGCGGCCTCGATCTGCGCCATCGGCACGCGCCGCACGTCCTCGGCCATCATCAGCACCATCTGGAAGAAGGTGCCGATGAAGATGATCGCGATCTTGGCGCCCTCATCGATGCCGATCCAGAGCATCACGAGCGGAATGAACGCAACGGCGGGCATGTACCGAATGAAGTCCGTGAGCGGCTCGAGGAGCGCCTGCACGAAGCGGTACGTGCCGATGAGCAGTGCGATCGGCAAAGCGATCACTGCAGAGAGGGCCCAGCCCACGATGACGCGATAGCAGCTGATTCGCACATCACCGAGCAGGTCGTCGTTGTTGAACCACGTGATCACGCGACGCGCCACGTCGAAGGGGCCGGGCAGGAATACCTTGTTCACGGTTCCGAGCGCCGCAAGCGCAAACCACGCAGCGAGCGGCAGGGCCACTCCGGTCGTCGCGAGCACCCAGTACTGGCGCCGGCTGATGAAGCCCCGGATGGTCCACAGCGTCGAGCGCACCGGGCGGGCCGCGGGCGGCTCGAGCGGCACCACGATCTCGTCCGGCGCAACGGCACCCGCGGCTGCATCATCCGGCGCGCTCGGCGCCAGGCTTGCTCCGTGTCCGATCATCTGTGCAGGGCCCTCATCGAGTCCTCGAAACTCCTCGGGTCATCAATGCCTCATCGAGAAGCGAGCGGTCGACGCCGCTCGCCGCGTTCGGCCGACCGTCGAGCAGCTTGTTCGAGAGAAGGAAGGTGGCGATCGCGGGCTCGACCGCGACGAGACTGCGCGGACTGCGCGGGTCGAAGGCATCGAGATTGGTCGCAGCATCGAAGAGGTGCGTTCCCGGAAGGAAGACCTGGTACTGCTCCGCATCCAGCCCTACGACCTTCGACATGATCCGCACGGCCTGGTCGGTATGCGCGTGGATGAAGGCGACGGTGTCGAACCACGCCTTGATCATGCCGACCAGATCGCTGCGCTTGGTGCGGATCGCCTCGCTCTGCGCGACCAGCAGGTCGGGAATGAGCCCCGGCATCTGTCGCGAGGTGAAGAGCGCATGGCCGCGACCGCTTTTCTCGATCTGGCTGATCCAGGGATTCCACACGACGGCCGCATCCACGCGCCCGCTCATGAACGCTGCGGCGGCATCCCCGGCCGAGAGGTTGACGACCGTCACGTCGCGCGGGGTGAGCCCGTTGCGGGCGAGCGCCGTGTACAGCACGAAGTGCGACACGCTGAATTGCTCGAGCGCAATGGTGTGGCGCCGCAGGTCGGCGAAGGAGTGGATGTCCGGCCCGACCATCACGGCATCGTTTCCGGCGGAGTTGTCGTTCACGAGGACAACCTTGAGCGGCAGGCCCTTTGCGAGGGGTCCGAGCGTGTCGGACCAGGTCTGGCTGTTCGCATCGAGCTGGCCGGTCGAGAGCGCGGAGATCGAGTCGCTGTAGTTCGCAAACCAGATGAGCTTCACGTCCGCGCCGTATTTCTTGAAGTAGCCCTGGGACTCTGCGACATACCAGGCGACCCAGCCCGGCCAGTCGGACACACCCACCTTGAGCTCCGCATGCGCAGCGAGAGGCCCGCAGAGGTTGAGCAGGAGCACCGCGGCGAGCCCCTTGCAGATGCGCGTTCTCACGGCAGGACCTCGGAGTGGCTGCGTGCCCTGTCCCGATGCGCGCGTCTTGCCACGTAGGCGCGCCACCCTCCTTCTGCGGTGATGTCCTCCGCGCCCTCGAGCGCGCGCGGCTCGGCCACGAACCCGCGCACCTCCGTGCCGTCCTCGAGCTCGATCGTCCCGATCGCGAGTGGCGCCGGCACCTCCGCCACGAAGCTGCCGAAGGCGGCGAGCCCGAGCTCGTAGACCTCCACCTCGATCGCGCCGCCGCCGGCGCCGACGTGCACGAGCGCGGGCTTCGGCGGTGTCTGTCCGCGCAACGCATAGAGCCGGTACACCGGAGCGGTGCGCGTGCGCCGCGCGAGGCGCGCGTCGCGCGATGCGAGCTGGAAGTGCAGTGGCAGCCCGTCGAGGTGTGCGCCGACCACTGCGAGACGCACCGTCGCCGGTCGAGGCGCGGCATCGAGTGCGGGCGGCTCGGGCGGCGGGCAGAGCGCCTCGAGCCGGCCGGCGAGCTCGAGCAGCGCACGGTCGGCCCACGCAGGCGCGATGAGACTCAGGCCGAACCCGGTCGCATTGCGACGGTAGCCCGCCGGTACGGAGATGGCGCTCATGTCGAGCAGATTCACGAAATTCGTGTACAGCCCGAGATGGCTGTTGAGCGCGATCGGCTCGGCGAGCACCTCGCTCACTCGATAGATGGTCGGGGCCGTCGGCAGTGCGAGCAGATCGATGGCGCGCCAGAGCGCCGCGGCGTGCCGGGCATGCTCTTGCAAGGCGTGAAATCCGCGAAATGCATCGACCCCGGAGATGCCCCTACCGGCCTCGAGGATCGCGCGCACGACGGGATGAATCGCGCTCGCGCGGGTCGCCAGCAACTCCTCGACGACGGCGGTGCGCTCGGCAACCCAGGGGCCAGAGTAAAGGAGCCGCGCAGCATCGAGGAGCGGGGCGATATCGATCTCGACCGCAGCACCTCCCGCCTGCTCCAGCCGTTCGAGGGCCGCGTGGTACAGCGATGCGGCCTCCGCATCACCCATGAAGTTCAGCTGCTCTGCACGCGGGGTTCCGAAGCGGAAAGGGAGGTCGAGCCTCGCAGGCGACTGTGGCGCACGCGAGTAGGGATCCTCGGCGTCGAAGCCCGCAAGGACGCCGTCGGCGAGCGCCGCATCCGCCGGCGTCGCCGTCAATGCGCTCGGGCAGTCGAGCGAGCGGCACGCCGGTACGAGGCCGCGCGTGCTCCAGCGTCCACGGGTGGGCTTGAAACCCGTGAGCCCGTTGAAGGCGGCCGGGACGCGACCGGAGCCCGCAGTATCGGATCCGAGCGCGAGTGGCACGATTCCCGCCGCGACGACCACTGCGGAACCCGAGCTCGATCCGCCGCTCACGTACTCCCGGTTGAACACACAGCGGGGTGCTCCGTAGGGGCTGCGCGTCCCGGTGAGCCCCGTTGCAAACTGATCAAGATTGGTCTTGCCGATGAGGATCGCGCCCGCCGCGGTCAGCCGCTCCACGATGAAGGCCGAGGCGCTCGGGGTGTAGGCGAATGCCGGGCACGCGGCCGTTGTCTCCATCCCGGCGACATCGATGTTGTCCTTGACGGCGAACGGTACCCCCGCGAGTGCGAGCGGCTCGCCCGCCGCGATGCGCACGTCCACGTCGCGTGCTCGCGCCAGCACCTGCTCGGGGGGGCAGCGACTGATCCAGGCCTGTGGCTGAATCGCATCGTAGGCGGCTGCATCCGCGAGCGCTCGCGCGGCGGTGCGCTCGGCGCTCGAGGCGCCGCTTCTCACGTCCGAGACGATCGTGCCCACGGACGATCGGGTCATGCCAGGGACCCTTCCGCGGCGGCTGATGGCGCCGCGATGTCCAGGGCGATCATCGGCGTGCCCGGCTCGACGGTCTGTCGCTCGCGAACGTAAACGGCACGCACGAGACCCGCGCCAGGACTCGGCACGCTGCACTCGGTCTTCATGGCTTCGATCGCTGCAATGACCGTGCCCTTCTCGATGCGATCGCCGGGTTGCACGTAGATTCTCCAGATATTCCCTCCGACTGGAGACTCGACGACCTCCGCGCCGGCAGGAACCTGAACCGCTGCGTGCACCAATGTGGTGCTCGCGATTCCATCGTTGTGCGCGATCTCGTTGCGTCGCTCCCATTCCTCGCATTCCGCGTTGAACGCAGCCTGGCGTTTCGCCTGGAAAATCTCGATCGAGGCGCGCTGGTCGCGAAGCAGCTGACGATGGTCGGCGAGGCGGAACACCTCCTCATCGATGCGCAGCGCACGTCGTCCGTAGGGGAACTCGCGGCGCCACTCGGTGAGCTCCGGATGCGAGACCGGGAAGAAGCGGATCTGATCGAAGAAGCGCAGCAGCCAGGGCTTGCCATCCCGAAACGCCTGCGTCTGGCGATAGCTGTTCCACACCTGCACGGTGCGCCCGAACAGCTGGTAGCCGCCCGGGCCCTCGAGGCCGTAGATGCAGAGGTACGCACCACCGATGCCGACCACGTTGGGTGGCGTCCAGGTGCGCGCCGGGTTGTACTTGGTCGTGACCAGGCGATGACGCGGATCGAGCGGCGTGGCGACGGGCGCGCCCAGGTACACGTCGCCGAGGCCGAGAACGAGATAGCGCGCATCGAAGACGATTCGCCGCACGTCCTCGACCGATGCGAGGCCGTTCACGCGGCGAATGAACTCGATGTTGTCCGGACACCAGGGTGCATCGTCCCGCACGGAGGCCATGTATCGGGCGACCGTCTCCTCGATGGCGGGATCGCGGAAAGAGAGCGGCAGGTGCACCAGGCGCGAGGAGATCTGAAAGTCCTCGAGCGTGCCGAGCCGCGCTTCCGCGTCGGCGAGGGCTTGAAGCAGTGGCGCCTGCTTGAGGATGCGGCTGTCGTAATGCACCTGTAGCGAGCGGATGCCGGGTGTCACATCGATGATGCCGGGCAGCCGCAAGCTCTCGAGCTCGAGCATCAGCGCGTGCACGCGCAGCCGCAGCTCCAGATCGAGCACGATGGGACCGTACTCGACGAGGAGGTGCCGGTCTCCCTGGCGCCGATACACCGTCTCGGGCCGCTGACCGTGTGCGGGGATCGAGGCAAGTACCGGATCGAGCACCTGCCGGGCTCGCGCCGCGGCGGCGGAGCGCGCACGGGAGGCGCGCCGGGCCCGTGAGCCGTGCCGCGCGATGAGCTCATCCTGGGCGTGCTCCAGGGCCGTCGCGGCCTGCGGGTCGACGCACTCGAAGCGCACCGTGTCGTGCGGAGCGAGCTGACCCATTTTCCACAGGTCGGCCTGGATCGTGACGAAGGGGCATACGAACCCGCCGAGCGAGGGGCCATCCGGGCCGAGAAGGATCGGCATGTCGCCGGTGAAGTCCACCGCTCCCACGGCATACGGGTTGTCGTGGATGTTCGAGGGATGAAGGCCCGCCTCCCCGCCGGTGCGCCGTGCCCACTTGGGCCTCGGTCCAAGGAGACGCACCCCGGTGCGGTTCGAGTTGTAGTGCACGCGCCAGGGCGCCTCGAGAAAGGCCTCGATGTCCTGCGGCGTGAAGAAATCCGGTGCGCCGTGCGGTCCGCAGAGCACGCGCAACGTCCATTCGTGCCCGATGGCGGGCCGCAGGGACTCGGGCAGCCTCGGCCCGACCGGCTCGCCGGGCTCGGGTCCGATGCGCAGCACATCACCCGCGGCGAGATTGCGGCCGGCATGCCCGCCGAAACCGCCGAGCGTGAAGGTCGAGCGGCTCGAGAGGTAGGGGGCAACGTCGAGTCCGCCGCGAAAGAGCACGTACCCCCGCAGGCCCGGTCCGCGCAACCGTCCGAGCCGCAGCATTTGACCCGCCACGACCCTGCACGGCGTGTACGGAGCGACGGGTACGCCATCGAGCGTCGCATCGCTTTCCGAGCCTGTGAGGCAAACGGTTGCTGCCTGATCAAACTCGAGGGTGGGTCCGACCGCCGTCCACTCGAGACCCGCGGCGTCCTCCGGATTTCCGAGAATGCGATTGCCGAGTCGAAAGGCGAGCGCGTCCATGGGGCCCGACGGTGGCACCCCCACGCTCCAGAATCCGAGACGGCCCGGGTAATCCTGGATCGTCGTCGCCACGCCGCCGCTCGAGACGCGCACGGAGTGCGCCGTGTATTCGATCGCGGCGAGTGCATGCGTCGAGAGCCGAGCGGCGGTGAACATCTCGCTGCGGGCGACCTCGCCGAGCCAGGCGAGATTGGTCTCGATCCCCGCGAGCTGCGTCTCGTCGAGCGCGCGTTGCAAAGCGCGCACGGCGGCCGCGCGGTCGTGGGCCTTGACGATGAGCTTGCCGAGCAGCGCATCGTAATGGGTACCGACCTCGGTGCCGCGGCCGACCCACGTCTCCGTGCGCACCTCCTGCGGGAAGCGAACGTGCGTGAGCGTCCCGCTGCTCGGTCGAAACGCGGCGCCCGGGTCCTCCGCATAGAGTCGCGCCTCGATCGCGACCCCATGGGGACGTGCGGCCCCATTCGTCCACCCATCGAGGAAGCCGCTCTCACCCGCTGCGCAGCGGATCATCCATTCGACGAGATCGATGCCCAGCACCTCCTCGGTGATGCCGTGCTCGACCTGCAGGCGCGCATTCACCTCGAGGAAGAAGAACTCGTCGCGATCGGGATCGTAGAGAAACTCGACGGTGCCTGCGGAGCGGTAGCGCACCGCCGCTGCGAGCCGCCGGGCACACTCGAGGAGCCGTGCGCGCGTGCGTTCGGGCAGCCGCGGTGCCGGGGATTCCTCGATCACCTTTTGATTGCGCCGCTGCAGGGAGCAGTCACGCTCGCCGAGTGTCGCCACCCGGGCGCGCCCGTCACCGAAGATCTGCACCTCGATGTGCCGGGCATTGGGAACGCAGCGCTCGAGAAACACGTCCGCCGCGGCGAAATGACTGGCTGCGAGCCGACGCACCGCATCGAACGCCTCGGCGAGCTCGGCTGGATGGGTGCACGCGCGCATTCCGATGCCGCCGCCACCGCCCGTCGCCTTGAGCATCACCGGAAAGCCGATCCGCTCGGCCTCGCGCAGCGCCGTCGCAGCGTCGGGCAACACCTCGCTCCCGGGAAGGAGCGGCACGGCGTGCGCCCGGGCGAGCTCGCGCGCCGCGTGCTTGAGGCCAAAGGCCCGGATGTTCTCCGGTGTCGGTCCGATGAACGCGATGCCCGCTGCCTCGCAGCGCGCCGCGAACTCGGCGTTCTCGCTCAGAAAGCCGTAGCCGGGATGGATCGCCTGCGCGCCGCGCTCGCGCGCGGCGCTGAGGATCCGCTCGATATTCAAATAGCTCTCGAGGGGGGGCGGGGGGCCGATCCGGACGGCCTCGTCGGCCGCCGCGACGTGCTGCGAGCCGAGGTCGGCGTCCGAATACACCGCCACCGAGCCAACGCCCATCCGCCGCAGCGTGCGAATGATCCGGCAGGCGATCGTCGCGCGATTGGCGATCAGGACCTTGTGGAACACGCCTCGTCCCGCAGCGGTGCGCGCGATCGGTACCTGCGAGCCGGCGCGGTCGGCGCGAGCATCAGCCGATCGGCTCGCGGGGGGCAGCGATGAGCACCCGCAGAGGCGTCGGATTGAACGCGTTGCAGGGGTTGTTGATTTGTGGGCAGTTCGAAATCACGGCGGTGAGGTCCATCAGCGCGACCAAGTCCACGTACAGCCCCGCGGCGGAGATGCCGTCCACGATTCCGAGGGTGCCATCCGGCTCGACCGGCACGTTCATGAACCAGTTGATATTGGACACCATGTCGCGCTTGCCGCGGCCGTAGCGCCCGTTCGACTGCAGGAAATTCTCAACGCAAGCATGCTGCGACTTGGTGTGATGGCCGTACCGCAACGTGTTGCTCTCGCAGCTGCAGGCCCCGCCGATCGTGTCGTGGTACGCGACGGTCGTCGCGGTGATGCGCGCCATCGGGTTGCCCTCGTTCGAGCGCAGCACCGAGCCCGTGCGAAGGAAGATGTTGGCCTGAGCGGCGATCGTGTCCTGCGCGCTGTAGCGCTCGGCGTCGTCTGCGAGCGCGTACATGAGAAAGTCGCCCGACTGGTTGCCCTCGAGGTCAATGATGCGCAGGGTCTCTCCCTTGCGCACGATGTGGTCCCAGGATGCGCGCGCGGGGATGACCGCATCGAGAACGATGCGGCCCGGAAGGCTCGGGGGGAACGTGTCGCTCATCGCAAGTGCGCTCGCGCGGACGGCTCACCGTCAGCGGCGGAAGTACTCCTCCACGTTGAGAAAGGCCCGCAGGCCCTCGGGGGTGGCGTTGCGGATGGGGTCTTCCTCTGAAGTCACCGGCCCACGCCAGGCGCTTGCGCGTACCGGTGTCACGCTGTAGTGCGGCCGCGGGTCGAGCACGTGAGGACAGTTCGCGAGGACGACGATGAGGTTCATCTCCGCGCGCAAGGTCACGGAGCGGTCGGGCGCGAACGGGCCGTGACTCAGCACGGTCGTGCCGTCCGGCGCAATGCGCACGCCCTTGAACCAGTTGACGCAAGGGTGAACATCCTTGCGGCCGAGCCCGAATTTGGCGGCCCCGAGCAACAGGCGGTCGCGCGCGTTCGGATGCGCGCTCCAGTTCGCGCCGCTGCCGTACCTGCGGGCATTGCTCGCCTCGTTCGAGGCGCCGCAGAAGGTATCGTGGGTCGCGGCATCATCCTCGAGCAGGCTCGCGAGCGCGCGTCCCATGTCCGAGAGAAGCAGCCGCCCCGCAGACAAGTAGGCGCACCACTGCACCTTGATCGTGTCGGCGACGTTCAGCCGTTCGACGGGCCGCTCGGCGTTGAAGAGCAGCATCGAGACGCACGCATCCCCGTCGAGGTCGGCGAGGCGCAGGCGCGCTCCGCGGTGCAACTCCTTCGAGGCATAGCCGCCGGCTGCGATCGTCTCCTCCCACAGCATCGCATCGGGAGCTACGCCCGCCGGCCGTGCGCTGGCGCGAGTCGCGGGCACCGTCGGCATGGCCGCAACGACAGCTCCGGCCATCGCACGTGCGTGAGCCTGCGCCCCCAAGGGATCCTTCGTGCTCTGGCTCATCGCGCAGCCCGGGAAGGCAGGCTCGGCGCGGGCTCGGGCGCGCCATGAGAGTGCAGCGGTGGCAGAAGCGCCGTGGTGGTGACGAGCTTGATCTGCTGAACGCCGCGCACCTTGCGCAGATCGTCGCAGAGCGCCTGCAGACGGGGGGCAGGCCCCTGCACGAGCAGCACCTCGAGTGACTGGTCGTCCTCGAGCAGCACGTGCTGGGAGGAGATCACCTCCTGCACGTACGCCGTTTGAACCTGCCCGAGCGCCTGACGCACGCGCCCGCTGTCCGCGCGGTAGATGAGGGTCACCGTGCCCGCCAGAACCGAGTCGGCGAGTCCCTCGTGGTGCTCGGCGAGCGCGTGGCGGATGAGCTCGGCAATCATCTGTGAGCGGCTCGGGAGCCCGCGCTCGCTCACCATCACGTCGAGCTCGGCGAGCAGCTCGCCGGGGAGGCTCACGCTCAGGCGTGCCAGCTCGTGAAGGGTCTGCTCGCTCATGTGAGGAGGAATCGAGGCGCTTTTGCGGGGAAGAGCCGCTACGAAGCGGTATTACCAACTGAAACGTTCGTAATACTGCCACAGGCGCGAGCGGTGTCAAGCGCGCTGCAATGCGCTACCGTTCGGGACCTCCCGACCCCGGAGTGGCCCATGACGGTTGCAAGCAAGGCTCACACTGAACTCTGTGGAGTCACGGCGGAGCGCATCGAGGTGCGCGGGCGAGACCTCGTGCGCGACCTCGTGGGCAAGCTCTCCTTCACGCAGATGCTGCTCTTTCACCTGCTCGGCCGGGAGGGTACGCCGCTGCAGATTGCGCTCACCGATGCCGTGCTCGTCGCGATCATGGAGCACGGGCTCGTACCCTCGGCCGTCGCTGCACGGCTCACGCTACTCGGCGCTCCGGAGTCGCTGCAGGGCGCGGTGGCCGCGGGGCTGCTCGGAGTGGGCGATCACTTTGCGGGCACCGCGAGCCGCTGCGCCGAGGTGCTCGACCGCATCGTTGCCGCTCCGGCCGCCGAGCGGCCTGCGCGAGCCCTCGAGATCGTTCAAGCCCTTCGCGCTGAGCGCAAGCCGGTCCCCGGCTTCGGTCATCCGACCCACCGTTCGGGTGACCCGCGCGTCCCGCGTCTGATCGAGATCGCCCGCGCGCACGGGGCGCGGGGTGAGTACATCGAGGCGTTGCGACTGCTCGAGTCGGTGCTCGCCGAAGCCCTCGGGCGCACGCTGCCGACGAATGCGAGCGCGGCGATCGCGGTGGCCCTGCGCGAGGCGGACATCCCGACGCAGGCGATGCGGGGCATCGTGCTGACGGCGCGCTGTGCCGGCCTTGCCGGGCATCTGCTGGAGGAGATACATCACCCGGCGGCGGACCAGATGTGGCACGCTGCCGAGGATGCCGTGCCCTATCGCTCCCGGTGAGGCTTGGCGTTTGTATCGCGGCGCCTGAATCGGCGGCAGAGAGGGGGTACGGACATGAGCGCGAGTCCCACGCAAGGGCGAGTGTTCACCTACGAGAACGGGCTGCTGCTCCTGCTCGGTCTCGCCTTCGGCATCGCGTTCTTCGACCGCAATGCGGGCACGATTCTCGTGCCGTTCATCGAGCGGGACATTCCCTTAAGCAACACACAGACGGGTCTCATCGGCTCCGGGCTGTCCATCACCTGGGCGCTCGGGGCGTACTTCATCGCGCGATGGTCCGACGCAAGCGGTGTGCGCAAGCCCTTCCTGGTCGGTTTTCTGCTCATCTTCTCGGTCTGCTCGTTCATCTCCGGCCTCGCGCACTCGTTCCCCGTTCTGCTCGCCTCGCGCATGCTCATGGGTGCGGTCGAGGGGCCGTTCCTGCCGGTGTGCCTCGCACTCATGGCGGTCGAGTCCTCCGAGCACCGCCGCGGCATCAACGCGGGAATCATGCAGAACTTCTTCGCCTCGGTGCTCGGACAGAGCCTCGCGCCGCTGCTCCTCGTCGCGCTCGCTCAAGAGCTCAGCTGGCGCTATGCCTTCTACATCGCCGGCGTTCCCGGCTTGCTCTGTGCGTTCGCGGTGCTGCTCTCGGTGCGCGAGCCCGACAAGGCGGCGCAAGCGGCGGTCGACGTGGATGGGCTCGGCGGCAGTGGGGCCCGCATGGGACTCGCCGCGATGCTCGAGGTGCGCAACATCGTGCTGTGTTGCCTCGTCTCGGTGTTCATGGTCGCGTGGCTCATCATGGGGTGGACGTTCTTCCCGAAGTTCTTCACCGACTATCGGCATCTTTCGCCGACGCTCATGAGCTATCTCATGACGGCGCTGGGCGTTGCCTCCGCGATCTCCGCCTTCCTCGTCCCGGCGCTCTCCGATCGCCTGGGGCGCAAGCCCGTGATGATCTCCTTCTGCCTCATCGGCGTGCTCACCCCGCTTGCCGCGCTGTACTTCCGGGGACCCCCGTTCGTCCTGGGGGCGCTGATGTTCGTCGGCTGGCTGGGCAGCGGTACCTTCCCGCTCTTCATGGGTGTGATTCCGGGTGAGACCATCTCACGCCGCTATGCCGCAACCGCCATGGGCCTCGTCGTGTGCGTCGGAGAGGTGCTCGGCGGGACCGGCATCATCACGCTCTCGGGTGTGCTTGCGGATGCGTGGGGCATCACGACCCCCATCCTGATCGGGGCCGGATGTGCGCTGGTCGGAGGCTTGCTCTCGCTGCTGCTGATCGAGACCGCTCCGGTGAGGCGTCGCACGGCGCAAGCGCACCGGCTCGCGGCCGATGCGCTGCGCCGCGAGATGAGCTGAGCCGGTCGGCTCGCAGCCCCTGCGCCCAAGCCTCGCCGCACCGCCCGCCGCGAATGCCGGCAGATCGGGGGCGAACTCAAACGCGCGCGTGCTCTGCGAGCTTGCGCAGGTACGCGATGCGCGCGAGCGCCGGCGGGTGTGAGTCGTAGAAGGCCGAGGTGATCCGATCGGGCGTGAGCGTGGTCGCGTTCTCTCGATACAGTTTCACCAGAGCGGCCGCGAGATCGGCGGCGCTTGCGTGCGCGGCGGCGAAGCGGTCCGCCGCGAACTCGTGCCGCCGCGAGCGGTAGGCCGCGATGGGTGTCAGGAAGAAAAGGAAGACGGGAGCGACGACCAGGAAGAGCAGCAGGGCGCACTCCGCAGAGGGCGTGCTCACACCGAGGGCGCTGTAGAACCAGGGCTGTTGCACGAGCCAGCCGAGCAAGGCCAACCCGGCGAGCGATGCGGCCGCGGACACGATCAGCCCGTTGCGGATGTGTTTGAGGCGGAAGTGCCCGAGCTCGTGCGCGAGCACGGCCTCGATCTCGGCACCCCCGAGACCCTCGAGCAGGGTATCGAAGAACACGATGCGCTTGCTGCGCCCCACTCCGGTGAAGTAGGCATTGCCGTGCGCCGTGCGACGCGAGCTGTCCACGACGAACACTCCCTTCGAGGCAAAACCGCAGCGCTCGAGCAGCGCCTCGATGCGCATCTTGAGCGCGGCGTCCCCGAGCGGCGTGAAGCGGTTGAACAGCGGCGCGATGAATGCCGGCCACGCCCAGGCGAGCGTAAAGGAGATGAGGAGCCACCCGAGCCAGCTGTACAGCCACCAGAGCCGCCCCGCATGCTCCATCAGCTCGAGGGCTGCGAGCGCGAGCGGGCAGCCGATCGCGACCGCAAGTGCCAAGCCTTTGAGCCGGTCGAGGAGGTACAGCCGCGGTGTCGTGCGATTGAAGCCGAATGCGCTCTCGATGCGGAACGTGCGCCAGATCGAGAAGGGAAGTCCGACGAGCATCGTGAGCGCGACGATGCTGACGATGAGCGCGAGACCGCGCCACGGCTCGCTCCACTCGAGCCTTCCCCAGAGCTCATCGAGCGCCTCGATGCCGCCGCCCAGTGTGAGTACGAGCACGACGAGCGCATCCACCACGCCCTCGATCCGGCCGAGCCGCACGCGCGCGATGGTGTAGTCGGCGGCCTTGCGATGATCCGCGAGCGAGACCTGAGCGGCGAAGGGCGCGGGCACGCGCTCGCGGTGGGTCCGGGCCGCCCGGATCTGACGCGAGGCGAGCCATAGTCTCAAGACGGTGCCGCAGCCGAGTGCGACCAGAAATGCAGCCGTGAGCCAGTGCATCGAGAAGCTCAATATAACAGCCGTGTGTGCCGCGATCGGGTGCAATCCGCGCGTGCGCATCGCGACACGTCGCACGAACTCTCGATCGCCCGCAGATCGCTCGAGCTTCCACCTCGTTCCGTCCTCGGCGGCGTCACATCCTCACGCCGGCTCGGCGGCGCCGGCACTGCGCTGCGCGGCGAGTCTCCAGGCGTAGTACACCGGTACGCCGAGCGCGACGATGACGAGGCCCGGCCAGGTGTAACGCGGCTTCACGATCAGCAGGTCGACCGCGATCGCTCCGGTCAAAAGGACGTACAGCGCCGGAAGCCATGGATACCCGGGCACGCGCACGGGACGCTCGAGCTCGCCCCGCCTGCCCCGCAGCGCGAAGAGGCTGAGCGCGGTGAGGAGGTAGAAGAGCAGGGCGGCGAAGATCACGTAATCGAGGAGCTGGCTGTAGGTGCCCGAGAGGCACAGCACGCAGGTCCATACCGCCTGCACGGCAAGCGCGAGCGTGGGGGTTTGATACTTCGGATGCAGTCTTCCCGCTCCGCGAAAGAACAGCCCGTCGCGCGCCATGGCGTAGTACACCCGGGCGCCGGCGAGGATGAGGCCGTTCGCGCATCCAAAGGTCGAGACCATGATCGCGAGAGCCATGAGGGCGAGTCCCGTGCTCCCGAACACCGCCTGCAGCACGGCGGTCGCGACGCGGTCCTGCGGCGCGGAGGCGATTCCCGTGAGCGGCAGCACGCTCAGATACCCGAGATTTGCGAGCAGGTAGAGCGCGGTGACCGTGACCACGCCCGCGGCCATCGCAAAGGGCAGGTCGCGGCGCGGATTCTTGAGCTCACTCGCCGCGAAGCCCACATTGTTCCAGGCATCCATCGAGAAGAGGGCGCCGACCATGGCAGCTCCCATCGCCGGCAGGATGGCCAGGCGCAGGGCGCCACCGGACCAGAAGTGCGCCCCGAAGTTCGCCGCGATCGCGTGTGCGTTGCGCCCGATCGCGAGCCCCGCGACGACGAGGCCGGCAAGGGAGACGACCTTGAGCGTCGTCAGTGATGTTTGAATCAGCGCAGCGGTGCGCACGCCGCGCATGTTGATCAGCGTGAGGACGATTACCGCAGCGAGCGCGAGCAGGCGCTGCGGCGAGAGCCCCACCTCGATCGGCCCGCTCGGCAGGTGCACCGTGAGTCCCAGGGACACCTCGGGCGTGAGCGCAGGGAGGAACACGGCCGTGAAGCGCGCGAATGCCACTGCCACCGCGGCAATGGTGCCGGTCTGAATGACCGTGAACAGGGTCCACCCATAGAGATAGCCGGCGAGCGGGGAGATGCCCTCGCGAAGATACACGTACTGACCGCCGGCTGTCGGAAACATCGCTGCGAGCTCGCCGTACGTGAGGGCGCCAATCACCGTCGTGAGTCCCGCGAACGCCCAAACGAGAAGCATCAGGCCGGGCGAGCCTACCTCACGGGCGATGTCGGCCGAGACGATGAAGATGCCGGACCCGATCATCGCGCCCGCGACGAGCGCGGTGGCGTCGAGCCGGGTGATAGCCCTCACGAAATCGGCGGGCGGCGCAGCATCACTCATCGAACCCTCCTCGCGTCGCGTGTCGGTCGTCAGCTCTCCGACGGGCGGCTCGGGGTGCGCAGGAGCAGCGGCCCGAGGTCCCCGATCGAGCAGCAGCCGAGCTGCCCGAGCGTGCGGTCGATCTCCCCTGTCAGGATCTCGAGCGCGCGCCGTGCCCCGCGCTCGCCCGCCGCGGTGAGCCCGTACAGGGTTGCCCGGCCGATCATGACGCTCCGCGCGCCGAGCGCAAGGGCTTTGATCACATCCGAGCCGCGCCGGAAACCGCCGTCGACGATCACGGTCAGGCGCTGCCCCACGGCCCGTGCGATCTCGGGCAGCACGTCCACCGATGAGACGCAGTAATCGAGCTGCCGTCCGCCGTGGTTGGTGAGCACGATGCCGTCACAGCCGAGCGCGGCAGCCCGCTCGGCATCGGCGATGCTCAGTACTCCCTTCACGAGAAGCTTGCCGGGCCAGAGTCCCCGCAGCCATCCGATGTCGTCCCAGGTCAGGGAGGGAGCGAAGATCTTCGGAATGACGGTGCTGCCGCCGAGTGCGCTCGCGGCGCCCGGCGGCAGGAAGGTGGCGAAGTTCTCGAACTGCGGCACCCCGTGACGGATCAGCACCTCGAACAGCCAGCGCGTATGGCGCAGGGCGTCGAGCAGGTTTCGCCAGGTTGGCTTGCCGGGACGGCGATAGTTTCGAACGTCCCATTCCCGGGCGCCGAACACGTTCGCATCCGTCGTGAAGACGAGCGCCTCGTAACCCGCCGCTTGAGCGCGCGCCACGATGTCCTGCGCGACCTTCCGGTCCCGCATGACGTAGAGCTGCATCCACAGCCGCCCGCCGACTTCCGTCGCGACCCGCTCCAGGCGCACCGTCGAGACGGTGCTCAGGCAGAAGGGGACTCCGCGGCTCGCCGCGGCTCGCGCGAGTGCCAGGTCCCCTTGCGGCGAGAGCATCCCGTTGCCGCCGGTTGGCGCGATGATGAGCGGAGCTGCGCTCTCGCGGCCGAAAAGCTCGATGCGCTGGTGGCGCGCCGAGGTGTCAACGAGCGTTTGCGGAACGAAGTGCAGCGCCTCGAGAGCGGCGCGGTTTCGCCTGAGAGTTGCCTCGTCTTCCGCGCCACCCTCGACGTACTCGAAGATGAAGTTCGGCACCTTGCGGCGAGCGATCTCGCGCAGGTCCGAGATGTTGACCGCGCGCTCGAGCTCTGCCCAGCGGAACGGTCGACGCTTCCACGGCATGTCCTCTACCCCCCGTCAGTCTGCACCGTGGCTTGCGAGGCTAGCAGCTTTCGGGGCGGCGCGAGGCTGATACACTTGGGGCCGCACTGCTCCAAGCGAGAAGAAACGAGGTGCACTGCATGGCCGTTCAAGTGTTCCGTGCCGCGGCCACCGGTGGAGCGGCGCTGTTGCTCGCGCTCGTCGGCGGAGGCGCGCACGGGGCGTCGCCCCCCTCGGTCGATCGCCCGTACACCTCGCTTCCCTACGCGCCGAGTCTCGATCCGAGCGCGATGGATCGCTCGGTCGACCCTTGCGAGGACCTCTACGCTTACGCGTGCGGCGGCTGGGAGAAGGCCAATCCGATTCCCGCCGATCAGACGAGCTGGAGCGTTTACGGCAAGCTCACGATCGATGTGCGGCGCTATCTCTGGGGCATCCTCGAGGAGCTGTCGCGTCCCGCTGCCACGCGCACTGCGGCTCAGCAAAAGCTCGGCGATTACTTCGCCGCGTGCATGAATGTCGGGTCCATCGAGCAAGCCGGAATCGCCCCCCTCGGGGGCGACCTGACCCGCATCGCCGAGCTCGCCGACCGCCGTGAGCTCGCACGCCTCGTCGGGGATCTCCAAACCCGCACCGACACGGCGGGTCTCCTCTTCTCGGGCGATGTCGAGCAGGATGCACGCGATGCGACCAAGGTGATCGCGGCGATCGATGCGGGCGGGCTCGGCTTGCCCGATCGTGACTACTACCTCAAGGAGGACAGCCGCTCGCAGGCGATCCGTGAGCGCTACCGGACTCACGTTTCCCGACTGCTCGAGCTTGCAGGCGAGGCGCCTGCGGCGGCCCGGGCTGACGCCGCGGTGGTGCTGCGCCTCGAGACCGCGCTCGCGGGTGCATCGCTCTCGAGGGTCGAGGAGCGCGATCCGTACCAGGTGTATCACCGCACGGGGCTCGGGACGCTCGCGAGGATGGCCCCGGCGCTCGACTGGCCCGCCTATTTCGCGGCGAGCGGCCTCACCGCGCGTCCCTGGCTCAACGTCTCCCAGCCGAAATTCGTGCGCGCGCTGAGCGCTCGCATCGAGGGCGAGAGCCTCCCCGACCTCAAGACCTACTTGCGCTGGGCGGTCATCGATGCGGCCGCCCCCTATCTTTCCTCGCCGTTCGTGACCGAGGACTTCGAATTCAACCGGGCCTACCTCCTCGGCGCGAAGGCGGATCGCCCGCGCTGGCAGAAATGCGTCGGCTGGATCGATCGGGACCTCGGCGAGGCTCTCGGCCGGGAGTTCGTCGAGCGCAACTTCCCGGGCTCCACCGAGCGGCGCGTGCGGCGCATGACCGCGCAGATCGAGGAGGCGATGAGGGAGCGCATCGAGCGGCTCGACTGGATGAGCCCGGCGACCAAGGCCCAGGCGCTCGCCAAGCTCGCCGCCGTGCGCAACAAGCTCGGCTATCCCCGCCACTGGCGCGACTACTCGACGCTCATCATTCAACGGGACGACTTCTTCGGTAATGTCGAGCGCGCGGTGAGCTTCGAGTCGCATCGCGAGGCGGCGAAGATCGGTCTGCCGGTCGATCGGGACGAGTGGCAGATCACCCCTGCGACGGTGAACGCCTACTACGATCCGCAGCTCAACGACATCAACTTCCCGGCCGGCGTGCTCGTGCCGCCGCTCTTCGATGCGAAGGAGGACGATGCGCCGAACTACGGCGACACGGGAGGTACCATCGGCCACGAGCTGACGCACGGATTCGATGACCAGGGACGACAGTTCGACGGGCACGGCAACCTGCGCAACTGGTGGACGGCGGCCGATGCGCGCAAGTTCGACGCGCGCGCCCAGTGCGTTCGCGACCAGTACGCCCGTTACACCGTGGTCGATGACGTGAAGATCAACAGCGCCCTCACCGAGGGGGAAGACATCGCCGATCTCGGCGGTGAGCTCCTCGCCTGGATGGCGTGGAAGAAGCAGACCCAGGGTGTCGTGCTCGCAACGCGTGACGGCCTGACGCCCGAGCAGCGCTTCTTCGTCGGCTTCGCGCAGTGGGCGTGCACCAACGAGCGCCCGGAGACACTGCGCGCGAATGCCATCGTCGATCCGCATTCACCCGCGCGCTATCGGATCAATGGCGTGGTCGCCAACATGCCGCAGTTCGCGCGTGCATTTCACTGCAAGGCGGGCGCACCGCTCGTCAAGCCGCCGGGGAAGGTCTGCAAGATCTGGTGAGCCGGGCGGCCCGCAGCGCAGCGGCGGGCTGCCGGGCGTCTCACTCGATCTTCGAGCGTATCGTTGAGCGCGCGGCGAACGCGAGGCAGGCGGTGAGAAGGCCCTTGAGAAGGGTGCGCAGCGGGGCGGCGATCGCCGGATCGTAGCGAGGAGGCCAGGACTCAGGGCCGATGGCCCCGGGCCCCTCACGCAGGTAGCTGCGGCACGCGAGCTCCATCTGCAGGGCGTGCACGCCCTCGGCCGGCCGGCCGTAGTGACGCGTGATGTAGCCACCTTTGAATCGGCCGTCGGTGATCGAGCTGAACGGGCTCGCCTCGCACAGCGAGCGTATGGTCGAGGCGAGTTCCGGCGCGCAACTCGCACCGCTGTTCGTGCCGATGTTGAGCTCGGGCAGCTCCCCGGCGAACAGTCGCGGAATGCGCGAGCGAATCGAGTGACAATCGTAGAGTACCACCACGGGGTGCATGCCGCGCAGCCGCGCGATCTCTGCCGCGAGCGCCGCGTGGTAGGGGCGAAAGTACCGCTCGGTCCGTGCGGCTCGCTGGGTAGTGTCGGGCTCGGCGCCCGCGACATAAAGCGCATCCCCGTCGAAGCTCGTCGTGGGACACAGCTCGGTCGTCATCTGGCCGGGATATAGCGAGACGCCGGAGGGATCTCGATTGACATCGACCACCGTGCGGGAGATGCTCGTCGCGACGAGCGTTGCGTCCAGATCGCTCGCAAAGTCATACAGCTTGTCGACCCAGAAGTCCGCATCACGGCGCGCGAGCCATAACGAGACGAGCCCGCGCTGGTACTCCGACGGGATATCGACTCCTGCATGCGGCACGCTGAGCAGGAGCGGTGCCGTGCCGCGCGTGACCTTCAACCATCCGGTCGGGGCGCTCATGCGGCGACTCTACACCTGCGGAGGCCGGCTTGGAGTCTGAGGGAGCCTCGAGTATGCGCCTCTGGTTTCGATCGGCGCTCCTCGAGTCGGGCTGGCACGATGACGTGCGCCTCACGATCGAGGGCGGAAGGATCGCACGCATCGAGCGCGCCGTTGCGCCCGAGCCCGGCGATGAGCGCCACGCTGTCGGCGTGCCGGGGATACCCAACGTTCACAGTCACGGCTTCCAGCGCGCCATGGCGGGACTCGCGGAGGTTGCGGGTGCTGCAGCGGATGATTTCTGGTCGTGGCGGCAAGCGATGTATCGCATCGTCGCCCGGATGAGCCCGGAGGAGATGGAGGCGATCACGGCCTTTGCCTACATCGAGATGCTCGAAGCGGGCTTCACCCGGGTGGGCGAGTTTCACTACGTGCACCACGATCCGGATGGCAGCCCCTACGCCAATCCCGCAGAGACGGCCGAGCGCATCGCCGCTGCGGCGAGCGTCTCCGGCATCGGGCTCGTGTTGCTTCCGGTGTTCTATGCGCACGGCAATTTCGGCGGGACGGCGGCCCAGCCGGGCCAGCGCCGGTTCGTCAACGACCTCGAGCGGTTCGCCCGTGTGCACGCCGCGAGCCGGCAAGCCGTGCAACGGCTCGAGGGCGCAACCCTCGGCATTGCTCCGCACAGCCTGCGCGCGGTGACGCCGCAGGAGCTCGCCGCGCTTCAGTCGATCGGCAGCGGTCCGTTCCACATCCACATCGCCGAGCAGACCCAGGAGGTGACCGATTGCCTCGCCTGGTCGGGTGAGCGGCCGGTCGAGTGGCTGATGGATCACGCGGAGGTGGACGCACGCTGGTGCCTGGTGCACGCGACCCACGCCTCGGAGGCGGAGCTCGAGCGCGTCGCGCGGAGCGGAGCGGTCGTCGGACTCTGTCCGATCACCGAGGCGAATCTCGGCGACGGTGTCTTTCCGGCGACCGTGTTTCAGGCAACGGGCGGCGCTTACGGCATCGGGAGCGACTCGAACGTTCTCATCGATGCTGCAGAGGAGCTGCGCACCCTCGAGTATGCGCAGCGCCAGATGCGCCGCAAGCGCAACGTGCTCTCGGCGGAATCAGGGGGATCGACGGGGCGGGTGCTGCTCGAGGCCGCGGTGCGTGGCGGCTGCGTTGCGCTCGGGGGCGGCGTGCCGCTGCTGCGCGCCGATGCCGAGGCCGATGTGGTGAGTCTCGATGCCGCCCACCCCTCCCTCGAGTGCCGTCGCGGCGATGCGTTGCTCGACGGCTGGATCTTCGCGGCGCGCGACCGGGTCGTCGACTGCGTGTGGCGGCGCGGCCGCAAGGTGGTTGCGGGGGGCCGTCACCTCGCCCGCGATGCCCTCGAGGCGCGCTATGCCCGAGCGCTCGCGACGCTGCTCGCCTGAGCTCAGCCGCGCCCGCGGCCTACCAGGGCATCGCGGCCCCTTCGGGCAGTGCGGTCCGCGCGACGTTCATCACGAGTGCGAGCATTCCGTAGTAGCCGCACACGCCACAGAGATCGATCACCCCGTGCTCGCAGAGAAGCGCGAGCGCGTCCGCGTACGCGCGGTCGCCGACCGCGTGCTCCCTGAGGAGCTGCGTGCAGAACTCGTACACGACGACCTCGTCGGGGGCGAGTGCATCCGGGCGGCGTGCCGCTGCCACATCGGCGATCACCGTCGCAGAGAGGCCCGCCTGGGCGGCCGCTGGTGCATGCACGTGCCACTCGTAGGCCTGCCGGAAATGCCGCGCGGTGATGAGGATCGCGAGCTCGCGCAGGCGCGGCGGCAACGCGCTTTCGTAGCGCAGGTATTCACCGAGCCGCTGCGCTCGATCGAGCAGTTCCGGGCTACGAAGCAGCGCGACAAACGGCCCGAAAAGTGCCCCACGACGGCCGCGCACCAGCGCCTCCGCAGCGCTCGCTTGCGCGGCCGTCATCTCCTCGAGAGGGATGGGTGGCAGGCGCTCCGGGTCTTGCGACATGGGATCGAGTCTAGAAGCTCCACATCAGGCCGCCGAAGAGTCCGCGCGAGGCGCCGTACTGCGCCGCAAAGACTCCAACGCCGGTGCCGCTGCGGATAAAGTACTGCTTGTTGAGCAGATTGATGACGTCGAAGCGCAGGGTCAAGCGGTCCGAGCCGCCGAGGGCGAACTCGTGCGTCAGACCGAGATTGACCACGGTGTAGCTCCCGGTATGCTCGCCGTTCGGGATGTCCTCACCGTTCGGGAGGACCCAATCCTCCCGAAGTCCTGTACCAAAGATGGAGTCGAGGCTGAGTCGTGTGCCGCGCCACATATACGAAGCGCCGGCCGATGCCGACACCCGTTCCTCGTGATCGAGATGGATGTAGTTGTCGGCGATGTAGGCGAGCTGCGCAGCGGGGAAATTGAACTGCGCCGACTCCACCCCCTTGCCCGTGGCAGACTGAAACGCGAGATTGCTGTATACCGAAAAGTTGTCGATCGAATAGTTCTCGGTGAACTCGATGCCGCCAATCCGGCCCCAGCGATAATTGAACGGCGTGAGGATGATCGGGGCGCCGAACTGCCCCTCGTCGATCAGGTGTTGCGATGTTTCCCCGTATGCGTCGACGCCGAGCGTGAGCGCCTTGTCGAGCAGCTTCTGCTGCACGCCGGCGTCGTAGTAATCCGAGCGCTCGGCTATCGGAGGAGTATCTTCCGTGACCGATCCGGGCGGCACGGCGGTCGTGCCGGCAAATCTCGTGAACGTCGTGCTCGCGATCAGCTCGAAGGGCGGTGGGGTGTAGTAGCGCGAGTAGCCTGCGTGCACAGTCGTCCCGTCCAGAACCTGCCATACGACGTTGAGACGCGGGCTCAGCTGGCTGCCGCTCGAGTAGGCGTTGTAATGGTCGAAGCGCAGGCCATAGTTGATGGTCACGGACGATAGCGCCTTCCACTCATCCTGCAGATAGGCGCTCTCGATCTCCTGGGCCTGCGTGCCGTTATCGGTGATGCTTTCGGGGATATCGCTCGTCTGCAGGCCGAGAGTGTTGATAGGCAGGACCGACGAGATGGTATCGCTCTCCGAGCTGTCGTGCTGCAGGTAGAAGCCGGCGCGCACGGTATGCGCATCGTTGAGCTGATAGGAGCTGTCGGTCTGCCACGCCGTGGCCGTGTCGTCCTTGAAGGCGTTCTGGGCGATGCCGTTGTAGAGCAGATCGCCCACCCAGTCCGGCGCGAAATGCAGGCTCGTGTAGCGCGCGGAGACGGAGCTCTCGATGTTGAACGCACCCTCGGAGTGTTGCCAGGTGCCAATCGCGTACTGCGTCAGCTCGTGCTGGGTCTCGTTCAGATCGTTGCTGAGATATGGGGACTCGAAGGTTCCGTCCACGTCCGATGGGGGGATGCTGTTCACGATGAGCCCCAGAGAAGGCTGCTCGCCGTGCGCGTTCGGGATCTGAAACGCCTCGTCGGAGGAGCCCATGATGAGGGAGACGCGATCGTTCGAGTCGAGAATGTCCTCGAGATAGGCGAAGCCGTGCAGCTGGTCGGTGTAGTCGTGTAGCGGGTTGGCGGCGCCGTCGGGGGACTCGATGCCGAGATCGTTCTTCATCATGTCGCCGCTCACGAAGTAGCTGAAGGTGCCGGAGCTTCCGGCCACCTCGGCGGAGGGCTCGATCTCGCCATGGCTGCCGCCATAGAACGAGACGTATCCCCCCGGCTGCAGGATTCCGCTGTTGGTGGACACGTCGATAATCCCGGCCGTGCGGAGCCCATACTCCGCGGGCAGGGCGCCCGTGATGAGGCTCAGCGAGGAGATGAGCCGGGGATCGAGGGTCTGACTGAACACGCTGATGCCCTCGGGCAGGATGATGCCGTTCAGGCGGTATTGCAGATCGTTGTGATCACCGCGCACATGGATCTGGCCGAAGGAGTCCTGGGCCACATCGGGCGCTTGCAGGAGCACCTGGTTGAGCTGGACGTTCTCTCCGCCAGGCTCGGAGGCGATCGCCTCACTCGTGATGGTGTAGGTCGAGGCGCCGGTCTCGGTCTCGATCTCGGATCGCGCAGCGTTGAGCCGTCGTGCCGTCACGAGGACGGTGGTCACCGGCGGTGGGTTCGCGCTGCTCGTGTTGGCTGGGCCGGCGCCGGAGGCGGCCGCGCCCGTCGAGGCGGGGGCCGTCGAGGTGGCCCCGGAGACCATGGCGGTGGGAGGTGTCTGCTGCGCAAAGGCGCTCTGCATCGAAAGCGCCACGAGGCTTGCCAGCCCAATGCCGCTGGTCCCTGTCGGGAATACGGGTTTCAACATGCTTCACTCCGCAAAACGAGGAATCGCGGCAGCGCTCGCTTTTCGAGGCGCTGCATCGTCGAGACGAAATCCCTTACGCTCGGATTTGCGGAGGGCCCCGGCTGCGGGGACGCGGTGCGTCCGCGGCAGCGATGCGGTAGGAAGGATCGGGGCAGGGGAGATCGACGGCCGGCGGGACGACGACCACCGGTGCCGAGCCGGACGCCGGATGTGCGACCTGCGCAAAGCTCTGGCAGGTCGGACACGATGAGTCGTCGGGGAGCTGCTCGTCCTGATGCAGCTGGCGGCCAGAAGCCTGCCCAGCGTAATAGACGTGGCTCAGCTCGTGCAGCAGCGCGCCCTGCTGGGCAAAGAGCACCAGCAGAGGAAGAGCCAACGCGAGCCGCAGCCGAGGCATACTCCCACCGAGATCAAGCAGCCGAGGTCGAGTCTATCCGACTCGGCAGGGAGCGGCTAGCGGGCTTGCTGCGACGCGAAGCTCAATGCGAGACAGTCAGAGCCGGAGAGAGATCTCGCAAAGCACCCGCCGTGGTTGTCGCACCGGTCGCGTGGATCTGCTTTTCCGTGAGGACGTAGCCCGGCGCGTTGAGGCAATTGCCCTTCTTCGCAGGAATGCGGGAGCCCGTCGACTTGAGACAGGTCCCCCCAACCATCGAGTGCGGGTCGCCCGGCTTGTAGGCCGCGGCGAGCTTCGAGGACGACTGGCTCGGGTCGGACTTCGCGGACGCCGGGGTCGGGTCGGACTTGGCCGTGACAGTGCTCGCAGCAGGGGTCACCTGCGCGGGCGGATCGGCCGCGCACGTTGCCGCAAACCCAAGCGATGCGGCAAGCGCGAGGGAGCAGGCTGCAGTGATGGCGGTTCGCATGGGTAGACCTCGTTATGTGGTTTCGCACGTGCTGCGGGTGTGGATCCCGTCGATCGACTCTATCTTTAATGATACGCCGCAAGAGGCGATCGGTTGACACCGCCAGCCGTACGGCAGTCCGGGGTTGGGCGGAGCCTCATTCGGGGCCGCGGGGCCGTTCCGAGGACCGGCAGGTGCCTGGGGGGCGCGAGCTACGCAGGCTACGGCTCTGCCGCACCGCCCCGTGAGCCGTGGGTGCGCGGGTCCCGGCGTCCGGGACATCGAGAACCGGATCCGCCTGCAGTTGATCGATCAACAAAACAAAGAGTAAGGTGACCGGGTTCGCCCGTTGAGGGGACGAGCAGGTCTCCACGGGCTTCAAGGGGGGAATCTCACGACATGATCGCTCGAAGGCGGTCGGCGGCTGCACTGGCCCTGGCGCTCGCTCTTGGCGCGCGCGTTGGGATGGCACACCACTCGGTCGGCGGCGAATTCGATGTGCACACGAAGCTCACGCTCACCGGCGTCGTGTCCCAGGTCGAATGGGCCAATCCCCACATTTACATCCATTTTCTGGCGAAGGCTCCGGATGGCTCCGTCACGGAGTGGCGTCTCGAGACGGTCCCTGTCGCCATGATGCGCAAGGCAGGCCTCAGCAAGGCCATGCTGGTCGGAAACAGCGAGATGGCGACCGTGCACGCCTACCCCGCACGCGATGGAACGCCGCACCTCGGGTACTTGCTGATGATCACGTACGCCGACGGTCACCATTACCAGTTTGCCCCGGACACGCCGGTGCCCGCCAAGTGACTGGCCCGTCGGGGAGTTGTCGCAAATTGCGCGCGGAGCAGGCTCGAATTGAGCGGAGGTCTCCCATGAGCTCGTCCGAGAAAGGCAGCCGTCTGCGCCGGGTGGCGCTCATCGCCGCAGCTGCGGCCTCCGTCGTGATGCTTTGCGCTCGGGCGGAGCCGCCAGCGTCCTCCCCGCCCGGCGCCGTCCTTGCCACCGGCGCCTCGATACCGCGTCTCTCCGACGGCCATCCAGACCTCAATGGGACCTGGGACAACGGTTCCGGAATCGACTTTCTGCATCCCGAGCAGCTGCCCGGCGGCTCGGTCTGTGTGGCCGGGTGTGCACCCCCGGGTCCGCGTCCCGTCGCGGCGCGCGCCCGGCCGAAGCCGAACTTCCCGCACTACAAGTCGCAGTTTCTGGCGAAGGTGCAGGAGCTGAATGAGCATCAGCTCAAGATGGATCCGGTCCTGCACTGCCGTTCACCGGGCGTGCCGCGCATCGGTCCGCCGGACAAGATCGTCGAGATCCCCGGGCAGATCGTCTTCCTGTATGACGATGTCTCAGGGGCGTTCTGGCGCATCGTTCCCACCGACGGTCGCAGTCACCGCACGGATGTGGAGGACAGCACGCTCGGCGATGCCGTCGGGCACTGGGAGGGGGACACGCTCGTCGTCGACGGCACGCATTTCAGCGACGACACTTGGCTCACCGACAACGGGGCCTTTCACACCACATCGATGCACGTGGTCGAGCGGATGCGCCGGGTCGGCAACACGCTCGAGTGGCAGGCGACCGTCTACGATCCCCAGGTGCTCGAGGCGCCGTGGAAGACGAATCTGCGCATCGCCAAGCTCACGAGCGACGATCTGGTCGAGCCCACGCCATGCATCGATCACGATCTCTCGCACGAGGTGGACAACACCCATCACGACAATCCGCGCTGATGCGATTTGCGGTGCGGCCGGTCACGCGCTCGAGGGGGCGAGCAGGGCCTCGATCGAGCGCGCGATCGCGAAGAGCCGATGGTCGCCCCCGTGCTCGCCCATGAGCATGAGGCCGACGGGCGCCTCCCCGGCGCGCTGCACGGGAAGCGAGATGGCGCAACGATCGAGAAAGTTCGCGATGGCAGGATTGCGCAGGACGAGCGCATTGGCGCGGAAGTAGCCCTCATCGGTCCGCAGCTCCGCGAGCGCGGGCGCGACGAGTGGGGTGGTCGGCATGACGACCGCATCGAACGGCTCGGTCCTGCGGTGCGCCTGTGCGATCAGGTCGGCTCGGGCGCGAAGCAGCTTGAGGTAGTCGACCGCCGTTTGCTCCCGGCCCTTCAGGATGCGCACCGCCACGCGGGGGTCGAACTCCGGCGTGTGCGCCTCGAGGAGCTCTCCGTACTCGGCATAGGATTCTGCTGCGCTGAAGCCCCCCTTTGCATTGATCTCCGGGAGCAGCGCGAGCTCTGGAATGGGGGTCGAGGAGATGCGTGCGCCGGCTCGCGACAGCGCGTCCATGCTGCGCTCGAAGGCCTCGGCGACAGCACGATCGAGGCTGTCCAGCACGTAGGACTGCGGCAGGAGGAGTCGCAGTCCCGGCAATGGGTAGGGCTCGCGAACCTCGAGATCCTCGCCGCGCAGGACGCAGTCGAGGAGCTCGCAGCAGCGGACGCTGCGTCCCATCCATCCGACGGAGTCGAGGGTTGTCGAGAGCGGCGCGACGCCGCGGCGCGAGATGCGCTCGGCCGTGGGCTTGAATCCGACGAGACCGGTGAGCGCCGCGGGAATCCGTGCGGAGCCGCCGGTGTCGCTCCCGAGGCCGGCAACCGCCATCTCATCCGTCACGGAGATGGCGGCGCCTGAGGATGAGCCGCCGGGGATGCGCCCCACACCGCGGTCGTACGGATTGAGCGGTGTACCGAAGTGCGGATTGATGCCAAGACCGGAGAAGGCGAGCTCGGTCATGTTCGTCCGCCCGATCACGATCATGCCCGCTGCGCGCAAACGCTCCACCACGGCGGCATCGCGCTGCGCGGCCGGGCGCGAGCCCAGAACCTTCGACCCGGCCGTCGTCGGCAGGCCCGCGACGTCGAACAGATCCTTGACGGAGACGGGCGCGCCCGCGAGTGGCGGTAGTCGCGCACCAGAGGAGCGCAAGCGATCGACCGTCTCGGCGAGCGCCCGGGCCTCGGACGAGAAGACGTGGAGAAAGGTGAGGGGCCCCTGGCCCGAGGGCTCCCCGATGCGCGCGAGGCACTGCTCGATGAGCTCGCGAGCGCGTGTGCGTCCGCTCGAGAGCGCCTCCATCACCTGCTGCAGTTGAAGCATGCGCGCGCGATCGTACGCCCTGTGCGCCGGCTGTGCGATTCGCCTGCGAGCGCGCGCGTGCTCCGGCATGGCCCGGTGCCCGTGCCCGACTCCCGCGCCCGTGCGCCGGCTCGATGCGGGCGCGCGGGCGGGGCTATCGGTCGGCTCAGAACTTGTAGACGCCCTGCAGCGCGATCTCGGACAGACTGTCCCCCAGCTGGGGCAGGTTGGGGTACACGACGAGCGCCGGATCGCTGCGGTAGAACAAGCTCGTTTGCGCCTTGTCGTATCGGCCTTCGAGGCGCAGCTCGAAATGGGCGGTCGGGTCGTAGCCGAAGGTCACGGTTCCCTCCCACAGGTGCTGCTGCTCGAGCGTGCCCGTGAGGAACCCGTCCTGGTCGTCCAGGTACTCCCCGCGGAGAGAGACTCGCCACTGCGAGTTGAACGCATAGTTCACATAGCCGGCCACGCCATCCCAGGTCGCGGCGCGGCTATTCACACCGAAGGCATCATCCTGCTGATCCCAGTCGAAGTTGACGATGAACGTGAGAGCCGAGGTGGCGTTGTAGGTTGCGACCACGTCGATGAGCGTCCGGTCGCCCTCGACGAGGAAGAACGTGCCGGGCAGGTACTCCTCCTTGCCGAAGTACGCCGAAGTCGAGAGGGAGAAGATCTTGTTGGGCGTCCAGGCGATTCCCGCCTCGCCGGTCTTCGACCCGAAATCGGTCGAAGTGGTGTTCCACCCGTCGTTGACGCCAAGGATGAGACTCACGGTGTCGGTTGCGGCATAGGTGGCGCGGACGCCCGTATGGTCGATGGGCTCGGACTCCGTGTACAGCAGCGAGCGCGAGAAGTTGGTGTTGCCGGTCGGGTTCATCACCTCGGCGCCCGCGAGCGTCACGAACTTGCCCGCGATCACGGTGAGCGGACCCGTGGCGTACTGGATGTAGGCTTGCCGGATATCGAACGTGTTGTCGTGGCCGTCCTCGAGGATGTGCAGGATTCTCGCATCCTCGCCCGCGATCAGATCGACGTAAGCGCCGAAGCCTTGCTTCGGCTGATACCCGAGCTGGAAGCCCGCCTCATCGAGCTGGAAGGTATCGTGGTGCGTGTCGAACTGATGGATGTTGAAGGGGTAGCCGTTCGAATCGTAATAGGAAGCAGCTACGTAGCCGTTCGCGGTGAGGCCCCACGCATTGAGCACATCCGACCAGCTCGGCACCGCAGGCGTGGGGGGCGCGGCCGGGGCATCGGCTGCGAGCCCCAGCCGTGGCACGGCTGCAACGAGCGCAATGATCATCCAGACCCCGGTTGTTTGTCGCATGGTGAGTCGAGTCCTCGTTTTGGTTGTGACGGAGCAGAATTTGTGCGCATTGCGACATTGCTGCACCGATTGCAACATAAGTGCCAAAATGTTTTTTCTAGTCATGACAGTCACTTATTGAGCCTGGGGCTGCACCGGGTGCACCGGCTGCACCGGATTAGGTCAGCGGTGGCCGCCCGATGACCTATCGTAGTGCGGTGGGCGTCACCTTGGGGTGAGCGGGGCGTGAGTTATTTGAGGCTTCGGTGCAACGCGAGGAGTGGCGGCCGCCTCGGCGTCGGCGCTGCGCGCTTGCCGGCGCTTCCCTGCGGGTGCACCTTTTGCGACGGATGCGAGTGGCGCACCTGGCCGTCGGCGTGAGACCAGGGACGGACTGCGCGCTGCCGCTCGTGGTCAGAATTCGAGGCGCATCAAGGACCGCCATGCAGGTGTTCGGGCAACAGATGTACTTTGCCGATCGGGCGGACGCGGGACGCGCGCTCGCGCGCAGCCTCGAGGCCTACGCACGGCGCCCGGGCGCGCTCGTGCTCGCCCTGCCAAGGGGCGGGGTTCCCGTCGGTTACGAGGTGGCTCACGCGCTCGATCTCGCGCTCGATGTGTTCCTCGTGCGCAAGCTCGGTGTTCCTGGCCACGAGGAGCTCGCCATGGGCGCGATTGCCTCGGGCGGAGTGCGGGTCGTCAACGAGCGCGTGGTGCAAGCCTTGCGAATCGCGGCCGCAACCATCGATGCGGTCGCTGCCGCCGAGCAGGATACGCTCGAGCGCCGCGAGCGCTTCTACCGTGGCGACCGTCCGCATCTCGACGTGCGTGCGCGCAGCGTGATCCTCGTCGATGACGGACTTGCGACCGGCTCGACGATGCGCGCGGCGCTCGAGGCGCTCGGACGGCAGGAGCCCAAGCGGCTGGTCGCTGCCGTGCCGGTTGCGCCCGCGGAGACCTGCCAGGCCCTGCGGGCGGAGGCGGACGAGGTGGTGTGCCTCGCGACGCCACCGGCTTTTCATGGCGTGAGCGAGTGGTATCGGGACTTTGCGCAGACGAGCGACGAGGAGGTGCGCGCGCTGCTCGAGCGCGCGGCGCACGAGCGGCTGGCGTGAGCACAGCACGAGCACAGTAATTGATGGAGGCGTTATGCGAGTCGGATTCATCGGTCTCGGGCACATGGGTACGGCGATCGCAGCGAACCTCGTGCGGGCCGGACATCGACTGATCGTCTGGAACCGCTCGCAAGGCCCGGTGAAGGAGCTCGTGGCGCTCGGCGCCGAGGCCGCGGCGCGGCCTGCGGATACGGCAGGGGCGGAGGTCCTCATGAGCATGCTGCCGGACGATGAGACCATCCGCTCGGTGTTGCTCGGGCAAGGGGTGCTCGAGCGGGCAGGGCGCGAGCTCGTTCATGTGAATCTCGCGACCGTCTCGGTCGCGTTCGCGCAGGAGCTCGCGCGCCTGCATCGCGAGCGTGGGATCGCTTATGTCGCAGCGCCGGTTTTTGGCCGACCGGAGGTGGCCCGCGCCGGGAAACTGAACATCGTGGTCGCCGGTGACCCTGCGTCTCTTGCGCGCATCGAGCCGCTCCTGCAAGCGATCGGGGAGCGCACCTGGGCGGTCGGTACCGAGCCCGAGCGCGCGAACGTCGTGAAGCTCGCGGGCAACTTCATGATCGCAAGTGCCCTCGAGACGATGGGGGAGGCCGTCGCCCTCGCACGCGGCTACGGACTCGAGGCTGGTCGGTTTCTCGAGATTCTGACGAGCACGCTCTTTGCCTCCCCGGTCTACCAAGGCTACGGCAAGATCATCGCGGAGCAACGCTACGAGCCCGCGGCGTTTCGCTTGAGCCTCGGGCTCAAGGACGTGCGTCTCGCTTTGCATGCCGGCGAGGCGGTGCACGTTCCGCTGCCGCTCGCGAATGTGCTGCGCGATCATCTGCTCGAGGCGGTCGCCTGTGGCGATGCCGACCGGGACTGGGCGGCCGTCGCGCGCATCCCGGCGCGACACGCGGGGCTCGAGCGCGGCGGCTGACCCGAAAAAGCTCGGCTCTCGCGCTGATGAGGTAGCGCGGCCTCTCAAGAACAGAACTTGCTGCTCCATTTGCTTTGAGCCACGAGCCACGGAGAGCAACCATGCCGGAACGAGCGACCATCGAGCGAGCGAAGCGCGACCTCAGAGAGGGCAAGCGCCCGACCACGGCGGCGGGCGAGTTCGTACACGAGGAGATGGAGCACATTCGACGGGGCAAGCACGGCGCGCGCTCCTCGCGCCAGGCGATTGCCATCGGCCTTTCGAAAGCACGTCGCGCGGGAGTGCCCTTGCCGCCGCCCGCCGTGGGACAGACGAAGGAGAAGACGCGTACGTCGGCGCAGCGCGCGTCCGAGGTGGGCCAGGGCAAGCGCAAGGCGCGCGCCCCCTCGCGAGCGCGGTCGCAGGCAATGAGCCGCGCGCTCGAGCGCGAGGGCCACGGAGCAGCCTCGAGGAGCGCCCTGTCGGCGCAAGCCAAGCGCGCCCCGCACCGCAGAGCCTCGCTGCGCAGAGCCGCACGCACCTCGTAGCCGGCCGACGATCGTATCGCCGACGGGCTCGGCTCCGGCGGGATGCTCGCTGGCTGACATCGCTGGCTCGCCCTTAGGCACCGGCCGCGAGCCTCCGGCCGTCCGGTAACGGCTCTCTTGACGGTCCGTGAGCCCCGGGGCGCCCCTGCCGGCCTCGGCGAGCGCCCGCCTGCTCTGGTAGGATGAGGTTGGCCGCGGCCGCGCCGCCGGGCGGGGTCGTAAGAGGTCGCCACTGAAGGACGCCGAGCATGAGTTACACGATCAACGTGAACGGCAAAGTCGAGACGGTGGACGTGGCGGGCGATACGCCACTCCTGTGGGTACTGCGCGATGTGCTCGATCTGAAAGGTCCCAAATTCGGGTGCGGAATGGGTCTGTGCGGTGCCTGTACGGTGCACGTCAATGGCATGGCGACGCGTTCCTGCATCACCCCGGTTGCGACCGTCGGATCGGCGGCCGTCACCACCATCGAGGGCATCGGCTCGAGCCCGGTGGGCCAGAAGGTGCAGGAGGCCTGGATTCAGCTCGACGTTCCGCAGTGCGGCTACTGCCAGGCGGGGCAGATCATGGCCGCCACGGCGCTGCTCACCGCCAAGGCGCAACCGAGCGACCAGGATATCGATGATGCGATGAGCGGCAACATCTGCCGCTGCTACACCTACACGCGCATCCGCGCCGCCATCAAACAGGCCGCGGGTCTCCCCACCGCCGACACGAGGGAGGTTTGATCATGGGCATCCAGCACGAGGGGAAGATCGAGAGCGCGGGCGCCGGGGCAGTGCCACAGTCGGTGTCACGGCGGGCGTTTCTGAAAGTGAGCGCCGCCGCAGGCGGCGGATTGCTGATCGACTTCAGCATTCCCGGGTTCGCCGCCGCGGCGCCAGAGGCGACCGAGCGCGAGTACACCCTCAATGCGTACATCAAGATCGCGCCAGACGGCATCATCACGATCGTTGCCAAGAATCCGGAGATCGGACAGGGCGTCAAGACTTCTCTGCCGATGATCATCGCCGAGGAGCTCGATGCGGACTGGAAAGACGTGCGAGTCGAGCAGGCGCCGCTCAATCCCTTTCTGTACCAGGCGCAGTTCGCGGGCGGTAGCTTCTCGATCCCGATGAACTACGAGCCTCTGCGCCGCGTCGGCGCGGCTGGCCGCGCGCTGCTGACCAAGGCCGCTGCCGAGAGGTGGCACGTGCCGGCGGGGCAGTGTGACACGCTCCCGAGCAAGGTCCGGCATACCCCGACCGGCCGCACTCTGGGGTACGGGGTGCTCGCATCTCGGGCTGCGGCGATTGGCGCCAAGGAGCAAGCCGCGGAAGCCGCGGCCTTCACTCGCGCGGCGCACGCCGGTTCGGGTGGGCACACCGGTCCAGGTGAACATGCGGGTCCGGGTGGGCACGCGGGTCCGGGCGCGCATGCAGCTCCGGGCGGGCATGCGGGTCCGGGCGGGCACGCCGGTCCGCCGCCAGGCTTCGCCATGTTTGCCGCGATGCAGAAGCTCAAGCTGAAGGACCCGAAAGACTTCCGGATCATCGGGAAGTTCACGACGGGCGTTGACAATCCGCTCATCGTCACCGGCAAGCCTCTGTTCGGCATCGACCAGTCGGTGCCAGGTATGAAGTACGCCGTGTTCGAGAAATGCCCGGCGTTCGGGGGCAGAGCCGTCAGTGCGAATCTGGGCGAGATCAAGGCGCTGCCCGGCATTCACGATGCCTTCATCGTCGAGGGTGCTCAACCGAACGGGCTGCCGGATGGCATGCAGATCTCGCTCGTGCCGGGCGTCGCGATCATCGGCGACACCTGGTGGGCGGCGAACAAGGCCCTCGACAGCCTTGCCGTGAAATGGGACGAGGGTCCGGTCGCGAACCAGAGCACCGAAGGCTTCGAGCGTACGGCCGCGCAGCTCGCCACCCAGCCGGCCCACAAAGTCATTCACAGCGAAGGCGATGTGGACAAGGCATTCGCCGGAGCGGCCAAGACGATCGAGGGACAGTACTCCTATCCGTTCATCGCCCACGCGTATCTCGAGCCGCTCAACTGCACGGCGCGCTTCGACGACGGAAAGGTCGAGATCTGGGCAGCCACGCAGAATCCTGCGCTCGGCCAGACGCTCATCGCAAAGACGCTGGGGATCCCGCCGAGCAGCATCACGGTGCACGTGGTGCGCAGCGGCGGTGGCTTCGGCGGACGCCTGGGCGGCTGGTACATGGTCGAGGCAGCGTACCTTGCGAAGCGGACCGGGGTGCCGATCAAGCTGCTCAACAACCGGCGGCAGGACATCCAGCACGAGTACTACCGGCCGGCGGGCTTCCATTACTTCAAGGCCGGCATCGACGGTGAGGGCAAGCTCACGACATTTCGCGATCACTTCATCACGTTCACGGCCGACGGCGAGAAGGCCTCGGACAGCGCCGACCTCGAGCCGGATACCTTCCCGGCGCGCTTCCTGCCGAACGTGGAATTCGCCCGGTCCATGATGCTGCTCGGCGTGCCGACGGGACCGCTGCGTGCCCCGGGCGACAATGCGATCGCATTCGCCTTCCAGTCGTTCATCGACGAGGTGGCGCTCGCCGCTGGAAAGGATCCGGTGCAGTACCGCATCGATCTGTTCGGTCCCCCCAGAGTGATCCCGAATCCTCCTGCGCCGCGCGGGCGTCCGAGCTTCATGCAGCTGCCGCCCTTCGATACGGGCCGCGCGATCGGCGTGCTCGAGCTCGTGCGCGAGAAGTCCGACTGGGACAACCGCCGGCACAAGCTGCCTGCGCGCACGGGCCTCGGCGTCGCGTTCTACTACAGCCATCTCGGTTACGTCGCCGAGGTGGTCCAGGCGACCGTCGCCCCGGAGGGCACCGTCAAAGTGGACAAGGTCTGGGCGGCGGTCGATTGCGGTCGCCAGATCGTCAATCCGAGCGGTGCGCTCAATCAGGTGCAGGGGGCCGTCCTCGATGGCCTGAGCGCGGCCCTCGGGCAGAAGATCACCATCGACCGCGGGCGTGTGGTGCAGACGAACTTCAACGACTTCAATCTGCTGCGAATGGATCAGGCCCCGCCCGTCGAGGTGCACTTCCGGCTGACGGATAACATGGTGACGGGGCTCGGCGAGCCGGCGCTGCCTTCGGCTCCGCCTGCGCTCTGCAACGCGATCTACGCGGCAACCGGGAAGCGCATCCGCAAGCTCCCGATCGATCCGGCCGAGCTGGTGGCGACCTAAGGAGCGCAAACCCGCGCCGGGCGACCCGTGAGCTCTCGTGTGAGGGGCGGTCCGATGCCCGCAGCGACCGCTCTCGTGGCGCTCGGCTGCGCGGGTCACGGCGCAGCTCTCGCCGCTGGCCCGCCGTCGGACTGGCACGCGGATGCGCCGGGTGTGCGCCATCACATCACGGTCGCCACCCTTGCGCCCCCGTACGCGACGCCGGCCGCTGCGAATCCTCCCGAGGTGATCGAGCGACCCCCGCAAGTGCGTCTGAGGGTACCCGCGGGATTCACGGTCGAGCGCTTCGGAGGCACCTTCGAGGACCCTCGCGCGCTCACCGTGGCCCCCGACGGGGACCTTTTCATCGCGGAGTCTCTCGTCGGCCGCATCAGGGTGCTGCGCGTGCGAAGCGGGGGCGGTGCCCCGTTGCAGGACCGCGTGTACGCCTCGGGGCTCGAGCGTCCGTTCGGGATCGCGTTCTATCCCCTCGGCCCGAATCCGCGCTGGATCTACGTCGCCGAGAATGATCGCGTGATTCGATTCGCATACCAGGATGGCGATCTGCAGGCGCGGGCGCCTGCCCAGGTGATCGTCGGGCGGCTGACGCAATCGACCGGGGGACACTGGACGCGTGATCTCGCCTTCTCGCGCAACGGTGCGCACCTCTACGTCTCGGTCGGATCGGCCTCGAACGATGCGCAGGAGATGCCGAAGAAGAGCATCGCCGACGTGCGGCGCTGGCAGGCCGAGCGCGCGCTTGGCGCCGCGTGGGGCGATGAGACCGATCGTGCCGATGTGCTCGTGTTCGATCCGGTGGGCAAGGCACGCCGCCGCATCTTCGCCGCCGGGATTCGCAACTGCGTGGGGCTCGCGGTCAATCCAACCACGGGCGATCTCTGGTGCTCGACCAACGAGCGCGACGGCCTCGGCGATGATCTGCCTCCGGACTACGTCACGCGAGTGCGCGACGATGCGTTCTACGGATGGCCGTGGTACTACATCGGCTCGCACGAGGATCCGCGCCATCGCCACGAGCGGCCCGACCTCGAGGGCAAGGTCACCGTTCCCGACGTGCTCGTGCAGGCGCATTCGGCACCGCTCGAGATGCTGTTCTACCAGGCGACGAGAGGTCCGGCCGCCTTTCCGAGCGACTACGATGGAGATGTCTTCGTCGCCTTGCACGGCTCCTGGAATCGCAGCGGGCGTACGGGCTACAAGGTCGTGCGCCTGCGCCTGCGCAATGGGGTTGCAAGCGGCGACTACGACGACTTCCTCACGGGATTCATCGTGAGCGACACGGAGGTGTGGGGCCGGCCGGTCGGTGTCGCCGAGTTGCGCGACGGCTCGCTCATCGTCTCCGAGGACGGCAACGGCACGCTCTGGCGCATTGCGTATGCAGGCGAGCGCGAGAGTTCACCCGCTTCTCCCGAAGTGCGATGATGCTGCGGACGCAAACCCACAACGAGACGGATCCGAGATGAGCGCCATCGCCCCCACGCCTCCGCGACCGCAAGGGCTGCGCCGCGGCCCCGACGGTCTCGATCGCCACTACGCCATGCTCATCGACGGGGAATGGGTGTCCGCGGGCTCGGGCCGCACGTTCCGCTGTGTCGATCCGTTCACGGAGCAGAGCTGGGGCGAGATACCCGAGGCGGATGCCGCGGACGTGGACCGAGCGGTTATTGCCGCGCGCCGGGCTTTCGATCGGGACGGCTGGCCGCGCCGGCCCGCCGCGCAGCGTGCGGCGCTGCTGCGCCGCTTGGCGCAGCTCATCGAGACGCACGCCGATGCGCTCACGTATCAGCAGATCCGCGAGAACGGCAAGCTCGTGAGCGAGATGCGTCCGGGCATCGATGGCCTCGCGCGCGCCTGCTACTACTTCGCGGGCCTGGCCGAGACGCTGACCGGCGCGACGCTTCCGCCGGTGCAGGGTTTCTCCACCTACACGCTGCGGGAGCCACTCGGGGTGATCGCGGCCATCACGCCCTGGAACTCCCCGCTGGCGCTGCTCGGCTGGAAGCTCTTTCCGGCCCTTGCGGCCGGTAATACGGTCGTCGTGAAGCCCTCCGAAGTCACGCCGACCTCCACGCTCGAGCTTGCGCGTCTCGCGCTCGAGGCGGGCTTCCCGCCCGGGGTCGTGAACGTCGTGACGGGTCACGGCCCGGCCGGCGCGGCGCTCATCGAGCACGCCTTAGTGGACAAGATCGCCTTCACCGGGTCCACCGCGACCGGCAAGGCCGTCGCTCGCGCTGCGGCCGAGCGCTGTGCACGGGTCTCGCTCGAGCTCGGAGGCAAATCACCCAATATCATTTTCGCGGACGCGAATCTCCCCGCGGCGGTGGATGGTGTGATCGCAGGCATCTTCGCCGCGACAGGCCAGACCTGCGTCGCAGGGTCGCGAGTGCTCATCGAGCGGGGAATCTACGAGGAGATGACTCACCTTCTCGTGAAGCGCGCCCGCGAGCTCAAGGCCGGCGACCCTCTCGATCGTGCGAGCGAGCTCGGGCCCGTTGCCTCGCAGGCGCAGCTCGCAAAGGTGCTGAGCTATTTCGACATCGGGCGCCGGGAGGCGCTCGAGCAGCTGACGGGCGGGCGGCGCATGGACCGCACCGGCTTCTTCGTCGAGCCGACCGTGTACGGCCACGTAGGCACTGACTCGCGAGTGGCACGCGAGGAGATCTTCGGTCCGGTCGCCGCGCTCATGCCGTTTCGTGACGAGGACGAGGCGGTCGCGATCGCGAACGACACCCCCTTCGGACTTGCGGCGGGAGTGTGGAGCGAGAGCATCCGCCGCACGCACCGGATCGTTCCACGGTTGCGCGCCGGCACGATCTGGGTGAACAACTACCGTCAGGTCGGCTACGGAACGCCCTTCGGGGGCTTTCGTCAAAGCGGTATCGGCCGCGAGCTCGGCCCGGAGGCTCTGCACGAGTACACCGAGGTGAAGAGCGTCTGGATCGACACTCGCGCGTGAGCGGCCTCGCACGAGCCTGACGCCGCAGATGTCCGCGCCATTTCCCCGCACCCCGACCTTCACGGGTTTCAACGCGCCGCAGCGCATCGAGGCCGAGGTGTTCGATCTCGAGGTGGAGGGCACCCTGCCCGACGCGCTCGAGGGGACCTTCTACCGCTGCGGGCCCGATCCGTGCTTCCCGCCGCGACTCGGCGACGACATCAACATCAACGGCGACGGCATGGTGATGCTGTTTCGCTTCGCGAACGGACACGTCGATTTCAGGAGCCGCTACGTTCGCACCGAGAAGTTCCGCCTGGAGCGCGCCGCGCGCCGCGCGCTGTTCGGGGCGTACCGCAATCCCTACACCGACGATGCGCGCGTGGGCGGCCGCGATAGAACGACGGCCAACACGAATGTCGTGTATCACGCGCGGCGACTGTTCGCGCTCAAGGAGGACGGCCTGCCCCACGAGCTCGATCCCGACACGCTCGAGACGCGCGGGCGATTCGACTATGGTGGCCGGATGCAGAGCCTGACCGCGACCGCGCATCCGAAGATCGATCCCGAGACCGGAGCGATGATCTCCCATGGCTACGAGGCGCGCGGCCTTGCCACGCGGGAGATTGCACTGCAGGTGATCTCACCCCGCGGAGAGCTCGAGCGCGAGGAGTTCTTCCGCGCACCGTACGTGAGCATGCTGCACGACTGGGCCGTCACCTCGCGCCACCTCGTTTTTCCGCTCATGCCCACCACGGCGGATGCCGAGCGGATGCGCCGCGGCGGCCCGCACTGGCTCTTCGAGCCCGGGCTCGATGCCGAGATCGGCATCATGCCGCGCGCTGGCGACACGGCGGACCTGCGCTGGTTTCGCGCTCCAGCCTGGGGCCTCGGCCATATCGTGAACGCATTCAGCGACGGCGAGCGCGTGTACGTCGATCTTTTCGTGAGCGAGCGCAATCAGTTTCCATTCATCGCGAACAGCGACGGCAGCCCCTTCGACCGGGAGAAGAGCACGCCGCGGCTCACGCGCTGGACGTTCGATCTGGCGCGCCCCGGCGCGCAGTTCGAATCTGCCACCCTCTACCGCGATTTCCTGGAGATGCCCGCGATCGATGCGCGCTACGCGATGCATCCTTATCGGCATGCGTTCTGCACCATGATCGATCGGGCGAGGCCCCTCGATGCCGCAGGCACGCTCGGGGTCGGATGGAATACGCTCGCGCACCTCGATCTGGCGCGCGGCACGATGGAGCGCTACTACGTCGGCGCGCACACGACCTGTCAGGAGCCGTGCTTCGCGCCCCGTGCTCCCGATGCGCCGGAGGGCGAGGGATTCATTCTTTCGCAGCTCACCCGCTTCGATGGGTACCTGCGCACGGAGATCGTCGTGCTCGATGCACAGCGGATCGAGGAAGGCCCTCTCGCGAGGGTCAAGGTGCCGTTCCGGCTGCGAGCGGCGGTGCACGGGAACTGGGTCGCGCGGAGCGCTCTCGATGCCGCTCGAGCGTAACCGTCCTCCCTTTCGCGCGGAGCACGTGGGGAGCCTGCTGCGGCCGGTGCAGCTCTCTGCGGCGCGCGAGCGGCACCGCGCGGGGCGCATCTCGGCGGCCGAGCTGGCCGCCGTCGAGGACGAGTGCATCCGCGAGGTCGTGCGTCTGCAGGAGCAGATCGGCCTCCAGGCAGTGACGGACGGGGAATTCCGCCGCGAGTCCTGGCATCTCGATTTCCTCAAGCAGTTCTCCAACGTCGTCGTCTCGCCCTCCCCGATCAGCGTGAGCTTTCATACCGAGGCGGGCGACATCCATCGGGTGCCGTCGGCGCTGCGCGTGGCGGGCAGGCTCGCACGGCCGCGGCCGATCTTCGTCGAGCACTTCCGGTTTCTCAAATCCGTGGCCCGGGCGGTGCCGAAGATCACGATCCCCTCCCCGAGCAACCTGCATTTTCGTGGCGGCCGTCGCGCCGTGGACCAGGCCGCCTATCCGGACCTTGCGGAGTTCTACACCGACCTCGCACGGGTGTACGCCGAGGAGGTCGCGGATCTCGCCGCAGCCGGATGCCGGTACCTGCAGATCGACGAGGTCAACTTCGCGTACCTCTGTGATCCCAACCTGCGGGAGGAGGTGCGCCGCGTGGGCGAGGATCCCGACCTGCTCCCGCTCACCTACGCGCGGCTCATCAACAAGGTGATCGAGGGCCGTCCGCAGGACATGACCGTCGCGCTCCATCTGTGCCGGGGTAATTTCGAGAGCGCCTGGCTCGCCGAGGGCGGCTACGAGCCGGTCGCGGAGGTGCTGTTCAATTCGATCGAGGCCGACGGTTACTTTCTCGAGTACGACACCGAGCGCGCCGGAGACTTCCAGCCGCTGCGTCTGGTGCCGAAGGGCAAGACCGTCGTGCTCGGGCTCGTGACGACCAAGCAGGGCGCGCTCGAAAGCGCGGATGAGCTCAAGCGGCGTATCGATGAGGCCGCGCGCTACGTGCCCCTCGAGCAGCTCGCCTTGAGCCCGCAGTGTGGATTTGCGAGCGCCGGGCGCGGCAACGCGCTCGCCTTCGACGATCAGCTGGCGAAGCTGCGCCTGGTGGTGGAGGTGGCGCGGCAGGTGTGGGGCGATTGCGCATGAGGCTCGAGCTCTCCGTCGCGATCGGTGACTACGATCGCACCCGGCCGCTGCGCGACGGCGCCGTGCGCATCGACGGCGCCCATCCCGTGTTCTTGACGCTCGCGCCGGAGGAGATCTTCTTCCGCGCCTTTCGTCACGCCGACTTCGATGTTTGTGAGCTCTCGCTCAGCAGCTTCGTGGTGCGCGCTGCGCGCGGCGACAATCCCTATGTCGCCGTCCCGGTGTTTCTGTCGCGCGCGTTCCGGCACTCGGCGATCGTGGTGCGCACCGATCGCGGCATCCGCGGCCCGCAGGACCTCAGGGGCCGCCGCATCGGAACACCCGAGTACCAGCTCACCGCCTGCGTCTGGGCGCGGGGCCTGCTGCACGATGAGTTCGGCCTGAGCCCCGCGGAGCTGGTCTGGGTGCGCGGCGGAATGGAGCAGCCGGGCCGCGTGGAGAAGATCGATCTCGAGCTCCCGGCGGACGTTCGACTGGAGGACGCCGCGCCGACGCGCACGCTCACGGAACTGCTCGAGCGAGGCGACATCGACGGGATCATCGGCCCGCGGCTGCCGCCTCGATTCGGCGCGCCGGACGCCCCCATCGGCTGGCTTTTCCAGGACCCGGCGGGCGCGGCGATCGAGTACTTCAAGCGCACTCGCATCTTTCCGATCATGCACCTGCTCGGCGTGCGCCGCACGCTCGCGGAGCGCCATCCGTGGTTGCCGGCCTCGCTCGTCAAGGCTTTCACGGCGGCGAAGACGCTCGCCGCGGCGCGTCTGCGCGACACCTCGGCAAGCCAGGTGATGCTGCCGTTTCTCGAGGAGCAGCTCCTCGTCGCCGAGCGGGTGATGGGAGAGGATTTCTGGCCGTACGGGCTCGAAACGAGCCGCAAGACGCTCGAGACTTTCCTGCGCTATCACCACGAGCAGGGGCTCTCCCGGCGCCAGCTCGACGCGGAGGAGCTGTTCCACCCCGCCTCGCTCGAGACCTTCAAGATCTGATCACGGCAGCCCGTGCGTCGCCCTCTTCATGGCGAGGTAGTTGACGTACCGGATCTGTTTGATGAGGCAGTACTGGTGGTCGAAGGTGACTGCGTCCACGCCCCGTGTGACGGTATGCGCGCTGTTGGTGATGCCGACCCCTGCGGTGAAATCGAGGCCGACGCAGGGCGGCAGCACCGTGATGAGATAGGCGTCGTTGATATCCGTCCAGATGACGAGCTGCAGGTTTCCGAGCGGCGTCCAGGCGTAGTAGTGCCGCAGGTACGTGAAGCTGTCGATCGGCGGCCCCGCGAACTGCCGGAACTGCGCGACCTGCCCGGCGCTCGTCGGACGCTTGGGCACCGCCGTAGTGCCGCAGGCCGTGACGCAGAGCAGCGCGAGGGCCGCGAAGCTCGGCTTGACGCGTTGCATGGCAACCTCCTTCCTTCTCGAGCGGCCGACGACATCCCTTCCAGGAACGCGTAAACGCGCCGCGCGATCCGCCGTTGACGGGCGGTCGAGCTGACGTTTGTCAGGCGCAAGTGTTGATGCTCGCGACTGCACGTCTGCGTTTGCGCCGCGTAGCCTTCGGGCTCCGGTGCGAACTCACGGAGCTGCACATGATTACGGACTCTGGCACGGCGGCGACGCTCGACGGCGTCGTCAAGCGCTACGGCTCGACGACCGCGCTCGACGGTGTGGGCCTGCGCATCGAGCGCGGGCGGGTCACGGCGCTGCTCGGGGCAAATGGAGCCGGCAAGAGCACGTCCGTCGCCGTGCTGCTCGGACTCACCCGGCCGGATGCGGGAAGCGTGAGCCTGCTCGGAAGCTCGCCGCAGCTGCTTGCGACGCGCCGGCGAATCGGAGTCATGCTCCAGAGCGCTGCCCTTCCCGACACGCTGCGCGTGCGCGAGCTCTTGCGGCTCACGGCGAGCTACTACCCGAACCCCAAGCCGATTGCCGAGGTCGTCCGCTCGGGCGGAATCGGCGAGCTGCTCGGACGGCTCTACGGCAAGCTCTCGGGAGGACAGCAGCGCCGCGTGCAATTCGCCCTGGCGGTCTGCGGACGGCCCGAGCTCTTGTTCCTCGATGAGCCGACGACGGGTCTCGATATCGAGGCTCGCGAGATGGTGTGGAGCGTCATTCGCGCGCTGGTCGCGCAAGGGTGCGCGGTTCTGCTCACCACGCACTATCTCGAGGAGGCCGAGGCACTCGCGCACCGCGTGGCCGTGCTCGTGCGCGGGCGCATCGTTGCGGACGGTACGCTCGATGAGGTGCGAGCTCAGGGCGTGCGCCGCCGCATCTCCTGCATCACCCGCGTCCCGCCCGAGCATACCCGGTCGTGGCCGGGCGTGAGCGCAGCGAGGCGGCAGCAGGAGAGGCTCGAGATCGAGGCGACCGTCGCCGAGCCCGTCGTACGCCGCCTGCTCGACCTCGACCCGGATCTCAGCGGACTCGAAGTGCGCCGCGCAGGACTTGCCGAGGCCTTCATCCAGCTCACGCGGGAGGTTGCGTGATGACCGTCACGACCCAGCCGATCGAGACCGCGAGCGCGATTCCCAGCGCGACGCGGGTGTCGCTCACGCGAATTCTCGTGCTCGAAGCCCACGCCGAGTGCATGCGCCTGATGCGTACCCCGGCTTTCTCGCTGCCCGTCATCGGTTTTCCGCCGCTGTTCTACGTGCTCTTTGGCCTGGTGCTCGCGCCGGCGCACGCGAGCAGCACGGTCGGGCAGGTGATGCTTGCGACCTTCATCGCCTTCGGCGTCATGGCACCCGGGCTCTTCGGGCTCGGCGTGACGCTCGCGATCGACCGTGACCGGGGGCTGCTCACGCTCAAGCGGGCACTGCCCATGCCGCCCGGCGCCTACCTCCTCGCAAAGCTCGTGATGGCGATGCTGTTCGCGGCCACCATCTCCTTGGTCCTGATGCTGCTCGCGATCACCCTCGGACATGTCGTACTCGGGCTCTTCGAGTACGGCGCGTTGCTCGCGCTCTCCATGCTCGGGGTGCTGCCGTTCTGCGGGCTCGGATTGCTCGTCGGCACTTTCGTGAAGGGCCAGGCCGCCCCGGCCGTGATCAATCTCGTCTATTTGCCGATGTCGTTTCTTTCCGGGGTGCTGCTCCCCCTTTCGATCCTGCCCCACATCGTGGCGCAGCTCGCGCCGCTCTGGCCCGCCTATCACCTCGTCCAGCTCGCGCTTGCGGCCGTCGGACGCGGGCATTCGGCGACTGGACCGCATCTGCTCGTGCTCGCAGGAATGACCGGACTTTTCTTCGGGATTGCGCGCTCGAGATTGCAAACCCACGGATAGAACCGCGAAACTCTCGAACATGGGACCCATCCGCCCCGCCGGGCTGAATCGGCTCAGAAGGCGCCTGCTGGGCGACCACGAGTTTCTCGGGTGGGGTCCGTTCCTCTGGCTGCTCTATCTCGTCTACCTGTTCCTGCCGCTCGTCATCCTGCCGCGCGGCGACCTGCGCTGGCTGTGGCCGACTCTGCTCACGATTCCCCCCTTTCTCTTTCTCTACTTCTATCGGTATCGGAACAAGGAGCGCGGTCTTGCCTGCGTGCTCGGCATTGCGCTGCTCAGCTACGTCCTGACGCCCTTCAACCCGGCAGCCTTCACCTACCTCACGTATGCGGCGGCCGCATCGACCTACGTCGTGCGTGGCCTTCTGCGGGCACTCCTGCTGACGCTCGGGCTGCTCGCCGTGCAGGCTGTCGAGACGCTCTACCTGCACCAGTCGCCGCTCGACATCGCCGTGGCCGTCGTGGTCTGCCTCATGTGCTGCCTCATCACCCAGTTCCAGGTCGAGGGGTGGCGCAGGAGTGAGGCCCTCAAGCTCTCGCACGAGGAGATCCGGCGCCTCGCGGCGGTTGCGGAGCGGGAGCGCATCGGTCGCGATCTGCACGACCTGCTCGGCCACACCCTGTCGCTCATCGCGCTGAAGAGCGAGCTTGCCGGCAAGCTGATCGAGCGCGATCCGCGGACGGCGCTTCGCGAGATCAACGGGGTCACCGAGGTGGCGCGCGAGGCCCTGAGACAGGTGCGCACGGCCGTGATGGGCATCCGCTCCGCGGAACTTGCGAGCGAGCTCGTCTCCGCGCAAGCGCTCCTCGCCTCGTGTGGCATCGAATTGACGTGCACCCGCGACGAGGCGAGCCTGCCGGCGCAGGTCGAGACAGCGCTCGCCATGGTGGTGCGGGAGGCGGTCACGAACATTCAGCGCCATGCGGAGGCCAAACGGGCACGCATCGAGCTCACGGTCGCGCGCGTGAACGAGGAGAGCACGCTTCGTTTGCTGATTGTCGATGACGGGCGGGGCGGGGCAGTGGCGCAGGCCGGGGGCAACGGGCTCGCGGGCATGGCCGAGCGCGTGAGATCCCTCGGAGGGTTACTGCAGGTTGAGTCACCCCATGGTCGCGGCACGTGCCTGCGCGCGACGTTGCCGCTCAAGCCGACGATTGCCGAGGTGCAGGCGGTGCGAGCGGTTGGATGATCCGGATCCTGCTCGCCGAGGACCAGGCGATGGTGCGCGGCGCGCTCTCGGCGCTGCTGCGCCTCGAGGCTGATCTCGAGGTGATCGGGAGCTGTCCAGACGGGGCGAGCGCGTGGAGCGAGGTGCTGCGCTTGCGTCCCGATGTGGTGGTCGCCGACATCGAGATGCCGGGACTCACCGGGCTCGAGCTCGCTGCCCGCATCCGCGAGCGCGAGCTCCCGAGCAAGGTGATCATCGTGACGACCTTCGCGCGCGCTGGATATCTGCGCCGCGCCCTCGATGCCGGAGTTGAGGGCTATCTCCTCAAGGACGCACCCGCGGGCCAACTCGCCGAGGCCGTGCGCAAGGTTCACGCGGGGGGTCGAGTGATCGACCCGGAGCTGGCGGTCGCGGCCTGGACCGAGGCCGATCCGCTCAACGAGCGCGAGCGGCAGGTCCTGAGGCTCGCCGGGGAGGGTCTCTCGGCCGCGGAGATCGCCCACCGGCTCAGTCTGTCCCCGGGCACCGTCCGTAACTATCTCTCGGAGGCGATCGGCAAGCTCGGGGCGGGCAACCGGATCGAGGCCTACCGGCTTGCGCGGCAGAAGGGGTGGCTGTAAGGGGCGGCGGCGCCCATGCGACGCGCGCGCCGCCCCTCACCTCGTTGGTCGGAGACTATTTGAGAATGGCTTCCTGCATCGTGACGCTGCCGAGCACCCGGCGAATCTTCGCCCGATCGAACTCGGAGTGGTTGGCAGCCTCGACCGATCCTTCGACCTGCTTCGAGATGGCATCGCCCTTGGCGAGCGAGCCGTCCAGGGCGGCCCAGTTCGGGTAGGTGATCACGAGCAGGACGTCAGGATCGTCCGGACCGCGTGGGTCCACGAGCAAGACGTGATAGTCCGTGATGTAGCCTGCGCGTTTGGAAACCTCCTGCATCTGCTTCCAGGTCGTATCCAGCCAGTGCAGGTAGTCGTCGGTCTTGCCGTCGACCGTGCGGATATACGAGACGTTGATGACGGGACCCTCGCTGTAGGCGTGATCCTGCGCAAAGGCAGTGAAGCTCGCGCAGCCGAAGGTAGCGAAGGCCGCCAGCGCGGCCCGTCGAAGGCGACTCGACATGTTGAATCTCCTCGTGATGTTTCTTGGTGTGGAGGATCGATCGCGGCACGCGACCTTTGGACCCCTCGCGCGCCGGTCCTTGTTGCGTCGCGACGCCGCCCGCGGGCACGCCTGCTGTCGAGTGAGCTTAGACGAGCGGTCAGTGCGATTCAAACAGGACCTGGTGCCGCGGAGGAAGTGGCTGTAAGGTGGGCTCGAGAGGTGCGGTGCGGCATGGAACCGGAGAGGGGAATGAAAAGCGCTCCCGCGTACGATCTGGCCGTGCTCGGCTGCGGTGCTGCCGGGCTGTCGGCCGCCGTGAGCTACGCAGCCGAGGTCTCGACGGCGAGGCCAGGCCCGCCGCTGCGTATTGCCGTGGTGGAGCGCGCAAATCGTGACGAGCGCGGCGGTGCCACGCGCTGGACGAGCGCGTGGTTTCGCATCACCGGGGAGCGCCACCTCGACCCCGCGTTCACCGCCCAGATGGCGCACGTCTCTGGCGGTCTTGCGGATCTCGACTACTGCCGCACGCTCGCGCGCGAGGTAACCGAGACACTGCGATTTCTCGAGTGCCACGGGGTCGAGCTCACCTATTTCAAGCAGCCCTTCCCAAACCGCAATACGGGTGGCGGCCTCGGAATGCCGGTGCGCGGGGGCGCCGGGATCGTCGAGGGTCTCGCCGGGGTGCTCGAGCGTACGGCCGGCGCGGAGATTCTCTACGAGACGGAAGCCGTGCGACTCACGCTCTCGGATGCCGGCCGTCCGGACGGGGTGCTCGTTCGGGGCCGTAATGGACTTGCGAGGAGACTCCCGGCGCGGGCCGTCGTGATCGCCTGCGGAGGCTTCGAGGGTAATCCGGAGATGCTGACGCGTTACGTGGGACCGCGCGCCTGTGATCTGCCGGTGATCGCTCCGACGCTCAAGAACAACACGGGCGACGGACTCACCATGGCCCTCGAGGCAGGCGCCGCGACCGCCGGGCAGTTCGACATGTTCCACGGTGAGCCTGTCGATGCGCGCTCGCGCAAGCCGGACGCCGTCGTGTACGCCTACCCGTACGGGATCCTCGTCAACGGGAGCGGCGCGCGGTTCTGCGACGAGGGCGAGGACAGTTTCGACGCAACTTTCGAATCGGTCGCTTTCGAGATCTGGCGCAACCAGCAGCAGAAGGCGTTCTTCGTCGGCGACCAGACGACCCTCGAGATCGAGCACGTCCAGGCGATCATGCTCTCCGACCAGTCGCCGGTCACAGCCACGACGCTTGGCGCTCTTGCGCAGGAGCTCGGGATCGATGGGCCGGCGCTCGAGCACACCGTCGCGACCTACAATGCCTCGGTCGGCCCGGGACGCTTCGATCCGCACCGCTTCGATGGCCGGTGCACCCGAGGACTGACCCCCCCCAAGTCGAACTGGGCGTTTCCTCTCGAGCGGCCTCCCTACATCGGGTTCCCGCTCACGTGTGCGATTACCTTCACCTTCGGCGGCATCCGCACCGACACCTGCGCGCGCGTGCTGACCCCCTCGGGGACCGTGATCCCGGATCTTTACGCAGCCGGTGAGGTGACCGGGCTCTACTACCACCGCTACCCGCCGGGCACCTCCGTGCTTCGCGCCGCCACATTTGGCCGCATTGCCGGCGCACATGCCGCGCAGCGGCACATCGCCGAGTCTGCGCGAGCTTGAAGCGGAAGGAGGGCTTCGAGCGGTGGACGTAGTGCACGGCGATCGAATGGAGTGGGGCGGCAGCCTCACCCAGCATCGTGCGGGTCACATGACGCACAAGGTGCTCTTTCAGGGCGCAGAAGGCAGCCCCGACAACTACCTCCTCGTGCTCGCGAACGAGCGCTCCGACTACTACTCGCCGCGCCACCGTCATGCCTGGGATCAGGTGCGCTTCTGTCTCGAAGGCTCGGTGCCGATCGGGCGCGACTTGAAAGTCGATGCGGGAGAGATCGGTTACTTTCCGGAGGGAGTGCACTATGGTCCTCAGGAGGGCGGTCCCGACCGCATCGTGCTCCTGCTGCAGGTAGGCGGGGCGAGCGGGCTCGGCTATTTGAGTCCCGAGCAGCTCGAGAGAGGCCGCGAGCGGCTCTGCGGGGAAGGGAGGTTCGCGGAGGGCATCTTCAGAAGAGCAAGCGACGAGGGCCGGAAGAACGAGGATGCATACGAGGCTATCTGGCGCAGCGTCACCGGGGCGCCTCTCAGCTATCCGAAGCCGCGTTACCGCGCCCCGATCGTTCTGCGTCCGGATGGCTTCCTCTGGCGCGAGCTGCACGGGCAGCCGGGCGCCCGCTGCAAGCACCTTGGCACCTTTCCCGAGCGCGAGCTTTCACTCGAGCTCGTCGCGGTGGAGAGCGGCTGCGGATACGCCGTGCCGGCCTCATCGTCTCGCCGGTTCATCTTCGTGCGAGAGGGCGCAGGGCAGTGCGGCTCGGAGCCTTTCCGCGCCCACTCGGCCTTGAGGGTGGAGCCTGGCGAGCACGGCCACTTGAGCGCAGGGACCTCGGCGGAGCTGCTCGTGATCGGAGTCGGGCTCGTGGGCCGCGCCCGAGCGCCTGCGGTCGCGGGCTGAGCAGCTTCGGCCCGCAAGGCGGGCCGGTGCGCGGGGCAACGAGCGCGCCGGGCGCCACTGCGCTACATTGGGCCCCGGACCGGGCTTCGAGTGCGAGGAGGGGTAACCCGTGGTTGATTTCTCGAAGGATCCGACCGCGCGCGGCTTCTATGCTCCCGAGCGCTTCGAGTCGAACGTCTACGACTGCGAGGTGAGCGGCGAGATTCCGCGCAGCATGAATGGCGCGTTCGTCCGCGTGGGAACGGAGTGGCTGTACCCGCCGAACTTCGCGGACGACTCCATTTTCAATGCCGACGGCTTCGTCGGCATGTTCAGGTTCAAGAATGGGGTCGTCGATTTCACCGGCCGATGGGTGCACACGGTGCGCTTCGACAACGACACCGCAGCCAAGCGCCAGCTGTACGGGTACTACCGCAATCCCTTTACCGACGATCCGAGCATCCGCGCCGAGACCATCGAGAAGCCGTACCTTCGCACGCTCGCGAACACCAACGTGCTTGCTCATGCGGGCAAGCTCTTCGCGATGAAGGAGGACGGGCCTCCGTACGAGCTCGACCCCAGAACGCTCGCCACCCGCGGACCCATGACCTTCGGGGGCAAGTACCACAGTCAGACCTTCAGCGCCCATCCGAAATTCGACCCCGTCTCGGGCGAGATGATCTGCTACGGCTACGAGGCGACCGGCCTGGCGAGCAACGACGTTTACCTCTACAGCGTCAATCGCGCGGGGGAGGTCACCCGCGAGGTGCGCTTCAAGACCCCGTACGTAAGCATGATCCATGACATTGCGCTCACGCAGCGCCACATCGTCATTCCGGTGTTTGCGTTCACGACGAGCCTCGAGCGGCTCAAGGCTGGAAAGATCCACTGGGCCTGGGATGCGCGCCTGCCGACCTACATCGGCATCCTGCCGCGGGACGGAGGCGCCAACGACCTGCGCTGGTTCAAGGGGCCCACACGCGCGATCGTGCATACTTTCAACGCAAGGACCGAGGGCAGCAAAGTCGTGCTCGAATCCCCCGTGAGCGAGACCAATCCCTTCCCGTTCTTCCCAGCCGATGCCGGCAACGGTGATGCGCCGCAGGCGGTGCGCGGCACGAACATCCGCCGGCACACCTTCGAGCTCGACTCCAGGGGCGACGCCTACAGCGAGGAGATCTTGCATGCGGGCTCGATCAGCGGCCTCGGGCGCATCGACGACCGCTACATCTCGCTCCCCAATCGCTACGCCTACGCAGGCTTCGCAGATCCCGAACGGCCGTTCGATGAGTCCCGCGCGGGGAACCTGCGCGGTCGCGTCACCAATTGCTACGGCCGGTTCGATCTGCGGACGCGCGCGGTGAGCGCGTACTTCGCCGGGGACACGCACACGTTGAACGAGCCGGTGTTCGTGCCACGGGCCCCCGGCAGTCCCGAGGGCGATGGCTATCTCATCGGGGTCGCGAACAATCTCGCGGAGATGCGCTCGGAGCTGATCATCGCGGATGCGATGAATCTCGCCGCAGGCGATGTGGCTCGCGTCATTCTGCCTTTTCGTCTCGGCGCGCAGGTCCACGGGAACTGGATTGCGGAGGATCGACTCGCCTTCGCTTGAGGCCTTTGCATCATGAGGAATCTCGAGATGGGCAATGCAGTGCGGGAGCGCAGGCGGGTGTCGCGGCGCGCCTTCGTCCGGGGTGCGGCGGTTGCGGCGGCCGTGGGGGCATCCCTGCCGGTGCTTCTCGGGGAAGGTGCGCGCGCGGGCATCGCATCGCAACGCGTGGCGTCTACGCAACCGCTGCAGGCCCATCGCGTCCCCGTCGTCGGCTTCCATATGGATCGCCCCTTTCTCGATCCGACCGGCATGGCGGAGCCCTATGTTCCGCCGGCCGGCACCCGCTCCGGGCAGGCACTCGCCGAGCTCACCGCGAGCGAGTACTTGAGCCGCCATCCGTACGGGTGACTCGCCAGGAGGGACCGACCGTGCCGCAACTCAAAGGTCACGCGAGCGGCTTCGATCAGCCGATGCGTTTCGAGGCGGATGTTCAGGACTGCGAGGTCACCGGCAAGATCCCCGCGGACTTTGCCGGCGCCTACGTGCGCGTCGGCCCCGAGTGGTACTTTCCGCCGATGTACGCCGACGACGGGATCATCAACGGCGACGGCTACATCAACATGTTTCGCTTCAAGGACGGCCTCGCGCATTACAGGAGCCGCTGGGTGCGAACGCCGCGCTGGGAGCACGACCGGCGCGCCCATCGGCAGCTTTACGGAAAGTACCGCAACCCGTTCACGGACGATCCGAGCATCCGCGAGGAGACGCTTGCCCGTCCTTACCTGCGCACCACGGCGAACACCCACACGCTTGCCTTCGCGGGAGCGCTCTTCGCGATCAAGGAGGATGCGCTTCCTTACCGCATCGACCCGCGGACCCTCGATACGCTCGGTCCGTGGGACTTCGACGGTGCGTACACGAGTCAGACCTTCTCGGCCCACAACAAGATCGACCCCGTGACCGGGGAGCTGCTTGCCTACGGCTACGAGGCGACGGGGCTTTGCTCGCCGGACCTCTGGGTCTACACGCTCGACAAGGCTGGGCACGTGACTCGCGAGTGGCGGCTGAAGGTGCCGCACGTGCGCATGATTCACGACATGGCGGCAACCCAGAAGCACTTCATCTTTCCCTGCGGTCCCTACGTGACCAGCCTCGAGTGGCTCAAGGCGGGCAATCTGCACTGGGGATGGGACGAGCGCGAGCCGAGCCTGATTGGCATCCTGCCGCGCGACGGCGCTGCGCGGGAGGTGCGCTGGTTCAAGGGCCCCGCGCGGGCGATGATCCACATCCTCAATGCCAAGACCGAGGGAGACACGGTCACCCTCTACGCGGCCTTCTTCGACAGCGCGTTCTTCCCGTTCTTCAAGTCCATCCACGGCACGCCGTGGGATCCGGCCGGCGCGCGCGCCCGCATTCGCAAGTACACCTTCGATCTGCGCTCGCATCGGGACACCTACGAGGAGGAGCTGCTCTGGGAGACCCCGGTGCAGGACATCGGGCGCATTGATACCCGCTTCATGACGCTTCCCAACCGGTATGCGTTCACGGCGTACAACGATGCGGCGAGACCCTTCGACGCGAGCCGTGCCGGCAATCTGCGCGGGCGGGTGATGAACTCCTATTGCCGGTTCGATCTCGAGAGCAAGCGCATCGATTCCTACTTCGCAGGCCCGACGCACAGCCTCGGCGAGTCGTGCTTCGTACCGCGCAAGGGCAGCAAGCGCGAGGGCGACGGGTACCTCATCGGTGTCGCGGCGAACTACGCCGAGATGCGCTCCGAGCTCATCATCGCCGATGCGCAGCACCTCGAGGATGGCGATGTGGCGCGCGTCATCCTGCCGTTCCGCTCGGTGGGGCTGCACGGCCTGTGGATCGGCGACGAGGAGATCGACTTCGGGTAGCGCGCCGAGTACCTCGAGCGTTGCCGTGCAGTAACCAATTTAAGATCAATATATTACGTGCCAATTCTGCCGTCACACATCAGGAGTGGCGGATCCTTCCGAAATGCGCTCGCGTCGCGCGGACGGTCGATAGCGCGAGCGGCTCATTCACCCAGTCGGCGTGACTCGGCAGGCGTGCCGCCAGGCCATCCCGTGCCGCGCTTGTAGGCCTGCGGTCCTTCGAAGACGGCCTCCACGCGCGAGATCTTGCCGTCGACGAATTTGAAGATCTCGGTGTTGAGAATCTCGTTCGGATAGCGCATCCCCTCGGGCATCTCGAACGTGTGGCCTTCGTAGGACCAGCTCTCGACGTTGCCCCGGCGCATGAAGTCGAACACGGCGAACACGAGCTGCCGCTGCACATCGACGATCGGAAAGCGGGCGTCCTCGTATCCGGTGATGAAGGAGTACGAGCGGTAACCGAGCTGCTTTCCGCAACCGATCCCCAAGAGGTTGGGGCGCTTCGGTTCCCCGGGAATCTGGGTCGGCGCAGGGCCGAGCGGAACCGGCGGCCGGTCGTTCGGTCCGAGCGCGGTCACATTCCCGTTCTCGAGGCGAATGCACGATTCGGCGTACGGCGCGAGGCTGCCGTCATGAAACGCGACCGAGCGCAGGTAGCCGAGCGCGCCGCGCTCGAGCGCCGCGCGCGAGATGCGCGTGGCGGGCGGCTCCACGCGTTCCATGATCCGCATCCAGCTCGGGTCGCTCGGCGGCAGGTTGCCGGCACTGCGGGCATGGCGGGTGACCACCGTCTCGATCTCAGTGATCCGGTGATGGACCACCTTGAGCCGCACGGCGAGCAGATCCGGAAAGGGGAACTCGTGGTTCTCGAGCAGCGAGACGTAGGAGGCGACACCGCCCGTCGCGGGATCGAACACATCGTGGCGGTATTTTCCGTAGGAGTTGAACGTCACCCACAATGCCTCGCCGAGCTCGAGCTGCGCGCCGTTCTCGGTGTAGCGGTAGTGGGGTGCCACGGGCACGGCGGATGGGTCGTGCTTTGCGAGCGCCTGCAGGTACGCATCCATGAACCCCTTGAGGCACGCCGCGTCGCACTGTGGCGCGGTCTGCGCCGCGCGGACCGTGTGCAGCTGCCCAGCGAGCGCGCTGCCCGCGACGACCGCAAGTGCTGCGGTCGCCGCGCGTCCCCGCAGACGCAGCATCCTCTGGAGCATCCTCGTTCTAAGCTCGGTCATCATCGGCTCCTCAGGAAAGTTGCGCAGCCGGCAGGCGCCTTCCGCGGATGAGGTCGGCACCCTTCTCGGCGACCATGATCGTCGGCGCATTCGTGTTGCCGCCAGGGACGTTCGGCATGACGGAGGCGTCCACCACGCGCAAGCCCGCAAGCCCGCGCACGGTGAGCTGCGCGTCCACCACGGCCTGCCCGTCGAGCCCCATGCGGCAGGTGCCGACCGGGTGCTGCGTGATCGCGCCGGTCGCGCGGATGTATTCCTCGAGCTCGGCGTCGGACACCTTCTGCGGGCCCGGCATCGTTTCGCGGACGATCAGGCCCTTGAGCGGCTCGTGCGCGTAGATGTCGCGCGCAGCGCGGATGCCGCGGATCATGCGCTCGATGTCGCTGCGCTCGCGAAACAGATTGAAGAGTATCCGGGGTGGATCCGCGGGACTCGCCGAGCGCAGCGTCACCTCGCCGCGGCTGTCCTCGCGAATCATCGAGACTGCGACTGCGAGGCCGTGGGCGGGTGGCTGCCAGAGCCTCCACCAGATGCGCGCTCCGGGCTCGGCAGCGGCGCCGCCGGCGGGACAGGTGAGCTGCATGTCCGGGCGGTCGAGGTGCGGCTGCGTGCGCACGAACACGTTGCCGGCGCAGGCGTTGGTCGCGAACGGCCCGCTGCCGAGGAGCGCCCAGCGGATGACCGACAGCACCGCCCGATCGACCCGCAGCTGCGCGAGGAAGGTCTTCGGCTGCGCCTCGTTGAGCGTGAAGGCGAGCGGATGCTCGATGAGATTCTTGCCGACGCCCGGCAGATCGTGCACGGGCTCGATCCCGTGCCTGCGCAGCTCCTCGGCGGCGCCGATGCCCGAGAGCAAGAGCACGTGCGGGGACCCGTAGACCCCGCCCGCGAGCAACACTTCGCGCTCGGCGCGCACGCGCCGCAGGCGGCCCCCGCAGACGTAGTCGACCCCGACGGCCCGCTCATGCTCGATCAGCACGCGATGCACGAGGGCTTGCGTTCGCACGCGCAGGTTCGGGCGGCGCAGCGCCGGATGCAGGAAGGCGCGCGCCGTGCTCGCGCGGCGCCCGCGCCGCGTCACGGTCATCTCCATGCGCATGAACCCTTCCGAGTGCTCGCCGTGGTAGTCCGCGGTGATGGGGTAGCCCGCCCCGGCCGCTGCCTGGGCGACGAGGTCGGTGAGCACGCAGGAGGGCTCCGGAACGGTCACCTCGAGCTCTCCGGAGCCGCCGTGATACGGGCCCTCGCCGAGCCAGCTGCGCTCGGAGCGCTTGAAGTACGGCAGCACGTCCGCGTATCCCCACCCCTCGAGGCCCATCGCGCGCCAGTCCTCGTAATCGAGCCGGTGTCCGCGTGCGTAGACCATGCCGTTGATGGTGGAGGAGCCACCGAGCACCTTGCCCCGCAGAACGGGAATGCGGCGTCCGTTGAGCGCGGGCTCGGGCTCGCTCAGGAAATTCCAGTTCAGACGCGGCGAGGCGGCGTAGGTCGGGAACGCGACCGGCATGTCGACGAACAGCCCGCGCGGGGCGGCGCCTGCCTCGAGCACGAGCACCCGCGAGTCGCGCTCCTCGGTCAGGCGGTTCGCGAGCACGCAGCCGGCAGACCCGGCGCCGACGATCACATAGTCGTACGAGCCGTCGTCGCCCGGGTCCGCGGCGCGGTTCACGGGGGCGCTACTGCTGGTCCGTGACCTCGTCGAACTGGATGGTGGGCTGCACGTTCGTGAAGTTCGGCACGTCGGCGATGAGCTCCTGGGTGTGTCTCGCCTGCGCCTCCTCGAAGAGCTTCTGGTCGCCGATCCAGAAGTTGACCGTCGCAACGTACGGGGGCTTGCCGCCATCGGGGCCGGAGAGCCCCTTGCGCAGCTCGTACCGCGCGATTCCCTTGCCGTAAAGCCGCATGATGAGCGTTGCGTGCTTGCGTTTGTAGTACTCGAAATCGAAGCGGACGCCGTCCTTGTTCGGATACAGCACGGTGATACAGCGCATGGGTTGGTGCTCCCTCGTCGTTTCGATGCTCTGTCCGATTATCGACACCGGCAGCGCGTGCGACAACTCGCGCGATGCGGGCGACCCGCTCGCCGCCCTGCGGCCCAGTGCGTGCGCTACTCGTTCGCCGCCGGGACAGGCGCCGGCGGCAGCTGACCACGCGCGCGCTGCGGCCCGTCGAGCGGGTCGCCCATCAGGCGGCGCACGACGACGTAGAACACCGGCACGAACAGCACTCCGAGGATCGCCGCCGAGAGCATGCCGCCCGCGACACCGGTGCCGATCGCATGGCGCGCATTGGCCCCCGCGCCGCTCGAGACGACGAGGGGCATCACCCCGAGAATGAAGGCGAAGGAGGTCATCAGGATCGGACGGAAGCGCAGGCGTGCCGCCTCGATCACCGCATCGCGCAGGGTCTTGCCGCCGGCGTGCTCCGATACGGCGAACTCGACGATCAGGATGGCGTTCTTCGCGGCGAGCCCGATGATCGTGATGAGGCCCACCTTGAAGAACACATCGTCCGGAAGCCCGCGCAGGTGCGCAGCGACGATCGCCCCGAGCACTCCGATCGGCACGACGAGCATCACGGCGAGCGGGATCGCCCAGCTCTCATAGAGCGCCGCGAGCGCGAGATAGACGACGAGGATCGAGAGCCCGAACAGCATCGGCGCCTGCTCGCCGGAGACGATCTCCTGCAGCGACTGGCCGGCCCAATCGAAGCTGATCCCGTGCGGCAGGTACTCGCCGACCAGCCGCTCCATCTCCTGCATCGCCTGGCCCGAGCTGTATCCTGGGGCATTCGATCCGGTGATCTCGAGCGCCGAGTAGCCGTTGTAGCGCGTGAGGGTCGTCGGGGCGACCTCCCACGTCGCGTGCACGACGCTCGAGAGCGGGATCATGGTGGCAATGCTCGGGGTTCCCGCCGAGCCGGATGAGGCGAAGGTGTCCGCGGCGGCGGGCGCGGGACTGCTCGGCGAGCCGGCGGCCGTCCCTGAGCCCGTGGTGCCTGCTGCGAGCGTGCTCGGAACGTAGAAATGGTTGAGCGCTTCGGGACTCATTCGGTACGGCGCGTCCGCCTCGAGCAGCACCCGCAGCACCCGGCCCTGATAGAAGAAGTCGTTCGCGTACACCGGCGCGAGCATGAGCTGCAGCGCGGTATAAATGTCGCTCACGGAAAGGCCCATCGACTCCGCCTGCACGCGATCGACGCTCAAGTGCAGCTGCGGCGCATCCGCTAAGCTGTTGAGCTGCAGGTTGGTGAGGATGGGGGATTTGTGCGCCTCCGCGAGCAGTGTGGCCTCAGCCTGCATGAGCGCGGCGTGCCCGAGGCCCGCACGGTCCTCGAGAAAGAAATCGAAGCCGCCGAAGTTACCGAGCGAGCGCACGGTCGCGAGGTTGACCGCGAAGACCTGCGCATCGCGGATCCTGCGTCCCAGGGTCGTGTTGGCCCAGCGGATGAACTCGTTCGCCGTCGTCTTGCGCTCGTTCCAGGGCTTCAGGCGTACGAAGGCGAGCCCCACGTTCTCGCCCTGCCCGATGAAGCTCCAGCCGGCCACCTGCATGACCGTGGACACCGCCTCGTTCTGATGCAGGATGGCCCCGACCTGCTCGAGCACCTGCACGGTACGTTCCATGGTGGTGCCCGGCGGGTTCTGCACGATCACGTACGAGTAGCCCTGATCCTCCTCGGGCAGGAAGCCTCCCGGAAGGCGCACGAGCAGGTACGCGCCGAGCACGAACAGCATCACGAAGGCGAGCATCCAGCGCGGTGCGTGACGCACGGCCTGTCCCACGCGCCTCACGTACGCGGCGCGGGTGGTCTCGTAGATCCAGTTGAACCCGCGGAAGATCGCGTTCGGCTTGAGGTGCGTCGGACGCAGCAGCGTTGCGCACAGCGCCGGGGTGAAGGAGAGGGCGAAGAACGCGGAGAACAGCATCGAGATCGCGATCGTGAGCGCGAACTGACGATAGACGGCGCCGACGCTGCCGCTCTGCAGGGCGCTCGGCACGAAGACCGCCGCGAGCACGAGTGTGATCGCGACGATCGCGCCCGTGATCTGCTCCATCGCCTTGCGTGTGGCCGCGCGCGGGGTGAGCTGCTCCTCGCGCATGATGCGCTCGACCGCCTCGATCACGACGATGGCATCGTCCACCACGATGCCGATCGCGAGCGCGACTCCGAAGAGGCTGAGAATGTTGATGCTGAATCCGACGGCGTAGATGCCGATGAACGCCCCCATGAGCGCCGCGGGCATCACGAGCGCCGGGATCAGCGTCGCACGCAGGCTCTGCAGGAAGATGAGCATCGTCAGGAAGACGAGCACCACGGCGCCTGCGAGCGTGAATGCCACGTCGCGGATCGAGATGGTGATGAACTGGGTTTGATCGAAGGGACTGAACCACGTGACCCCGGGCGGCAGCGAGACCTGCAGCTCCCGCATGCGGGCGGTGACGGCGCGCTGGACGGCGAGGGCGTCCGCGCCGGGAAGCGTCTGGACGCCGAAGCCGGCAATCGGCGCGCCATCGAGGCGCAGGTCGTTGCCGTACGAGTAAGGCTGAAGCCTGACGGTCGCCACGTCCTTCATTCGCACGGTGGTGCCGTTCGCATCCGCGCGCAGAATGATGTTCTCGAATTGCTGGGGCGCGGTGAAGCGCCCGAGCGTCGTCACGGTGAGGGCAAGCTGCTGGCCGGGGACCGACGGCATCGCGCCGATCGAGCCCGCGGCGACCTGCAGGTTCTGGTCCTGCACCGTCGCGAGCACCTGCGCCGCCGAAAGGCCGTAGGCGTGAAGCTTGTCGGGGTTGAGCCAGATCCGCATCGCGTACTCGGATCCCCACTGCTGTGCGGAGGCGACTCCGCTCACCCGCTCGATCTGGTCGATGATCTGCGAGGAAAGAATGTTATTGAGCGCAAAGGAATCGAGCCGGCCGTCGCTCGATTTGAGCGCGATGACGAACGCCTGGCCGGCGCTCTGCTTGAACACGGAGATGCCCTGCTGGTTGACCTCCGCCGGCAGGCGCGGCTCGGCGAGCTGCACGCGCGCCTGCGTCTGCACAGCCGCGATGTCGGGGTCCGTTCCCGGGGCGAACGTGAGCGTGATGTTGCAGCTGCCCTGGGAGTTCGAGCTCGCCGTGAAGTACAGAAGGTTGTCGAGCCCGGTGAGATGCTGCTCGATCACCTGGGTCACGGTCTTCTCGACGGTGTCGGCATTTGCGCCCGGGTAGGTCGCCGAGACGCTGATCTGCGGGGGCGCGATGTCCGGGTAGGCTTCGATCGGCAGCCGGGTGATCGCGATGATGCCTGCGAGCG
>Ga0335074_10000150_pt1 | contig 111476 bp, 93 predicted proteins | sample Lox_Sample_23_FD_206715 | JGI IMG/M metagenome (GOLD analysis project Ga0335074, IMG submission 206715) | Soil microbial communities from Loxahatchee National Wildlife Refuge, Florida, United States - Lox_Sample_2.3 | ecosystem: Environmental > Terrestrial > Soil > Wetlands | place: USA... | reverse complement strand
ACGTGTCCGTCATCCCCAGCGGCTCGAAGATGTGCCGCCGAAAATATTCCTCCAGCGTCTCCCCGCTCACCTGTTCCACCAGTTCTCCCAGCCAGTCGTAGCTGATTCCATATTCCCAGTGCGTTCCCGGATCGAACATGAGCGGCGCCTTCAGAAACGCGTCGCTATCCCCCGTAATCGCGGGAGCCAGTCCCGCCTCCACGTACTCGTGCAGCCGCGCATCGAAAAAGTCGTAGCCAAACCCCGAAGTGTGCGTCAGCAATTGCCGCACCGTCGGCGGCGTCTTCGGTGGCCGCAGCTTCGCCTTTTTCGTCGCCGGATCGAATTCCTCGAGCACTTGCACTTTCGCCAGTTCCGGGAGATAGGTCGCCGCGGGCTCGTCCAGCTTCACCCGCCCGCTCTCAATGAGTTGCAGCACCGCCACCGCCGTCACCGCCTTGGTCATCGAAGCGATGTGGAAAATCGAGTCCAGCGTCATCGGAACATCTTTCGTGCTGGCGCGCTTCCCGAACGCCCCCTGATACATGACTTCGTCTCCCCGCGACGCCATCGCCACCACCCCCGGTGCCTTCTTCTGCTCCACCGCCTCCCGCAGCACCAAGTCGATCGAGTTCCCCGGCTTCGTCCTGCTTCCCGCAGCCAGCGTCAGGATCACCATCCCCGCCAGGGGCGCTGCCGCCAGCAAGCCTCGCCGCACCGCCCCTCGAACCGCCTTCATCCTTTTCATTCCCGCCCTCTCAGTTAGTTGCTCGCGCATGACGATCGTCAAAGCTTCAGCTTCTTATTTCGCCTGCTTCAGCCCCGCAACAACCGCAGCGAGTTTATCGAGTATCTCGTTCCAGCCCTCCATTTGACCGCTATTTTTTGCGCTCTCCATGGGTTCGTTTCCAATGAAGGTGAGTTTCGTCTGGCCGTTTCCTAGATCCTCAAACAGGGTCACGTCGTACGCACCCTCTATTGCCTCATGTTCTATTCCTAGCTGCGCAGGATCAATCTTGTTTCCCTTCGAGTCCGAAAAATACATGGAGGAAACGATCTTCTCGTGCGGAACAATCTCGTGATATTCAACCCCATTCCAGCACTCCTGCCCATCCGGCGTCTTCATGCAGAAGAGAGATTTCCCTCCCACCCGAAAATCCATCTGGCAAACGGGCGCCGTAAAGCCCTTCGGCCCCCACCACTGCATCACATATTTCGGGTCTGTCCACGCCTTCCAAACCAATTCGCGTGGGGCATCGAAAACTCTTGTGACCGTCATCCGCTCTATCTCATTCGCCGTGCTTTTTGTCATCTCTGACCTCCGCTTTTTTCATTTGACTCACAACCGCATCCAGCTTTTCGAAACTCTCTTCCCAGAATCGGCGATAACTAATCGCCCAGTCGCTGACCGTCTTTATCGCCTCGGGCCTAAGCCTGCAAACACTCTCTCGTCCACGCTTCGTCTTGATCACAATCCGCGCCCGCACCAGGTAGGCAATATGTTTTGAAATCATCTGCTGCGAGAGTGCAAACGGTTCCGTCAGGCCGTGCACAGAGGCAGGCCCGCGGGAGAGCCGCTCGATCATCGCCCGCCGCGTTGGATCCGACAAAGCCGCAAACGTTGTACCCAATCTATCCACAACCGTATGGTAGTGAATTATCAGGCAATGTCAAGTGCGAATTTTGCGAGTCCGGATTTCGGATTCCCAAAGCGCCAAGCGTTGGCCGGTAATTTTCTGTCCACGCTACACTGGAAGAAGCACCGTACCGCGAGTTGCTCCTTCAAAATGATCTCCTTCTCAAATATCAAGTAAGATACTGCCGCGACTGCCGACTAATCGGGAGTAGGTCAGTCGACCAGATCGACTCTCCGGGATCCGCACCCGCCGGTCCCATTGCAGGCGTTGCTTTTTGCCATTTACTATAGGATGCTGAGCCGCTGCCCTTTCTTATCGGGGCATCTTAGGCGCCGAATGGCTAGGAAGCGTGCGACCAAATCTGCACCGCCTCGAACTCTCACGGACTTCATTGACGCGTTTGCGCAATACTCGTCCAGCTCTAGCTACTTGAAATGCTTTCGCGGCCAGCGGAACTCCTTTTGGCCAAACGTAGCCGGCATATTCAGGTCTGATCTCAGGGAGCTTCTCAAGAATGAGAAAACAGCAGTGCGTGATCTGATCTCGGTCCATCCGAATGAGTTTGCATCCGACGAAACCATGTTTGACAAGCTCGTCCGGATGCAGCATTTTGGATTACCGACTCGGTTGCTGGATGTTTCGCGGAATGCGTTAGTCGCGCTTTATTTTGCAACCGACCCTGGCCCAGTTGGTGGCACAGCGAGTGACGGCAAGGTGACCGCTTTCGAAATTCAACCGGAACGGGTGAAGTATTATGACAGCGATTCGGTTAGTTGCCTTGCCAATTTGGCCAATATGACAGCTGAGGAGAAGACCGAGATTTATCAACTGAGGAAGTCGCTAAAAGGAGACATATCGGATGATAGAAACATCAGGAAATTCAATGAGAGCGGCGTTATAAAACGGCTTCATCAATTTATCAAGGCTGAAAAACCATACTTCCTGCAAATTATCAACCCCATAGATTTGTTTAAGCCATATTATGTTCATCCCAAGATGAGCAACAGGCGAATTCTGGCACAATCCGGCGCCTTCATTCTCTACGGCATCGATGCACCTAAGAAGATTTATATCCCAAATCCGATTAGCGAAACACCTTTCATTATTCCGAAGGGTGAGAAGAGTACTATCCGAAGAGCACTCGAAAATATTGGCATTAATGAGAGCACGCTCTTTCCTGAGATCGACAAGGCCGCAGCACGAATCAAGAATCAATACAGGAAGAAGTAGCACATCGGCTAAGAAAGTAGTTAGCCGTCCGCCAGAGCGGAAACTCAAACCGAAACAGCGTCGGGCAGCAGGTCGGTCCTGTTTTCGAAATGCCGCGGTAATGCATTTAGTTGTTGGTTAGGGTCTCCGCCATTTGTCCCTGCCGCCGACATTGGTGTCACGGACGCGCTCAACGTGAACAGCCGCATTCGGGCTCATCTCGCGAGCCCGCTCAATGGCTTCGGCTTGTGTTGGGAGTACCGCACTGGCCCTTTCCGAACCTGGTTTTCTTACCGCATAATCTCCCTCTTCGCGCCTCTCGATATACAGCTCTCTTTTGGCCATGTGGCCCCCTTTCCTTCGAGTAGGATACACCGAGGAATACCGCCGGCGCTACATGTAGCTCGGCTGGCGGGTCGGCCGGTTATTTTCTGTCCACGCTACTGGAAGAAGCACGGTGCCGCGAGTTGCTCCTTCAAAATGATCTCTTTCTCAAACGTCAATAAGCAGTATGGCAAGCAGTTGCTCTTCGTGGATGCTTCGTTTCAGTTGAATCCCAGCGAAAAAGTCGGGCTGGTCGGTCCCAATGGGGCGGGCAAGACAACGCTATTTTGTATGGTGGCCGGCGAGGAAACTCCCGACGAGGGCGCGGTCTCTGTCCCCAAGAAGTTGACGATCGGTTACTTTCGCCAGGACGTCGAGGTGATCCGATAGCGGTTCGTAAGTAATTGAAAAGATGGTGGGCGCTATAGGATTCGAATTTTGGGGTAGACGTAGTTTCAACAATATAGAGAGCACGGCGGGCACCGTAAAGCAGCAGAAGACAACGGTAAGCAGCGCTAACGGACCACAAACGGATCACAATGCATGCTCGTCTGATTTTGAGTCCGCTGCGTATCTGCATTTCTTACTGCGAACCTTCACTCCCTGATCTACAACAAGTCGGCGAGGTTTGGTTGGACGCCATCAGGTCAAGCAATGGGAGCGAAGAGATTGATGTGAACCTGCTCTTGACTAGCCGCGTCCAAACTTGGTTTCGAGGAAACGCCCAGCGAAAGCTTGCCGAACCCGCCGATCGATCCTCCGATATGCGCGACGGCAGCAAGCTATGGCAATCCAGCCGTGCCCAAGGGCTTAGTGGCTAGGGGGAAATGAATTGTTCCAGCGGAACAACACGAAGAAGATAACGTGGGCTAGCTCACCAAGCCGAAAAAATGGCTTATGCAACCAAAACTCCACATTGGAACAAGCTTCAACCCTCCTTAAGAAAATGCCTGAACCAAAAAAGAGAAACCGCTCTCACGCCTATTGCAGCTTCGCGTATTCCGACTTGGCTTGCTTCACGAGAAGCATATCTGGGTCGGCATCTTTCCATAGGGAGAGGAATATCTGATACTCGAGTCTGGCTTTGCCGGCGTCTCCCGCAAGAACATAAGCCCGGCCGAGCCCCAGGTGGGCGAGTGCACCGATCACTTCGTTCTGGACGAGTCCTGGATGGTCGAGAATTTTCTGAAATTCGGTGGCTGCTGCCGCACCCTGTTTCGCTGCTAAATACGTCTCACCTCGAAGATAGACCGGATAAAGCACGAAGGTGACTTCTTGCGTGGTCTGTCCCAGTTCGTACGGCGTCGAGAAGGCGAGTGCCGTGACTGCTTTCCCGGAATCTCCGCTCTGAAGCGCGGTGGCTGCTCGGATTGCCGGCAGCAGGTTGTAGGTCAGAGCTGTGTCTTCCGGAAATCGCTTGCTTAGGTCGTCCGCCATGCGAGTAGCGCCAGCGGTGTCGCCCGCCATCGCGAGAGCGAGGGCCGCGATCGCGGACACGTCTCTTCCGTTCGAGAGCGCCACTGCACCATGGGCTTGATGTTTTGCCAGAGCCAAGTTGCCCACCAGTGCTTCGCGCACGGCGGCCTCGGCCTCATACTCCGCTCCCGTTTCCTTTTGCCCGCTTCGCAATGCCGAATTGGAGGCACGGTGGGTCAACTCTCTTGCTTGCACAAAATGTCCGCCATAGGCCGCCGTATCCGATTCGTAATAGAGGACAAGATCTTCCGTTCCCGGCTTGCCCATGACCTCTGAGGCTTCACGCTCCATTGCAGCGGCGTCGTGCCGCAGGAACTCCACCAGGTAGAGACTGGCGTGTGTGGAGGGAGAATCCAGTTTCTGTTTCTCTTGTTCCCGTGCGATGGCCTTGGCATCTTCCAAACGGCCACTGTGGAGATATTCGAGCAGAAGGTTCGAATAGTGTTGGCCAACTACGGGATTGAGTTTCAAAGCTTCTTGCGCGGCGGCGAGAGACTGACCGTAGTCGCCCAGGTAGGTGCAGAAAACAGCCAGATTCGTAAACTCCCTGTCCGTATGTGGGTATATCTGCAGAAACAGAAGCTCAGATTTACGCGCGGCTTCGAAGTTTCCCGTGACGACCGCGTCGTAAATGCGTTCGATGCCAAGCCTTTCGCGCTCACTCAGTCGTTCGCGCAACGTGTAAGCTTTCTGGACATTTTCTGCCGCATGGGAAGTCTCGCCCAAGTTGAATTGGGTTATTCCCAGTCCCAGATAAGCCATGGCGAAGTTCGGATCAAGACTGATGGCTCGCTCGTACAACGGAACGGACTCTGCAGCCAGGCTCGCAGCTTCGGCCTGATGCGCAAGGCCGTAGACTTTCAGGGCTTCCAGCGACGGCGTAGTCACATTTTCCGGGCCGACGCCATATTTCTGAAGCGAAGAGAGCGATTCGCCCAATTTGCCGCGGATTTCCGAAGCGATCTTCCCCATCGCATCGAGGACATGACTTTTGTCGCTGGCATCGGCCTCAGCGCTGGCCAAGGATTCGCCCGTGGAGCAGTTGATCGCCCTCAAAGTGAGCAGATAACGCGTACCAATCTGCGCGATCAATCCGTCGAGAACGGCGGCGCTGGCGGTACGCTGGCAGACCTCGCGAGCGGTTTCCGGCGTCAGCGGGGAGTTCTTTGGCTGGGCCATCAGGGCCAGGGTCTGGCGCGTGCGTTGATCCGAGAGAAGATTCAGAAACGGCGACTGCTCCAACTGCGCGGAGAGGCCTTGCCGCAACGTACCGTCGAAAACGGGGTCTCCGGTTTTGTTGTCGAAGTCGGCGAGGACGACGGTGTCTTTCTCTGTCAGTTTTGGCTTTCGCTGAGCTCGCCAATACAATCCGGCGGCAACCATGATGGCAACGAGCATGGCCCCTGTCGCCAGCCATAGCCGCAGATCCTTCTTTCTGTCTCTTTCAATCACCACTCTGGCCAGGGAGCGGGTCGCGATAGCAATCTGCGCTTCTTCCTTCTCGGGTTCATCCTCCTTAAGTTCATCCTTCGCCACCTCTCGCACCGTTTGGGCGAAACGATAGCCTCGTCCCGGCACGGTCACGATGTAGGTGTGATCTTGCGGCCGCTCGCCTAGCGCCTTCCTCAGAAGAAAAACATGCTGGCCGAGATTCGATTCCTCCACAAACGTGTCCGGCCACAACATTTTCATCAGGTCATCTTTAAGAACCACCTGACCACCGCGCTGGGTCAGAGCCAGGAGCAGATCAAAGGCCTTAGGAGACAACGGAATGGGCTGCTGGTCACGCCATAGCAGGCGACGTTCCGGATCCATCCGGAACGGGCCGAACTCCAGTAAGTGCTTGACTGGGTTATGCATAGCGCCGTCTTGAAAACCCTTGAAAACTATTGAAAACGAATTGATCGCTTCTTAAAGACTTCTGGTTCAGGTTCCGGGCAGGATGCATGCCGCCGGAGCGTATGGCGCGGAAGCCGAGCTAAATGTGGCAAGCAATTTATCACGATTTCGCGACTGGGCAAAGAGACTGGCGGGGGCGATTTTCGGGCCGCAAAGAATGGAAATCACCATCCAAACTGATCGGCTCGTGCGCATTCGGGGCGGTCGTTCGATGCGAGCCTGGTGCCACCAGTGCGGTCGCGAGGTGGAGATGGTTGCCTTATGTCAAGCCGCAGCGCTCGTCGGAGGGAGAGAACCGGCGCTGCCCGACTCCGTCCAGAGTCATGGATGGCACATTTCCGGAGAGCAGAACGGATCGCCTTTGGTTTGTCTGGAGTCGGTCCTGAAGTCGATGTAGGTGGGCCCGGTGAAGGAACAAGAACACTCCAACAACCTTGAGGATTGACGAAAGGAGCATTCCAATGAAGCACTCGATCAGGCAGTTCACACTTGGGTTAGCGCTGTTGGTGACCAGCCTGGCAATCCGGGGGCTGGGGCAATCGACGCCGCAACAAGTGGCCGGGACAGGCTGGCAGGCAGCAACCACAAAGACGCCCGCAGTGGCATCGGATGGCACGAATCTGTACATCGCGTGGACGGGGGTCTCGAACCATGAGATTTATTTCGCGAAGTTCAATGGCACGGAATGGACCGACTACCAGGTTGTGGGAGGCAGCGGCTGGACCGCGGAAACCAGCGCCTCACCGGCCTTGACATTCATCGGTGGCACCTACGGAGTTCTTGTGGCTTGGAGGGGGCTGAGTCCCAACGAGGAGATCTTCTTTTCGCAGGGCTACCAGGGCACTTGGACGAAGCAGCGAACGGTGTCGGGCACAGGGTGGCAGGCTTTGACTAAGACCGCGCCAGCCGTGGCGTTCTTCGGTGGCACACTCTTCGTGACGTGGCTAGGCGCTGGCTCCCCAGACATTTGGTACACGTGGGTCGGCCTCACTGGGGATTTTGCAATGCAGCAGAAGGTCGCCGGCTCAGATCCAACTTGGACAGCGGAAACCGATGCAGCGCCAGTCCTCACGTCATTTAACGATCCTGTGTCCGACCAGCTGGAAAACGGCCTTTTCTGGAAGGGGAGTGCGGCGGGTCACATCTGGTGGAGCAGCTGGGGCATCGGATGGGAACCGCAGTCCGAGATTTCTTGTCCGGGAGCAAGCTCGGCCCAGCCGGCGGCAGCGTACTTCTCGGTCTTCGTGGACTTGCAGGATTCCCTCATGGTTTTTTGGAAGGACGAGTCCGACGAAGGAATCTCCAATCAAATTGCCGGCAACTGCGGGCCGGTTAGCGGCGATGGCTGGACTGCGCAAACCGAGGTTGCGCCGGCGGCAGCAGGAAGCGCCAATGCATCGGGGGCGGCCACTTGCATCCTTGCGTGGGTGGAGGCGGCTACCAACACCATCTTGTACATAGACCCGACGACTCTGCACAACTAGCCGGATTGCGCCAGGCATGAGGCAAATCGAAAAAAATATCAGGCGAATCGAGGAACCGGTTATGACAAAGCAAACTGCCAAACATATCGCAGTAGCGACCGCTCTGCTGGGGTTGGTCACTGCTTCCTTGGCCGGAGCACAGGTTAGAGCCATAAAGAGGTTGACCGGAAAACGCGCTGGATCATCCGCCAGCCAGGCACCGATTCGGGCGTTAATAACGCCTGGCGCGCCGTCGTACACGTTCACCCTGCTCAACTATCCGGGCCAGCTTGTCACTGAAGCGACCTGCATCAACAAGGGTGCGACCACTTCGAAAACTGCGATCGTCGGTGGTTACGGCTCTAACGACGACTTCACTCAAGCGGGTTTTCTCGCGAAGTTATCGGGGGCGAAAACTGTCACCGAAACCTACTATTCAGTGAGTTATCCCCACGAGCCTATGCAGCAAGACGCAACATGCATTAACGATCTGGGTCAAATTGTTGGTACTTACCTTGACAGCTCAGGTTTTAACAACGGTTACGGGTGGTTTGGGGGAAAGTTCACGCCTCTCGAAGTGCCTTTTGCTGGGGCCACGGGTACCCTTCCCTTTGGGATCAACAATTCCGGCGAAGTTGTCGGCGCTTGGTTCGACAGCGACGGGAACGCCCACGGTTTCACGCTGATTGGGAGCACCTATACCTCGTTCGACTACCCGGGCGGAACGCAGACCGAGTTCGGGGATGTCAACAGCGCGGGAGACATAGTCGGCACGTGTTATGACGCCAGCGGCGTTGGTATCGGTTTCCTGTTGAGTGGGGGAACCTTCACTCCGATCGAGTACTCCGGCGCAGTTGAGACGTTGGTCGAGGGAATCAATGACTCCGGCGTCATCGTCGGGAATTACTGCACCACCAGTGAATGCGAGGCCGACCTTGCAGGAGTGCAGAACTTCTTGTGGAGCGGAGGCGTCTACACACCGATCAGCATTCTCCCTGGCGAAGTTTCCGCCATAGCATACGACATCAATAACAACGGCGTGCTCGTCGGCGATTACCAGGACGGGGCCGGAGTCGTCGGATCGTTCCTGGCGACGCCTAGAACCTGACTCGCGCAGCGGGACAGGATTAGTCCGGGGAACTATCGGGAATCTACGTCGATACTTCCGATCGCTTTTACGGCTTCACCGCCAACCGTCACGCCGTAGAAGGGCAATGTGGATACAGGGTCCGCGCGGCGATTATTCGCAAAGATTCGCTTTACGGCTGCATTAGTTCCACCCATAGATACGTCCGGGAGATTCTTATGACCAGCAAATTGCAGTTTCGTGCTTCGTTTGTTGTGAGCTTCGTGGCGCTCCTGGCTATGGGAGTTAGTCACGCGCAGATCACACCCAATCAGGACTCCTTTACTAACAGCGCCGCTGCCACGACCAACTACGGCGCCAATGCGCTGCTCGAGGTCGACGGCACCATCGCGACCAGCTACATTCAGTTCAATCTGGCATCGATTCCCGCCGGCGCCAGCGTCAGCCAGGCCACGCTGAAGCTCTATGTGAATGCCGTCACTACCGCGGGCAGCTTCAACGTGGATTACGTCAACGGCACCTGGGCGGAGAGCACTATTACCTCCAGTCTGGCACCGGCGTTGGGCGGAACGATTGCCTCCGGCGTGGCGATCACTGCGGCGGACAAAAACCAGTACATCCTGATCAACGTGACGCCGGCGGTTGAGGCGTGGCTGAACGGAAGCGAGGCCAACGATGGACTCGCGCTGGTGGCCAACAGTACATTCTTTGCCAGCTTCGACAGCAAAGAGAACACGACGACCAGCCATCCGCCGGAATTGGATATCGTGTTTGCCAGCGGTGGAACGATCACGGGCGTGACGACAGCAGCGGGTAGCGGGCTGACCGGCGGCGGCACCAGCGGCGCGCTGAACCTCTCGCTGACGAACGGTTGCGCGGCCAATCAGGTGCTCGAATGGAATGGCAGCGCGTGGGCTTGCGCAGCGGTGGGCACCGGAACCATTACGGGCGTCACCGCCGGCACCGACCTCACCGGCGGCGGCACAACCGGCAACGTAACCCTGAGCCTGAACACGTCAGCCCTGAATTCCACATATGCGCAATTGGGAGCCGCGAATACTTTTACCGGCAACCAGACCATCAACGGAAACGTGGCCGCGACCGGAGCGATCAATGCCACCACCAGTTTCAACATCGGTGGCAGCCAATACGTCTGGGGCTCACCCGCGAGCCAGAATGCATTCTTTGGATTGGCAGGAAACTCCACGACGACCGGCGTCGGCAATACCGCGACCGGTTTCCTGGCGCTCTCCTCCAACACCAGCGCCAGCAGCATTACCGCCTACGGAGCGTATGCACTGGCCTCGAACACTACGGGTGCGGCGAACCAAGCCATCGGCTATCAGGCGCTGGAAAGCAATACTACCGGCGCAGACAACACGGCGGCCGGCTACCAGGCCCTCGCCATCAATTCAACCGGCCTATACAACACTGCCACCGGCTATCAGAGCCTCTACGCCAATACCACAGGCCAGTACAACACCGCCACCGGCGGTACTGCGCTCGGCGGCAACACGAGCGGCTACTTCAACACCGCGACCGGTGCGTTCGCGCTCGAGAACAACACTACGGGGTATTCCAACACCGGGCACGGCGTCGAGGCGCTCAACGCCAACACAACCGGCAATTTCAACACGGCCAACGGAGCTAGCGCCATTTTCGCCAACACCACGGGCAGCCAGAACACGGTCACTGGGTTCCAAGCGCTTTTCATAAACCAGACGGCCAGCGGGAACACTGCCGATGGCTATGAGGCGCTGCTGAACAGTACCTCCTGTTGCAATGTGGCGGACGGAGACCTGGCGCTCCAATTCGTCACCTCGGGACAAGCGAATACCGGAGTGGGCAACCACGCGGGAAACACCGCCGATTTGAGCTATATCACCGGCGAAAACAATACGTTTCTTGGCACCGGAACTGCGATGAGCACGGGCACGCTGTTCAACGCCAGCGCGATCGGAGCCAATGCCGAAGTAGGCGCGAGCAACACCATGGTGCTCGGCAGCGTTAAGGGCGTGAACAACCAGACGGTCACCGTCAACGTCGGCATCGGCACCACCACCCCAGACAACAACCTGACCGTAAATGGCAGCGCCGACAAGCCCGGCGGCGGTTCGTGGGGAACGTATTCCGACGGCCGACTCAAGACTCTGGACGGAACTTTCAACTCCGGACTAAGCCAGATCCTGAAAATCAACCCCGTCCGATATCGCTACAAGGCCGACAACGCGATGGGCATTCGGGACACAGATCAGCACATCGGGGTGGTTGCGCAGGAAGTACAGAAGGCAATTCCGGAGGCGGTGACCGAAAACAACAAAGGCTATCTATTGGTGAACAACGATCCGGTGATCTGGGCGATGGTGAACGCTATCAAGCAGCAGCAACAGGAAATCAAGTCGCTGCGGAAGCGGCAGGCGAAGCTGGAGTCGGCGCTGGCGCAGGTCAAGCGCGAGCGAGCGGAGACCCGGTTGGCATCGGCACAGGTCGCTCCTTGAGTACTTGGGCAGAGCGATTTCTCCGTGGCCCGGTCGACCAATAGACGTAGAAGAACTTCTTGGGGAGGAGACGTAATGACGAAGCGCAGTGGTCGCGCAGCGCGAACGGATGCAGCGGTCTACGGGGCAACGGCCTGCGCAACCTCAGGCCAGTCCCATTGCTGTGGCCGCCGCGCACAAGTAAACGACGCATTGCCGCAAGTTGCGCTCGAACCACAGCCCGCTCAGTTGTCGAAATAGGCGTCTGGCATGGCGACAAAGGATAAGAAGCAGGAGCAAAAATATGAAATCGGCAAGAAACTCTGTTAAAAAACCGGCAACACAATCTACAACTCATTCCACAACATATTCGACCGGATGGATCTTAAGCTGTGGGCTGCTTTTTCTCGCCCTGCAGCCATGCCATGCGAACGCTCAGCTCACCGAGCTGTACGCGTTTCAGTACAACGCTGCCGCCACGAGCAATTTTCCTGACGGCGAGAATCCCATGGCTGAATTGATCCAGGGGACGGACGGCAACTACTACACCACCACGAATACCGGAGGAGCTGGCACGTGCCCCGGCGAAGTGGAAGACCAGATCCCCGGTTGCGGCGCGGTGGTGAAGATTACTCCCGCGGGTGTGTTGAGCGTGGTGTACAGCTTTCCCTATGACTCCGCCACTAGCACGGCACCCAACGGTTGGGAACCTGAAGCTGGTTTAGTGCAGGCAAGGGACGGCAATTTCTACGGCGTGGCCACTCTTGGCGGCGTCAGCAATGCTATCTGTGGCACGTCGGGCTGCGGCACGGTTTTCAAACTCACGCCCGGCGGAAAGCTTACCGTGTTGCACACTTTTTGCGGAGGCAACGGCTGCGGTTCCCTGACCACCGATGGAGCGGATCCGACGGGGCGCCTCGTGGTAGGACCGAATGGCGATCTCTATGGCACAACGCAAAGCGGAGGCATCTATGACGGCTTCTACAACCAAGGCACCATCTTCCGGATTTCTGCCGCAGGCGCTTACACGATCCTGCATCTTTTCTCCGGTCCTTTCGGTACCACCGGGGACGGCGCAAATCCGGTTGCAGGGCTGACTCTGGGTAGTGACGGAAATTTTTACGGGACGACTGAGGCTGGCGGCTCCGGAGGCCTGGACGAGGGCGAAGGCACGGTATTTAAGATGACGCCCGCCGGCGCCGTTACTATCCTCCATTCCTTTGTGGGATCGGACGGTGGGGGTGCCGACGGCTCTTACCCCAAGGGCGCTCTGGTCGAGGCCAGCGACGGCCATCTCTATGGCACCTGCTATTCCGGCGGCGCCAACGGGACGGGAACGGTGTTCCGCATTTCCATGAAGGGGGTTTTCACCAAGATATATGACTTCCCCGCGGAAGGCACGCCCGACAGTACCGGCAATTTTCCCCGGGCGGGATTGATTCAGGCCTCGGACGGCAACCTCTACGGAACCGCGTGGGAGGGCGGCGCGTCGAACGACGGCACAATCTACCAAGTCACGCCCGCGGGCGTAGGCACGCTGGAAGCCAGCTTCAGCGGAGCGACTACCGGCTTCTCGCCCCTCGGTGCGGCGGTCCAGGGCAGCGACGGCAAGCTCTACGTAACATTGCAATATGATGGCGGTGAGAATTCTGACGGAGTCCAGGACCAGGGAGCGATTTCCGTATTCAGCAGCGGGCTCCCGCTTCCGGCGCCCAAGATCTTGGGCTTCGCGCCCGCCAAGGCAAGCGTCGGTGCCACCATCACAATCTTTGGGGGAAACTTCGTTGGCACGACCGCGGTCAACTTTTTCGGGGATTCTACTTCCGCTCTCTTTAAAGTGGACGGCTCAGGAATCCTCACCGTGATCGTCCCTTCCGGGGCCAATTCCGGTGTAATCAGCATTACCAACCCCGGAGGAACAACCTCGAGCAAACTGGCTTTCACCGTTCTCTGATTGCGAGCAGTGAACTCGCAGTCCGATTCTGAAAGCAATCAGTTCACACTGCCGTACCAAATTGCATAAGGAGAGAAACCATGAAAACGCGAATCGCAATCTCAGTGTGTGCGCTCATGTTGGCAAGTCTAGGCTGGGCGCAAAGCTTAACTAACGCCACGAACTTCGCCATGATCGGCGTGGTCCGCGGCCAGACCTTGCAGATCAATGTTGTCGCCTATCCACCCGTTCCATGCTTTGCCCAGCTTGGTTTTCAGGATGCTAACGGAAATCCTGTGGGCACGACCTTGAATGTCACGCTGCAGGCAGGACAATCGGCGTCGCTGGCCGTCAATGCTAATACTCTGACCGCGGTTGCGGGACAGCGCGTGGAAGTGCTGCCTACCGTTGTACCCGCCGCAGGAATCGCCAGTTCCTGCCAGGCTTCAGCGGAAATATTTGACGACATTCTCGGCATCACCAGCGTGCTGACGCCGGGACAGACAGGGTACGCCCTCAGTCCGGAGTTCAGCATGTTAGGCGTGACCGTGCTGCAGACAGCGCGACTGAATGTCGTGTCATACCCGCCTGACCCGTGCATCGGAACAGTCAGTTTCGTCAACAGCAAGGGCGTTCCGGTGGGAAACACACTGAACGTTCAACTTGCGCCCGGCCAGGCTGCGTCGCTCGATTTGCCGGGCAGCACGCTGGTGACGAAGCTTGAACAACGCGCCGAAGTGCAACCCGTGGTGACCGCACCGAACGGAGGCTGTGTGGCGTCGACCGAGGTGTATCTCAACGGGCTCGGTACGTCTACGGCGTATTTTCCGCCAGATCCGTGCAGTCCATCCAGCAGCACTTGCGCAGTGTTCCAACCGTAGCGTAGTCGGGGCTTCTTAGGCAGATCGCGGTACTGCGTTCGTTTCAAGCTGGCGCAGTACCCAGATTGCTCAGCTTCTGACTTGCCTTTACCCAGTTGAGACGCGAAACGATTTGCGTATGATAAATGTTGGATTCGGCATTAGTGCCTTGTTTGGGAGTGTCCTAATTGTTAGGACGCTATCGCTTTTTTGCTACGGGAACGCGAAAGATTTTTCGTGCAATAAACGTAAATGGAATCGGCAATGGGGCCTCTTTTGCCCTTCTGGCGAACGAAGAATCAATAACTTACGTGCTGTCAATGCGCTGAATAGTTCGACTCCCGCCGCCCCCACCAATCTCTGTTGTATTTGCGCCGAGGTAAAGACATTTCTCAATCAGCATCATTCGAATGCAGGCACTTTCTCGCTCGAGCGTCAAGATCGATGGCGATTTTCGTAGGATTTTGGCGAGATGTACCCCAGAAAGCATCTCCGGTCAGGCTCTTTTCCTGTCTCATCATGCCCGCTCACTGAACGACCGTTCTATCGGGACTCCAAATTTGCAACCGCACTGATTTTTCTGAATTAGGGAACTTTGTTAAGAGATCAGAGGCCTCTCGATAATGCCCGCTCACCTCGGCGGCTCTCATCTCAATCGACATGACCCACTGGCCGAGCGACGGGCTATTCGGAAGCTGAGGTACTTCGGTGACAGGCGGGTCATGCGTCGGTCGGAAAATCTATTGCAATCGGTCCGGTTTTGGCCTTAACGGATCACACTAGGTCCTTGCAGAACTGCATGTCACTCATTTCAAAGAATGAGTGAAGTTCTGAGGTCGGCTTCAAAAAACTACGTTAACGCATTTTTTTCAATAAGATGGTGGGCGCTATAGGATTCGAACCTATGACTTCCACCGTGTGAAGATGGCACTCTACCGCTGAGTTAAGCGCCCACGCGAGAGTGATTTTTATTCAAACATTTGCGCGCGGATTATGCAACTGTTCGGATCCCACCCCAGTGAGAGGCAGACGCAGCTTGCCCTGAGGGAAGTCGAAGGGTTCGCCCAGCCGGTGTCACAGATCTGAACGAAGGCGTTCGTGGCGATTCCTCCGGAGAAGGGCATCCTGGGTTCCACGAACGGTCCAGAGGTCCATGAGGGCAAAAGTCAGGCGACGCCAGCCTCTGCCGCTTTTGAGCTCCGGATAGCCATTCTCGCGATAGAAGTGGCCAGGTCAAGGATGCTGGTCATTTTGTTCTTGCCCTGACGGAGTCTCGAGATTTGCGTGGCGATGCGTTTTGCCTAAGGGCGTGATAGCCTTATGGCCAGTTGGGCGTGGAAATCCGTGATTTTGTGGATGCCGCCCGGAGCCGGTTCTCAAATTGCGATGGCGCCCGAGCAGAAACCCGCGCACGGACCGCTATTGGACTCATTCCAAAGCACTTCTCCAGATCACTACCCCCCTCAAAGCGTGCAACTTTCCGCCCCCGACGGGGTTAACATGAGTGTGAGCACAGCCGCACTGGACGGGGGCATGCTGATGGCTGCGACAACGCAGCAGTCGTCCGCCGCCTTCGTGCCTGCGACCGCGGGTGGAACCGCACCTTCCGATGCCGAGGTCATGCTGCGGGTTAAGGCGGGCGATCAGTCGGCGTTCGACTATTTGGTGCAGAAATATCGGCGGGCTCTGGTGAGTTTTATGTACCGCATGGCGCGGAACTCGGCAGCGGCGGAAGATTTGGCGCAGGAAGTTTTTCTGCGGGTGTATCGCTCGCGGGAAAGCTACGAGGCCAGCGCGAAATTTACTACGTGGTTGTATCGCATCGCGACCAACCTGGCGGTGAATCACGCGCGCGACACCCGGCATGAGCGCGCGGAAGTGACGGTCAGTCTTGACGAGCCCGATGAAGAAACGGGCACGACGTTCGAACTGCCGGACGCAAGTTTGACCGCGGAACAGGCGATGGTGCGGCGCGAGCGCATGCTGGCAATCCGGCGCAAGGTCGAGGCGCTGCCGGAGCAGCAGAAACTGGCAGTGATTATGCACAAGTACCAGCAGATGGATTACAAGCAAATCGCCGAAGTGCTGAAGAAGAGCGAGTCGGCGACGAAATCATTGCTATTCCGCGCGTATGAGACTTTGCGGGAGCAGTTAAAAGAATTCGTATAGGAAGCAGAATTTTCGGTGGCGGGACAGTTGGCGGGAATCAAGGGGAAGCGGTTATGAACAGCGGGTTGAACTGTAACGAAATTCGTGAACGGATGCCGGATATGGCGGCTGGATTCAGCGAGCCTACGGCCGACGAAGGCAAGCATCTGGAAGGTTGTGCGGCATGCGCGGAGCAGTTGAAAACGATGCGCGCGACCATGGCGTTGCTCGATGAGTGGCGGGCGCCGCAGCCGTCGCCGTATTTCGATGTGCGGCTGCAGGCGCGCCTGCGTGAGGAAATGGCAAAGCCGCAGGCGGGCTGGTTGCATTGGCTGCGCCGGCCGGTGCTGGCGGCGGCGCTGACCGTGCTGATGGGCGTTGGCGTGGGACTGTTCTTCACGCAGGGCAGCGGGTTTCACCATCCGGATGAAAACGGCCAGCTTGCTGTAGTTGAGTCGGGTGAGCCGGGCACTGCCGTCAGCGACCTGGAGGCTCTGGAAAAGAATCACGACCTGTATTCCGATTTTGAACTGTTGGATGACTTGAGTCTGCAGCAGGATGTTGTCGCCAATCCGTAAGGGTCTCGGCCTGGTGCGGGCGCAAAGTAGGCGGAGAAGAAGTAAGCGGAGAAAATGAACCGGGGAACACACAGGACGGAGTATCTGGCCGCCGTCGCGCTGGCGGTGTCGCTGACCGTCGCAGTTCCCAGCTTCGCCCTGAGGGGTGGATTCCATGCCGGGCCACAACGACATGCAGCGGCAGCGTATGGGGCACAGCGTCCGTCGCAGGGGCCACGCGAACAGCAGGCGCATCCGCTGCAGCGGGGGCATGCCGGTGACTGGCTGCGGCGCTACAAAGATCTGTCTCCCGCGGAGCAGGAACGCGAACTGCAACGCGACCCGGGGTTCCGGCGACTGCCGCTGGCACAACAGCAATTGCTGCGGCAGCGGCTGCAGCACTTCTCGAGTCTCCCGCCGCAACAGCAGTTGCGCATGCTGAACCGCATGGAGACCTGGGAACATCTCACCCCGGCGCAAAAGCAACAGGCGCGGCAAGTCTTCAATCAGTTTCGGCGCCTTCCGCCCGACCGGCAGCGCATGGTCGCCACCGCGGTCCACGATCTGCGAGGCATGCCGCCGGATCAGCGCGAACGGGTCATCGATTCCCCGCGCTTCAGGGGCATGTTTTCTGATCAGGAGCGTGACATGATTCGTGGGGCGTCACGACTGCCGCTGGCTCCGCCGGAAGGCGAAGAGAACGGGCAGTAGGGCAGGACGCGTAATCAGTTTTCAGATTCGCTAGTACCGAGGCGCCGCTCGATCTCTTCCGGAAGTCTGATAGAAGTTGCCACGGCGAGTAGAAGAATATTTGTATTCCATGTATTCATTGCATCACAGCCCTATTTCCTGAGCATGTTCCGCGCGATGAAGAATACGTTCGCCGGTCGCTCTCCGAGGCGGCGCATGAAGTAGGGATACCATTCCGAACCGAAGGGGATGTAGACGCGCATACGCCAGCCCTCGCGCACCAGGCTTTGCTGCAAATCCCGGCGAATGCCGTAGAGCATCTGGAACTCGAAGGAATCGCGAGCAATCCTCTCCTGCGTAGCGAAGGCCTGGGCTTCCCGGATGATCTTTTCGTCGTGCGTGGCCAGGCCGTGGTAGACGCCGCTTTTCATCAAGATCTTCATCAGCTTGACGTAGTTGGCATCGACGTCGGCCTTGCTCTCGAAGGCAATGCTGGCCGGCTCTTTGTACGCGCCTTTGCAGAGGCGAATGCGAATCCTCTCCGAAAGCAGCTTTTCGATGTCGGACTCAGAGCGCTTCAAATACGCCTGAATTACCGTTCCCACTTTGTCGCCATTGCCCGGCATGCGATGCAGTTCGTGCACGAAGTCGAGGGTGCGCTGGGTGTAGGGCGAGCCCTCCATATCGACGCGCACGAAGCCAGGCGGACTCATGGCTGCAGCCTTCACCACCAGTCCGCTCACCATATCCCGGGCCAGCTTTTCGTCCACATCGAGGCCCATGTGGGTTAGCTTCAGGCTGATGTTGGCGTTGAGCTGGTTGGCCGCGATCGCATCAAGGATCTGGTGGTAGAGCTGCGCGCTGTGGCGCGCTTCGTCGGCATTGGTGGTATTTTCGCCGAGATTATCGATGCTCACGCTCATGCCGGCGCGGTTGACGGCCTGGGTGACGCGCACCGCGTCGGCGATTTCAGTTCCGGCGACGAATCGGCCGGAAACGCGGCGCCCAATGGACGAGCGCTCGGCAAAGCTGCGCAGAGAACGGCTTTCAGAAAGATTGACGAAGAACGCCCTTAGCATGAAAAACCTGCCGGCTCCGGAAACCTTGCGTCCAGAGGGATGAAGATAAGGAAAGGACTGACCGTTACGTGCAGGAAGATCACAGAACCTTGTATCACAAAGTATCACAAACGGGGCGCAGAGGAGATGGGAGCCGGAGTAAACTCGACAACCACGAAGCGCCCTAAGTCACACAAAGGAAACCCTGCCAATGATTTGCAGCGCGATACCGGCCAGAGAATCAGAACTCCTTACAAGGTTGTTAGAAGTACCGGAGTGTTAACCACAGGACAGAAAGTGTGGTACATGGGATGGGTTGCGCCGAGGCCGCGGCCACCGATGCCCGCCAACATGCGTCATACGTCGCGCCCGCTCTGGCCAGAAATTCCCGCAGTCTCACTTGGGACTATAACGGCCATCGACCCAACTCGGCCGGATTCCTTCGAGATTCCTGTTAAAGGCGGGTACAATCTTCGCATCGCTCCCGGCCCGATCGTGTACTGGAGCCCGGTTCACGAGGATTTCGAAGTCCTAGGGGTCATTGCTGCGGATGAGCGCCATGCGGAAAAATCTTCGATCAACGGCGTCGCTCCGCAGGAAATAGTGAAGACGAACGTCATGAGGGCATATAGCATCGACGTGGTGGCGGATACGATTAACGGAAGCCCACAACCCTAAGAGATCGGCGATCGCCGTCGGGCCTGCGTTAAGAAAATCCCCACTTCTGGCAAAACCGGCCAGAAGTGGGGCACTCTCGCACACTCCATAATCCCGCCGGGGAAATCGGTTCTCCCTCACGGGCGCATCGGGTAACCGGTGGGGTGGTTACCTTAGGGTGTGCAGACAGACGGGTAAGAATCGTCTAACATCTATGGATTTCAATCACTTGCGCGGATAACTCCGGTGGTTCTACTCCCTTCGGAGAGATTGCCCATGTACCGGCCGCCGCCTATAATCGAGCTACTCTGGTAAGCGATTCTCCGTCAGGTTCCGGGTAGAACATCAGGAGGGTGGAGTCTGTCTGAGCCGCCTTTCTGGGGAAGGTTCGGTGAAAGGGAAACGCCCGGAATATGCGAAAGCGCCTCGAAATCGCATTGATGCTGACGACCGCCATCGCGACCTCCATTTCTCTTGCCCCGCCCGCGGCATGGGCTGCTAACGGCTGGCCGGCTGAAGGCGATGAGCGCGCCACTTCTGTCTCCTCTTCTTCTTCTGTCAGATCGCGAATCACCACGACCGAGGAAAACGGCCGCACGATTTATGTGAATGACGACGCTCCGGCGCCGGTCCGGCAAGCGCAGGCTGCGCAGCCGGCGCGTCCGCGATTGGTCTACTGGAGCAGTAAAGAGAATCGCTGGAAGCCGGTGCCCTCGGCGGGTACGGCCTCGATGCGGGCGGCGCGGTCGGCCGCGGCTGAGGTCACGCAGTACTTCGGGCACGACTCAACCCAAGCAGCCAACGCAAAGATTATCTCGGCCAATGCGCTCGGGCATCAGGCGTCGCAGGAAGAGATTGATTCGGCGATTGTGATGTCGGCCGCTCGGCACAATGTGGACCCCAACCTGGTGCGGGCGGTCGTGAAAGTCGAGTCGAATTTCAATTCCAACGCCATCTCGCGCAAGGGCGCGATGGGGCTGATGCAGTTGATGCCTTCAACGGCGCGCGAGTTGAAGGTGAAGAATCCGTTTGATCCAGAGCAGAACGTGGATGCGGGAGTGCGGCACTTGAAACAGCTTTTGGAAAACTACGACGGCGACGTGAACCTGACCCTGGCCGCGTACAACGCGGGTTCAGGCGCAGTGGCGCGCAGCGCGGGGGTTCCACGCTACGCGGAAACGCAGAATTATGTCCGGCGGATTACGAACCTTTATTACGGAGGATTTGATATTGGTTCGTCGGGAGCTTCGCACGATCCTGTGAAGGTTCAACGGGATGCGCGTGGAGTGCTTTACATCAGCAACACGGAGTAGGGTTTGGGCATCTGTTTTAGAAGTAAATGGGCACCCAGGCAAAATCTCTCAGGTACCACCAGCGGTTCAACCTTAACGGCGATCGAGACAGTTAACGGGCCGAGGATTTGAAGACGACATCGAGCCAGCGCAGCCTGCGCTGGGCAGCGCTGCTGTTGCTGGCTACGCTGCCCGCAGTGCCGATGTATGCCCGCACGCATCGCAGCACCTCACACCATACTGATTCACATCATGGAGAGTCATGGGCGCGCGATCACTTCGCGACGGCCGAGCGCATGCGGGAGGCGCTGAATGGGCGTCCTCCAGCCGACCGCACGCGGCGCGACTACCAACGCGTGATTAACGCTTATCGCGGCGTTTACTTCGGTGCGCCGACTTCCACCAAGGCCGATCCCAGCGTGGTGGCCGTGGCCGAGACGCTGGTCGAGATGGGCCGCCGCTTCGACGACGACAAGATCCTGAACGAGGCCATCGCGCAATACAAGTTTCTGCGCAAGGAATATCCGGGGAGCAAGTACCGCTGCGACGCGCTGTTTACGATTGGCGAGATTTATAGCGACGATCTGAACGATCCCGAGCAGGCTCGCGCGACCTTTAAAGAATTCTTGCACCGTTATCCGCATAACCGCCTGGTCGAGGACGCGCAGCAGGCGATTGTGGAACTCGATCGCGAAGCGGAGGCGGAGAAGAAAGCTGAAGCCGGGAAAAATGCCAGCAGGGAAAAGGCGGATACGGCGAAGAACCTGAACTCCAGGAACTCTCCGGCGAAGGATGCGGACGCGCAGGCCGATGCTGCGTCTCCGCACGATTCCGCCGAGAAAGATGCCGAGACTTCTTCCAGCCCGGCGCGGCTGCCGCGCGTGACCGGAATCCGGCACTGGTCTACGCCTAATTACACGCGGGTGGCGATTGATCTGGAGAGCGACGTCAAATTCGGCTCGCAGCGCATCGCGAATCCGGACCGCATCTTTTTCGATTTGCGCGGCACCAAGCTGGCCTCCACGCTGGTGGGAAAGACTTTCGATGTGGACGACGGCTTTCTGAAGAAGATTCGCGTGGCGCAGTTTCAGCCGGGCCGCACGCGAGTCGTGCTCGAAGTGGACAACCTTTCCGACTACGAAGCGTTTCTGCTGCCGAATCCTTACCGGCTGATTATTGATATCCACGGGAAAGACAGCGCCAGAAATGGACGTGGGAACCCGGCCAAGGAAGCTGCGGGCGCTGACGCGGGCGCTGAAACGACCGCCGACGTCGAAGAGCCGCCGCTGTCGGGATCGATGGCCGAGGTTGCGAACTCCGGGCTGAAAGCTGAGAGGAAGGCTTCTGCCAGAGAGGCCGTCGGCGAGGAAGAACACGCTGGTGACCAGCCGGGCGCGGAAAGCGAAGACGGGGATAATTCCGCGACCACAAAGCCGCGCGATGTGCCGGACCGGCCGAAGACTCGAGAGGTCGAGGTCAAGACTGCCACCGGGACAATTAAGAAGGTCATTGTAGACGCGGACGATGACGACTCTGGGGCGGAAGCGGCCAACGTCGATATGCCAAAGGCACATTCTGGCTCGCCGTCGCATAAAGCAGATCATTTGGCCGGTCGTTCAAAGGAAATCTCAAAGGGAAGCTCGACGGCCAGTTCAATGGACAGTGCGGCGAGTTCCGGCGACTCCGCTGATGGCGACGAGATGGCGAGCGAAGCCCCGCCTGCCAATCATCTGCAAGGCAAATTGGGCTTGCGGTCGAGCAGCAAATCAACCGATTTCGATGCTCGCGAGGCCAAGCCGACGGCCAGCGGCGACCGGTCGCTGATTCGGGTGCTGGGATTGAAGATCGGCAAGATTGTGATCGACCCTGGGCATGGCGGCCATGACACGGGGACGATCGGGCCCGATGGCCTGGAGGAAAAGGATCTGGTGCTCGATGTCGGCAAACGTCTGGGCAAGTTGCTGGAGGCGCGGCTGGGCGCGGAAGTGGTCTACACGCGCAAGGACGATACCTTCATCCCGCTGGAAACCCGCACAGCCATCGCCAACCAGCAGCGCGCCGACCTGTTCATCTCGATTCATGCGAATTCGAGCGACGATCCGGACGCCCGCGGGGTGGAAACTTATTATTTGAATTTCACCTCATCACCCGATGCACTGGAAGTGGCGGCCCGCGAGAATGCGGTCTCGGAGAAGTCCATCTACGAGTTGCAGGATCTGGTCAAAAAGATCGCGCTGAAAGAAAAGATTGAAGAATCGCGCGAGTTCGCCGCCGATGTGCAGGAGTCGCTGCATAGCGGGCTGGCGGCCAAGAGCCCGGCGATCCGGGACCGCGGGGTGAAGAAGGCTCCGTTCATTGTGCTGATCGGCGCGAACATGCCGTCGATTCTGGCGGAAATTTCGTTTGTCAGCAATCCAACCGACGAACGCCGGCTCGAGACCAGCGAATACCGGCAGCGCATTGCCGAGTCGCTGTATCGGGGAATCGCCAAGTATGCGGATGGATTGAGCGGTGTGAAAGTGGCCAGCAATAAGGACAAGGCATCCGCCCAGTAGATTTATTGTTCCGTTCCTCTCTGCTTATAACCTTCTGGAATCTCAAAGAACTGCGGGTCCGGAGCGGTCTGCTGGATCTGAGTGACGGTCATGGTCGTGGTTCCTTTGCGCGGGTCGCTATGTTTGATCAGCAGATTGATGCGGAGATCCTGAGAGTACCAATATTCATCGGTGACAACGACGTCTTTACCGGTATTTTCGTCAACGACGATCTGCGTCTCGCGAATTCCATGCGCGGGCACGCCGTCGACTTCGGCCACGCCCAAGTCTTCGTTTTTGGTGAACTCATTCGGCGGCGCATTGCCGTCGGGAGCGGCGAAGCGGATGGAGGGCGGCTCGGTCGCTGGCGGGTGATTCCCCGTTGTAGTCCAAAAGGTTTTCTTTCCGATGTTGATCCATGTGGAGACGCGGCTCTGCGGATCGAAGAGATGAACGCGAATGAGCTGCGGAGTCTGATCGCTCGATGCCGGGATGAACATCCTGCGTTCGTTATGAATGCGTCCGCTGCTGTCACGGCCAATCTGGCGGAAGGACTTGAGTTCGAAGATCCGGCCGTCTCTTTGAACGACGGACCTCTCGATGTCGACCACCGCGTTGAAGGGTGCGTTGGGAACTGGCGTGACAAAGATATCCTGCGCGGAAGCGCGCGGAATCAGAATCGCAAGCACGAGGAAAAGCAATAGGCAAAGAGAGCAGAAAGACAGGCGCCTGCGCATGCGGACCTCCAGCGGACGAGTGTCAGCCGGAAGCATAGCCCAGGCAGACGCGGAGCGGCAAGAAAGGAAGAGAATCGCGGCTTGGATTTTTACGGAGCAGTGTTTAAGGCACTGCCGCGGACCTACTGAATGGCGCTTCCCACTTGCGAGAAGATGTTGCCCGCGTTGGAGCCGATCAGGCGAATCGTGCCGACCACGATGACCAGCACCACAGCCAGCATGACCGAGTATTCGGCGATGTCCTGGCCGGATTCATCGGACCAGAGATGGCCTAGCCACAAGGTGAGAGACGAGTAACCCATAAAGTTTTATTCCTGACTCCTATTTTCTAAACAGCCCCTGAAACCTGAGCAGCTTCCGGCTGAACCGGCTGGTTCTTAAGCCCGTACTCGGGAAAAGTCATGCCCCATGCTTCCCGGTCCTGCGTAACCGCCTGCAACCCGACTTGAAATTCGGACGTTCCTTTCAGCTTCTTCGTCCAAACCACGCGAAACTGCATTTTTCGCTGGCGATAGAAAACCGTAACCTCGTCGAGCGCATTCAAATCGCGGCGCATGGATCCCAGGCGCAGGCCGTCGGGAGTTACGTCGAGGGTGATCGCCAGTTCCTCAAACGCGTTCCCGGTCGCGTCCTTGCCCTTGACTCGTACTGGAAGAACCGCCTTGGTGCGATTTCCCCGCCGCTGATCGACTGCCGCACTGCTCGAACGCATTCTGATTCACCCAAGGCTAGTTTCGCCCCAGGCTCGCCATCTGTGAATGGCTCCGATGTGTAGTGCGCGGCACGATGGTAACCACCCTATGTAGTTGGCAGGGCTATGGTTGCAGGCTGCAGGAAACTTTTTGGCGGCGTCTGTGGTCTAATGAGGAAAGAGCGGGCGTCTCAAGCTGGTCTGGGCATGAAATCTCCCCGTTTTGTCGGCATGATCGGATTTGGTGCGTATCTGCTGGGCGCGGCTTTCACGGCACCGGCGTACGCGGCCCAGAACTCGCCCCACTCCTCTGCGCCCTCTTCTACGGCAACGCCTCCAACCCAGATTGCTGCAAGCCGAGCTCCGGCAATTCTGCCCCAAGCCTTTGGCGGGTGGCAGATGCAGGGTTCCGCGAAAGCCAGCACGGATGCGGCAATCGCCGATCCTGCCAACGCCGAGGTGCTCAAGGAATACCGCTTCACGGATTTTGCCTCGGCCACTTACGCAAGCGAAGATGGCCGCACTTTGAAGATTCGCGCCGCCCGTTTCGCCGACGCCTCCGGTGCCTTCGGCGCGTACACGTTTTATCTGCAGCCCGAGATGACCAAGGAAGACATCGGCGATCAAGCTGCATCTCTTGGTAAGCGTGTCCTGTTCTATCGCGGGCATATTCTGGTGGACGCTTCGTTCAGCGAGCAGAATGCGATGTCGGCTGCGCAGCTGCGCGAACTGGCCGGAGATCTTCCGCGTCCCGGCGGGAGCGCCGCCAACCTGCCCAGCTTCATCGAGTACATGCCGCGCCGGGACTACATTGCGAACACGAAGAAATATGTGATGGGTCCGGCCGCGCTGAACGCCGTGGCGGCGCCGCTTCCACCTAGCCTGGTGGATTTCGGCGTCAGTTCAGAAGTAACCTTGGCCCGCTATGACACTCCCAGCGGTGAAGCGACTTTGACCTTGATCTCCTACCCTACGAACCAACTCGCGGCCGATCACTTGCGCCGCATCGACGCGGCCCATCAATTGGCGCAGCCGCAGGCAGGCGTTGCCATGATCGAGGGTGCGGGTTCGTTCCATGACAAGCGCACCGGACCCATCGTTGCGATTGTTACAGGGCCAGTCTCTGACAGCGACGCCAAGACCTTGCTCGGCAGAGTCAACTACGAAGCTACGGTTACCTGGAATACTCCGGCAGAAAACACGCAAGTGCGCGATCTGTACATGCTCATCTTGAACATTGTGGTGCTCTGCGCCATTCTCGCCGGACTGGCGATTGTGGCGGGCATAGCCTTCGGAGGTTTCCGCATTCTAATGAAGCGCTGGTATCCCGACCGGGTTTTTGACCGTCCCGAGCAGATGGAATTCATCTCCCTGCGCCTCACCGAAGTGGTGATCGAAGAAGCTTCTCCTAGCAGGTCTGAAGTGACTCCCAAGGCGCCCCAAAAACCGGCCTGAACCCAGTAAATGCCTTTAGAAATATCAGCTTACGGCTTGCTGAGGGCGATTCTGTCTCAAATTGTTACACTCGCGCAGGATATTGATTCCTTTTGTAAAATATTGAAAACAAAGACATTTATTTCATAAAAATCGCTTGACACCTCCGTTTTTAGGCTCATAAGATTTCGGCAGAAAGTTTTGACGGAATCTATTGCCTCCGTTGGAACTATTCTCCCTTGAAGAAGAGGTCACCCTGTTGCCGGGTGGCCTCTTCGTTTTTCATGCGATGAGGAAACCGCATGTGACCAGGATGTAAGCTTTCGCGCGCGGAACCTTCGCGGCTAATCTGAGAGTGGGATTACGCGGAGCGCCCATGTCGAATCGACATTTTGTCGAATGGATGCTGGCTCACCGGATCCGTGCGCGGGAGGACGGGAACTGTTTCAGGCTTTTTTGCGTATCGTTTGTTGAGAGTATCTGTTGCTCGAGAATATCTGTCAGGTTGGCAGCGAATCGTGCATTGGCGGGGAGGCAGCTATGTACTGCGATCGATGTGGCGCAGCCGTGCAGCCGGGACAGGCGTTCTGCAGTAAGTGCGGCAAGCAGATCGTCGGTCCTGTGTCGTTGACGCAGTCATTTCCGGGCCGGGTGAAGCAGCACACACATCTGGTAGGAATTCTGTGGCTGGCTTTTTCCGCGTTTAATGCGCTGGCGGGATTGGTCGTGGTAATTGTCGGGACTACGCTGTTCCCGCATCTCCACGAAATGGGAGCGCCGCAGAATGTTCCTGTCGGTTTCCTCAGCGCGCTCGTGAGCACGGTGGGAATTCTGATCCTGGCCAAGGCGGCCTGCGGATTCATCGCCGGCCGCGGACTGATGCTGTACGAACCCTGGGCGCGCACGGTCGCGCTGGTGCTGGCATTTATTTCCCTGTTCAATATCCCGTTCGGCACTGCGATTGGGGTCTACACTTTGTGGGTGCTGCTGCCGGGAGATTCGCAGCAGGAGTATGAGGCGCTGGTGACGGCGCGCGCAGCCTAGACTCTTTGCGCCTCGCGGCTAGAGGTAGCGCAGCCACCACCAGTCCGGGTTCTGCTTCTTGAGGTTCCCAAACCATTTGCATGGCCGGTACAGCGAAGTAACAACCAGGATCCACATCAGATAAATAAAGGGCAGGTTGTGGCCGTAACCTCTTGGAGGCGACAGAATCATGGTTCCACCGTGTAACAGCCAGGCCACCCGCTGATGGCAAGCCACCGCAACCCAGACCGCCAGGAAATGAATCAGGTAGATGTGAAGAACGTAATAGAACAACGGCGCCCGGCCGTAGACCAGGAGAATTCGGCTCAACCTGCGTTCCGCATTGACTTTGTCGAGCCAGGCCAGCGCGATGAGGCACGGTCCGAGAGTCATGAGCAGAAATTGCAGAGAAGCCGGGTACTTCAACGTATCAAAGAATGACATGACGGTAAGAGGCAGCGTCGCTTGCACCCTCCAGGGGCCCATGGAACTTGGCGTCCGTAATCCCAGGTCGGAGGGACCGTTCCCGTATAAGTGAAAGACTCGCAGGATCACGAAAGAGACGGTTAAGGCCACGCCAATCGCGAAGACCGATCTTCTCCAGTTCTTTCTTCGCAACAGAGAGCCCAAGGCATAACCAAGGGCCATAACTCCTACCCACGGAATCACGGAAAACAGAACGAAGAACAAATCGCCCCAGCGGTCCACCGAAAACACACTGTGGCCATCCAGAATGAGCCACAGCCAGGCGAAGTTCCCGAAGACCTCAGGCTTAATTCCATCGAGCAGATTGTGACCCGCAACGATGGCCGTGCCGAACCCCGCCACCCAGGGAAGCGGTAGATACACCAGAACCGCCATCACAATCATTGACCAGCCCAGGGCCCAGAGTACGCCGGAGAACCAGAAAGGAAAGACAAAGGTCCAGCCCACGGCCACGACCGTGCAATCCAGAAACACGAGCCAGAGCCCGCGAGTAAAGAAGAACTTCGAGACTTCTGCGACTGACTTACCTTGCGCGAGCGACAAGTATCCGCCCATGCCGGCCAGAAGAAAAAAAGCTGGAGCGCAAAAATGGGTGACGAATCGGGTGAAGAACAACGGCCCTGTGGTATGAGCGAGGTCTTCGGGTGCGAAGCGGAGGCCGGAAAAGAAGTCGCGGGTATGGTCCAGCGCCATCACGACCACGACAATGCCGCGAAGCAAGTCCACGCAATCCAGGCGTGCGGGGCGGATCTTGACTTCCGCAACGCGCAGAACTTCGCGGACGGCCACTGAGGAAGGTGCCGATGCACGGGATTCGATCATCTAGCGCAGTTCTCCCGCACGCCCCTTTTACCCCCCAATCGAGCCTAGCACCGAGTGTAGTTATTCTTCGAGAACTCTCATCTGGGATCAGTTACCAAGGTGTGTGCTCAATACCGTCCCTGTGATCAATCCCCAAGCCCGTTTAAGCCGCCGAAGGATCACGGATGCGAGCAAACCAGGGCTGGACGGAGTCCCGCACGCCGATTTGGTAGACTAGAAATGCATCACGGTAAGCCGACGTAGCTCAGTTGGTAGAGCAGCCGATTCGTAATCGGCAGGTCAGCGGTTCAAGTCCGCTCGTCGGCTCCACTTTTTCGGTTTCCTCGCGCCGTTCCCAGATAAACTCCTCTGCGTTTCTGTTGCCACGCCTGATCATGCGGCCACTTTATGTTCTCGTCCTCGATATAGACAGAGAAACTGAGCAGGTAATCTTGCAAGTTTATCTGTTTTACTGATATCATAAGCCCGATGCCGCGCAAGATGCCCGAAATTGAAGTCATCGATTTCATCCAGGCCATCGGGCAACTGGTAAGGCGGGTGCGCGCCGCAGCCGCCTCGCATGAACTCTCCCTCACCGAGTCTGCCGTCATGGCTCGCCTGGCCCGCGAGGGCCCGGCGACGACCGCTGACCTGGCCCGCGCCGAAAACATGAAGCCGCAATCCATGGGGACGACCGTCGCCACGCTGGAAGAAATGGGCATGGTTGAGCGCAAGCCGCATCCCACTGACGGCCGGCAGGTGAATATCGCGCTTACCGCCAAGGGAGCGGAGGTGCGCAGCAGCGCCCGCGATGCCAAGCGGACGTGGCTGGCCCAGGCCATCTCCCAGCTCGACAAGCAGGAACAGGCAACCCTGTTCGCCGCCGGCGAGATCATCAAACGCCTGGTGGAAATGTGAAGCCGGAATTGGACCTGAAGCCGGAATAGAGACGGGGAAATGTGAACTCGAATTCTGAACCCAAAAATGTGAACCCGAAATTGTGACTCAGCCCGCAATCAGTCCCGGCCCGCAGAAGACTTCTCTCCTCAGTTCGGTCTCGCACGCCTGGCGAGCCCTGCGCCACCGCAACTTCAAACTCTTCTTCTTCGGCCAGAGCGTCTCGTTGATCGGCACCTGGATGACGCGCCTCGCCACCAGCTGGCTGGTTTATCGCCTGACCCATTCCGCGTTGCTACTCGGCGTTGTGAGCTTTGCAGGGCAGATTGTCGCATTTCTCCTCGGCCCATTCGCGGGCGTCTGGGTCGAGCGCCTCAATCGCCGCCAGTTGCTGCTGTGGACCCAGGCTCTTGCCGCCATCCAGTCCCTCGCCCTGGCCGGGCTCACGCTGGCTCATGTCATCAACCTGTGGGAGATCATCGCCCTCACTGCATTCCAGGGTCTGATCAACGCCTTCGACATGCCCGGACGCCAATCCTTCCTGGTGCAGATGGTCGATTATCGCAGCGATGATCACAGCGACGATCGCAACAACGCCCGCAACGATCTCAGCAACGCCATCGCCATCAATTCCTCCATGGCCAACGGCGCGCGGCTGATCGGTCCGGCCATCGCCGGCCTGGTGATTGCGGCCGCCGGAGAAGGCTGGTGCTTCCTGATCGATGGCGTCAGCTACTTCGCCGTCATCGGATCCCTGCTCCTGATGCGCATCCGACCCGCGAGCCCAAACATTCGCCGCCTACCCTCCACCATGCTCGAACAAATGCGCGAAGGTTGGGACTACGTCCGCAACTTCCGCCCCATCCGCACGATCCTTATACTCTTCGCTCTCGTCAGCCTGATGGGATGGCCGTATTCCGTTCTTCTTCCCGTCTTCGCCGGCCAGGTCTTGCACGGCGGCGCGCACACTCTTGGCTGGCTCGCAGGAGCCTCAGGAGTCGGCGCCCTGGTTTCCGGCCTCTCGCTCGCGGTCCGCAAGTCGGTGGTCGGCCTGACCCGCATGGTGCAGATCGCGGTCGCCCTTCTGGGCGCCGCGCTGATTCTTTTCGGCCTCTCGCACGTACTGTGGCTGTCGCTGATACTCATGGTCTTCGCCGGCTTCGGCCTGATGCAGGGCGCGGCCATCAGCAATACCATCATCCAGTCGCTGGTGCCCGAAGACAAACGCGCCCGCGTGATGGGCTACTACACCATGGCATTTTTCGGCGCGGCCCCCTTTGGCAGCCTCATGGCCGGTGCGCTCGCCCATCGCATTGGAGCGCCCCACACCGTCATCTTCACCGGCGCGTGCTGCATCGCCGGCTCGCTTTGGTTCACTTTCGAGCTGCCCAAAATCCGGGCTGTTATGCGCCCGATCTACCAGAAGATGGGACTGCTGCCCCAGCCCGACATGGAACTGATCTCCGAAGTCGAGGAAACAGTAATCTGAATCTCTGACGATATCTGTAACCCGCAACCGAAAGGAAAAAGATGAACTGGTATCACTACATCGCCTGTTTCTTCGCAGGAGCTTTTCTCGCCAATGTAGTCCCCCATTTCGTACATGGAATTTCCGGCGACCGCTTTCCCACGCCGTTCGCTCACCCTCCCGGCAAAGGGTTGTCCTCGCCCACGGTGAACGTTGTCTGGTCGCTGTTGAATCTTGCTGTCGGTTACGTTCTGCTTCGAGTCGGAAAAGTTGCGGGGGGAGATAATTTGACGCTGATTGTTTTCTTTGCCGGCATCGTCGCCATCAGCATGGCATCGAGCGTGCACTTTGCGGAGAAGCAGATGAAGTAATCAACCCTCGCAACCCGAGCCAGAACTGGCGCGCCGCACCAAACTCCAGCTGAAAGGAAAGCCATGCCTCTCACTAAACTCGACCCGACCCCTGCTCTGATCGTGATTGACCTGCAAAAAGGCATCGCCACTCTGCCCACCATCCACCCCTCGGCCGAGATCATCATTCGCGCCGCCCAGCTCGCGCGCGCTTTCCGCGAGCGCGGCATGCCCGTCGTGCTCGTCAATGTGACCGGTCGGGCTCCTGGCCGCACCGATACTGGAGCTCCCAAATTCTCTTTTCCGCCGGACTGGACCGAGCTCGTCCCCGAGTTGGACCAGCAACCCACGGACCATCTCGTCACTAAGCAGCGGGTAGGTGCCTTCATCGGTACAAATCTGGACAATTACCTGCGCCAGCGCGGCGCGACCCAACTCTTCATAACGGGCATAGCGACCAGCGCCGGTGTCGAAGCGACTGCCCGCAGCGCCTACGACTATGGCTACAACGTCGTCCTCGTGGTCGACGCCATGACCGACCGCGACCCCGACGCGCACCGTCACAGTGTCGAGAAGATTTTTCCGCGCCTCGGGGAAACGGTCACCACCAACGATGTACTGAAACGGTTGAATGATGTGCCGGCAGTCAAGTCGCTGTCGAAGCCCTAAAAAACCGGTATTTCACAGCTGGATGCCCGTAACGCACCGCAAACATTGCGGATACTCGTTCGTGCCAGGCATGGCACGAACGAGCCATTTACGGGTTTTGGGGTCAGGGGTAGAGTTGTTCTTGAGCAGCACTTGGGGGAGGGCTGATCAACAGACGTCCCAAGACTCAAATCGAGTCTGGGGCGTTTTGTTTTGCGCGCGAGAATCGGATCCCGTCGTCTTCCTCTTCCAGATTCCCGCCTTCCGGCCGTTCTCACCCCGTTCCTGATCCGTATTCCTTTGGCTAGTGGTAGATTTGTTGAGGTTCGGTGCATCCGCATCACTCAGGGAGCAGCCATGCCCTCGAAATCGACTCGTCGCGAATTTCTCGCAGGAATGGCGGCGGCGACCGCAGCCACCGCCGCGTCCCGTTTTGCTGCGGCCGAGTCCCGTTCGCCCTTCCGCATTGCGGTGATCAACGACGAAATCTCCCAGGATTTCGGCCGCTCCTGCGAAGTCGCAGCGCGCGAATTCGGCATGGGATGGATCGAGCTGCGCGGCATGTGGAAGAAAAACATCGTCAACCTCGACGAAAAGGAAGTCGCCGAGGCGAAGCGCATCTTGGACAAATACCAACTCAAGGTCACCGACATCGCCAGCCCTCTGTTCAAGGTCGACTGGCCGGGAGCCCCGAAATCGGAGTACAGCGAGAGCAAGAATTTCGGCGCGAATTTCACGCTGCAGCAGCAGGACGAAGTTCTGGATCGCGCCATCGAAATGGCCAAGGCGTTCCAGACCGATCGCGTACGTTGTTTCGATTTCTGGCGTCTGAAAGATCAGGCCGCCTATCGCCCGGCGATTAACGACAAACTGCGCGAGACGGCGGCGAAGGCAGAGAAAAAGGGCATCATCCTGCTGCTCGAAAACGAACAATCCTGCAACACGTCGACCGCCTCCGAAGCCGTGAAAGTTCTCAGCGACGTGCAGTCGCCTGCCTTCATGTTGAACTGGGACGCCGGCAACGCCGCCGCCAGCGGCGAAATTCCTTACCCCGACGGTTACAATCTTCTGCCCAAAGATCGCATCGGCCACTGCCACTGCAAAGACGTCGTGAAGAAGGGCAAGAAATATGACTGGGCGCCCATGGGCGGAGGCATCATCGACTGGGCCGGCCAATTCCGGGCGCTCAAGCGCGACGGCTACCATTTTGCCGTCAGCCTTGAGACCCACTGGAACGGCGGCGGATCGCCAGAAGAATCGTCGCGCCAGAGCTGGGCAGGAATGAAAAAGCTGCTGCAGGGAGCGGACGCGTTATAGAAACCGGGCCGGCCGACGATCATGCTCATTCCCCCAAAAGAAAGTTTGTCATCCTGAGCGAAGCGAAGGATCTATGTAACTTGCTTGCAGCGAGGCGCCGCCGGCAGACTGCATGAATCCTTGCGCTTTGCTCATGATGACATTGATTTGGTAACCAGCTGCGGACCGGATCTGCGAATCACGAAGTCCCAAGAATGCCCACGAATATGATCGGCGCGGTTGACATTGGCGGCACGAAAATTGCGGTCGGCATGGTCGACGAGCGCGGCCAGGTGCTCGCCCAGACGCAAGCCTCCACCGATCCTGAGCGCTACTCGGAAAGCATCGAACTGATTGCGCGCATGCTTCGTGAACTGGCGCGCAGCGCAGCCGTCGAGCTTACCGGCATCGGCATCGGATCCACTGGGCCGGTCGATCCGTTGCGCGGCGAATTCGGCGATGTTCAGTTTCTTCCCGACTGGCGTGGCAAAAGTCCGGTCAAAGACCTGGCCAAAATCTTCAACCTGCGCGTCGCTCTCGAGAACGACGGCGACGCCGCCGCGCTGGCCGAAGCCGGGTGGGGAGCAGGACGCAATCGCTCACGCCTGATTTACATCACCGTCGGAACCGGAATCGGCGGAGGAACTATTCTGGATGGCAAGTTATACCGCGGTGTCGATGGTTCTCATCCCGAGGTCGGCCATCATGTTATCGACCCCGCGGGTCCGCCCTGTTCCTGCGGATTTCGCGGCTGCTGGGAGTCGCTGGCCGCCGGGCCTGCCATGGCCGCATGGTTTCAGAACCATGCGCCTGCGGATCACCCGCATCGTGAAGGCATCACTGCCCAACGAATCTGCGAACTGGCGCGGCAGGGGGACGTGGTCGCTCAGCAGGCGGTCGAGCATGAGGCCTATTATCTCGGCCTTGGCCTCGCCAATCTGATCAACCTGTTCACCCCCGACGCGATTGTACTGAGCGGCAGCGTGATGAAGAGCGCTGACCTTTTTTTCGACCGCATCCGTGCTCTGATTCGCAGCGGCTGCCGCTTCGTCCCTGCCGAGAAATGCGAATTGACGCTCGCATCCTTGGGCGACGACACGAATCTAATTGGAGCTGCGAGGGTGTGGTATTACCGCTTTGGAGAATGATGAAACAACTGAGTGAAAAACTGGTATCGGTGATCGATGCTGCGGAGCCCCGACTTCGCGCCGTCAGCGCGCAAGAAAGCGCGAAGCCTGTACTGGCCGGCGGTTGGTCGCGCAAGCAGGTGCTCGGCCATCTGATTGACTCGGCATCCAACAATCATCAACGATTCGTCCGCGCAGCCCAGCAGAAATCGCTGGAATTTCCCGGCTACGATCAGCAAGGAAACGTGCGACTGCAAGCGCCGCAGGAAGCGGATTGGGCGCTGCTGATTACATTGTTCGCAGCTTACAATCGTTACCTTGCTCACGTAATATCCCAATTGCCCGCCGACAAGCTGGAAACCGCTTGCTCCATCGGTTCGGGAAAGCCGGTCACGCTGGCTTTCCTGGCCACCGATTACGTGACGCATCTGGTCCATCATCTCGGCCAGATCGGCGCCGCAGATGCAGCGTAGAAGCAGGCATCGGCTAAAGCTTTCAGTTCTCCCTTCCGATCTGTTACTGTGTTCTGTTTCCTCTTAGCGGGAAAGGATTCGGTCGCGTGATCGTCGGAGTTCCGAAAGAAAGCTATCCCGGAGAACGCCGGGTTGCGCTGGTGCCCGTCGTAATTCCCAACCTCGCTAAAGCCGGGCTTGAAGTGATCGTGGAATCCGGGGCGGGTGAGCAGGCAGGCTACCCGGACGCGGCCTATGGCGACAAAGGCGCGAAGATCGTCGCCGACCGCGCTACAGTCTTCGCTACCGCCGATATTGTCGTGCAGGTTCTCTGCTACGGTTCCAACGATACCACCGGCAAAGCCGATCTTCCTCTGATGCGCAGCGGCCAGGCGCTGATCGGATTCTTGCGCCCTTTCGGCTCACTTGAGATCGTTCAACACATCGCGCAGGCCGGAGTCTCGGCGTACTCGGTCGAATTCATGCCGCGCACCACGCGCGCCCAGAGCATGGATGCACTTTCCTCCATGGGCACAATCTGCGGATACAAGGCCGCGCTTCTGGCTGCGGAAACTTCGCCGCGCATTTTTCCCATGATGACCACTGCCGCCGGAACAATTACTCCCGCTCGCGTCTTCGTAATCGGCGCAGGCGTGGCTGGCCTGCAGGCGATCTCGACCGCGCGCCGTCTGGGCGCCGTCGCCTCGGCCTACGACATGCGCCCTGCAGCCAAAGAGCAAGTACAGAGCCTCGGCGGACGCTTCATCGAGTTGCCGATCGAGGCCAAAGACGCTCAGGACGCCCGCGGCTACGGCACCGCGCAGGACGAAACGTTCTACGCTCGCCAGCGCGAACTGCTGGGCCGCGTGGTCGCCGAGAGCGATGTAGTCATCACCGCCGCAGTGATCCCCGGCAAGAAATCGCCGGTGCTGGTTACCGCCGACATGGTCAAGAGTATGGCTCCAGGTTCGGTGATCGTCGATCTTGCCGCCGAACGTGGCGGCAACTGCGAACTGACTCGCACCGGAGAGACGGTGATCGAGCACGGCGTCACCATTATCGGCGCCATCAATCTGGCCAGCAGCGTTCCCTATCACGCCAGCCAGATGTACGCGCGCAACCTGACGACATATCTGACATATATGGTGAAGGACGGCAAGCTGCAGCAGAATTTGCAGGATGAAATTATTCGCGAAACGCTGATCGCCAGCGGCGGAGAAATTGTGAATGCCCGCGTGCGCGAGTTCTTCAAGATGCCGGCGCTCGCGACCCAGCACTGAACCAACGTAAAGGAGCAATCATGCCAGCGGATTTCATTTCTAACCTGTATGTCTTTATCCTGGCCGGCTTCGTGGGGTTCGAGGTGATCCGGCGTGTTTCACCATTACTTCACACCCCTCTTATGTCGCTGACGAACGCCCTGGACGCGATCGTTGTCGTCGCGGCCATCATCATCGCCGGGCGCCACGAGACGCGGCTCACCACGGTGCTGGGTGCGATTGCCGTGGCGGCATCGTTCAGCAACATGGTTGGCGGATTCCTGATTACTGACCGCATGCTGCGCATGTTCAAATCCAGGTCGAAACAATCATGAACGCGCTGGCTCTTCAGCAGTATCTCGATTTCGCTTACATTGTCGCGGTCGTTCTCTTCATTCTTTCTCTGAAGTTGCTGAATTCGCCTGCTAGCGCCCGCTGGGGCGTTCTGGCGGGAGAAGTCGGGGCCGCGCTGGCGGTTGGCGCCACGCTCTTCAACCCCGAACTGATTCAGTACAAATGGATCCTGATCACGCTGATCATCGGCGCTGGAGTTGGCATCCCGCTCGGCCTCGTGCACATGACGGCCGTGCCCCAGCGAACCGCCTTGAGTCACGCGTTCGGCGCGCTTTCCGCGGCCATGATCGGCATCGCCGAATACTACGTCGGCACCGCGCCCGTCACCCGCTTTCAAATGGGCGAGATCGCGCTGGAAGTCATCATCGGATGCCTCACCTTTACCGGCAGCGTGATCGCCGCCGGAAAGTTGCAGGAGTTTCTGCCCCAGCGGCCCATTGTTTACCGCGGGCAAAATATTGTCAGTCTCACCGTTCTGGCCGGAGCCTTGGGCCTGGCGGTTGCGCTGGTGGTCAATCCCGCGCACGCGCTGCTGTTTCCAGTGATGGTCATCGTGGCCCTGATTTTTGGCGTGCTGCTCGTCACTCCCATTGGCGGCGCAGACATGCCGACTGTGATCTCGCTGCTGAATTCCTACGCCGGTTTTTCGGCTGCGCTGTTGGGATTTGTTCTGAACAGCAAAGTGCTGGTCGTGGCCGGCGCGCTTGACGGATCTTCCGGCTTCATTCTGTCCCTGATCATGTGCAAGGCCATGAATCGCTCCTTCAGCAACGTAATGTTTGGAGCCTTCGGCCAGGTGCAGGTGTCGGCTGCAGGCGCGAAAGAAGAGCGAGTCGTGCGCAGCGCCAACCCAGAGGAAGCTGCCGCGATTCTTGCGGCTGCGAATAAAGTGGTCATCGTCCCCGGATACGGCATGGCCGTCGCCCAGGCGCAGCACAAGGTTCGCGAACTCTACGACATTCTTACCAAGAAAGGTATCGATGTCCGCTTCGCCATCCATCCCGTTGCCGGACGCATGCCCGGCCACATGAATGTGTTGCTCGCCGAAGCCGACATCCCCTACGACCGCCTCATCGAAATGGACGAAATCAACGGCGACTTCCCGCAGACCGATGTCGCCCTCGTAATCGGCGCCAACGACGTGACCAATCCCGCCGCCCGCACCGACCAGTCCAGCCCCATCTTCGGCATGCCCATCCTCGACGTCGACAAAGCGCATACCGTGATGGTGATCAAACGCGGCATGAGCCCCGGCTTCGCCGGCATCGACAACCCGCTGTACTATCTCGACCGCACGCTCATGTTATTCGGCGACGCAAAACAATTTGTCGGCGGAATCGTGCGCGAGTTGGCCGGCGGACACTAACTTTCTCGCGGCCAGGAAAGACTTCACCGCGCTCGAGATGTCATCCTGAGGAGGGCGCAAGCCCCTCCGAGGGACCTTACGATGCGCCTGCAGCGCCCATATCGCCGCCGGGAATACCTATGTGCGTGCACTGCGCGAGTCCCATCCACAGCATCAATCCTCCGGCCCACGTACGGTCCCTCACGCCGGCGTCTTTCGAACCGCCAGCATTGCTACACGACTCTGATACATTCTTTTCGACAACCATGCGAACCCCACTCATCGCGACCGCCTTCCTGTTGCTTGCCAGTTCGGCCCTTGCCCAATCCCAATCCCAACTCCCCCTGATGCCGCTGCCCGCCAGTGTGCAGACCGGCACGGGCCAATTGCCGATCACGGCGTCGTTTTCGGTTGCAGTGAGCGGCGTTCACGATGCTTCCCTGGATGAAGAAGTCCAGAGATTTCAGACGCAACTCTCGCGCCAGACCGGGATTCCGTTTCATCCAACTGCAGGCTCCGCGCCCACGCTAGAGATTCATGCCGAGCACGGCCGCGAGGCCGTGCAGAGGCTCGGCGAAGACGAATCTTATGAACTGGCCGTGACCGGCTCGGTCGCGAAGCTGAACGCGCCCAACCCGCTCGGCGTCATTCGTGGCCTCCAAACCTTTCTGCAACTTGTCCAGATCACGCCCACCGGTTTCGCCGCCCCCGCCGTCATCATCAAAGATCAGCCGCGTTTTCCCTGGCGCGGCCTCATGTTCGACGTGAGCCGTCATTTCATTCCCCTCGACGTGCTCAAGCGCAATCTCGACGCCATGGCCGCCGTCAAGATGAACGTGATGCACTGGCATCTTTCCGACGACCAGGGATTTCGCGTCGAAAGCAAGAAGTTTCCCAAGCTGCAGGAAATGGGCTCCGACGGCCTGTATTACACGCAGGACGAGGTCCGCGACCTGATCGCCTACGCGCACGACCGCGGCATCCGCGTGATTCCCGAGTTCGACATGCCGGGCCACGCAACATCCTGGCTGGTAGGCTATCCCGAACTGGCCAGCGCGCCCGGCCCCTACACGATCGGTCGAACCATCGGCGTCTACGATCCGGTCATCGACCCCACGCAGGAGCGCACCTACAAGTTTCTCGAAGAATTTATCGCCGAGATGGCCAAACTTTTCCCCGACGCCTACTTCCATATCGGCGGCGACGAGGTCAACGGCAAGCAGTGGGACGCCAATCCGAAGATTCAGGCATTCAAGCAGGCCCACGGTATGAAGAGCAATCAGGACCTGCAGGCGTACTTCAACCAGCGCCTCGAAAAGATCGTCGCGAAGAATCACAAAATCATGGTTGGCTGGGATGAAGTCCTGCATCCCGATTTGCCCAAGACGATCGTCGTCCAATCCTGGCGCGGGCAGGCGTCACTCGATGCGGCGGCCAAACAAGGCTACAGCGGCCTGCTTTCGTATGGCTACTATCTCGATCTGATGTGGCCGGCGTCGCGACACTACGCTGTCGATCCTCTGGCGCAAACAACCACCGATCCCGCTGCGGCGCTGACTCCCGAGGAAAAGTCCCGCATTCTCGGCGGCGAAGCCTGCATGTGGGCGGAGTGGGTGATGCCCGAAAATGTAGACTCGCACATCTGGCCGCGCAATGCCGCGATTGCCGAGCGGCTATGGTCGCGGCAAGACGTAACCGATGTAGATTCGATGTATGCGCGGTTGAACGCCGTGAGCCTCGATCTGGAATGGCTCGGCCTGACGCATCGATCCGCCCGCCAGCACATGCTGCATCGCATGGCTGGCAGCGCCGACATTTCATCGCTGCGCGTGCTGGCCGACGTAGTCGAACCGGTGAAGGATTACAACCGCGAAGATGCTACTAAGGGCCCGATCGATCTTCAGGCGCCTCTCACTTCGTTGGTTGATGCCGTTTATCCCGAGAGCGACACCGCGCGCCAGTTTGCCAGCCTTGTGCAGAGGTTTAACCAAAGCGGCTACAAGGATCAGGCGACCGAGGCGCAAATTCGCCACTGCCTTACGCTCTGGCGCGACAACGATTCGAAACTCCAGCCGCTGCTCACGCAATCCTCCCTGCTGCAGGAAGATGCGCCGCTCTCCCAGGATTTGTCAGCCTTAGGTGCGGCCGGACTTCAAGCTCTCGATTACCTCGACAAATCGCAAGCCGCGCCAGATGCTTGGAAGGCGCAACAAGCTGTTTTCTTCGCGCAAGCCCTGAAGCCCAAAGCCAATCTGCTGCTGATGGTGGCTGCGCCGATTCGGCAATTGGTCGAAGCCAACTCGGGCGCGGAGACGCACAACTAGAGCTCAACTCTGGTACGCGCAGTCCCTGATATTGCGCAGATCACCCCAGAATGATATCATGATATCAAAAGGGGAGAACTCGATGGCGCAACTCGTGGTTCGTAATTTGGAAGGCGGCGTGAAGGCACGGCTGCAGCGCCGCGCCCGGCGCAACGGCCGCAGCATGGAAGCCGAAGTCCGCGAGATTCTACGCAGTGCGGCGAACGAAAGCGAGCTCCCCGAAGAGGGCCTGGGCACGCGGATCGCAGCTTTATTTCGCGGGACCGGCATCAAATTCGAAGCCCCGGAGCTTCGCGGCTTTACCATCAAACCGCCGCATTTTGATGAATAGCTGATCCGTGATCATTCTCGACACGAACGTTTTGTCCGCCCTCATGAGCGACCCGCCCGAAGCGGAAGTTCTGGCATGGATGAACCGGCAAATAGCGAGCACAATCTGGACAACCTCTGTGACAATTCTCGAAATTCAATTCGGGTTGGGGATCATGCCATCTGGTAAGCGGAGGACGCTGCTCATCGAGAGATTTGAGCGCACGCTGGAAGAGATGGGCCGCCGCATCGCCGTTTTGGACGAAGCGGCGGCGCGAGTCACTGCCGAGCTAATGGCATCGAGGCACAAGCGCGGAAAAGTCGGGGAGCTTCGCGATTCTATGATTGCTGGCATAGTTCTATCCCATCATGCTTTGCTGGCGACCCGAAATACATCGCACTTCGATGATATTTCCGCGACCGTCATCAACCCCTGGAGCCCATAAAAACGGGCCCGCCGTGATATTCTATTAACTCCAGCTGCGTAACCGTCTTGGCGGAAATTCCCCGCAGTTCCTGAAGCTTCCCCGAAGAAGCACAGAAGCCAAAAGAAGAAGCACCGCGGCAAAAGAAGAGAAACCCGAACCATGCTTTCAGTCAGCAACGTGTCCATGCGCTACGGCGCCAAAATTCTGTTCGACGAAGTTTCCACCGCATTCACGCCGGGCAAGCGCTACGGCCTCACCGGCCCCAACGGCGCCGGCAAGACCACGTTCATGAAGCTGCTGAGCGGCGAAATGGAACCGCAGAAAGGCACCGTCGTTCGCCCGCGCAAACTCGGCGTGCTCAGCCAGGACCAGTTCGCCTTCGACGCCTACTCGGTCATCGATACCGTCATCATGGGCAACAAACGCCTGTGGGCCGCCATGCAGGAGCGCGACGCTATTTACGAGAAGCCCGAAATGACCGATGCCGACGGCATGAAGCTCGGTGAACTCGAGGGCGTCGTCGGCGAAGAAGACGGATACACCGCCGAGAGCGACGCCGCCATTCTGCTGCAGGGGCTCGATATTCCCGACGAACTGCACGCGCGTAAAATGGGCGAATTGCAGGGAGGACAAAAGGTCCGCGTACTGCTGGCGCAGGCCCTGTTCGGGCATCCGCAGGCCCTGCTGCTCGACGAGCCCACCAACTATCTCGACCTCGACTCCATCCACTGGCTGCAAGGATTTCTCAACGTCTACGATGGCATCGTCATCGCCATTTCGCACGATCGCCACTTCCTCAACAGCATCTGCACTCACATCGCCGACATCGATTACGAAACCATCATCACCTATACCGGCACTTACGACGACATGGTCGTCGCCAAAACGCAGGTGCGCTCGCAGATTGAATCGCAGAATGCCCAGCGCGAGAAAAAGATCGCCCAGTTAAACGAATTTATCGCGCGTTTCGCCGCCGGCACGAGGTCGAGCCAGGTGCAGTCGCGCCGCAAAGAAGTCGAGCGTCTCCAAGTCACAGAGCTGGCCAGATCCAACATCCAGCGCCCGTTCATCAAGTTCGAGCCGAAGCGGCCCTCGGGCAAGCACATTCTCGAGATTGAGCATCTCGGCAAGTCCTATGACGACAAGCAAGTCGTCCGCGACTTTACCGCCAGCATCATCCGCGGCGAGAAAATCGCGCTCATGGGACGCAACGGCGCCGGCAAGACTACGCTGATAAATGCGCTGCTGGCCAACTCGCCCACCACTCCCGAAGCCGAGTTGCGCAAAACCAGCGGCTATGGCGGGCCCTTCGTCGATTCCGGCAAAGTCCTCTGGGGGCACGAAGCCTCGATCGGATATTTCGCGCAGGATCATCGCAGCCTGATCGATACCGGCACCACGGTTCTCGAATGGCTGCATCAGTGGGATCCCGCGGCGGTAAACGAAGAACTTCGCGGAGTTCTCGGCCAGATGCTCTTTGCCCGCGAGGAAGCGACCAAGTCTACCAACGTTTTATCCGGTGGCGAAGCGGCTCGTTTGCTCTTCTGCAAGCTGATGCTGCAAAAGCCGAACGTGCTCGTCCTCGACGAGCCCACCAACCACCTCGACCTCGAATCCATCAACGCGCTCAACATCGCGCTGCAGCGCTATCAGGGAACGGTCTTACTTGTGACCCACGATCACGACTTGATCGACGAAGTCGCGAGCCGCATCTGGCACTTCGAGAGCGACCATAAGATCACCGACTTCAAGGGCACATACGAGGAATACCAGGCAGCGGTAGTTGCGGTTTAAGACAGGCGGGTGCCCCACTTCTGGCCGGTGTTGCCAGAAGCGGGGATTTTCTATCCCAGATTATGACGTCACAGTTCATCGGCGGCATTTTGCACCATTTTCGCTGCATGTAAATCAACCAGGTTCTCCACAGGCTTTCACAGTCTTTGCTGTTGCGTTGGATGGGCAAGTTGAAGAATAATGTCCGCGAACGCTTCCGCAGGGCAACGGAGCGCTGCATTTCTGTGTACAGCCGAAACGATTTGCTGAGGATTCTCCACGTCACTCCGCGCCAGTTGGCGAACTGGGAGCGGATTGGCCTGATTGCGTCTGCCGAAGGCTATTCTTTTTCCGACCTGCTGGAAATCAAAAAAGTTCGCGACCTCTGCGCCATGAATGTGCGCCCCTCAATGATTCGCGAGTCGCTCGACGCCATGCGCAAGCAGTCGGCCGGCGTGGAAAAGCCGCTGCTCGAGGCCGGCGCGTGGTCGACCAAGAAGCACCGCATTGCTTTCCGCCATGATGGCAAGCTGCTGGAACCTATCGCTGGACAATTTCTGATGGACTTTTCCGAGCGCGAGAAAGTCGTGACCAGCACTCCAGTCCCGCGTCCTGTGCCCAGCCCGCGTGAAGCCGAAGCAGCTTCGTGGTTTGCGCGTGGCATCGCGTTGGAAGAAGATCCTTCGACGCAGACTGAGGCGATTGCCGCCTATCATAAAGTCCTCGAAATCGAGCCCGTGCACGCCGCCGCTCACATCAACCTGGGCACGCTCTACTACAACCGCCAGGACTTCGCCCTCGCCGAACGCCACTACCGTCAGGCCCTCGAAGCCGACCCGCGCTACGCGCTTGCCTATTTCGATTTGGGCAACGTGCTCGATGAAACCGGCCGCGTCGCTGAAGCGATCCAGACCTACAAAACCGCGCTGCAACTCGCGCCCACCTACGCCGACGCGCACTACAACTTGGCGCTCGCCTTTGAAAAGACGCGCGAACCGCGCAAAGCCCTCAAGCACTGGCAAGCCTACGTTAAGCTCGACACCGCCGGCCCCTGGTCAGTCCACGCCCGCAGCCAGATCAAACGCATCCTGCAGGCCGATGGCCTGAAGCTGATTTACAAGCGCAGCTAAACCCACCAACCACAAATAACACGAAGTGACACGAAGGAATTCCTCTCTGGGGCTGTTTCCCTTCGTGCACCTTCGTGCCCTTAGTGGTTAAAGCTCTGGTCATTCCTTCCACCCAGTCCCATTTACGAATCGCTTGATCCCGTCCTTGAGATGCACGACATTGAAATTGATCAATAATCCAATCGATTTGCCGCTGAGCTTGAGATATGAGATGACTTGGGCGTGATGCACGGGGGAAATACCCTCCACCGATTTGATCTCGACAATGACAAGATTCTCGACCAGCAGATCGATCCGATAACCAAGATCCAGCCGCACCCCCGCGGTAAACCACCGGAAGCCCCACCTGAGCCTCGGACCGGACACCCGCTTGTTGAAGTTCGTAATGCAGGCAAGCTTGGTAAGTGCTTTCCAGCAATCCAGGACCCAGCTCCGTATGAACTTTCATTGCAGCAGTGATGATCGCGCCGCTCACTTCCTGCGCGTTCCATCGGCGAACAGCAAAAGAAGCCATGGCGCTCCCAGAACTAGAGCTTCCCGACCGAAAAGTCCAGTATTCGGCTCGGAAATTTGCGGGGATAAGCGCCAAGAGAGTCCAAATCGGGAACCACAAAGGACACGAAGTCACACGAAGGAATTCTTTTTCTGGGGTCGTTCCCTTCGTGTACCTTAGTGCCCTTTGTGGTTGACGCACTTCAGCTCGCCGCCACCGTACTGCGAGAGTGCTACCATTAACGGTTCTCCCACTTCCGGGATAAGGGTGTCTTCATGCCAGAAACTTTACAAGCGTCTGCTCCCACCCCACTGACCACGCTCACCGAAGACGAAATTCTTTTTTGCGACAACATCCGCCAGTTCGCCGACGAAAAAATCCGCCCGTTGGTCAAGGAGATGGACGAAAAGGGTGTCTTTGACAAAGGCCTCATCCACGATTTCTTCCAGCTCGGCCTGATGGGCATCGAAATTCCCGAGCAATACGGCGGCGGCGGGGCGAAATTCTTCGAAGCGATCCTGGCAGTCGAGGAACTTTCCCGCGTCGACGCTTCCTCCGGCGTCATCGTCGACGTGCAGAACACGCTGGTCAACAACGCCCTGTTGCGCTGGGGCACTGCCGAACAGAAGAAACATTTCCTGCCGAAGATGGCCGCCGACACAGTCGGCGCCTACGCCCTGAGCGAGGCCGGCTCCGGTTCCGACGCCTTCGCGTTGCAGACTCGTGCCCAACTCAAAGGCAGCGAGTACGTCCTCAACGGCCGGAAGCTTTGGATCACCAACTCCAAAGAAGCCGGCCTCTTCGTCCTCTTCGCCAGCATCGATCCCAGCGCCGGCTACAAAGGCATCACCGCACTTCTCGTGGAGAAAGATTTCCCCGGATTTACCGTCGGCAAGAAAGAAGACAAGCTCGGCATTCGCGCATCATCGACTTGCGAACTGATCCTCGAAGATTGCCGCGTGCCCAAAGAGAACGTTCTGGGCGAGCCCGGCAAAGGCTATAAGATCGCCATCGAGACCCTGAACGAAGGCCGCATCGGCATCGGCGCACAGATGATCGGCCTGGCCCGCGGAGCCTGGGAGTTCGCCTGCAAGTACGCCGTCGAGCGCAAGCAATTCGGCAAGGCCATTGCCGACTTTCAGGGCATTCAATTCCAGATCGCGCAAATGGCCACCGAGATCGAAGCTGCCCGCCTCATGGTCTACAACTGCGCCCGCATGAAAGACGCAGGCGTCAACTTCGTCAAAGAAGCCGCTATGACCAAGCTCTTCGCGTCGCAAGTCGCCGAACGCGTGACCTCGCTGGCCGTCGAAATTTACGGCGGCTATGGCTACACCAAGGATTATCCTGTGGAAAAATACTGGCGCGATGCCAAAATCGGCAAGATCTACGAAGGCACGTCGAACATGCAACTGGCGACCATTGCCAAGCTCGTTCTCGGCAAGTAACCCGATAGCCAGGCAAAATCCGCCAAACGTGCCTACGGGTTGAAGCGCATTTCCACCACTTCTCTGGAATCGCCGCCCGCCGGGGCAAACTTCCAGCTCGAGACCGCCTGTTCCGCGGCCTGAATCAGTATCGGACTGCCGCCCACCGGTTCGACCTTCTTCACCGTGCCGTCTGGCGACACGACTGCGATCACCTTGACGGTCCCAGTCAGTCTCGCTCGTTTCGCGATCTCCGGATACGTCGGAATAGTCTTTCTAACTACCTTGCGCGCGACTGCGGCGGCAGGCGGCTGGCTTTGGGCCGAACTTTGACTTTGGGCTGAATTACCGGATCCTAAACAACATGAAACGAACAGCAACAGAACCAGAAAGCGTCGCACGATGGCGATTCCTCGGGAACGGGGATTTTCCAGCTAACCTGACAGCGATCTTAAGAGACTTTAACCTTCGCTGACAGGTGTCTCCGGTAACCAGGTAGCCGCACTCACAGTGCGAATCCCGCCCGCTCGTCCGTATCTCAAGAAATGAGCACTCATCTTTCCATCTTCGCTGAGCCAGAAAGTACCCCAGTAACAAATCTTCGTTACTCATAATGTGCATCGAGTTGCACTTGTATACCTGTCTGCCTTGTGTCAAATAGCCATTAAATCTAATTCTGTCAGCTATTTACAGGAATGCTGCCCGATGGTGGGCTGGGTGCATCCTTACGCTTGCCCGCTGGTTGGGGGGAAGATTGGGGTGCCACTTGACGTCTTTGTTCAACAACACCTATGACAACACGGCCATTCCGGCCGCCGAGCCAGTAGAGGCTTCCCCCGTCTCGAACTCTAGCTCGAAGAAAAACGGCTGGCTACCGTTGCTGACCGTGCTGTTTCTCATCTCCTACGGCCTCATGACCATGCTGATCATTGAGCAGGGACGGACCATCGAATCGCAACGCGTTCTGATTCGTGAGCTGTTTCGTGACAGCACCGAACTGTCCGCGGTAAAGGCTCAATGGGCCAGAAATGCCGCCGAAGGCCACAGCCCCTCCGCAGCCAAGACTCCGGCTCTCCATATTCCGTCAACCCAGGCTCCGGTAACTCATATCCCGTCGACTCAGGTTCCTTCGACCCAGATTCCGTCAACCCAGATTCCGTCGACCCAGGTTCAAACCAAACAGACTCCGTCTTCCCAGGCGGCGACCCAGCGGCAGTCGCAGAATAAAAAGCCGCAGTTCCAGATGCCGTCCAGGCCGGCGTCGGATGTGATGGATGAGAACCGCTCTTTGATCACGATTTAGTTAGCGTTAGCAAGGAAACGTAGCCGCGAAGCGTCGCAGGAAAAACAATGAAGGCCCTGACCCTAGCCCTGTTGTTAAGTCTGCCAGTTGGTCAACTTCCGCTGCGGAAGCCTTTGCGCGAACCCGCCCTGCAGACCGCCAAGCGTTCCACGACTGGACGCTGGTACTTTGCTGCCACCGGCCACGCCGTCTACTGCTACGGCCCTGTCATGACCGTCCCCGACGCGCACGGCGATCTACAACGAGTAGCCACCTTCTGCCGCGACGGCAGCGCGATCGTTCCCCTGAAAGACTAAAACGGGTGCTCTGAAGCGCACCCTCCTACGCTGCCAGGAGCGCAGTTGCAGGAACTGTCCAATCGAGCACAAGCAAGACGGTCGTCCTGCACCCCTTTACTTCCCAATGTCTTCATTCCACAAATCTGGATGCGCGCGGATGAATTCCCCCATCATCTGCGCACACTCCGCATCGTCGAGAACGATCACCTCCACGCCGCGCTGCCGGAACAAATCCTCCGCGCCCATAAAATTCCGGTTCTCGCCAATAATCACGCGCGGAATCCGATAAAGCAGTGCTGTTCCCGTACACATAATGCACGGACTCAGTGTGCTCACCAGCGTCAGTTCAGCCCAGTCCCGCCGCCGGCCCGCATTGCGAATGCACACCGTCTCCGCGTGCGCCGTCGGATCACCGCTCTGTACCCGCAAATTGTGCCCTCGCGCCACAATCCGCCCCGCGCGATCGGCCAGGACCGATCCTATTGGCAGCCCGCCTTCGCGCATTCCTAGTCGTGCCTCTTCGAGCGCTACCTGCAGCAATTCATGATCGTTCATAGGATCGTGGTTTCGAGTCTGCTTTCCTCGCGACTCCCGGCAAATTCTTCGCGCGCTCCGTTTCGAGGCTTTATTCCGCGAAAATTAGGATATTACCAAACCGTTGTGAGACACTCCTGCCTGCGTCCAACCGCATCGCTGCCGCATCAAAAGAAAGCTCTCATTCGATCCTTCACTTGCAGAAAGGATCCCGGAACCTGCCAACTCATGCCTGAACTCCCCGAAGTCGAAACCATCGCTCGCGGCCTCGCCAAGCGGGTCACCGGAGACGTGGTTGAATCTGTCTGGCTCGGCGAAAAAAAAGATTTGCTGAAGTCTCCTGCGACCGAAATCGCCGCAACCCTCGAGCACAGCCGCATCGCAGACATCCGCCGCATGGGCAAGCATATCGTCTTCGACCTGGAACAAGATCGTGTGGGGCGGGCACCCTTGCCCGCCAAAGGCCGGGGAGCGGATGGGAAGTCCAAAAAATCGGCACTAACCGCGGCGCAGGCCTCCTCGACGCCGCAAACAGAGGCGGGCAAAAGTGCCCGTCCCACACAAGCTAGCGCCCAGTGGATCGTCCATCTCGGCATGACCGGCCGCTTGCAACTCTGCGAGCCGCAGACAGAAGTCGAAAAACACACTCACGCCATCCTCAAACTCTCGTCGGGCAGGGAACTGCGCTTCGTCGATCCCCGCCGCTTCGGCCGTCTCAGCGTTGCCGCGGCCGCCGGTTTCGAGGCCGGCGGCATCGAGCCGCTGGAGATCGACCTCGTCCGCTTCGTCGCTTTGTTCCGCGGCCGCAAAACTCCCATCAAGAGCGCCCTGCTCAACCAGAAACTCCTGCGCGGCGTCGGCAACATTTACGCCGATGAATCTTTATTCCGCTCCGCCATCCGTCCCCGCCGCCGCGCCGCAACTCTCACGCGCGAGCAATTGGCCAAGCTCCTCACTGCCATACAAGAGGTCCTGAAGGAAGCCATCGCCCTCGGCGGATCCTCCATCTCCGACTACGTCGACGCCGATGGCGAAGCCGGATTCTTCCAGCTCCAGCACCGCGTTTACGCCCGCGAATCCGAGCCCTGCCTCGTGTGCAAGACCCCCATCAAGCGCATCGTAATCGCCGGTCGCAGCAGCCACTACTGCCCGAAATGCCAGAAATGAATTGTTGATTGTGTGATTGCTGATTGTTGACTGTTGATTGAAAATCCCGCGGCGAATGCCTTTCAATCGACAATCATCAATCAAAAATCAACAATAAATTCTGTTACCCTTCTGCCCATGCCTGACTTCTCCATCGGCGTCGATCTCGGCGGCACCAACCTGCGCATCGCGGCCGTCAGCAGCGAAGGCCAGCTTCTGGAGAAGGTCGGCCTAGGCACCAGAATCGCGCCCGGCCCGGACCACGTAATCGCCGAAATGTGCGACGCCATCCTTCGCCTCTCCGATCAATACCGCGGCGGCGGCAAGCTTCTGGGCGCTGGCATCGGCATTCCCGGCATTATCGATCTCGAAGCCGGTGTGGTGCGCAAGTCAGCGAATCTGCCGGGATGGGAAAATTATCCCGTACGCCACCAGATCGAACGCCGCCTGGGCGCCCGCATCTTCCTCGAAAACGACGCCAAACTCGCCGCGCTCGGCGAACAATGGCTCGGCGCCGCCCGGGGCGTCGACGACATGGCCATGATCACGCTCGGTACCGGCATCGGCGGCGCGATCGTTCTGAACGGCAAGATTTTTCACGGCATGAACGGCATGGCCGGAGAATTCGGTCACGTCACCGTCGAACCCGACGGCGTTCCCTGCGGCTGCGGCAATCACGGCTGCGCCGAGCGCTACGCCTCCGCGACTGCCGTTGTGCGCATGGCTCGCGAGGCAATCGATTCTGGCCAGGCGCCGGAGCTCGCAAAAATCGTTGGCTCCGACGCCGAGTTCAGCGCGAAGTCCATCTACGATCTCGCCATGAAGGGCGACGAACCTGCGCAGCGTATCTTCCGCCGCTTCGGCCGCGCTCTGGGTATCATGCTCGCCGATATCGTGAACGTACTGAACCTCAGGATGTACGTCATCGGCGGCGGAGTCTCGAGCGCCTGGGACGCCTTTGCTCCCACCATGTTTGCGGAACTGCGCGAACGCTCCACGATCTACGTCGCCACCGCGCCAGAAGAGCCGCGTGAAAAAGAGTCGGCTCAACCCTCAACCAGCGCGGAGCGTACAACCCTCATCACCCGCGCTTTGCTGGGAGGCGACGCCGGTTTGTATGGAGGCGCGAGGTTGCCCTCGCTCTAGATTGTCGCGAGAAATCGGATGAGGAGAGCGCCAGAGATCTAATTCCAGGGCGAAGGTGCGCGAGATCGGCGAAGCACCAGCCGCAACGCGGCGGCAGGTGAAAGCCCGGCACGGAAGTGCCGGGTAAGCGTGGGAAAAAGCAATCGAGTCCCGCAGGGACGGCACCCGCTTTCTCAAGCGCTATCTATCGCTGCTTATTTCTTGGTCCGCTGCGCCGCGCCTGCGACCTTCCCCGCCGCACTCAGAAAAATCTGATTCTGTTCCGGCGTCCCGACCGTCACCCGAACGCAAGTCGGCGCGCCCCACACCCCCAGCGGCCGCACGTTCACTCCTTCGTTACGCAGCCGCCCCGCAAAATCCAGCGCGTCTTCTCCCACATCGCAATAAAGAAAGTTCGCCCACGTCGGCGCCACGCGATATTCCAGCGCCAGCAATCCCATACCCAGAACCTGCGCCTGCGCCGCATTATTCGACACCACGCGCTCAATATGCGCCGGATCCTCGATCGCCGCCAGCGCCGCCGCCTGCGCTACCGACGCAACCGAAAATGTATTTCGCATGCGCGCGCAGTAACCCAGCAATTCCGCCGGCCCCACCCCATAGCCGATGCGCAGCCCGGCCAATCCATACGCCTTCGAAAAAGTCCGCAGCACCACTACGCTCGCGCCCTGCCGCACATAATCCAGCGACTTCGAATACTCCACCTTGCGCAGGGCCGCAAAACGCGCGGCAAACTCGTAGTAAGCCTCGTCAAGCACCACCACCACATGCCCCGGAACGCGAGCCAGAAACTCATCCACCGCCGCCGCATCGCATATCGTCCCCGTCGGATTATTCGGATTTGCCAGAAAAACAATCCGCGTGTCCTCGTTGATCGCATCCAGCATCGCGGCCAGATCGAATCCGTCCTCGCGCATGGCAACTTCGATCAACTGCCCTCCCGCGGCATGCACCGCCATGCCATACACCACAAACGATCGCTCGCTGGTCACCGCGTTCAGCCCGGCCGCCAGCATCGTCTGGCACAGCAGGCTCAGCAGCGCAGTCGATCCCGCCGTCACCATCACCTGCTCGACCGGCACGCTGTGGAATTCAGCCAGCTTCCGCCGCAACTCGCCGCAATCGTCGTCGGGATAAGCGTGCGCCGCCGCCAGCGCTGGTCGCATTGCCTCAAGCGCCAGCGGCGAAGGTCCGAATGGATTTTCGTTGGAGTCCAGCTTGATGAGTCGCCCTTGCCGCGCCGCAGAAGCCGGCCGCGGCAGCGCGTTCGGCAGGTAGCCTTCCATCTCGCGCGCCGGCTTCGACACCAGATCAAAAAATCGGCTCATACTTGCCGCACATTAGTGTTTGTCATTCCGAGCGAGCGTTCTTTGCGCGGCGAGGAATCTGGGCGAGCCGCGCGGAAAGCGTTGCGCTCTTTGCAACGCAACAAGTCGTGCGCTGGGCTCGCCATCCTTAGCGAGCTTTCGCGCCGGCTCCGCTCGCCGATTTCAGCCGCTCAATCTCTCGCAGTGTGAGCGAGCGAAACTCCCCCGGCGGCACATCCAGCGCCAGCGGCCCGTACTTCACGCGCTTGATTTTTTCCACGTGATGCCCCACCGCCTCAAACATGCGCCGGATCTGCCGGTTCCGCCCCTCGATCAGCGTGATCTCATACCACGGATTCGCCGCTTCCTTCACCACCCGCACCAACGCGGGACCGGTCTTCACTCGTTTCCCATCATCAGTCGCAATCGAAACTCCCGCCCGCAGTTTCGTCAGCGCATCTTCCTTCGGCGTCCCGGCAACTTTCACAACATAAGTTTTCGGTACATGCGATGCGGCCTTCATCAGCCGATGCGCCAGCTCTCCGTCGTTGGTCAGCAACAGTAGACCTTCGCTGGCGTAGTCCAGCCGCCCCACCGGATACACGCGCCCCCTCACCCCGCGAATCAAATCCATCACGGTCGGCCGCTTCTCCGGATCGCTCATCGTCGTGACGTAGCCCTTGGGTTTATTCAGCAGAAGATAAACGTGCCGCTGCGCCCCCTGCAGCAGCTTGCCATTCACCCGAATATGATCGGTCTCTGCGTCGGCCTTAGTACCCAGTTCGGTCACAACCTGCCCATTCACCTGCACGCGCCCGGACGAAATCAGCTCCTCGGCCTTCCGTCGTGAAGCGACACCAGCAGCAGCGATGATTTTTTGCAAGCGTTCGATAGGCATGTGAATAAAGAACGTGGAAAACTGATCTTAGTGGAAAATGAACTGATAGGCCCGTGAAACAGCTGGAGCCCCGAAAAACGAGAGCCGCGAAAAACTGGAGCCCCGAAAAACTGGAGCCCCGAAAAACTGGAGCCCCGAAAAACTGGAGCCCCGAAAAACTGGAGCCCCGAAAAACTGGAGCCGCGAAAACGGCCCTTATGTACCGTGGAAGAGCGGACCCTTTAGGGCCGCGTAAAGCGCTTTAAGGTGATGGGGCTTTAGCCCCCGTGAGCGTCAGCCGGCCTTCTCTTCGGCCGGAGCTTCGCCGTGCACCGACTCCGATTCCGCTACCTCCGACGTCTCCACCATTTGAGGAGCATCCCGCGCCGCGCTCTCCGCCGGAATTAACTCCGCCTGGAACGACTCCGCAACCAGCTTCTCAAACTCTTCCATGCTCGGCAGTTCGTTCACATCCTTCAGCCCGAACCGCAGCAGAAACTCCTTCGTCGTCTTATAAAGAATCGGACGCCCGATCACCTGCTTCCGCCCAGCCGTCGTAATCAACTTGCGGTCGAGCAGCGTCCCAATCACGCCCCCGGAATCGACGCCGCGAATGTCGTTGATCTCCGGCACGGTCACCGGCTGCTTATAAGCAATCACCGCCAAAGTTTCCAGAGCCGGCATCGAAAGCCGGTTCGGCGGCTTCAGACTTTTCGCAAACGCTCGCACCACTTCATGCTGCTCGGGCTTGGTCGACATCCGATACCCGCCCGCAACCTGCCGAATCTCAATCCCGTGATCCGGCACGCCATATTCGCCCACCAGTTCTTCCAGCGAAGACCGCACCCGCGACTTGATCTCTGCCTCGTCAGCCACGCCCTCTGCCACCACTGTCTCCTTGACGAGAGCGGTCATCTGCTCCAGCGTGATCGGCGTCTCCGCCGCATAAATAATTGCTTCGAGTTGAGCTTTTAAAGACATACGTAAGCTGTCAGTACTCAGTACCCAGTACTCAGTTAAACCCAACTGCAGCACCCAGCCGCCTTCTAACTGAGTACTGAGTACTGAGTACTGAGTACTGCTTTATCTCCAGTCATCCCGTACTGCCGACTGCTCCTTCATGATCTCCTCAAAGTGCGTGTGCTTCCGCACCGCAATCTCTCCAAACAGCCGCTCCTGCCGCACCTGAATCGCCTGCAGCCGCACTAATTCCAACAAGGCTAGAAACATGCAGACCAGCGCCGGACGCGAATTCATTTTCATCAGCAGCTGCTTCAGCCGGATCGGCCGTTCTTCGATCGACAGCCGCCGCCGCAGATAATCGATCATCTGCCCGACGGTCACGGACTCCTCGTCCACATTGAGCACCGGCCGCGTCCGCACCCGCTCCAGCACCTGCTGAAACGTCTTCACCAGGTCGATCACATCCACGGCCATTTCCGGCTCGGTGCCTTCGGCGTCGATAAATTCCTTCAGCGCCGGGTTCGACAGCACCGCATCTTCAATCTGCTGCTTCTGCAAAAGCATCTGCGCCGCCGACTTGTATTTCTCATGCTCCAGCAGCCGGTTCACCAATTCGTTCCGCGGATCCTCCTGCTCCTCCGCCGGCCCCGCCGGATCGCGCGGCAACAGCATCTTCGATTTGATATGAATCAGCACCGCGGCCATATAAATAAATTCCGCCGCCACGTTCACATCCAGCTCGCGAATTTTCTCCACATACGCCAGATACTGCGCCGTGATCTTTGCGATCGGAATATCGTAAATATCGATATCCTGCTTGCGAATCAAATCCAGCAGCAGGTCGAGCGGCCCCTCGTAGACATCAGTGACCGCGACCGCAAATGGAAAATCGCTCTCCTCTTTCTTGGACTCCGCTTTTAGGGATTGCACGGAAGGTTTCTGCGCGAGCATCGCAGTCGGCATCGCCGCCACCACTTCGCCTCCCGTTACGATTTTTGCTTCTTCATTCATCTCTATTTCGTCTCTATTTCAGCCTGCCATCAAAAATCAGCGTGTCATCCTGAGCGCAGCGAAGGATCTATGTACTCGCCGTCGCCATATCCGCCGCCGAAGGAAGCCGCGACTCCAGCGCCTCATTTCTCGCGCGCTCTTTGCGCGAGACCTCAACTTGGATGCCCCATCCTTGTCGCGTTCTTTGCGACAGGGTGGGGCCTTTGACTTCACCCCTCATACTCCAACGACATTCCCATCGCCGCGCGCACGTCGCGCATCGTCTCCTCCGCAGCAGCGCCAGCCCGCCGTGAGCCTTCTTCCAGAATATCCCACGCCAGCCGCGGATTCTCCTCATATTTCTTCCGCCGCTCCTGCATCGGATTCAGCAACTCCACCAGCGCGTCCGCCGCCCACGCCTTGCATTCGATGCACCCAATTCCCGCCGATCGGCAGCCCGCATTCACCTTCGCCATCGTCTCCTTGCTGCTGAAAATTTTGTGCAGATCGCCCACCGGGCACACATCGGGATTCCCCGGATCCGACCGCCGCACCCGCGCCGGATCGGTCACCATCGTCTTCAACTTCTGTCGTACCACCGGCTCCGGATCGGCCAGCATAATCGTGTTCCCATACGACTTCGACATCTTGCGCCCATCCGTCCCCGGCAACTTCGGAGCCGGAGTCAGCAAAGACTGCGGCTCCGGAAACACCGCCTTCGCCGCGCCATAAAATCCGTTAAACCTTCGCGCAATCTCCCGCGTCAGCTCGATATGCGCCACCTGATCCTCGCCCACCGGCACCACATCCGCCTTGTACGCCAGAATGTCCGCCGCCTGCAGCACCGGATATCCCAGAAATCCGTACGTCCCTAAATCTTTGTCTTTAATATTTTCGCGCTGCTCCTTATATGTCGGAACCCGCTCCAGCCAGCCCAGCGGCGTGATCATCGACAGTAGCAAATGCAATTCCGCATGTTCCCGCACATGCGACTGAATAAAAATTACCGACTTCTCCGGATCGAGCCCCGCCGCCAGCCAGTCAAACGCCACTTCCAGCGAGTTTTCTTTCACCTTCGAAGTGTCGGCATAATCGGTCGTCAAAGCGTGCCAGTCGACGACGCAGAAAAAACATTCGTACTCATCCTGCATGCGCACCCAGTTCTCGAGCGCGCCCACGTAATTGCCCAGATGCAGCTTCCCGGTAGGCCGCATCCCGCTCAGCACACGCTTGCGCGATTTGAAAGAAGAGGTCATGCCGTTATGAGATTTCGTCCCCGGAACCTGCGAAGGCGGTATGCATCAGTTCGTGAAGTGTCATGCAGAGTTAAGTTTCGATACTACCATCGAAAAGCCTGTTTCGTACGCGCCCCGAGTATAGGGTTCAAATGTGGGGACGGGCGCCATCGCCCGTCCGCCGGGCAAAGCCCGGCTTTTGTCCGCACCGATGCTCTATAATTCGCGCCACGCATCCACACCACCGCTAATCCCGTGCCCACCCTGGCCCGCAAACTTCGCGCCCTCGACTACTTCACCCTAGGCTGGGGAAGCATGGTCGGTGTCGGCTGGCTTGTCGTCATGGACGACTGGCTCCTCCGCGGCGGCGCTCTCGGCACACTTCTCGGCTTCATCATCGGCGGCGCAGCCCTGCTCCCCATCGGATGGGTCTACGGCAAGCTGGTCGCCGCCATGCCCGACGCCGCCGGCGAAATCGCCTACACCTCCGCCGCCTTCTCCTGCCGCATCAGCTTCGCCACCGGATGGGTCATGACCCTCGCCTACTTCATCGTCTGCCCCTGGGAAGCCGTTGCCGTCGGTCGCATCGCCGCCTACATTTTTCCGCCACTCGATTCCGTCGAACTCTACCGCGTCGCCGGACACCCCATCTATCTCCCGCACCTCATCATCGGCATAGCTCTCACCGCGCTGCTCACCACGCTCAACTATCGCGGCGTCCGCCTCAGCGCCACATTTCAAAACTGGACCAGCTTCGGCACGCTCGCTCTCTTCGTGGTCTTCGTCGCGCTCGGCGCAACCCGCGGGTCGCGCGCCAATTTCCCTCCGCTGTTTACGCACACTCCGCTGATCTCGATTTTCCTCGTCCTGCAAATCGTCCCTTATTTCATGACCGGATTCGAATCCGTCGGCAAAGCCGCCGAAGAATCCAGCCCTGAATTCCGCGCCCCCGACTTCCTCCGCGCCATCTGGATGGCCATCTTCGTCGGCATCCTCTTCTACGTCAGCGTAGTCGCTGCCGTCGCCTTCGTCGCTCCCTGGCGTCAACTCACCGGTGAAAAATTCATGACCGCCGTCGCCTTTCAGCAAGCCGTCGGCGGGAGCGGCTTCGCCGCGAAATGGATCGTCAATCTGGTCCTCGCCGCCGCCCTGCTCTCGCTCTTCAAATGTTTCAACGGAAATTTCGTCGCCGCCAGCCGCCTGCTCTTCGCCCTGGGACGCCGCGGCCTCGTCGACGCTCGCGCCGGAGAAATCCACCCGCAATATCAAACCCCCTCCGCTGCGGTCCTCTGCATCGGCCTTGCGACCGGAGCCTGCATGTTGCTCGGAGACGCCATCCTGATTCCCATCACCGAAGTGGGCTCGGTGGCTAGCGCGCTAGGATGGTCTGCGACCTGCGCCGCTTGCTTAGCTCTGGCACGCGCCCGCTCCAGCCCACTTACACTGTCGTTGCCCGAACGCGCCGTAGCCGTCTTCGGCCTGCTAGTCGGAGTAACCATGATCCTCATGAAGCTGATCCCATCCCTCCCCGGCCATTTCACCGTCTACGAATGGATCGCGCTCGCGATTTGGATTGCCCTCGGCGTGCTGGCCGCACGCTCCTCGCACGAACCGTGGAACAGCGGCCCTTAAGCAGCCGTGGAACAGCGGCCCTTTAGGGCCGCGTAAGGCGCAAAGAATGACGTGGGCTTTAGCCCCAGACGAGACCGCGATTTTAGATGGCCGCAGATTTTGGGTGGCGCAGCGCTTCAAGCGCTGCGATAAAGACTCTCGCTTTTGTAAGGGCTTTAGCCCCCGAGGTGCTAACGATGAACAAAACGCATAACGCAATCTACGCTTCCATCATTCTCGTCCTGCTGCTCTCCCCGCTCGCCTTCCCCCAAACGCCCACCTTCGACCTCGTCATCACCAACGGCCACATCATCGACGGCACCGGCTCCCCGTGGTACTCCGGAGACATCGGCATTCGCGCCGGCAAAATTGCCGCCATCGGCAACCTCTCAGCCGCAACCCGCAACCGCACCCTTGACGCCGCCGGCAAAGTCGTCGCCCCCGGATTCATCGACATGCTCGGCCAATCCGAACTGACCATCCTCGTCGATCCGCGCCTGCCCTCGAAAATCTACCAGGGCATCACGACTGAGATCACCGGAGAAGGCAATTCCGTCGCCCCGCTCAATGACGCCATCATCCAATCCGATCGCAAAGGCTACGACTACTACAAAATCACGCCCGATTGGCGCACCTTCCGCCAATATTTCGCGCGCCTCGAAAAGCAGGGCATCGGCATCAACGTCGCCGATTACGTGGGCGCAACCCAGGTCCGCCGCTACGTCCTCGGCGACGCCTACATTCAGCCCACTCCCGCGCAACTCGACCAGATGAAAGCCCTCGTCCGCGACGCCATGAAAGACGGCGCCGTCGGCGTTTCCACCGCGCTCGAATACGCTCCCGCCCCCTACGCCAAAACCGATGAACTGATCGCGCTCGCCTCCGAAGCCGCAAAATTCGGCGGAATCTATGCCACTCACATGCGCAACGAAAGCGACTCCGTCCTCGAAGCCATCGACGAAGCCCTCCGCATCGGCCGCGAAGCCCACATCCCCGTCGAAATCTGGCACATCAAAGTCGCCGGCAAAAATAACTGGGGACGCATGCCCGAAGTCGTCGCCAGAATCAACGCCGCCCGCGCCGCCGGTTCCGATGTTTCCGCCAACACCTACGCTTACACTGCCTGGTTCAACGATTTCTCCGCCTTCATCCCGCCCTGGGCGCACGACGGCGGCACGGAGAAACTGGTCGAGCGTCTAAAAGATCCCGCAACCCGCGCCCGCATCCGCAAAGACATGCTCACGCCCTCCAAAGACTGGGACAACGAATGGCAGGAAATTCCCGGCCCCGAGGCCATCATGATCGGCGCGGTACAAAATCCAAAAATGCAACCCCTGCAAGGCAAGCGCCTCTCCGAAATCGCCAAGCTCTGGAACAAAGATCCCATCGACGCGCTCTTCGATTTCTTAATCGAAGATCCCTCCACCGGAGTCGCTGTCTTCGGCATGTCGCAACCCGACGTCACGCTCGCCCTCCAGCAACCCTGGGTTTCCATCGATAATGACTCCGAAGGTACGTCGCCCGAAGGTCTCCTGGGCCAGGCCCACCCGCACCCCCGCGCCTACGGAACCTTCCCGCGCATCCTGGCCAAATATGTCCGCGAAGAAAAAGTCCTCACCCTCGAAGACGCCATCCGAAAATTCTCCGCGCTCCCGGCGCAGCGCATGCGCCTTACCGATCGCGGCGTATTAAAGGCCGGCATGTGGGCCGACATCACCATCTTCGACCCCGCAACCATCCACGATCGCGCCACCTTCGACAACCCCAACCAGCTCTCGGTAGGAATGGAATACGTTTTAGTAAATGGAGTCCCCGTGATCGATCAGGGAAAGATGACCGGCAATCTCCCGGGCAAAGTGTTACGCGGCGCAGGCTACACCCCGTAGCGGCATCAAGAAAGCTCAAGAGCGAGCCGGATGCCGTCTTCAACGCGTTTCAGAGTTGTGCTCGATAATGCTCTGCTTGCTCAAGGTCGAGACTTGATCGCACTTGGCCCATGAGTCGCGACTCAGGCCGCCATCACCCGCTTTTATGGCCACTCGCAGAGCGAAACGTCCGTGCTGAAGTGACGTAATTGGTACGATGCACACGTCAAACGCGTGGCGATTCAATACATCGCTGGAAATGATCAGCCCCGTCCGGTCCTTATCCAGCCGCAACCAGTAAACCTCGCCGCGTCGTGGATAGCGTCCGGCCGCAACTTTCGGCATATCGTCAGTCTCGGGATAAGGTCTGCTTGGAGGATTTCTGGAAGGCTGCTCTCTCGCGAGCAGATGTCTCGTTCTCGTCTGCGAAAAATGCCTCAGCCTCGCGCTCGAGGCGTTCCCGCCGCTCCAGGGCGAGGGCCCGTCTCAGCAGCCCGTTCACGCGTTCGCTGGTCGAAACATTCCCTTTCGTGCTCGAGATCTCTGCGAGCACGTCGCTGCTGATCGTGAAACTCTTAAACCTGCCTCATAGGATTCCCATTATGACATCGATGAGCCGAAGCACTACGGTTTCAGCCGCGCCTGCTCCAGCCCCGGCAACTGCGCCACCCGCGGTTCCTCCGGTGTTCCCGTGATTTCATATCGCGCCCCCGATCCGTTTGCCGGCCGCGCCAGCTTCAACTCGACCTGTCGATTCAAACCCGCCGTCCCGCTCACCTGAAAATTCCCGCTCGGCGAATCCAGTGCGGCTTCCTTGATTTCGAAAATCCCGTCCTGCAATCGCGCCCGCCCCCAGAACCGCGCAATCTTCAGCGGTCCGTCGTCTTCCCCGAGCGACACACGAGGCAACACTCCATCCCGAACCTCAAACTGCACCGTTCCTTGCGCCGAATTCCAAAACTCCGCCGTGCAATCCCCTGTCACCTCGTAGCCGCCACCGGCGGTTCCCGCAATCCAATCCTTTTTCATGGCCTGTGCCACCCGCGCCAACGACAGACCCGTCACCGTCCCGCTTCCCCGGCAAACCGCCGGCCGCGATCCGAAATCTGCTGTCCACTGTCCCTTATACTTTCCACCCAGCAAATCCGCGCTAAGCTCCGTGATCTGCATCTTCCCGCTGTTCAGGCTGACATTCGCCGAAACATGATTCGCCGCCAGATTCTCCACCTGAAGACGATCCGTCGTCACCCGTCCCGCAGCCCGCAGACTTCCCCAAAACGAAGTCCCCGCCGGAGCGCTCGCCTCCAGCACCCGATACCACGGCTGCGCCTTCGCCCGCGGGTTCACCCACGCGCTCAACTCATGCAGTACAAGCGAATTCGCATTCAAAACAAAATGAACCCCGCAGGCGCCCGGAGTCCCGCACCCCCGCGGCATCTCCAGCGACCCCGTCCACAACGTCGCTCCCGTCTTCGCACTCAACTTTTCCACCCTCAGTTCATCCGGCATGAACTGCAACTGCGCCGACGAAATCTCCACCGGCTCTGCCGTGCCCCGAACCGCGACCTGAACGTTGCGCAACTTCGCCGTTCCGGTTACCTGCGGCCCCGCGAACCCCGACGGACCTCCAGAACCCCACCGCATCCAGGGCCCCGCCACTCGCAGGTCAAGATCCGCCATGCCCTCCGCCGTTGTCTGCAGCGCCGGCAGTCCAAACATTCGTGCCACCCGCAAAGCTTTCCCAATTTCCGCTTCGCCCACCAGGGAGGCGTCGTAGCCCGTCCTGTCCACCCATCCCCGAACCGTCTCCGCAGCCCCGCGTCCTGCGCCGAGAGCGAACGGTCCAAACTCCAGCCGCGGCCCGCTTCTTCCCCCCGCATTCGACCCTCCCGCTCCGTTGCTCACCGAAAACGGAAGTGTCGCCGGCCCCATCTCTGCTTTGCTCGCCGTTGAAGCCAAGCGAAAATCGGCAATCTCTCCCTTACCTTCCAGCCGAAGCCGCGAACTCGCCGCATCCTCTTCGATGGATACATTCGCCCGCAGCGTTCCCCCCGCCACCAGATCGTCCGGCAGATTTTTCTTCGCCCGCTGCGCCACAATCACACCCGCGCTCGCCGGAACATTCTCTGCCCTCAGCACCAGTTCATACATGTGGCTCCCCGGAAGCCCCATGTCGCCTTTCAAAACCATCTGCCCGCTCCCCACCGGTGCCGTGCACTCCACTTCATGAAAGCTATGCTCGGGCGATCCATAATGTCCTTCGCAGTGCGCCGCCAGCGTCAAGGCTTGCCCGCTGGTGATGTCGTACCGCCGAAAATCCTGGATCGATGCGTCACTCGTTATCGCGAGTTTTGCCGGAGTCCCCGTCAGCGTTACATCCACCCGAACTCCTCCGCGCCATCCCTGATCGCTCCCGGTAAACAGTTTCGTCATCTGGCCGAGCTGCGCCCCGCTCCACTCCATGCTGAACTCCAGCGGCGTGTCGCGCAGCATGTCCGCTCGTTGCCATGTCCCGTTGACCTGCAATACTCCGGTGTCGTTCAAATTCAGGTCGGTGCGCACCGGCTGCGCCTTCAACCGCACTCCCCAGGCATTCTCAGAATCCTGCCATAGCGAAAAATCCGCGTTGGTCAGCGCGTATGGTTTCTTCTCCGCGCCACGCTTGAAATTAATTCGCGCCGAAGTTGCCTCAATATACGGAAATCCCGGCCGCGGCTCCGACTTCGCCTTCGCCGTCGGCGCCAGCGGAATCTGCGCCGCACGCTCCACCAGCGCTTCCAGATTCCACCGCCCATTCTCTCCATGCACCAGGTTCAGGCTCGGCTCCGTCAGATCCAGCCGCGCAATCTCCAGCCGTCCCCGCAGCAAAGACGTCAGCCGCAGTGCCGCCGTCACCTCGCTCGCCCGCAGCATCGGCTCCGCTCCAAACGCCGGATCGTCATACACCACCAGATTTTCCAGATCGAATCCCGGCCGCGGCAGCAGCCGGAAATGCACCGTCCCTATATCCACCGGACGCCCCACTCCCGCGCTGATTGACGCGATGATTCTGGATTTCAATCGCGACACGCCGGGTCGCAGCACAAACAACCCGAGCAGGACGAGGATTCCTGCTATCACCGCCCGTCGCTTGGAGGAGAAAATTTTCACTGCGCCCTCATCCGACCTTTCAGGCGCTTCACCTTACAACTCGCAACGTCCTGTTCCACCGGGTCTCATCGAAGAAGTGAAACACCACCTTCGCCAGAAATGCCGCCCGGTCGCCCCAGCCGGTCTTGCGATACTGATCCTCCGGCGTCTCGAACGACCAGTAAATGAACATCGGCCGTCCGATGATGTTTTCCTTCGGAATAAATCCCCAGTAGCGGCTGTCCAGGCTCACCGCCCGATGATCTCCCATCGCAAAATAATGCCCCGGCGGCACCACCAGATCGCCGCCTTGTATGTACGAAGGCAGGTCCACCATCCAGTTCGCCGAGAGTTGATCGTTGTCCGAAGGTGGCACCGACGGAAAATCGTTGCGGTACGTGTCCGACGGATTATTTCCGTCGAAGTCGATATAGGGCTCGTTGAGCGCCACCCCGTTCCGGTAGACCACCCCGTTCCGCAGATGAATCCGGTCCCCGGGAAGCCCGATAATCCGCTTCACCACGAACGTCCCGGCCTGCTGCGGGTCGGGATGCAGGAACACGACAATATCCTGGAAGTGGACATCGCGGTAGGGAAGCAGCGGCCCCACCCACGAACTTTTCGGCGCAAACTGAACCCGGTTCACAAATACGTGATCGCCAATCAGCAGCGTGTTCTCCATCGAACTCGACGGAATCTCAAACGCCTGCACGATGAAAGTGATAATGAACAGCCCGGTCACCAGCACGGCCGCCAGCGACGCCAGAAACTCAACCGTCGTTTCCTTCGGTTTCTCTTCCGCGTCGTTCTTTTCTACAATCTGTTCTTTCTTTGCCACTTTTTCTTCTACTTTCGGCTTCAACGTTCGCTAATGCCGGCACCGCAAAGCTTTCCGGGAACGGTACGGCCGCGCCGCAAAAGCCCTCCGTCAAACCGGGAAGGGCACGGCTCTAATCCACGTCCCCAAAGCCTCAAAGACCGGGAAGGTCGCGGTCTAAGCCGTCCCGCTAAAGCCTTCCGCCCAAAAACCGGGAAAGGTACGGTTCAAGTCGTCCCGCTAAAAAGCCTTCCGCCCAAAAACCGGGAAGGGCACGGTTCAAGTCGTCCCGCAAAAGCCTCCCGTCCACACACCGGGAAGGGCACGGCTTAGAGCCGTGCCGCCAAAGCCGCACAAATGATGCGGGCTTTAGCCCCTGAGGGTCCACGAACCCTCAGTGTACCAGCCGCAGCGTCCGGTTCCACCGCGTGATCTGAAAGATGTGCGTAATCCCATACACCAGGTGATACAGCCGCTCCCCAAACGAGATTGACGCCCGCGGATCCTGCCAGCTCTTCACCGACCAGTAAATCAGCAGCGGCCTCCCGATAATATTTTCCCTCGGCACAAATCCCCAATACCGGCTGTCCTCGCTGTCGTCGCGGTTATCGCCCATCACAAAGTAGTGCCCTTCGGGAATGATCAGCTGCCCGTCCTCGACCAGCTTCCGCATTTCCTGAAACCACTTGCCGTTCATGTTGATGGCGTACACGTCCAGCCGCGGAAAATTATCCCGGAACATGTTATTCGGCGGTTCCATGAACCGCACGTACGGTTCGTCCAGTGGCTTGCCGTTGATCCACACCTTCTTGTTGACCATCTTCAGCCGGTCTCCCGGCAGCCCGATCACCCGCTTCACAAAATGCTGCGTCGGATCCACCGGATAGTGGAAGACCACAATGTCTCCCCGCGCAATCTTCTGGTAGGGCATCAGGAAATCGCCAAACCGGCGCTCCCCGTAACACAACTTGTTCACCAGCAGGTAATCGCCCACCAGCAGCGTGTTCTCCATCGACTCGGAAGGAATCTGGAACGCCTGCACGATAAACGTGATCACGAAAATGGCAACCACCACCGTTCCTGCCAGCGATTGCACCGACGCAATCACATCGCTGCCGTAGTTGCTCACAATAGCGCGCTTGGGGGAATCCATGAATTCTACTTGTCCGCCGCCGGCGCGCTCCGCGCCGCAGCTTTCGTTTCCGCCGCCTTCAACCGCGATCCCAGAAACGTCAGCAGCTGCCGCGCCGCATCCTGCTCCGCTGTCTTTTTCGTCGAACCCTGCGCGCGTCCCACAAACTCTGCTTCTTTCCCGTTCTTCGAATTCAGCCGCGCCTCGACCGTAAACGTCTTGCTGTGCTCCGGCCCCGCTTGCTCTACCAGCACATACGCCGGCTGGGGCAGTCCCATGCTCTGCACCGTTTCCTGCAGCGCCGACTTGAAATCGGTCACCGGCAACGTCCCGCCCTGGCTCTCCATCCGCGCCAGTTCCGGAGCAATCACTTTTCGCGCCACAAACTCCCGCGCAACTTCCAACCCGCCGTCCAGATAAATCGCCGCCAGAATCGCCTCGAAAGCGTCCACCAGCAGCGCCGTTTTTCCGCGTCCGCCGCTCTTTTCCTCGCCTCGTCCCAGCCGCAGATAATGCCCCAGCTCCAGTTCCTGCGCCACCCGGATCAAATGTTTTTCGCTCACCAGGTGCGCTCGCAGCTTCGACAACTCGCCTTCCCGAAACTGCGGAAACCTCCGGAACAACTCCTCGCTCGTCACCAGCGACAGCACCGCGTCGCCCAGAAACTCCAGCTGCTCGTTGTCGCTGACTTTATATTTACTCTCGCCCGCCTGCTGCGCTTCCTGCTCCCTCGCCTGCGAGCTGTGTGTCACCGCCTGCTCAATCACGTCCGGCCGCCGGAAGCGATATCCCAGTCCGGCCTCCAGCGCCGTAATTTCCCGTTCCTTCATAAAACAATTCGTGCAACGAATAATTCGCGCCTACGCGCGCCGGGTGCCCCGTTCTAGCCGCGCCCTTTGCGGCTAGAGCGGGGATTTTAGGTAGTGCCCGCCGTACCGGATTTTGACTGGCGCAGCGCCTCAAGCCCTGCGATCAATCTCCCACGACGCACCGTGCGTTAGCCCCGAGTTCACCCTATTTCTGCGGAGCCGCCGCGTTCTGCCCCGGAGCCGTCCCGCCGGTCAATTTCGTCAACCGGTCTCTCTCATCCCGCGCCGCCTTCCCCACTCCCGAATCCGGCCGGTCCTTGGTTAGATCCACTGCCTGATTGGCGTACTTCATCGCCTCCGGATACTTGCTCTGCATATCGAGCGCCACCGCCAGCCGGAACACCGCCACCGTATCCGGCTGCTGCGGAAATACGTCAATCGACTTCTTCAGGTTCGTCTCCGCGTCCGCCCAGCCATTGGCCTTGAACGCCAGCGTGCCCAGCACCACATACGCCTCCGACCGCAAATAATTCTTGAACGCCGCCAGTTGCTCCGGCGGATATCCCGTGCTCGGAATATCCGTGTCAATCGTCACCAGTGCGCGTTCCGCATCCTTTTTCGCTTCGGCGATCCGCTGATCCTTGTCCAGATCCGTGTCGTGCAATTCCTCCGCGATCACCTGCGCCACACCCAGCAGCGCTTCCGGATCATCCGGATCGTAGCTCAGCGCCTTACGCGCCATCTCCGTCATCTTCTCGGCATTATTCGCCTGCTGATACTTCTGCATCGCCGCCTTGTACAGCATCACCCGCAGCTCGCTGTCCGGATACTTCGCCGCAAATTCATCCGCCGCTTTTTCCACCGCCGCCCCATCCGGCAGTTGCCGCGCGGCGTTATAGTCGTCATACTCCGGCTTCGTCTTCGCTTGCGGCATCCGCTTGCCCTGAGGAGCAGCAGGAGCCGTTGCCGACTGTCCCGCCGCCGCCGGCTTGTCATTCCCCTGCGCCCAACTCCCAACACTCATCGCTAGCACCGCGACAAAAATCGCTGTTCGCCTCATGCCTTCTCCTCAACTCTTTCCCATCTCGATTGTCCGCATCTGCAACCGTGAATTCTATCGCAGCGGCCAGGAATATCGATCGCCGCCACGCCCCTCGGTGGTGGTGTGCCTTGAGTACAAACTTCAAAATCCTCGTTCGGTATCATCCTGAACACAGCCGTTTTTCAGCCGGAGTGGCGGAGTGAAGCATCTCCCCCTTAACCGGCCAGTCGCGTAAGCCAACCTGCACCACTGTCCGCTCCTCGCTCGACGCTTGGACTCCAAGCCCGCCCTACTGCGGCTTCGCCGGCGGCTCATACGCTTGCTGCAGCCCGCGTTCCGCCGCCGCCTTGATCTCCGGCAAGTCCCCGCCCGTAGTCAGCGCCGCGCGATACTCATTCAGCGCCGCCTCGCGCTCGTCTTTCAGGTCGCAAATCCTTCCCAGATACACATGCGACCATGCCACCACCTTCGGATCCTTCGCCGCCTGAATCGCCTTCTGAAAATTATCCCGCGCCCCTTCCATATTCTTGTTCGCCACCGCCACCTGCGCCAGGATAAACAACGCCCGTCCCTGATCCCCGATTTTTCTGTCCAAAGCCTCCTGCGCCAGTTCCTGCGCACCCTTGGCGTCGCCCGCCTTCAGCCGCTGCTCGGCCGTATACAGCATTCTCCGGTCTTCCAGCCGCGACAGCTGCACCAGTTCCGGACTCGTAACGCTGGCAAACTGGATCGCCTGCGCCGCCTTCTGTTCCTTGCTCAAATCAATCGAGTCCAGCATGTCGCCATACGCTTCCCGCAATCCCGCCGGATCTTTCTCGAACGCCACCAGAGCGTTATAAAAATGCCGCGTCAGAATGTATCCCTGCTTCACCGAATCGTCCACCGCCTGTTCCCGCATCGCCTCCGCCGTCTGCTTCGTCCCGCTCGTCCGGATCTCGATCGCCCGCACCAGACACTCGGTGATCAGCAGCGAAATGTCGGTCTTGAAGCTGTCTTCCATCGGCGCCCGCTTCACCGACGCCAGTAACGGTTCGATCCGCTTTACCGCGCTCGGATGCTTCTCCGCCATCGGGTCCAGCAGATAATGCAGATACGTATGCCGGATCTGCTGCATCTTCAGCGCTTCCGTCGAATTCCCGTCCGGCGAAGGGAAAATGACGACGTAATAATCCGTCCCATAATTTCGCGCGTTCACCTGGTTCGGATCGCCCAGAAAATCCAGATACACCGTAAACGTCCGCCCCAGATAGCCGCCCGTCTGCAGCTTCAAATAAATATCGGTATTGAAAATCATCTCCGCCAGCGGCTTGTGGTAGCGCTCCACCAGTTCCGCATATTGCGCCCGGTGCCGCAGCCAGATCGCGTGCAGTCCCGCCTTGTCGTAAAACTTTTCCAGCTGCGCCCCAAACCCGGCGATCAGCGAGGCGTCCGGAGGCATTTCGTATTCGTTCACCCGCGGCAGAAACTGCGGAGGGCCCTGCAGATACAGCGCCAGCGACACGTACTCCGACAAGTCGTGCGCCAGATCGTCCGCCAGGTGCATTTGATAAAAGTCGCAGATCGCCGTCCGCGCCGCCGTCGCCTCGTCCGACTGCTGCACATTGTGCTCAACTTCCGCCCGGATGTTCAGCCGCTGCGCGTCCGAGCCAGTCAGGTCCGCGTCATACCCGCAGTTATTGATCGCCGCCAGCACCGCAAACAGAGTCTCGCTGGTATCCAGCGTAATCGGATTACTATTCTGCGCCGCGCACACCGAAGCCATCAGCCCCAGGCAAGCCGCCAGAACAGCCGTCCGAACCAGGGTGCCCCATGTCTCGCGCGCTTTTTGCGCGAGAAGTGGGGATTTACCCAAACAACCTGTGAGCGTATGCGTGCGCAGCAAAAAGGCCCCCCGCCAACCGCCGGGCCGATTCCCCCTGTCACTCTGAGCGAAGCGAAGAACCCCGATCCCGGCGCCGCCCCAGGCCTGTCGAGGAGTCTTCACTTCCTGCGCCGCGTCCAGCCCGGCGCCCGCCGCAATCTGATTTTCCTTAATAAGAAAGAACCGCCTCAGGACCCCTCCCCGCGGAAGAAGAATGGCAAGCAAGAATATGGTCAGCCCCAATCATGGCCTGCAACAAATAAACGGCGGAGAACTCTTCAAGTTTAAGTCGTCCCCCGCGGAGGGTCAAACGCCCGCCCACTCCCGGCCACCACCGCCCCGCTGCACATTTCGCCATCCTCCCTCGCGGGACAATCCTCACCCTTTCGCTTTATACTTCCCGAATCCACGACGAAAGGCGGTTCCTCTTTTGACCAACCTTGGAGAAACTCTCAGCAAAGCCGGCGTTTTTGGCCGCGGCATGTGGCGATACTGGCGTCTCGGCGAGCCCGCCCCCGAGAGCAACTTCATCGTACAAAAACTCTCCGTCCTCACCGACGGCAGGTCGAACGACCTCCTGTTCCGCCTTCTCGAATCCCGCCGCAAAGAATCCGGCCTGCACTTCGGCTGGGAGGGCCCGTCTCTGGTCAGCGCCGCCGGCATTTCCGATCCCAGCATCGACGGAGTAGTTCGCACTCTCAAAGAAGATGGCGTCGTCGTCCTTCCCCTGCGTCTCCAGCCGGAAGCAATTCAAAATCTATACGACCTGTCTCTGTCCTGCCAGCTCGATACCAGAACCTACGGTCCTCCTCCGCCCGGCCATGCCCCCGGAACCCAAACCACAATTCCGGTTGTCACCGGTACCAGCCAGGGATTCGACCCATCCCATCCCCGCTGCGCCGTTTATTTTGTCCCTCGGCCGGTTCTGCTCGAAAATCACGTCGTGCAAGCTCTCTTGTGCGATCCCTATCTTCTTGCCGTCGCAACCCGCTATCTCGGAGTCTTCCCCGTAATCACCAAGCCTGACATGTGGTGGGACACCGATTTCGTGCCCGAAGGTCTCCGGCCCCGTCCCTTCCACGTCGATTCCGGCTGCCTTCGCTGGCTCAAAGTCGGCATCAATCTTACCGACACAACCTTTGAAACTCCGCATTTCGTCTACGTCAAGGGTTCGCATAATCCGAACAAAGCGACCCGGCCTCTCACCAAGCGGCTGATGAGCAGCATGAATCTCAGCGACCACGAGGTCACCGACGTCTGCGCAGACAAAATTGTTCGTCTCACTGCCCCAGCCGGATCGATCACTGTCACTGATACCCGAGGCATTCACAAGGGCGAACTCTCCCTCCGCGGAAACCGCCTGATCCTTTACTTAGGTCTCGAAGGCAGCGCCTTCAACAACATCGACCGCCCCATTCCGCTGAATAAAGTCGGAACCGATCTCGGCAAAGCCATGACCGCCCGCCCCTTCAGCTACCAATTCTTCCGCTCCACCCACTGAAGAGAAAACCAACTCGGGCAAAAGACGGACCCCAGCCGGGTGCGAGACAGGAGGAATCTGTTCTCCAAGCCACGGCCCGTCAGCGAGTTTCCAGCCCCGGGTGCCCCACTCCTCGCCGATTTTGCCAGAAGTGGGGATTTTGACTCCCCCTCAAGAGGCCGCTGATGCCGCGCCCCGCAGCGTATAATCCCCCTCGACCAATGCCACTCGTCCCCGGCACCAAACTAGGTCCTTACGAAATCCAGTCCGCCGTCGGTGCCGGCGGCATGGGAGAAGTCTACAAAGCCCGCGACACTCGCCTCGAGCGCATCGTCGCCATCAAAGTTCTCCCCTCGCATCTCAGCTCCAACTCCGAACTCCGCGCCCGTTTCGAGCGCGAAGCCAAAGCCATCTCCGGCCTGCAGCATCCCCACATCTGCGTCCTCTACGATGTCGGCTCGCAAAATGGCATCGACTTCCTCGTCATGGAGTACCTCGAAGGCGAGACGCTCTACACTCGCATCGCCCGCAAGCCGCTCTCCACCGACGAAACCATCAAGATCGCCATCGAAATCGCCGACGCCCTCGAAAAAGCCCATCGCAGCGGCATCATTCACCGCGATCTCAAACCCGGCAACGTGATGCTCACCAAATCCGGCGCCAAGCTCATGGACTTCGGCCTCGCGAAGCCCAACGCGCTCGCCGGCGGCCCATCCTCCGGAGCGCCCGGCATCTCCTCCATGGCCACCATGGCCGCGACCATGGCCGATCTCGCCTCACCCGTCACCGTCGCCGGCACGCTCATCGGCACCGTGCAGTACATGAGCCCCGAGCAGATTCAAGGCAAAGAAGCCGACGCCCGCAGCGACATCTTCGCCTTCGGCGCCACGCTCTACGAAATGCTCACCGGCAAGCGCGCCTTCCAGGGCAAGAGCCAGCTTTCGCTAGCGAGTGCAATTCTAGAAAAGGATCCCGAACCCATCGCCGCGGTAGTTCCCCTGACGCCACCCGCATTAGATCAAATCGTCCGCACCTGCCTGGCCAAGGAACCAGACGACCGTTTCCAGAGCGCCCACGATCTCAAACTCCAACTCCAATGGATCTCCGCCGGCGGCAGCCAGGCCGGAACTCCCGCCATCGTCAGCACAAAGAGAAAAAAGACCACCACCGCCCTCACCGCCGCCTTGATCGCTGGTTGGCTTCTCGCCGCACTCGCGGGCGTCTTAGTCCTGCTCTACGCCAATCGTCTCACCACCGCCCAGCAGCCGCTTCACACCAGCATCGAGCCGCCCGCCGGATTTGACTTTTTCTCGGTTGCCGATGGTGCTCCAGCCATATCCCCGGACGGCCAGCAGGTTGCATTCCTGGCTGCGAAGAAAGGCATCCCAATGACGCCCGGCGGCGGATCGCTCTATCTCCTGCAGCTCTCCACCGGCGAGTCCACTCCCGTGCCAGGGGCTCAGTCCGCTCTGTTTCCCTTCTGGTCGCCCGACGGCAAGTATCTCGGCTTTTTCTCCGAGGGCAAGCTCGAGAAGATTCCCGTCGCCGGAGGTACCCTGGGAGCCACCGTGCAAGTTCTCTGCGACGCTCCCGAAGGCCGCGGCGGCAGCTGGAACGAGCAGGGCACCATCATCTTCGCCCCACGCATCGCCGGCCCGCTCCAGTCCGTCTCCGATGGCGGAGGCATTCCCGTCGAAATCACCAAGGCCGACAGCAGCGGCCAGGGATACACCGACCGTGACCCCTACTTCCTGCCCGACGGCAAGCATTTCCTCTTCGTGCGCCGCGCCAAAGACTCCGGCAGCGTCTATGCCGGTTCGCTCGATTCTTCCGGAACCAGGCATGACGGCGACATTAAACAGATTCTCCCCAACGGCTCCAACGTCGCTTACAGTGACGGTTATCTCTTCTACGTGAAGGAAGGCACGCTTACCGCGCAGGCGTTCGATCCCTCCAGCCTGACCTTCAAAGGCAAGCCCGTCTCCATCGCCTCCAACATTGAGTTCGCCCCGGCCCGCAACGAAGGGAGCTTTTCCGTCAGCCGTAACGTGCTGCTCTATCGTGCCACGTCTGTGGTGAATCGCGAACTCGCCTGGTTCGATCTGTCGGGCAAGGAACTCGACCACTGGGGAGAACCCGCTCCCTACGTCGGCGGCAAATTCTTTCCCGCAACCCAAACCGCCCTGCTGTTGCGTTTCACTCCCGCCGGCAACAGCTACAGTGTCTGGATCTCCGACGTTGCTCGCAAGACGGTGAACCGCCTCACCCAGGACTCGGACCGCTCCGCCACCGGCGTAGTCTCGCCCGACGGCAAAGACGTCTGGATCTCCACCACCACCGGCTACATCAGCAATCTCACCCGCAAGTCGCTGAGCGCCTCGGGCGCGGAAGAAAAAGTGTTGGAGAATATCAATAACAACCTCATCCTCTTCGACATTTCGCGCGATGGCCGCTACCTGGTCTTCAATCACCAGGACCCGAAAACCGATTTCGACATCTATGCCATGGATCTGCAGGACAACAAAAAGCTTTTCCCCGTGCTCAACGGTCCCTCAGCCGAGCGCAACGGCCGCGTCTCTCCTGACGGCAAGTGGCTGGCCTACGTCTCGAACGAGACCGGTGCCGACGAACTTTTTGTCACCTCGTTCCCTGTTCCCGGCACGCGCTGGCAGGTTTCCAGCGGGGGCGCAACCAGTCCCGCCGACTGGTCTGCCGACGGCAAGACCTTGCGTTATCGCAAGGGAGAAAAAATCTTCAACGTCGAAGTCCACTCCGGCGCCAGCAAACCCGACTTCTCCGCTCCCAAAGAACTGCTCTCGCTGCCCACCAATATCCTCGACGTTTCGCTTTTCCCCGACGGCAAGCGCATCCTCGCTCTCCGTCCCAGCGGCGACACCGCCCCCATCCCCGTCGACTTCGTCCTCAACTGGCAACACCTGGTGAAATAAGGAAGTAAGCTGGTGGTGGAGCGGGCACTCCCGTTGATCTTGACTTTCTGAAGGAACCACCGACGGAGGCTGCCCCGCCCTTCGCGCCTCTCGAAGGGTAGGAATTCACCAGATAGGTGAAACCAAGGGTACGAAACGGAAGACTGAGGATTCGAAACCGACACCGAGCACCGACAACTGAGTACTGAGTACTAGGTACTAGGTACTGAGTACTGAGTACTGAGTACTTCCTACCCCCGCACGCTAATCTTCGAAAACGACAACACCGCCCGGCTCGGCGTAGGCCGTCCCATCGACAGCGCCGGACGAAACGTCGTAAAAATCAGCATCCGCTTCACCTCGGGCAGCACATTCTTCGATGCGTCCGAGTCGGAAAGAATCTGGTAGTCCTGCACCCGCCCGTTTGCGTCCACATAGGCCTCGATCACCAGCGAATCCGCGTTGATCGTATCCATCGTCAAGCCGAACGCGCTCTGCTGCAGCTCCGGACCGGTATTCACCATCACCAGCGGCACGTCGTTCTTCGCCTGCAGCGCTGCCGGCGTCACAAAATACACCATCGCAATTCCAAAAATTATGACCGCGCTCAAAAATCCCGCCGTCGCCGGAACTAGATGCGCCCGCAGCCCATTCTCCAGCCGCACCAGCAATCCCTCGTACGGACGCTTCGTCCGCGCCGCTTCCCGCGATATCGCTACCCGCAGCCGCAATCCCAAATCTTCCGGAGCCTTCGCCCGTCCCAGGCTCGTCACCATCTGCTGCGTCCGCCGCAAAGCCTGATACTTCCCATTGCACTCCACGCACTCCGACAAATGATCCTGCAGTGCAATCATCTCCGTGCCCGTCACCGCTCCATCCAGATACGGCGAAAACAGCCGCTTCGCCCGGGGGCACTGCAATCCTGATATTTTTCCTGTCCCCGTCACTCGCATTGCATCACCTCGACCCTTCTACCCCCTCCAGCAACCTGTGATCCGCCAGTCTCCGCCGGCGCAATCAACCCCAGCTCTTCCCCCACCTCGCGCACATACGGCGTCAGGCGTTGCCGCAAAGCATCTCTGCCGCGCGTCAGCCGCGATTTCACCGTTCCCAGCGAAATCTCCAGCACCTCGGCAATCTCTTCATATGACATCTCTTCCAGATCGCGCAAAATCAAAGTCGTGCGATATGGCTCGGCGAGTTTTCTCAATTCTTCCTCAACCCGCTTCTGCACTTCCCGATGCGCCACGCTGTCAAACGGAGAATCCGTCCGATCCGTCAGCGCCGTCTGCATCGCATTCTCGCCCGCCGCTTCCGATTCCGCCGGCTCAATCGAAGTCTCCTTCGCCTTGTGCCGGAACCACCACCGTCTCCGGTTCGCCGCCTCATGCAGCGCAATCCGGTAAATCCACGTCTTCAAACTCGATCCGCCATGAAAATGTTTCATCCCGCGAAACACTTTCAAAAACACATCCTGCGTTGTATCCGCCGCGTCCGCCGGATCATTCACGATCCGGTACACCAGCCCATACACCGGCTGTTGAAATTCCCCGATCAGCCACGCGTAAGCCTGTTCCGAGCCGGCTTTCAACTCCGCGACAATCGCCGCTTCTTCCTGCGCCCGAATTCCTATCGCACTGGCTAGTTCACCCAAGGTGGTTTGCTCCCCGTCCCACGACACCCTTCATTATAGGATCTTCCGCCCACCCGCACCCTGCAAAATTCGCGCCCTAGGCAAGCTCCAGCTGCCAATGCCGAAGCCTCACCTAACATAGACTCCAAACCCCTGTGAAGAGTTCCCACCCATAACCGGTTTATTTTCAATGCTAATGGAAGTGCGGACCACACGTGGAACTCGCGTCCAGGTCTATCTGGGTCCGGGTCTCAGAACTGGGCAGTCCGATCAACAGCTCGCCTGCCCCTCTGACCATGCCCCGAAATCGAAAGTAACCCCCAGCAAATTACCGAGATAGGCACACCGCAGTCCCAGGAAAGGCCCGCTCACTTCGCCGCCCCCACCCTCACCGGAACTGTCAAATGCAGTCTCTCCACAATCTTCTCCATCGCGCCCAGCAGCCCCTGCGCGCCCCGGTCCAGCGCCAACTCGTCTTTCCCCAAAAATGCAAACGCCCCATCCTGCTGTAACCGCCCCGCATTCTTCCCCGACATGCCGGTCAGCACCACCACCGCAATCCCCGCCGTCGCCGGATCGCTCTTCAGTGCCTTCAACACCTCCAGCCCCGTCATCTTCGGCAGCAACAAATCCAGCAGGATCAAATCCGGCAACTTCTCCCGCGCCACCCGCAGCGCAACCTCGCCATCATCCGCGGTGCTGACCTCATAGCCTGCCCGCGTCAGCGCCCGCTCCGTGGCCAACCGCAGAAACTTGCTGTCCTCGATCAGCAAAACCTTCGTCATACGACCCATATCTCTCCCACCAGATTTTTCCAGCGCCCTCATTGAGAGCCCTCACCCGTTCATATCGGCAAAATCCCGCAACCCGCGAGCCGCCCCAAACCCCAATAAGATTTTTCTCAGACAGCCGTACACCCCGGGTGCCCCACTTCTGGCCGGTGTTGCCAGAAGTGGGGATTTTCGCCAGCTTCAAGTTTTAAAAATGGTGGCCCAATCGTGTTGTTCGGATTCCGTAACGAAAATCAGGGTAGTAAACAGAGCGACCCCGAACCTACGACAGACTTGCGAAAGGGGGAAGGAGCAAGTCTGCATGCCGTCAGAGGCGAGAAGCCGTCAGTCGTCCATTCTTTCCCACAGCAAAAAAAATGCGCCACAGATAAAGCCAAAGACAAAGCCAAAGACAAAGATAAAAAAATCCCTGGACCGGATGGGAACTTTCCTGCTGATATTGGCCCTGGCGGTGAGCAGCATAATTGTCGTGTGCTGGCTGATCGGAACGGTGGTGAGCGCCGCTGATTTCCGCTAGCGCACGAGTCGGCTCAAGCCAGAGACGCAAAGCAGTGAAAGGTCAAAACAGCCGAGTGCCCCGCTTCTGGCCGGTGTTGCCAGAAGTGGGGATTTTCGCCACCGCCGCCCTCGAGAAAAGGCGAAATCCTCTATGCCCCAGTCCTTCCCCCGCGCAAGCGCGGCGAGACGGAAGGAATCTGCCGCCCCAACTCTCTTCTTTCTCCGAAAGCTACTTCTCCGCCTCAATCAGCGCCTTCACTGCCGCCCGACAGGCTACGCGCAATTCTTCTCCATGTCCCTCGGGGATCGCTTTCGAGAGCAGTAGCATCGCCGTCCCATGTAACGTTGCCCAAATCGCCAGGGCCAGCTCCGTATGTTCCTCCGCCGTTCCTCCCAGTTGCTTCGCCAGCATCCCTTCCATCAGCGCGAAATTCGGCCGCGAGTCGCGGATCGGCCGCGGCTTCCCCGATCCGCGCGGCGGAGACAACCAGCGCGCCTCCGAATAAAACAATTCATATTCGTTCGGCAGCCGCACCGCGTTTTCCACGTAGGCTTCGGCGAACTCTTCCATCGATCCCGTGGCTTCGAATTCCTGCCGGATCTGCCCCGCGATCCGCCGTAGCAGTCCCCGGATCAGATCCTTGCGGCTGTCAAATCGCCGGTATACCGATGGCGTGTTTGTTCCCGCTGCCCGCGCCACCGCGCGCATGGTCAGCGCCTTGTCTCCTCCGCGTTTCCACAAAATGTGCGCCGCATTCAGAATGCGCTTCTCCAGATCGGGATCCGGCTGCCGGGGCATAATAACGTCCTCCTGGGACCAAGTGACGCGTTCTTGCAACCAACTTCTAATTATGTTGACAGTGTATACATAACACTGTTATAGGTAAATGTACAAGTGCTTTCCCCTGGAGTCACCCAGGTTCTGATAGTCAGGAAAGGCCGCGGCGCATGCGCCGCGGCCCTTTCTTTTTCTGGAATCGTTGGTAACCTTCCCGCATCTGATTATTATGTTGACATCGTTAACGTAACGCTGTATACATAATGCTGGCCCGCCCCCCGCAGGTTGTTTTTCAGTCTTTCGCTGGAGGATTCTTCCGATGTACTTGCACCAGGGCCCTGACGACAGGGTCTCGATCCAACTGAACTCCGAGCTGCAGCATGCCCAGCTCGAGCTTTTAAGCGCCCACTGCGCCATTCATCAACTGCGCCTGCACTATTCCGTCGACGATCTTGCCCGCTTCGGCCGCCGCGACATTCTGCGCAAGTCCGCCACCGCCGCCACCGCTCTGCACGAGTTCTACGCCGATATCGAGAGCCGCTTTCCCGCTCAGGCCGCCGAGCCGGTGCGCCCGCCCAGCCCTACACAAATCACCCCGGAGCAGATTGCCCAGGCAATCGACTGGCTCACTTCCTGTCTGCGCGCCAACCGCGAACGCTATGTGTCCTTCGCCCACGCGCTCACCGTTCCGCAAATCGCCGCGCTCTCCCCATATTTTTCGCCCTCCCTGCTCGGCTCTGTCCGCATCGCCGAACTTCACGGCAAACGCGTCGAGACTCCGGACTTCTTCGCCCAGATTCGCGCCCTCGGCTTCGACAACCTCCCCGACTTCGCCCACATGGACTCGCTCACCTTCCTCGACGTCATTGTCTTCAACGAGAAATTTTCCGAGCGCGCCCTGTTTCACAGCCTGGTCCACGCCGCTCAGATTCAGATCCTCGGCGTCGAGCGCTACGCCGAACTCTGGGTCCGCGGATTCCTCAAGACCCGCGCTCACTTTTCCGTCCCGCTCGAAGTGCAGGCCTTTTCGCTGGCGTCGAAGTTCGTGCGCCCCACTCAGCCCGCATTCTCGGTCGAGAGCGAAGTCCTGTTCTGGCAGGCCGAAAGCCGCTATTAGAGGACCGCTCCCCGACCCCCGACAACCATTTCGATTTTCCCCCAACGCACAAACCACAAATAAAGAAGGGGCGGCTATGTACCGCCCTTCATTTTTCTTCAACCCAAAAGCGTTTCCATTCAAACTTCGTCCACCGTCTCGCCAAACAACGCCCGCCAAATCCACGCTCCCAGCGACAGCCTCTGTGCCGGCTCTTCTGCGGCTGGACCGTCTGCGGCTGGCCAATCTTCGGCGCAGGCTTCGATGCGGGCGGCAAATCCTGGCATGGGACCTAATCCGCGACGCAGCAGGGTCCAGGCCTCCTCGTAGGGCGCGTGCTTGCATCCTTTGTGGTGGGGATACAATATAACCCTGTCCTGCCCGAAGACGATGTGTTCCGGAATGATGTACCACGTATCTTCGGGAATTACGTAAGCTACGAGGTACTCGAAGGAGTTCGGCTGATAGAAGCCGACGCTGGTGCGAATTCCGCACTCATATCCTTCTCCGTGTTTGCATAGCGTGGACTTTACCTGTACCCGTGCAAAGCGTCCGGCGTGCTCGACTACTAGGTCATAGGGCAGCGCCTCTCCCCAAGGCTTGTTCAGGTGCAACCCTAACTCAATCGCGCGCAACATAAACTGCAGTTCGACCCATTGCCCTCGCACGTTTGCCTTCTTGATTTTCATTCCCCGATTTTTCATTCGCTGCCCCTTTTCCCCGAATTCTGTTCCGCTGATTTCACCCAGAACGACCAGCCCCACCTTCCAGGTAGGAGAGGCGGGGCCAATTGTTGCTCCGGGATTTGTCTGCTTTACGTGATTCGTACCGGAAATAGAAACGCGGCCCGCAAGGGCCGCGCCTATTTCTACCTTCCTTAGCGTGTCAAATTTCGGGGCCAGAGTCAATGGAAAAAATAACTCATGTAGGGACAGCCGCCCCCGGCTGTCCGGCGGCCCAGGTGTATCGGGCCGCTAGCTCTTATGCCGATCAATCCTCGCGCGCCGATTTCTCCACCGCTTCAAACTGATTGATCTCCACCGTTCCTTCCGGAAACCGCGCCGTAATTTTCAGTTCTCCGCCCATGGCTTTCACAAAGTCATGCAGCGTGCTCACGTACATATCCGTGCGACGTTCCAGCTTCGACACGGCCGCCTGATTCACTCCCAGCACTTTCGCCAGGTGAACCTGCGTCATCTCCCGCGCTTCGCGAAGCTCGTCCAGAGCCATCTCCGAGCGATACTTCGCCGCCCGCGCCCGAGAGCGCTCGCGCGCCTGAGGAGACATTTTCTGGCGGAGAGTTTTGAAGTTTTTAGGCAATTTCCGCTCCTGTATCCACCCTCCCAAACCAACCGTAATGATATGTCATTTATGGAATATTCCGTCAAGGGAATACGAAGCCGAAGGGTACGACTTCGAGTCCTACCGCACCGAGCTAGCGTAAAGACGCGGTTTTAGCCGCTGAGGATCCGCATCGCAGACCGCCGGGCTTCTTCATCCCGCTTCCTGTTGCGTTGGTAGTCTTTGCGAGCCCACTCCCGCTTGTACTTCTTTCCCGCTGGAGAGGCATGGTAGTGCCTGACGCGGCAGTTTCCAGAGCAGTAGCGCTGATTCATAACCCTGCCCCAAAACCAAGTCCCGCAGCGATCACACTGGCGTACGCGGTTAATCGCACGAAGAGCCTCCATCCGATCCAACTTCAGCGCCTCCTCGAACGCAAGTCGCTCAAGGAGCAGGGCTACCAGAGCAGCGCGTTCGTTACGGCTGAAACTCCGGCGCGGGCGTCGGGTAGCAAGGTGCACCCTTTGCTGCGCCCTTGCAAGGTAGCCCGCAACAGATTGCTCCGCGACCGTGCCTCCCATAAGGCGAAGAAGGCGCACCAATTCCGAGCCGTGGGCGTTGGCACTCTTGCTTCTGTAAGACCCCTTAGTCTGAGCGGCGATCTCACGTAGATACGACGCCGCCATTATGTCGGAGAAGTCCTTTTCTTTCTCTCTCCGCAAGACTTTGCCCCGTTCTGGATAACGCTTCGTCTCTGAGCCTCAAAGAGACCGAAATCCCGTTGTGCGTTGTCTCCGTCTTCTGAAAGACTAGCCCAGGTGGGCATGAATGCGAAAGCGGAAAACACCGAAGTCGTTATCCAGGACACGTTCGAAATTCTTTGCGCGGGGCAGGCGGATGAAGGGCGACAGGCACAACTTCTTTACACTGATTAAGCTATATGCGATCGAGGTCTTCTCAGTAGGAACCCTTCTGGTGATCCTTTACGCAGGATTTAAGCACGAGATCATCCCTCTGCTGCGGAAATGACGGTCTTCGCAATAAACGCCGGGGCCGCTCGCTATCGATCCGGTACCTCGGGGAGGGTAGATGGGCGGCCGCCCCCATTCACCCAAAAGTGAAAACCTTCGTCCTTACGGCAGGAGCCGGGACGGGGATTGTGCACTCGATCTAGGGCGGCGTGCGTGATGTATTACGGTTCAACGCATGAGTCCGGAACATTTTCCCAGGCGCTGCAGTGGCTGTACACCCGCTTGAGGAAGAAACTGAATAGATCACCGCGGTTGTAGGAGACGTTTGGGGCGAATTTCGCCATCGTATCGTCTAGTGCTTTCTTAAACTCGCTGTCCAGGTGATGGACAACGTCTTCGATTCTAACTCTTGCCATACTGACCTCCATATCGCGGAACGGCTAGTGTCGCATGCAGCGTCTCCATCTCGCTGGACCAAAAAAGGGCCATGGCGTGGCTGCGCCATGACCCCCTCATAGTCGGCGTCCTTTTTACACTGGTTGGGGAGGGATGCCAAGGGACTTTTGTGGCGGGGTGGGGGCACGGAGGTGGAGGTATCCCGGCGGCGGTCGATAGGGATGCGAGCCAGGCGCGCGATTTATTCGCCCGCAAAAAACGCGGGCGGTTCGCGCGGCTCGCTCAGGTCCTTCGGCGGACAGAAGGCGTCCGCCTCAGGATGACAAACAAAAAACTGCGGCCCGATACTTCCGGGCCGCTGGACAGCCGAGGGCGGCTGTCCCTACATGGATTTTGCTGGTGTCAAAAGCGACGCGGGCGGGTCGCCCGCGGCCACACGGGTCTTGCTGGTCACCGGCCTCTGATCACTGGCCACTGGCCACCGATCACTGCTCCTACGTTCCCTCGCTCCACCCCGCCAGATATTCCTCCTGCTCCGGCGTCAGCTTGTCGATCTTGATGCTCATCGACTCCAGCTTCAGTTTCGCGACGCGCTTGTCGAGTTCGTCCGGGACGCGGTAGACCGTCTTCTCCAGCTTCTTGTGGTTCTTCACCATGTACTCGACCGAGAGCGACTGGTCGGCGAAGGACATATCCATCACGCTGGCGGGATGGCCTTCGGCGGCGGCCAGGTTGATGAGGCGGCCTTCGCCGAGGAGGTTGATTTTGCGTCCGTCTTTGAGCGAGTACTCGTCCACAAAATTACGCGTAGTCCGCTTCGACGACGACATGTTTTCGAGCGCTGGGATGTCGATCTCGACGTTGAAGTGCCCCGAATTGGAAATAATCGCGCCGTCTTTCATCAGCGCGAAATGGTCTTTGGTGAGCACGCTCTTGTTGCCGGTGACGGTGCAGAAAACGTCGCCGAGCTTCGCCGCTTCGGTCATGCTCATGACGCGGAAGCCGTCCATGACGGCCTCGAGGGCTTTGGTGGGATCGATTTCGGTGACGATGACTTCGGCGCCGCAGCCACGGGCGCGCGAGGCCAGGCCGCGGCCGCACCATCCGTAACCGGCGACCACGAACTTCGACCCAGCGAGCAGGAAGTTGGTGGCGCGAATGATTCCATCGATGGTCGACTGTCCAGTGCCGTAGCGATTGTCGAACAGGTGCTTGGTGTCGGCGTCGTTGACGGCGACGATGGGAAACTTGAGCACGCCTTCTTTCGCCATGGCGCGCAGGCGGATAACGCCGGTCGTGGTCTCCTCGGTGCCTCCGATGACGTGTTCGAGGGCGTCGGTGCGCTTGGTGTGGAGAATGGTGACCAGGTCGGCGCCGTCGTCCATGGTAATGTGCGGCTTGTGGTCGATGGCCGCGAGGATGTGGTTGTAGTAGGTGTCGTTGTCCTCACCCTTGATGGCGTAGACGGGAATGTTGTGGTCGCGCACCAGCGACGCGGCCACGTCATCCTGCGTGGAGAGCGGATTCGAGGCGCAGAGGACCATTTCGGCTCCGCCATCGCGCAGGCAGATGGCGAGGTTGGCGGTCTCGGCCGTGACGTGCAGGCAGGCCGAGATGCGGACGCCCTGCAGGGGCTGGTTCTTGATGAACTCTTTGCGGATAATTTGCAGAACCTTCATCGACTGGTTCGCCCACTCGATGCGCTTCTTGCCAAGGTCGGCCAGTTCTACGTTCTTGATGTCGCAATTCACGGCAGCTGTTGACATTACTTCTCCTCTTTTTGCTTACTGCGTTTTTGCTTACTGCGTTTTTGCTTTGGCGCGTGGCGCGCGGGAAGCTGGGGGAAAGTTAAATTTTGATTCCGTGTGAGTGACGTGGACCCACAATCATTTTCGCAGAATACACGAGTTTCGGGAACTGGTCAGGATGCCGTTTCTCTCGTTTGGCGTGCCCCTTTCGGACCATACCGGGAGTAGCACTTCGGTTCTGTCACAAACCAATAACCACGAAGGTCACGAAGGTGCACAAAGGGAAAACCTGAATTCCTTCGTGATCCTTCGTGTCCTTTGTGGTTGATGCCGGGTGCCCCATTTCTCGAGTCCTTTGCGAGAAGTGGGGATTTACCGAAAATTATTTTCGCGCGGCTACCGGTTCCCGCAAACCGGCATCGCTGGCCAGCTTGGCCGCTTTGTCGGTCGCCTCCCAGGTGAAATCTGGATCGCTGCGTCCGAAGTGGCCGTAGGCCGCGGTCTTCTTATAAATCGGACGGCGCAAGTTGAGCGAGTCGATAATGCCGCGCGGCGTCAGCTTGAAGTGCGCGCGAATCAAATCGGGGATGATCGCGGGATCGACTTTTTCCGTGCCGAAAGTTTCAACCAGCACGCTGACCGGATCGGCCACGCCGATAGCGTAGGCGAGCTGCACTTCGCAGCGATCAGCGAGTCCGGCGGCGACCACGTTCTTCGCAATGTGCCGCGCCATGTACGCCGCCGAGCGATCGACCTTGGTCGGATCTTTTCCGCTGAACGCCCCGCCGCCGTGACGTCCCATGCCGCCGTAGGTGTCGACAATGATTTTCCGTCCCGTGAGGCCGGTGTCGCCCATCGGGCCGCCGATGACGAAACGTCCCGTAGGATTGATGTGATACTTGGTGTCTTCATCGAGCAGTTGTGCCGGGATCACGGCCTGGATCACGTGCTTCAGAATGCCGGCACGAAGTTCGTCATTGGTGACGGTCTCGGCGTGTTGCGTGGAGATGACGACGGCGTCGACGCGGAGAACTTTGCCGTTCGCGTCATATTCAACTGTGACTTGGGATTTGCCGTCGGGACGAAGGAAGGGAAGCGTTCCGTTCTTGCGAACCTGCGAGAGCCGCATGGTCAGCTTATGCGCCAAAGAAATCGGAGTCGGCATCAACTCCAAATTCTCATTCACCGCATACCCAAACATCATTCCCTGGTCGCCGGCGCCGCCGGTGTCCACGCCCATGGCGATGTCGCCGGACTGCTTGTTGATGGTGGAGATGACGGCGCAGGTGTTGCAGTCGAAGCCGTGGAGGGCGTTGTCGTATCCGATGGACTGGACGGTGCCGCGGACGACCTGCTGGAAATCGACGTAGGCCTTGGTGGTGATTTCTCCGGCGATGACGACGAGGCCGGTGGCGGTAAGGGTTTCGCAGGCGACGCGGCTGAGGGGATCGTCGGCGAGGCAGGCGTCGAGGATGGCGTCGGAAATCTGGTCGGCGATTTTATCGGGATGGCCTTCGGTCACGGATTCGGAAGTGAATAGAAAGCGGTTCCTGGATGGCAAGTTTTGATTCTCCTTTTATTAGTGCGTTACGAAAATCAGTGCGTTCCTCACTGCTACGTTACGCGCTTATTGCACGGCAGGGTCAAACTGCGCATGCGGGGGAAACTTCAGGCTCTGAGTCTGGCGGGATCCGCGGAGACGCACGCGACCGCAACGGCACAACGCCTCGAGAGGAAGTCCTTTGAGAAGGCTATCAGAGGGGCTTGCCGGGTGCAACGAGTTTGGGCTTAGGGGAGTGAGGGGGGCTTGAAGCGCGGAAATAGGTCGGTGAGCGGAGAGTATTGATGGTTTGGCGGGCTGGGGAAATCGAGGGACCGGAAGGACGACGACCTGGACTGCAAGAACGCGATGGGGGGTCACGATTTGGCGGTTCCGAAGGTGGGAATAAAACAGGCTCAGAGCTGGAAGTCTGAGCCTGCTTTGTCTCGATCTGTCGCCTTGGTGAAGATAAAGGCGACTACTTCTCGGTAACCAGCGCGTTGATCAGTCCCACTCCCTTTGGACTTCCCCAACCGGTCACCAGATCGTAGCCGGCCACGGCCGAATAGCTGCCGGACTTGCCCTTGGTGATGTCGTGGAAGATCTGAGGATAGTGGGTGTTGATGCCAAACGCGTAGAGATAAGGATTGATGAACCCCAGGTCCGAGTAGCCATCTTCGACCAATTGCTGGTTGGCCAGAGCGATGTAGCCGGCCCACATGGGAGTCGCGAAGCTGGTTCCGCCATACAGATTGGCACTGCAAGCCGTCTGGTCGGCGCAAACGTAGAAGGTGAAGTTTGCGTTGGCGGAAACGTCGGGTCCATTGCGATACACGGTCGAGCCCTTGTTGCTGGAGTTGATGACGCCGGCAAGCTGCTGCCAGGCGGGAATTGGAATCTTATCGGGCGAGACGCCGCCGCCGCTGTCGCTCCAGGCAATCTCCGCTTTCCACGGACCGGCTGCACTGGCGGTTTCCAGGTCCGTGCCGCCGACCGAAACCACGTTGGCATCGTCCGCCGGCCACGCCTCGTTGGCAGCCGACCAGGTGGAACTATCGCCGGAAGCCGCAAAGAAGTTCTGACCTTGCGTTGCCATCTTTTCGAAATAAGGGTCCAGGGTTTTGGGATCAGCCGGCGTCCATCCCCAGGAGCAACCGATGGTGGTGGGCAGCGGGCTGTGCGTGGTCATGGCGCTGATGATGGCCGTGTCGCTCGAACCGATGTACATCACCAGGCTGGCCAGCCCCGGCGCCATGCCGAGGGACTGGGTCATGTCGAGCGTCTGCTCGGTATCGTCGCAGCCGCTCTTGGCGGTGCAGTTGACGCTGGTGCCGTCGGTTGAAAGCAAAGTAATCGGCACAGATTCGGTTTGCCCGACGTTCTTGTAATAGGTTTTCAGATCGGCGAGATCGGTGCCGACGTACTCGAGCAATCCCAGATTCTGCCCGGCGCCGGTCAGTTTGGTTTGGCCGTAGTAGGCGGCGCGCATGTCGCTGCCCAGAAAAGAAGCCGAGGGTCCGGAACCAGTGGTCGCATGGCTGACGACTTTATTCGGATCGAGGCCATGGGCCTTGGCGTAGTCGTTCTTGTTGACGTATAGAGGATGGGGAAGGGAATAGTTGTCCAGCCCGGAGACATGCCACAGTGCGAACGAGAGATCCGTGGTGGGCTCTCGGTCTGGAGCGTAGAAAATGCGGTTCTCTGTCGGGTGCTGATAGGTCAGCAGGTTCACATGAAAAGCCGACTCAATCGCCGAGACCGGCCCTTTCACCTGGACTTCCATGCCATCGCGGGATCCGCCCACGACTGCCAGGCCGTGGCTCTGAACATAGCGCACGACCGCGTCATAATCCTGCTGGGTAGGGCCGAATCTCTCGGTAAATTCCGCGGGCGTGAGGAAGTGAACGTGATTGGGAACGGCTGCGCTGTACAACTCCGCCAGAAAATTGTCTAAGGCGGCTTGATCGCGCACTGGCAGAACCACATCGAGCTGCAAGATTTGAGTGGCGGGAAGTTGGCCGATCAGCCTGGCTTGCCCGTTCAGGGTTACTTCGCGCACGTGATGCGTCATGAAAGTTTCCGCGCGGCTTTCCGCGACTCCGGCGACAACAAACGCCGCCAGAGAGAGCAACAGTACAGAGATTCTCCGATTCACGATTCCTCCTGGGATTTAAAGGTTGATGTGCAGGGGATTCAGTTACCGTGCTGGCCAAACAATTTGTTGCAAGAAATCTACAGGGTTGAGTAAGTATAAGGAGGAACGGCGCTCTGTCAAGTGTGCAGAAAATTGGGTCTTGTCTTAACTAGTGTGGCATGAGGATAAACCCAATTTGGATAACGATTTAAGCGCCGAAAAAAAATATGTGCAGAATCCTGCACTAGCGCGGAATCCTGCACATTCTTCTAAAATCCTCCTTCCCGTAGAGGAGGAATTTCCCATGACTATGCAGGTTGGGATGGTGGCTACCAATGGAATCGTATTGGCGAGTGATACGCTTTGGCAAAACGGACAATCGAGTCAATGGGCCAGCACTCGCCACAGTGACCACTCAACAAAACTCAAGGTTGATAAGGAGCGTGGAGTAGCAATTGCCTGTGCTCGAAACTTGGAGCTTGCATTCGCCGTCGCGGAGAAACTCTTGCTAGAGATGGAACCGGACGACTGGGAATGGCCGGAAAATCGAGCCGAAGCTATTGCTAGGGCGGTGCTAAAAGCTGCATCGGAGAGGCGGAGGGAGTTCCAATGCACCGTAGCCGCTAGGATCGCCAAATCGGATCAAGAATCTGAATACAAGCTATTTCAAGTTCACGCAGGGCTGATGGGTCCGAGTGTGCGTTGTCAATCTAAGAACCCTGTAGCAGTCGGTGGAGATACTGTAAACGCGGCTATTTTTTGGTCTGAGCGTTACTACTCCTCATGGCACGAGTCGCGACGCTCCATTGACGAACTAATACCGCTGGCGGCACACATAATTCTTTCTGCCGGATATTTGGGACGCGGTGCCATCGGAGGACTTGAGATTGTGCGATGTGATGCACAAGGCGTTCGCCATATATCAACTTCTTCTATCGGTGAACTGATTCTTGGCACGCAAAAGCGCGAACAGGAGATTGAAGATTCAATTTTCAGCCATCGTCAACAGTTCACTTATGCTCCAAACGTGATCTGACAAACCTGCCTCCATTGCAGGTGTGACGCGCAGGCTGGAATGAACGCGGCAGAAGTTGTAGTAAGCGAAATGCAACGCAACGGCAGCTTTCAAATGCGACAGTTTTTTGGAATAGCCAAGAGTGAGGCGCGTGAACCGCTTCATCTGCTGGCGCATCGTCAAGTTGCTGCGCTCGACAAAGCTGGTCGAAACATGCTCAGGATCAGGATCGCCGATTCGGACCTTGGATATAACCCCCTTGAGCGCACTTGGGGAGTACCTCCGCTCAGGTCCATCGTTCTGTCCATAGTCTCCGAACATTTTCGTAAGCTGGGCAAAATGGACATTGGCTCCAAAGAACTCAGGAACGGCGTGGGTGTAGTGGTTCAGGCCATCGGTCGTGAGTTGCACGCGATCTGCAAGGCGCTGATACAGGTCCCAAAGAAATTCGCCAGTATCGTGGCGCATACGTTTGCCGACTCGGAACGAAGGAATCAGTTTGGTTTCGGCATCCAGTGCAACATAGACCCACTGGTCACCGATTTCCGGCGAGTCGCCTTTGTAGACGCGGGCGCGTTTCTTCTGCACGAACGTCCAGATTTCATCGACCTGCAAATACCTGGTGTGCAGATTTCGCATTCGCGTGTCCATCAACTTCGCGCTGCGTTCGCCAGCGACGACCAACAGGCGCATGATCGTGTTGCGATTCAAGCCCGTCAGTCTCTCGGTGCTACGAATCGAGCAACCCTCCAACAGGCAATGCAGCGCACGTTCCGCCGCTTGAGGATTCGATTGGAACGTGTCGCGGGTGAGTTTTTCGTGAGGTTCAGAAAAGCGATTCTTGCAGGACGTGCATTTCCAGCGTTGGACATGCCGTTTGCCGAAGGAGCCAGCTTTAACGCAGTTGGCGTGCTTACATCTGATACAGGTCATGGGCTTTTCTCCGCTTGTGTTTTGCGGGAAAAGCCTTACAATCTTTTTGGGTCTGGATTGCGGCTTACCCCGCGATTTGGATTAGCCCTGCCGACTGCTTCAACAGGCGACAGGGCCGACTTTTGTTACCTAGCTAATTGGTGGAGGTCTGGTCATGGGCTTCTACCTCGTTTCTCTCGCCGCGCAGCGTCCCTACAACGTCTGCGCGGTTCGTATTTAGTTCCAAAGTCATTTGAGAAGATCGCTCATTCTCGTGACGCTTTTGTTCCACTGAAACCTGATCGGCCCGGAACCTTCCTTCGGCGGAACAGGGACGACCTCTCCGCCTTCCACCAATCTCCTCAGAACAGTGTGAACGGAAGCCAGCAGGTTTCTCTGTTCTGGCAATCCCAACTGTTGAACGCGATCACGTATCTCCACCGGAAGGAGTGGGCTAGTTGCGGCTCTAAGGACGGTCCGGCACGCATCCGTAATTCCTGTGACAAGGCCGACCGGCGGAGTGGAGTCATCTTCAAGGCTAGAAAGTTCGATCAAGTGCGCGAGAATTCGCTTGTGTTTGGCAATCCGTGTTGCCAGTGCATCTTGCTCCACTAACAGTTCTTCCAGTTTGTCCTTCGCGGTTTCAATTTCTTGTTTTCGCGTAGCCATAGACAGGAGTATTAGACAATATGTCACACAGGGTGTCAACAGGAAAATCTGAATGGAATGTAGCTATCGAGGAAACCAAAGCTATGTTGGCGCGAGTAGAAGCAAAAGCAAAACGTTTACGGACCTCAATTGAGCTTCTGATTGAAGCAAGGGATGCAGGGGAATCTTGGCCTGGAACGCAATCCTCTGGCCACAAATCAGACCCATGCCACACAAGTTAAGACAAGACCGAAAATTGCAAGTACATGGCTGGCGTCAGCAGGCGGTTCGCCCGCGAACAGGGCGGTTTGCTGGGGCCGTAATGAGTCAATGGTTACCGATACGCGGGCGTCCACGAGAAGGCGAGGGAGCGCTGCAGAACTCTGAATCTTTTTGCGGGTTGGCGAAATCTATACGAAACAACCGCATTTAGCGCCGGACGGTTCGCCCAGACAAAAACCCCATTGTTTGTTTCAGATTGGGAGAGGTTTATGGCAAAGAGAATGATTTTGATGATTGTGGTACTGGCCGCTGTTTTAGGGGGCCTCGGGTTTGCGAAATTCCGCCAGGTTGAAGCGGCCATTGCGCAGGGCGCCAACTTCCAGATGCCTCCGACAGCGGTCACGACTGTGGTGGCTCGGCGGGAGACCTGGCCCTCGACTCTGAGCGTTATCGGGACCGCGGCCGCGATTCAAGGGGTTACAGTGAGCGCGGACTTGCCGGGAACGATCGACAAGATTCATTTTGAATCGGGCCAATGGGTGCATGAAGGAGACATTCTGGTTGAGCTGGACACCAGGCAGGAACGGGCGCAGCTGGCCAGTCTGGAGGCGCAGCGCGATCTGGCGAAGATTAATTACGACCGCGCGGAGCAACTGGTGAAGGCTGGGGTGATTTCGCGTTCGGACTACGACAGCGCGACGGCGCAGCAGAAGGCGACCGAAGCGCAGGTCGGCGACACGCGCGCGGCGATCGCCCGCAAAACGATCCGGGCTCCGTTCTCGGGCTTGTTAGGAATTCGCCAGGTCAGCCTGGGACAATATCTGGCGTCCGGGCAGGCGATTGTTGCTTTGCAGTCGATGAATCCGATCTATGTGAACTTCGGCGTGCCGCAGCAAGATACCCCCAAGGTAATCCCCGGTCATGTGCTGCGAGTGACCAACGGCGATCTGCCGGGCATGGGATTCACGGGCCGGATCACGGCGCTGGACTCGGTGATCAGCGAACAGACGCGTAACATTCAGGTGCAGGCCACGGTTACGAATAAGGGAGACAAGCTGCGTCCGGGGATGTTTGTGCAGGTGGAGTTGCCGATGGGGCAGCCGCGTGAAGTGGTTCCATTGCCAGCTTCCGCTATCAATTATGCGCCCTACGGCGACTCGGTGTTCGTGGTCGTCGAAATGAAAGATGCCAAGGGAAATACGTATCGGGGAGTGCGCCAGCAGGTGGTCAAAGTCGAGGGCGCTCGGGGTGACCAGGTTGCGGTGGTTTCCGGTGTGAATCCGGGAGACGAAGTGGTGAGTGCCGGAGTGTTCCGACTGCGCAACGGCGCGCCCGTGCTGGTGAACAATTCGGTGAAGCCGGAAAACAGCCTCAACCCGAAGCCCGAAGATAGCTAAACCCGAAGATAGCTAAACCCGAAGATAGCTAGACCCGAAGACAGCTAGACCCGAAGATAAAGAAAAGCTGGAACTGGCGGCGAAGCGCAAAGGCCGCGCCTGATGGTTGAAGCTGCCTTGCTGTTGAAGGAGCGTGCATGAAGTTCACGGATTTATTTGTCAAGCGTCCGGTTTTGGCGATCGTGGTCAACCTGGTAATCCTGATCGCCGGCCTGCAGGCGATCCGATCATTGAGTGTGCGCCAGTATCCGCGCAGCGACATCGCCGTCATTCAGGTTACGACGGTCTATGTAGGCGCGAACGCCGACCTGGTGCGCGGATTTGTGACGACGCCGATCGAGCGCGTGATTGCCAGCGCGGATGGGATCGACTACATGGAGTCGACCAGCGCGCAGGGCCTGAGCACGATCCTGGTGCACCTGAAGATCAACTATGACACGACTGCGGCGCTAACCCAGATTCAGGCGAAGGTGGCGCAGGTCCGCAACGATCTTCCTCCCGACGCGCAGATCCCGGTGATCGATCTTCAGACTGCGGACAATCAGTTCGCTGCGATTTACCTGGGATTTTCTTCCTCCAACCTGGATCAGAACCAGATTACCGATTATCTGACCCGCGTGGTGCAGCCCAAGCTGAGCGCGATCAGCGGAGTGCAGCGCGCCGACATTCTGGGAGATCGTACGTTCGCGATGCGGATCTGGCTGAAGCCGGACCAGATGGCGGCGCGCGGCGTTTCTCCTTCGGATGTGCACGACGCGCTCTCGAAGAACAACTACCTCTCGGCGCTGGGAGCGACCAAAGGCTCGATGGTGTCGGTGAATCTGGTGGCTAACACCGACTTGCGGACTCCCGAAGAATTTCGCCAGATGGTGGTGAAGCAGCAGAACGGAGTGGTGGTTCGGCTGGGCGAAATTGCGGACGTGCAACTGGGGGCGGAAAATTACGATCAGGATGTGCGCTTCAACGGCGAGACCGCGACCTTCATGGGCATCTGGGTTCTGCCTACGGCGAACTCGCTGGAAGTGATTCGCAACGTGCGGAAGGAACTGCCGGCGATTCAGGCGCAGCTGCCCGCCGGCATGAAGCTGGGCGTTCCATACGATTCGACGGAGTACATTCAGGACGCGATCAACGAAGTGCTGCACACTTTGGGAGAGACGCTGCTGATCGTGATCGTAGTGATCTTCCTGTTTCTAGGATCGTTCCGTTCCGTGCTGATTCCGGTGGTCGCCATTCCGATCTCGCTGATCGGCGCCGTGTTCCTGATGCTGCTGGCCGGATTCACCATCAACTTGCTTACGCTGCTGGCGATTGTGCTGTCGGTGGGACTGGTGGTGGACGACGCCATTGTGATGGTCGAGAACGTCGAACGGCACTTGCACATGGGCAAGTCGCCGTTCCAGGCGGCGAAAGACGCGGCCCGGGAACTGGTGGGTCCGATCATCGCGATGACGATCACGCTGGCCGCGGTCTACGCACCGATCGGAATTCAAGGCGGGTTGACCGGAGCGCTGTTCCGGGAGTTTGCTTTTACGCTGGCCGGGGCGGTCATCGTGTCCGGTGTGGTGGCGCTGACTTTGTCGCCGATGATGGGTTCGAAGCTGCTGCGCGCCGGGGACACGGAGCGCGGTTTTGCGGGGGTCGTCAACCGGCGGTTTGAGAACGTCAGGAATCTTTATACGGGACTCTTGAGTGGGACGTTGCGTTATCGTCCGGTGGTGCTGACGCTGTGGGTCATCGTAGCCGTGCTGATGATTCCGTTTTACCTGTTCTCGCAGCATGAACTGGCGCCGAATGAGGATCAGGGAGTGGTGTTCGGCGTGATTCAATCTTCGGCCAACTCGACTCTCGACCAGACGAACCTGTTCACCGATCAGGTTTACAACGTGTACAAGTCCTTCCCGGAGAGCGCCAGCATTTTTCAGATCACGAATCCAGGCGGCGGTTTCGGCGGCATGGTGACGAAACCCTGGAGCCAGCGCAAGAAGACGACACAGCAACTGCTGGTGGAATCGACCGGACCACTGTCGAAAATCGCCGGGGTGCGCGTGATTCCGCTGACGCCTCCGCCGCTGCCCGGTGGCGGGAATTTTCCCGTTGACTTCGCGATTGTCTCGGCAGCGGAGCCGCGGCAGATCATTCAACTGGCGGACCAACTGGTGCAGAAGGCGATGGCCAGCGGGATGTTTATCTATGCCGATACGGATGTGAAGTTCGACCAGCCGCAGACTGAAGTGGTCTTCGACCGCGACAAACTGCGGTCGCAGGGGGTCGACCTGAGCGAGGCCGGGGAAGATCTTTCGACCATGCTGGGGGGAAACTATGTGAACCGGTTCAGCATCCAGGGGCGCAGCTACAAGGTGATTCCGCAGGTGAAGCGCGTCGACCGGCTGACTCCGGATCAACTGTCGCAGATTTACGTGAAGGGATCTGCCAATCAACTTGTGCCGCTCTCGACCTTTGCCACGCTGCGGACCACGACCGAGCCGAGATCGCTGAATAAGTTTCAGCAGCTCAACGCGGTGCGCATTCAGGGTGTGATCCCGCCGAACGTTCCGCTGGACAAGGCGCTAACGTTTCTGGAAGACCAGGCCAAGCTGATTTTGCCGCAGGGATTCACGGTGGATTATGCGGGCGAGTCGCGGCAGCTGCGCGTGGAGGGCAGCAAGTTTCTGGGCACGTTCCTGCTCTCGGCGATCCTGATTTACCTGGTGCTGGCGGCGCAGTTCGAAAGCTTCCGCGACCCTTTCATTGTTCTGGCGGGTTCTGTTCCGCTGGCCATTTCGGGCGCACTGATGTTCTCGTTCCTGGGCTTCACGACGCTGAATATTTACAGCGAAGTGGGATTGATCACCCTGGTCGGACTGATCGCGAAGAACGGAATTCTCATCGTGGAATTCGCCAACCAGTTGCAGGAAACGGGCGTGAGCAAACTGGAAGCGATTACGCAAGCGTCCAGCATACGGCTGCGTCCGATCCTGATGACCACGGCCGCTACCGTCTTCGGACACTTTCCGCTGGTACTGGCGAGCGGTCCCGGCGCGGGAGCGAGAAACAGCATTGGCATCATGCTGGTGAGCGGCATGATTATCGGCACGGCGTTCACATTATTTGTGGTGCCGTCGATTTACATGCTGGTGGCGAAGACGCACACGAGGATCGAGAGCGAGGATGAAGTTGCGCTCGGCGAACCAGTGGGAACCATAGCCTGATTCCGGGGTGGTCTGAATTTTCTTTAGAAACTCGGATGCCCGGCCAGTCTCCACGACCACATCAGAAACGATGTCGAGGTGAGGTCGATCGCCGGCTCCGTGGTGCTGTAGGACTGCATATTGTCGCGGTAGACGGCGACCTGCGACGCATTAAATGTGCCATCGTTGCCGTTGAATATTTTGAATGTGTCCACTCCATCGGCCGGGCACAGAATCATGCCCTCGACTACGCCGGAACTGGCATAACCGGACGGGCCCTCGGTCGATGCACCCCAAAGAACAGGAGTGCCTCCCGAGGTTCCATCCAGCGCTCCTGCCAGGTTCGCGACCTGATGCTGGATGCAATTGGGAAACGTGCTGCCGTCGCCGACAATGAACGACGAGCCCCATGCATTCGTGCCTAGAATGTTAGCCAGCCATCTCTGCGAGTAGGTATCGTAGCTCCTGGATTGAGTCAGGTAATACGCTTCGCTGGCCATCACCGACAGACCGGCGCCGTGGGAAGTGGTATCGCCATAATTCCAGTGGTCGCCGAAGCCCCAAGGGTCCGCGCCTGCCTGGGAAATGGCGTCACCGACCTGACGTAGAAGTTGCCGGCGAATATCCGCCTTCGACACCGCAAAGCCAACCGGATCGCCCGCCATTTCCAGCGCCCGATAGAGTTCGAAATGCGCCAATCCACTGACGTCGTAGAGATTCAGGGTGTCCGAATTTCCGGTGTCGTAGACGTACACAACATAACGCTTGGCAAAGTCGGCGGCTCGCCCGAGATAGTACGACGGATCCGTGTGCGGCAGTTCTGCAGGCAGGTTTGGTTCGCCTTCGGCAGATTGCCAAGCAGATTGCAAGGCGAAATAGAGTTCGGTTGCGCCCAGTTCCATGTCATCGTCCCACACGGTTTCGGGATATCCGTCAAAGGGCGCGATGGTGAGCAGGCAACTGTTGCACGTGCCCGAGCCCGAACCCGAGGGCGCAGGATCGGGATACGCAGTGTTTGCGAGCGCGAAAATATCCTCCGCATCTTTGAGGCACCGGTTCGCCAAGTCATGATTGGTGGCTCGATTCAGCTGATAACAGAGCGCAAAGTCTGCCGTCAGACGACCGGCCAGATTCGGACTGATCGGCGAACCTGCCGGCCCAGCCGCGAACACGGGGCGATCGCAGATGAAGAACGTGGTATAGGGATCGCAAGCTTCCGGATCTCCGGACTGCCGATAATGGTCGGCCGCCTGAGGCAGAGTCCAGATGTCGTACTCGGTGATCAGGCAATAGGGCGTCACATACGTTCCGCCGCAGTTGCCGGTGGCTGAACTGGGATCGCCTTCGCCGTAGTAATCCCAATCCTGGGAGTTGTCGACCTGGTAGTACAGGGTTTGTGTTTTGTCGTCCCACATCTTCATCAGCCAGTCGATGCCGAATCTGGCTTCTTCCGTGAAGTCGGACGAAACCGGCGCGCCCACTCCGCTGCTGCCCGCATAAGAAACCGATCCTGGCGGCTCGGGAGGGTTCAGCGGCGCGCGTGCGCCCATCTGATGGGGAAAGTCTCGAATGCCGATCTGCATCAGCGCTGCGGTATAGCTGGCGGTTTCTACATATTTCATGTAGTCGCCGGCGTCCCACCATCCGCCGGAGGCGTCGAGGCTCGGCGGCTTCGCCCGCAGCAAGGGTGGAGTGGGCGGCACATCATCAATGAAATCGTTGCTGTCTAGGGGCGGCGTTTCATAGACGCGCGCGTTCTCATCCTTCAAGTGTCCGGGCGCGGTGCGCAGGGCGTTGCGGATAAAGTCCGGACCGTCGCGGTCGGTTTCGTAGAAAAACAAAGTATTCAATAGCAGGCCGGGATAGAGAACATCAGGTGTGTCCACAGCAAAACCCGGTGAAACTGCGGTTACGGGGCCGGACACGGAAATCGTATAGAGACCGCTTGCGGGAGCTTTGAAGTCCAGGGCATACACGTAATAGGTTGTGGTTTTGCTATGCGCCCAGGTTCCGAGCAAAGCGCCGGCCGGGCCGGAATACACGGTGACTCCGTTGGAGTTGACCACGTTGAAGCTGGCTCCGGTCTGAGCCGCGGTCGACATCAGGTAAGCGCGAAAAGGCGCCTGGCCGGCTTCATAGCCAACCTGATTGACCCGCACATAGGCAGATTGAGCACGCATGGGCAGAGCCGGGGCAATCAGGGTGAGCAACAGCCCGGCGAACGAAATGACGCGGCAGCGGATCAAAAAACAGAGGCTGGAAGACGGCATGGGACCCCTCCTGCCACGGAGAATGGCAGTATTAAATGCGTTTAATACAGGGGCAAATGTTGCTCCTTTGTTGGTGCGGTGTCAAGGGCAGTGAGGATTTCGAGCGGCGCCGGTTTATCGCGTCATCAGGAATTGGACTTCCTGTTCGATTTCCGAGATGCGAATCGGAGCGAGATTGTCTTCCGACAATTTCTGATTCAACTGCGGAAGCCGGGTTGTCTTGAACTCTCTCCATTTCGCGACTGCCGTTTTCAGGCCCTCCGTGGATTCCTTGTAAAGCGTAATCGCCTGTGAAGGCGCGGTGCGGTCTCCGCTTTCGACGACATGCAGTGCCGATGCCAGACCTGTGAAAACTTCCTGCAAACCTTCAGCTTGCCCGAGAGTGGCGGCCGGCGGCTTTAGGATGGCTGAAAGTTCAGTTTGAGCCTCCGCCAATGCCGGCTTGACGGCTGAATCTTTCTCACCGAGTTTCTGCGCAAGATCGGCAAGTTGTTTCTGGAGCGAAGCGATCTCAGCCAGCGCGCGACGCGCCTCCAGAGTTTGCGCAAACATTTCCTGGCCGCTTTGCAGTTGTTGTTGAAGTGTCGCGAGCGTTGCTCCCGAGCGCGGATCCATGACGACTTTCAGGGGCTGAGTCTGCGATTTTCCGTCGACCGTGAGTTTGATGGTATACGTGCCCGGCACGACTTTTGGGCCAGCGGGATTGCGATATTCGGATTCTTCGTCCACGCCGGAACCTCCGGAATTGCTCCAGGTAAGATTCCAGACGAAGCGGTGCAATCCGGGCGCAGTCTCGAGAGCTTCGGGCTTGGGGAACCAGCGCTCGGCGACGGGAAGCGGACGATGTTTTTCCGGGTGCGTGTCTGCCGAGGAGAATTTGTGGACGAGTTTCTGCTGGGCGTCGAAAATCTCCAGCGAGACGGTGCTCGCGGAAGACTTGAGGAAATAGTCAATGATGGCGCCCGCAGGAGGGTTGGCGGCGGTGGGTTCCTCCGGCGGAAGTGGAGTGCCCGGAAACGAGTCGTTGTCGATGCGAAATGCCGGCGCGGGCTGGTAAAGCCAGGAGGGGTTGGCTTTCCCGGCTTCCATTGCCTGGCGCAGCGGAGTGATGTCGTCGAGAATCCAGAAGGAACGGCCGTGCGTGGCGACGATGAGATCGTCGCCGTGAATGGCGAGATCGCGGATGGAAGTTACCGGCAGATTCAGTTGAAGGGGCTGCCAGTCGTCGCCGTCATTGAAGGATATGTAGGGTCCGAATTCGGTTCCGGCAAAGAGCAGTCCTTTTTTCCCAGGGTCTTCGCGAATGGCACGCAGAAAAGAGTGAGGCGCGATGCCGTGAGTGATCGGCTGCCAGGTTGCGCCGTAATCGCGGGTGCGATAGAGATAAGGCGCCTGATCGTCGAGGCGGCTGCGGTCCACGGCGGCGTAGGCAACGGCGGGATCGAAGTGGGATGCTTCGATCAGAGAAATCTTGCTCCAGGGCGTAAGGCCGGGAGGGGTGACATTTTTCCAGGTCTTTCCGCCGTCTCGGGTGAGATGAATCAGTCCCGTGTCGCTTCCCGCCCAGATCGTATCGCGGTGCAAAGCCGACGGCGCGATGGTGAACACAACGCCGTAGCCTCGCTGCATCGCGTTGTCGACCGTCGCCGGTTCTTCCGTTTTTTCTTTCTTCTCTGGCTGTTGCGTCGATCCGGTGAGATCGGGGCTGATGGTCTGCCAGTGCAGGCCGCCATCGACGGTTTTCATGACATATTGCGTGCCGAGGTAGAGTGCCGCAGGGTCGGCCGGGGAAAAAACCAGAACCGGGGTCCAGGGATCGCGATATTTATGTTGATTGATCTCGGTGCCGAAAGTTGGGACGGGCCAGGGAGTAATATCCTGGCTGAAGCTGGTGCGCCGGTTATAGCGGTCAACGGTGCCGTAGGTTCCGCTCAGATAAATAATGTTCGGATCCCTCGCGTCGACCGCCATGTATCCGCTCTCACTCTCTCCCGCCGGAAACCAATCGCGTGGCGTGATCTGGCCGTGATCGGTGCGGCTTGGAACGGCGGCGCTGCCGCTATCCTGTTGCGCGCCGTAGACGACGTAGGGAAACTGGTTGTCGGTGGTGACGTGATAGAGCTGTGCCGTGGGCTGGTTGTACCAGGTGCTCCAGGTCTGACCGCGGTCCAAGCTGATGGTGGTGCCCTGGTCGGTGCCCAGAACCATACTGGCGGAATTTTTGGGATCGATCCAAATCTGGTGGTAGTCGTCGCCGCCGGGCGCGCCGCGGACAATGGTGATCGTCTTGCCGCCATCTTCCGATCGATAGAGGGCAACGTTGGGAATATAGATCACATCGGGATGCTGCGGATCGATGGTGATTCCGTTGAAGTACCAGGCGCGGCTGGTGAGGCGAGGATCGGCGTTCTCGAGAGTCCAGGTGTCGCCGCCGTCGTCGGAGCGGTAGAGGCCGGATTTTTTGGCTTGAATGAGCGCGTAGACGCGCTTGCCATCGGGCGCAACATCGATGCCGATCCGGCCCCAGTCGCCTTCGGGTAAGCCGTTGCTGAGGTGGGACCAGGTCTTGCCCGCATCCTGAGAACGGTAGATGCCGCCGCCGGGTCCATCGATAGGAGCGTAGGTGCTCCACGGCGGACGGTGCGCGTGCCAGGCGCCGGCGAACAAAATCTGCGGATTGCCGGAACAGATCGCCAGATCGGAAATGCCAATCTCGGGTCCCTCATCCAAAACCTTGGACCAGTGCATTCCACCATCGACAGATTTGTAAACGCCACGCTGTTCGTTCGGTCCGTAAGCGTGTCCCAGAGCGCCCACATAGACCGTGTTCGCATCGCGCGGATCAACCACGATGCGGCTGATTTGCCGGGTGTCCTCCAGACCGATATGAGTCCAGGTCGAGCCGCCGTCGGTCGATTTGTAAACCCCGTCGCCGGAAGACAAGTCGGAACGAATATCCGATTCGCCGGTTCCGGCGTAGATCGTCTTCGGGTCCGATGGCGCTACGGCAATGGCGCCGATTGAACCGACGGGTTCGTTATCAAAAATCGGGGTCCAGACAGTTCCGGCATCGGATGTCTTCCAGATGCCCCCGTTCACTGCGCCGAAATAAAAGGTTGTCGAATCTCCCGGCACCCCGGCGACGGCAACGGCTCGGCCTCCACGGAACGGGCCAATGAGTCTCCATTTCAGGCCGCTCATCTTTAGGCCGCCCATCTTTAGGCCGCTCATCAAGTCCTGAGGCACGGCCTGGGCAAACGCCGAAATCGCAAACAAAAGAAGAAAGAAGGTGATGACAGTTCGCTGGAAATGTGGCCTGAGTTTGTGCAAATGGCAATCCCCCACTGGGCAGCCAGTGTACCGGAAGAACGCAAGGTTGTTGAAGCGCCAGAGATGTAGTTTCGCGAATTTCGCCAATTTGAGCGAAGGCGTAAGCGTCAAAACGCAAGATGTAAGGCTATAATAGCGTTCACCCATGGCTCCAGCTGCTGGGACCGCCGGTCCCTACAAAATTCAATTCCCGCTCGGTGTGATTCGCGTTCTGGCTTCCCGCCTCACTACAGCCGAACGAAAGCAACGCCGGCGTCTCCGCGATAAACATGGAATGCGTACGCTGATTGCGGCGAGTGTTTCCGCAATTCTCTTTCTTCCGGCTGCGCGCGCGCAACAAAGCGACGCGGCAAAGCCTGTCGTGGTACAACCGGGCGCGCCGGGCGCGCCCAGCAAAACGCTGCCGGCATCGACGCGAGCCACGCTGCCGCCACAGTCGCCGGCGGACGTTGACTTCATGCAAGGGATGATTGTGCATCATCAGCAGGCGGTGGTGATGACGGCGATGATTGCGTCGCATACGCAGAACAAGGACCTGCGTACTTTGGGGGCGCGCATCAGCAGTTCGCAGTCGGATGAAATCAGGTTCATGAAGCGCTGGCTGGCGGCGAGGGGTGAACCGATTGCCAAGCCGATGCCAGAAATGTCGGGCATGGACATGTCAGGCATGGATACGCAACACGGTGCTATGGCGCACGAGACGATGGCGCTCATGCCCGGAATGCTGACGCCCGCGCAGATGGAGGCGCTGGGCAAGGCCAAGGGAGCCGAGTTTGACCACTTATTTTTGGTGGGGATGATTCAGCATCACAATGGCGCGCTGATCATGGTAAAAGATCTATTCGACACCGCAGGCGCTGGACAAGACGCCGAGTTGTTCAATTTCGCGACCGATGCGGACAACACGCAACGAGCCGAGATCCGAATCATGCAGAACATGTTGAAAAAGGAAAAATAAGGAGAACCGATGAGCCGAGTGTCCAGTTTTATCCTGTGGGTGATGGGGGCGGTGCTTTTTCTTGGTTTCGGAGTGACCCGAGCGCTGGCGCAGGAGACGCAGCCGGCAACTCCGCCGGCCGCTCCCCAACAGGATCAGGCGCAGAAGCCCGCAACGCCGCCGTCCGGCAAGGAAGCAGAGAAGAAGGAGGCTGAGGAGCAGCAGAATCCATTCGCTCCGGAGCCGGCACCGCCGCTGCCGCCGGGGATGACGGGGTCGGATATAAACGATCCGCGGTACAAGCTGTCGCCGGGACTTTATGACGCGGGCGAAGCTTCCATGGGCATGGAACACCTGTTGCTGCTGAAGAAGCCGGACGCGTTTCAGCTCGGGTCGACGGACCCGGATGATCCCAAGGTGCAAAAGACGCTGGGGCAGCTTGGCATCGGCGGCGGCGCGAAGATGCCGAAGGCGATCAAGCTGGTGATAGCGCAACTGGCCTTTGCCAACTCCGACCTGGCCTTCCAGGGCAACCACCTTTTCCAGGGAAATTTTTATGGCGTGAATATCTTTGATATCTCCAATCCCGCGAAAGCAACGTTGCTGACATCGCTGGTCTGCCCGGGAGGGCAGGGTGATGTTTCGGTGTACAAGAATCTGCTGTTCATGTCGGTCGAGATGCCGAATGGACGTCTGGATTGCGGCGCGGAGGGATTTCCTCCGGAGCCGGCGCCGGCTGACGAGGAAAAAGATAAAAAGGCAGGCGCCGATCAAGGCAAGGATGGCGATCAAGCCAAGGATGCAGATAAGGAAAAGGAAAAACAACAGCAACAGAGGAGACGCCAAATCCCGGTGGCGCAGAAGGACCGTTTTCGCGGCGTAAGAATCTTCGACATTTCCGACATCCAGAATCCGAAGCAGGTCGCAGCCGTGCAGACGTGCCGCGGGTCGCATACTCATACGTTAGTGATCGATCCGAACGATAAAGACGACGCCTACATCTACGTGTCGGGCACGTCGTTCGTGCGGCAGCCGGAAGAACTGGCGGGATGCTCCGGAGAAAAACCGGACAAAGATCCGAATACGGCATTGTTTCGCATCGATGTGATCAAAGTTCCGTTGGCAGCGCCGCAGGATGCGAAGATCGTTTCGAGTCCGCGGGTATTCATGGATGCACGCACGGGAGCGATCAATGGGCTGAATAACGGAGGCACCCATGGACGGAAGGGCTCGGAGAAGCCGAGGGATACCGACCAATGCCACGACATCACGGTGTACTCGGCGATTGGGTTGGCCGCGGGCGCGTGCGAGGGGAACGGAATCCTGCTCGACGTCAAGGATCCGGTGCATCCGAAGCGAGTGGATGCGGTGAACGATCCGAATTATTCCTACTGGCATTCGGCGACGTTCTCGAACGATGGCAGCAAAGTGGTTTTCACCGACGAGTGGGGCGGGGGATTGGGGGCGCGCTGCCGTCCGAACGATCCGAACAAGTGGGGTGCGGACGCGATTTTCCGGCTGAAAGACGACAATCTGACTTTCGCGAACTACTACAAGCTGCCGGCGGCGCAGGGCGACACGGAGAACTGCGTGGCGCACAACGGCTCTCTGATTCCGGTGCCCGGCCGCGATATCGAAGTGCAGGCATGGTACCAGGGCGGAGTGTCGGTGATGGACTTCACCGATCCGGCGAAGCCGTTTGAGATCGCGTATTTCGATCGTGGGCCGATTGATCCGAAAACATTAGTGCTGGGAGGCGAGTGGTCCGCGTACTGGTACAACGGCTACATTTACGGATCCGAGATTGCGCGGGGCCTGGACGTGTTTCAACTGACGCCGAGCAAGTTTCTCACGCAGAACGAAATCGACGCAGCCAAGACGGTTCAGGTGTCCGAGCTGAACGTGCAGGACCAGCAAAAGCTCGAGTGGCCGGCGAAGCTGGTGGTGGCGAAAGCGTATCTCGACCAGCTGTCGAGATCGCAGGCTCTGCCTGCAGAGCGGATCGCCAAGTTCGAGAAGGCGATTCACAACGCGGAAAATTCGCACCTGAGCAAAGGCAGCCTCTCGAAATTGAAGCGCATGACGCCTTCGCTGGAAAAGAGCGCCGCGTCCGCGAAGGACCCGGCCGACTCAGCACGGATGCGAGCACTGGCAGATGTTCTGAAACATCCGGTGGCTTGATCGCAATCTTTGTGCGGAAAGAACCGGGGCCGATCAAACTGGCTCAGGTGGCACGCGTGAGGGCCGTTCACTGCGGGAGCGAGCTAGGCCCTCAACCGGATTTACGAAATCCTCGTAGGTACTGGCTAGAACACTGCACTTAAAAGACCTGATATTGGCTGTGCTTTTGAATTCCCCAGTCAAGCTGGGTAATTTTCTTTGGCTGGCGCGGTGACTTCAGGTAGCCGCGTTTTTATGGTTGATCCCAAACCAAGAGCTGGGGACTGCTTGAGCGTGTTTTGAAGACTCTTACTTTTTTGCGCGACCAAACGCCGAGTTTTTGTATCTAAGAACTTGATTCAGCCCTAAGGCGGGTTGCCTCGTCCTCACAGTCTCAGACTGAAACGCTCATGCCAAAGCCCATTCTGCTCAGCGTGGATGACGATACCGACGTGTTGCGAGCGATTGAGCGTGATCTGCGCTCGCAGTACGGGGCTGAATATCGGGTGATTGGAAGCGACTCTCCGGAAACGGCGCTCGATATTCTGAAGCAGTTGAAGGTGCGCAATGACAGCGTGGCGCTGCTGCTCGCGGATCAGCGCATGCCGCGCATGAACGGCGTCGAATTTCTTCAGGAGGGGATGCGCGTCTTTCCCGATGCCAAGCGAGCGCTGCTCACAGCTTACGCCGACACCAGCGCCGCCATCAGCGCGATCAACGAAGCCAACATTCATTACTTTTTCATGAAGCCGTGGGATCCTCCGGCTGATCATCTGTACCCGCAACTGGATGACCTGCTGGACGACTGGCGGGCGTCCTATCGCCCTCGGTTCGAAGGCATCCGAGTGCTGGGGACGCGCTGGTCGCCTCGAAGTTATGAATTACGAGATTTCCTGGCTCGCAATCATGTGCCTTATCAGTGGATAGACGTTGAGCTCTCTGCCGGCGACCCCGAGACCAAACGTCTTCTGGAGGTTTTAGGACCGGAAGCCGCGAGTCTCCCCATTGTGTTGTTTCCCGACGGAACCAAGCTTTTGGAGAGCGTGCCCGCCGACATCGCCCAGAAGGTGGGACTGCGCACGCGAGCGCAAACCAGTTTCTACGATCTGGCAATTATTGGCGGAGGACCTGCCGGATTGGCCGCAGCGGTCTATGGGGCTTCGGAAGGCCTGCACACGGTGATGATTGAGCGCGAGGCTCCAGGTGGGCAGGCAGGGATGAGCTCGCGCATCGAAAACTATCTTGGGTTTCCGACTGGGCTGAGCGGAGGTGATCTCGCCCGGCGGGCGGTAGTGCAGGCGCAGCGGTTCGGGGTGGAAATTCTGTCGCCCCAGGAAGCTGTGAGCGCCCGTACGGAAGGGACTTACCGCGTCATCAAACTGGCGGACGGGAACGAGATCTCTTGCCATGCCTTGTTAGTGGCGACGGGAGTGCAGTGGCGCCGGCTGGAAGCTCCAGGCATCGACAAGTTGCAGGGGGCTGGAGTCTACTACGGAGGCGGCGTGACGGAAGCTCTCTCCTTCAAGGGTGAAATCATCTACGTGGTCGGAGGAGCGAATTCGGCAGGCCAGGCGGCAATGAACTTCGCCAAGTACGCCGAGAGGGTTGTGCTTCTGGTGCGCGGAGATGGACTCGCCAGCACGATGTCGCAATACCTGATTGACCAGATTCAACGAACAGCGAACATTCAGATCTGGACTCATGCCAGCGTGGCCGAAGCGCATGGGGAAACGCGATTAGAAGAAATTTCCGTGCTGTGCACGGATACAAACAAAATGGAACGCGTGCCGGCGAGCGCGATGTTTATCTTTATCGGAGCACTGCCGCAAACGGACTGGCTCGCGGGCATCGTCGAAAGGGATGACCGCGGCTTTCTTTTGACCGGTCCCGATCTCATGAGAAACGGGGAGCGCCCCAAGGGCTGGACGCTCGATCGGGATCCATTCTTACTGGAGACGAATATTCCCGGCCTGTTTGCCGTGGGGGATGTGCGGCACGGCTCGGTAAAGCGGGTGGCTTCGGGGGTCGGGGAAGGCTCCGTGGCGGTGCAATTCATTCACCAATACTTGAGCAAGGTATAAATGGCAACTCCATCTGAACTGCTTCGCGTGCCGGCGTTTGCCGATTTGCCTGAGGATCAGATCGTGTGGTTTCTCAGCCAGACGCAAGAGGTGAACCTCGAAGCAGGGGAGATTTATGCGCGGCAGGGTGATCCCCCCGAAACCATGTTCGTCCTTCTCGAAGGAGAATTTGAGTGGCGAGGCGAGTTCGGCGGAGAAACCATCGTGATTGCGGGGAAGGTGGGCGACGTAACCGGAGCGCTGCCGTTTTCGCGGATGAAGCAGTTCACGGTGACTGGAAGAGCGGTGAGCCAAGGCCGCATCCTGCGATTTCCCGCCTCGCTGTTTCCAGATCTCATTCAAAAAATGCCTGAACTGGCCAAGCGATTGGTCGGTTTAATGGCGGATCGCATTCGTGAATCGACGCGCCTGGAACAACAGCGGGATCGACTGGCCGGACTAGGAAAGCTGTCTGCTGGGCTTGCCCACGAGCTGAATAACCCTGCTTCCGCGGCCAAGCGTGCGGCGGCGCAGCTGCGTGAAACCTTGCATCGCATTAAAGAGGCGAGTCACGAACTTGGGCGGCGTGAACTGACTCCGACGCAGAAATCGGAAATCGAGAAGCTGGAATCTTTCTTCACGCAGCGGGACGAACCTCCACCCGACGCACTTACGACCAGCGACCTCGAAGAGAAAATTGACTCTTTACTCCGGAGTCATGGACAAAATGATTTGTGGCAACTGGCTGCCGAGCTGGCGCAAAGAGGCATCGCGCCTTCGGCGCTCGATTCGTTGTTTGAGAATCTTGATGCAGGTACGGCGCGAGCTGCACTGGTGCGAATCGCCGCTTCTCTAGAAATTGCGAGCCTGCTGAAGGAAATCGAGAGCAGCACCTCGCGAATTTCTGAGCTTGTCCGGGCGATTAAGGAATACACCTTCATGGATCAGTCGCCGGTGCAAAATGTCGACGTCGTCAAGAGTCTGGAGACGACTTTGACCATACTGAACCACAAGCTTAAGCGCGGCATTACGGTCCAGCGCGACTACCAGCCCATTCCGCTTCTGGTGAATTCATTTGGCAGCGAGCTCAACCAGGTGTGGACAAATCTCATGGATAATGCGATTGACGCGATGAATAGCAATGGCGAGCTTCGAGTCCGGACCTATCGTGACGATGGCTGTGTGGTGGTTGAGATCGGCGACAATGGTCCGGGGATTTCTGACGAGATAAAGCCACACATCTTTGAGCCGTTCTTCACGACGAAAAGTGTTGGCGAGGGCACGGGATTGGGCCTGGATACGGTTCAGCGGATTGTTAAGAAACACAAGGGCAGTATCCACGTCACATCAAAGCCCGGAGATACGCGGTTTCAAGTCTGGCTTCCGTTGGCGGAGGCACAGGCGTAGTCGAATGCGCTGGATTGGAAGCTGCCGTCGAGGATTGTACCGATCGCAAGATCCCGCCTGCTGATTCTTGCAGAAGCTGCGATCTAAGGGGCGCCGGTCGGCAGTTGGGGACCGTGGGGACCGCAGGAACAGATCTAGAGTTACTACAGCTTTCGGTGTCGAAGTCGTGGTTGGAAAACTGACGCGCCTGACTCGGACGCTGCCTCTCTTCATATTCGCCGTACAAAGATTCGAAGCCAAGGAGGTTGCCTTGTGATTCGTTTACGAACGCAGCTGTGTTTTCTGTTCGCTGCAGTTTTGATCTGTGGAGCGGCTACATCCCTCGCGCAAAACGATTCGCCGCCGGCTGCCAGCAGTCCGGGCCAAGCCATTCCGGGAACGAGTGGAGCGAGTTCGTTTGCGAGTAGCGTGCCAACGAAGGTCGTTCCGGGAGTTATGCCGCTGTCGCTGGAAGATGCCATCGAGCGCGGATTGAGGCAAAATCTCGGACTGTTGCTTTCGCGCGCCGACATTCGTTCGGCCCGCGGACAAAGGTGGGAGCAGCTAAGCACCCTGCTGCCGCACCTAACGGCGGACCCTTACATGGCGGAGTCAAAACTGAATATCGATCAACTGGGCTTCGCGGGCCTTGCCAGCTTGTTCCATCTCTCCCCGTCGGTTGGGCCCTATTCCTACTTCGACGCTCGCGCCGCGCTGACCCAGACTCTGTTCGATTGGAAATCGATCAGCGCTGCCCGCGCGGCCAACCAGAGTTTGAAATCGGCGGACTATACGTTCCAGGATGCTCACGACCTGGTTGTTCTGGCTGTTGGCTACACCTACCTGCAGGCCATCGCCGACGAAGCCCGTATTGAGACCGACGAAGCTCAGGTCAAGGCGGCGCAAGCTCTCTTCGATCAAGCCACGGAGCAGGTGAATGCGGGCACAGCCGCCGACATCGACGCCCTGCGCACCAAGGTTGAACTCCAGACCCGGCAACAGGAATTGATCCAGGCAAAGAACGACTTTGCCATACAAAAGCTGACCGTGGCGCGTGTTATTGGATTGGCGCCCGCGCAGCAATTTGAACTCACCGACAAGTCACCTTACCAGCCGTTCGAAGGCATCACTGTCGATGAAGCCCTAAAGCGCGCGTACGCCTCGCGCTCCGATTACCGCGCGGCGATGAGTGACTTGCGGGCCGCGGAACTCTCGCGCAAGGCGGCTGGAGCCGGCTACCTTCCATCGCTTTCGTTTAACGCCGATTACGGCCTGGGCGGGTCGCATCCTTCCACGTCAACATCGGTAGCCGATGTGCGCGGAACATTGTCGATTCCGATCTTTACCGGCGGCAGTGTTCACGCCGACGTTGAGCAAGCGGCAGCGAGACTGGAGCAAAGCCGCGAGCGGCTCGATAGTCTGCGAGCGCAGATTGAGTCCGATGTGCGTACAGCGTTGCTGAATCTGCAGTCGTCGGCAGACCGGGTCACTGTGGCCCGCAGCAACATTGATTTGGCGGAACAGACGCTGGCTCAGTCGAGCGACCGCTTCAGCGCGGGGGTCACCGACAGCGTTGAAGTCGTGCAATCGCAAGAGGCGGTTGCGAGCGCGCACGAACAATACATATCGAGTCTGTACAACTATAATTTTGCGAAAATTTCCTTGATCCGCGCCATGGGCATTGCCGAGCAGGGCGTCAAGGAATATTTCCGAGGAAAATGAAAATGGCGGAAGAAAACGCACCCCGTCCAGCACCGGGAACAGGCACAGAAGCTGCGACCGATCCATCATCGGGCGGGCCGCCCTCGACAGGCGCTGCCCATACGCCGCCAGCGCGGCGGAATCCCAAGCCGCGCCGAAATGTGGTGATTTTGATCGCGGTCATGGTCGTAATTGTGGCTGGCGTGTTTTTGTGGCGCTACTTGAGCAGCTACGAGTCGACGGACGACGCCCAGGCGGATGTTCACCTTTACCCCGTCAGCGCGCGCGTTTCCGGCTACGTGGTGCGGGTCAACGTAGACGACAATCAATGGGTCGAAAAAGGAACGGTGCTGGTAGAGATCGACCCCAAAGATTACCAGGTTGCGGTCATGCAGGCGCAAGCCAATCTGGCCAACGCCGAAGCGACAGCCCAGTCGCTGAACATCACGGTTCCCATTACTTCGGTAAACACATCAAGCCAACTCAGATTCACGGCGTCGGGCATCGAAGATGCCAGCGCCGGAGTCACCGCCGCCGAGAAGCAACTTTCCGCCGCTCATGCCCAACTGGAAGCGGCGGAAGCGAACGATGTGAGGGCCCAAGACGATCTTCACCGCTACAAGTTGCTGGTCGATAAGCGCGACGTGTCGCAGCAAATCTACGATCAAGCTTTGGCAACGGCTAAGTCGAGCACCGCGACGGTGGCGGCGGCGCGGGCCAGTGAGTTGGCCGACGAGCAGGTCGTGCAACAGGCGCGCAGCCGCGTGGCGCAAGCCAATGCGAACCACCAATATGCGGAGACTGGCCCACAGCAAGTGTCGTCGACCCGGGCCCGAGTGCGGGCTGCGATTGCCGATGTTGAACAAAAGCGTGCCCAACTCGAACAGGCCGAACTCAATGTGGGTTATACGAAAATCGTCGCTCCGGTTACTGGCGAAGTCAATAAAACGGTAGTAGTCGGGATGAACGTTCAAGCGGGGCAGCAACTCCTCACGATTGTGCCTCTCGACGAAGTGTGGGTCACGGCCAACTTCAAAGAGACGCAGCTCAAGCACATGCGGGTTGGGCAGCGCGCCGAAATCCACGTCGATTCGACCGACCAGACTCTAAAGGGCCACGTGGATAGCATCGCCGGAGCAACCGGACCGCTATTCAGCCTGCTCCCGCCGGAGAATGCGACCGGAAACTACGTGAAAATTGTTCAGAGGGTTCCGGTCAAGATTGTTCTCGATCCGGGAGAGAACCGGGATCGCCGGCTCCGGCCCGGCATGAACGTGGTGCCGGATGTGTACCTCAAGTAAGTTGGCTTGCCGAATTTAGCGCAGTGAGTTTCATTTCGTGAGCATGGTCCAATGAGTTCCGCTGGTCTCGCTATCGAACAAGAAGTTTGGCGGCCAAAGTACAATCCTTGGCTGGTTGCTGTCGTCGTGGCGCTCGCGGCCTTCATGGAGGTGCTCGACACCAGCATCGCCAATGTGGCGTTGCCATATATGGCGGGGAATCTTGGCGCGAGCAACGATCAAAGTACATGGGTATTGACCTCTTATCTGGTCTCGAATGCCATCATCCTGCCAATCAGCGGCTGGCTGGCAGGGGCGTTGGGGCGGAAGCGCTTCTTCATGTCTTGTTTGGCCGTTTTTACTGTGAGTTCCTTACTCTGCGGGATCGCGCCGAGTCTCGGCTTTCTTCTTTTTTTTCGGGTGTTGCAAGGAGCCGGAGGGGGCGGCTTGCAGCCGATGGCGCAAGCCATTCTGGCAGACACCTTTCCACCCCAGGAGCGGGGTTTGGCGTTTGCACTGTATGGCATCACGGCTATCATGGCGCCGACGATCGGGCCAACGCTCGGAGGGTGGATCACTTTCAATTATTCATGGCGCTGGATTTTTTTCATCAATCTGCCAGTCGGCGTGGCCACATGGCTTCTGGTCCGGCGGTTTGTGGAAGACCCTCCCTATCTAAGCAAGCTGAAGGCGGCCGGGGTCAAGTTAGATTACATTGGCATCGCTCTGCTGGCTGTAGGTGTCGGGGCGTTACAGGTATTGCTCGACAAGGGCCAGGAAGACGACTGGTTCGGTTCGCACTTCATCACGACATTGATTGTGGTTGCGACTGTATGCTTAATCTCGCTGGTGATCTGGGAGTGGTACCAGAAGACGCCCATCATCGATGTCCGCATGTTCAAGAACTTCAACTTCGCAGGATCCAGCGTAATGATGTTCACGCTGGGCATTTTGTTGTTCAGCAGCCTAGTTCTGATGCCACAATTCCTGCAGACGCTCGTGGGGTACACCTCCGAACTGGCCGGGCTTGCTCTCTCAGCCGGCGGCCTGGTTTTGCTCTTTGAGATGCCCATCATGGGCCAACTCACGACCAAGTTGCAGGCGCGCTATCTGATCGCCTTCGGCTGGCTGGCGCTTTCTATTGCGATGTTCTATTCCACGATGCGAATTGACTTGCAGATCAGCTTCAGTGCCGCGACTTGGCTGCGCATCGCCCAGGTGATTGGTTTGGGGTTCCTGTTCGTCCCGATCACGCTGGTCGCGTACATCGGAATTGCGCCGGAGAAAAACAACGCAGTCGCCGGAATCATCAATTTTATGCGCAACATGGGAAGCAGCGTGGGAACATCGCTAGTCACGACGCTGATCGCCCGGCGCTCGCAATTCCATCAGGCGAGGCTGGTGCATAGCGCCCGGATCGACAATCCCAATTTTGCGAACGCGGCGAACGGCCTGGCTCAGCATCTGGCTATTTCCGGCGTCGGCAAGCAAGAAGCGCTTCTGAAGGCCTATGCCAGCATTTATCAAGGCCTGCAAGCGCAGGCGGCAAGCCTGGCATACATTGATACTTTCATGGTTCTTTGCGTGGGCTCGGCCATCATGTTCTTTCTGGCTTTTCTCTTGAAGAAGAATGATCCGAGGGCCGGGGGAGCAAGGGGCGCGGATTAGCTATGAGTTTGAACTGCTGGGGCCGTAACGAACTCGAAGACCGTAACCATGCTGGAAATTAAACTCATCCTTTGCCCCATCGATTTCTCGGAGTTTTCGATAAGGGCATACCAGCACGCGCTCTCGCTGGCCGAGCATTATCGAGCCAAAGTGGCGGTGCTGCATGTCGTCGAGATATCGCATTATCCGTACGCCGACTATGTCGCCTCGACGGGGGACTATGCGCAGTTCTGCGGGGCACTGCACGCGGGCGGCAAGGAAAAACTGCGAGAATTTGTGACGAAGCAGATGCACAATCTAATTCAACCGGAACTTGTGGTGCAGGAGGGAGTGGCCCCTGACTGTATCTTGTCGTTCGCGGAAGCGCGGAAAGCCGACCTGATCGTCATGGGAACGCATGGGCGGCGAGGGTTTGACCGTTTAGTGCTCGGCTCGGTGACTGACCGTGTGATGCGCAGGGCTGCCTGCCCCGTGATAGCAATATCCAAACTGCCGCGGGAACCTGTGGCAGCAGATGTCGCCGCCGCAGGCGAAAAGCGACGTCATGTTCACCACTTGAGCCGAATTCTTTTCTGTACGGACTTTTCCAGGAATTCGGAACGAGCTTTGCACTTCGCTGCTTCGCTGGCCGAGGAATACGACGCCGAACTTACCCTGCTGCACGTGTTGGAGGAAGTCCCGAGTGCGGACATGAGGCAAAAAGCCATCGCGAGAGCAACCGAGCAACTCGATAAACTGATAGCAGGCAAGGATCGCAAGTTCAAGACGGCGGTGCGCATTGGCAAACCATTCCGGGAAATTATTCAACTGGCCGAAGAAATGCAGATCGACCTGGTGGCCATGGGAGTAAGCGGCCGTGGCGCATTGGATCGCGCAGTATTTGGTTCGACCACCTACCGGGTGATCCAGTTAGGGCCATGTCCGGTTCTTGCTGTCCACTCGTGAAATCTGAAACCAGAGTGTTGCGATGCCGACGATAAAGATCATCACCATTGAACGTGAGTATGGAAGCGGAGGCGGAGAGATTGCTCAACTGCTGGCCAAACAACTTGGCTGGAAGCTTTGGGATCAGTTGCTGACGGAAGAAATAGCGCGACTTGCGGAATGCCCCAAGGCAGTCGTCGAGCGGCGAGAGGAGCGAACGGATCCGCTGTATTACCGGCTTTTCAAATCTTTTCTGCGCGGGAGTTATGAAGGAAGCATCAACGCGCATAAGCTAAAGCTGGTCGACAGCGAAAGCATTCTGAGGTTTACCGAACGCGTAGTCGAGCACGCAGCGAAAAGGGGAAACTCTGTCATCGTCGGCCGGGGGGCGCAGCACTTTCTTAAGAACCGCGGGGATACATTGCGTGTATTTCTCTACGCTCCGAGAGAAGATAAAGTGCGGCGCCTGCTGGGTCGCGGCAAGACCGAACAAGAAGCCGAAGAACTCGTCGATACGGTGGACCGCGAGCGCTCCGATTTCATCCAGAAATATTTTCACGTCGAATGGCCGGATCGCGCCGTTTACCACACCATGATCAATACTGCGATCGGCGACGAGGCGGTGGTTCAAATGATCCTGAGTTCACAGAAGACCTACGACGCCCAGCTCATAGGTTGAGTACGCACTTCGGAGAGCAAGCCCGCTCTCGTGGCAGCGTTTCTGGGCGCAAAATGAAGCGCACGGATTTCAATCGCTCTATCAAATCGCCGCAGACGCGGGCGATCCCGCTTCAGTAGAACAGGTGGAGCATTCGCGGAAAGTCCTGGAGACCACGTTCCAAACAGCTCCGCATGCGGTGGCGATGGCGCGTGAGTTATTGAAAGGAGGAAATCTGGCGGAGAGAGTGGGATTCGAAAAGGCTCTTTCGGACAGACTCTCTGCATTCAATAAGATGCCGAAAACCGACGTCTTTACCGTAACTTACCTTTTATCACATCTGGAACATGAGTCACCAGAGAAACGTTGATTTACACGAGTTGTCGTGATCACGGTATGGACGGTATGGATGGAAAATATTTGGCTGATTCAAAGTTTGAGTCTCAGCACAGACGTGCGCCTGCTTCTAACAAACGATCGATACCGCGAGCGTGCCGCGAAGAATTCCTCCAACAGATGGAATGCTACGTAAGATTTCCGACATGTCTGTGCCAAATTTGCCTCAAACTACGGCCCCGGTCTAGCCGAGAGAATCACCACGGTATAGTGATCGATCCGGCCTAGAGTAAACTGGCAGACGCTCTCGTGCAGAGAGAGGCCAGCCAGCTGAGGCTGAGCCGCGTCCGGCGAAAGGAATTTTACCTCCCAGTGGCTGAGGTCTTGGACGAGCCCGCTCAGGTCCAGCCGGACTTTAACGTTCTCTGCCGAGGCCTGGTGATCATAGTTGAGCAAGTGAAGAATAAAGGTTCGACCATCGGGTCTCCGAGTCAACTGGCCCAACACGTAACCGCGCGGCTCTAAACTGAG